>VFQR01000229.1_pt1 | contig 106742 bp, 107 predicted proteins | sample 3512321 | NCBI WGS metagenome assembly VFQR01 (sample SAMN10412374, study PRJNA504923) | tailings metagenome | isolation source: Relicate 3 Philex TSF1 revegetated site | place: Philippines: Tuba, Benguet | collected 2017-08-29 | reverse complement strand
CCGGCTTGCCGGTACTACCTCCTAAATTAGTTCCTGTCAACCTGCGGAATGTCGGTTACGGTGGGTCGTCCACCCCAGGAGCAGGCGGCATGAAGCGGGTGCTGATCGTGAGCCCCTCAGCCATTACCCAGGCGGGGTTGAGCGCGCTAATTGCTGAAGCCAGCGCTTCCGGTACCGATCGCGGCGCGAATCGCTGGCAGGCGATCGGCAGCACTGCTCTACCCTCAACCTGCCAAACATCGGCGGATTGGCCCACCGCCGACTGCGCCCTGGTGAGCTGGCCAATGCCGGGGGGTGGGCAGCCCGACCTAGAGCTTGGGGAGGATTTGCCGCTGCCGGTGGTGGCCCTGGTCGATGCCTGGAGCGAGGTGGCGCTGCTCGAACTGTTGCAGACGGGGCGGGTGGGGCTCTTGCCGGGCCAGGCCAGCGGCGCTGAAATTGTGGCGGCCCTGGATGCGGCGGTGGCGGGTCTGGTGGTCGTTCATCCCACCTTGCTAGACCCTCTGCTCGCGGTGACCGGAGCGCTCCAGGCCGCCGCGCCCCCCGGCCAGCCCGAGGCCCTCACCCCTCGGGAGGTGGAGGTGCTGACCATGCTGGCGGAGGGGCTGAGCAACAGGGCGATCGCCCGCCGTCTGCACCTCTCAGAGCACACGATTAAATATCACACCAGCGCTATCTTTGCAAAGCTGAATGTGTCGAGCCGAACGGAGGCGGCGATCGCCGGAGCCAGGGCCGGACTGGTGCTGCTGTGAGCGATCGCGCCGCAATCTAACGAGCTGCTGCCTCACAGTGGAATGTTGCGCGATGGTTCAAGATTGGCAGGCCAATGCATGACGCCATTGCGCCGCTGCACTAAACTGTCGTGGCAACACACCAAGGATGGCGTGGCTGCACATGAGGTGCAACCTAAAGCAGGGCGAGGGTTTAGCTACCTGCTTCGGGATTGGTAAGGGTGACTCGGTAGTCTTGAGTTTGCTAAACCCCATCCGGAATTGCTCCAGCCGCCGCTGAAAGTGCATTCATTGCGACGAGGATAGGTCAATGGCTTCGTTTTTGCCCCGTTTGACCCGGCTGCGGCTGGGCGTGCTGTTGGGTCTCACCCTGGCCCTGGTGCTGAGCACCCTCTCCAGCCCAGCCCCGGCGGATGCCGACCTCGATCGCCGGGTAGCCGAGGCCAAGAGCTACATCGAGAGCCAGACCGGCCATCGCTTTACCCATCCCATTTTCATCACCAACGACGACGTCTACCAGAGCCTGTACATTCGCAGCGACGCCGCTGGTGAGCACAACCTGGCCACCAGCCGTGCCGCCGTGCGCGACCCCGCCGACCCCAGTCTGTGGGTCGATATTCGCATTCTTGAGGGGCGCACCGGGCGCGAGTTTACCGGCGACTGGGCCACCTGCCTGATCGTGGTGGCCGACTCCTGGACTGGGCTGAGTGAACCGGCCAAGCGCAGCAACATTGCCCACGAGGTCTACCACTGCTACCAGCGCGAAAAAGCCGGGGCGCTGTTTCCCCTGCCGCTCTGGGTGCTGGAGGGCTCCGCCAGCTGGGCCGGGGAAACCTACGCGGGCGGCTCGGAGCTGGGAGCGGGCCGCTGGCGGCAATACCTGCTCGGCGACAGAGCGGTCGAAGCCCGCAGCTACGACGCCCAGGGGGTGTTTGCCCACATGACCCACAGCGGCGAGCCTACCTGGACCCTGCTCGATCGCGCCCTGACGCCGCCGCTGCCGCCGCCCGCCGCCGAGGCCGACTGGATCGAGCGCTTTCTGGGCCTGATGGGCAACCGCAATGAGTTTTTGCAGACCTGGGCCATGGGTCTCGAGCGCAACGGCAGCCAGCGGCAGTGGAACACCAGCGGGCCGGGTATTACGGGCGATCGCCGCACCATTGTGCCCCTGGCCATTCCCCAGGGGCGACGGCTCGACCGCACCGCCCAGCGGCTCTACAGCCTGACCCTGCCCGAGGGCCAGGTGGTGTCGGTGCAGGTGATCGACGGCGGCCACGGGGCGATTCGCTGGGGGAGCAGCGACACCACCCGCATCAGCGGCAGCTTTAACCAGTGGTACTGCCTGGGCGACAGCTGCACCTGCCCCGATGGCCGCCGCCCGGCAGGGGTAACCTCGGTGGCCTCGGCCAATGCGATCATTGCCCTGACCGGCTACCCTGGCACCGCCGAGCTGGGCGTTGACCCGATCGACAACCCCTGTGAGGAGGAACCGGAGCCGGAGCCCGAGCCCACCCGCCCTGGTACCCCCTGGGGCGGTGGCGCTGCTGGCGGCGATCGTGCCAGCGGCACCAGCTACGGCGACCCCCACATCATCACCTACGACGGCTACCGCTACAGCTTCCAGACCATTGGCGAATTTTGGCTGACGGCGGCCCCCGACGGCCACTTTCAGGTGCAGGCGCGGCAGGGGCAGATCCCCGGTCGGCCCCTGTCGATGAATACGGCGGTGGCGATGCGGGTGGGTGGCCAGCGGCTGGCCATCTACGCCCAGGATGCCCCCGATGGCCAGTCCCCGGTGTGGCTCGACGGCCAACCCTTCTCCCTGGCCGAAGGCCCCACAACGCTGCCGGGTGGCGGTCTCGTGCTGCGGGTGGGCAATCGCTACCAGATCACCTGGCCCACGGGCGAAACCCTGCAAGTTTCCCAGACCACCATGGGCGGAGCCGCCTTTTTGACCCTCTCCCCCGAGGTGCCCCGCCGCTCCGGCGCTTACCAGGGCTTGCTCGGCAACGTCAACCGCAACCCCGACGACGACCTTCAGATTCGCGGCGGCGCGGTGATACCGCCCCAGGATGTCTATGCCCCGGTGGCGCGGCTGGTGCAGGGGCTAATTCCGGCACCGGTGCCGCTGAGCCAGGTGCAGACGGCCTTCTTTCAACAGCTCTACCGCCAGTTTGGCGACAGCTGGCGGATCTCGTCGGGCGAATCGCTGTTCGACTATGCGCCAGGACAATCGACGGAGACGTTTACCCGGCGAGATTTTCCGAGCCAGTTTCCGTCGCTGCTGGGCGTAGCCCCGGCTCAAATTCAAGAGGCCACCCGCCTGTGCCGCGAGACCGGAGTGAACGAGTGGATGATGGAGGGCTGCGTATTTGACGTGGCCGCCACCGGGCAGCCGGGCTTTGCCCAGGCGGCGGTGAATGCGATCGCCACCACCCTGCTCGACCAGGTGCAAGACCGGGTCGAAGACGAAATTCGTCGCCAAATTCCGCTGCCCTTTCCGCTGCCCCGACTGCCGTTTTAGGTCAGGCTAGCCGATCCCTTTGGCTGTAGCCCCAGAGGCGTGAACCCCAGAGGCGTGAACCCCAGAGGCGTGGGCACTAGAGGCGTGGGTCGGAGGTAGAGGGGGTGACAACGCGATCGCCCGTGCGGTAGCCGGTTGTAGAGCGAGAGCTACGTCCGGCTAGACCGGCTAGGCCCAGCAGGCCCAACAGGCCCAGCCAGCCCCAGTCGCCACTGTCATCGGTGTCGGCAGTGGTGGTGGTCGTCGTCGTGGGGGCCACCGGGTCGGGAGTCGTCGCGCCGGGAGTGGTGGTCGTCGTGGGGGCCACCGGGTCAGGGGCTGTCGCACCGGGAGTGGTGGTTGTCGTGGGGGCCACCGGGTCAGGGGCCGTCGTGCCGGGAGTGGTGGGCTGAGGGCTAGTCGGATTTGCCGGGCTAGGGGTGGTGGGCGTTACCGGGTCAGGGCTGGCCTGAGCCGAGGCGGGCAGTGCCGAGGGTAAAATAGCCAGGCCCAAAGCTAGCGCCCCGGCTCCAATCGATTTCGATACAACGTTAGTCTTCATGGGCTTTAATCCTGAAATATAAACTGCACTGGGTTCGTCCACGGCAGCCAAACCCTGCCAAAGCAGCAGTTCACCATGCCAGAGCAAACCTCATAGCTGTAGCCAGTCTGGTTGGGACAACTTCCCTAAAAACGTCCAAACGTTGAACGTTCCTGGGGTTGCTGAATGCCCTAACCCAATTGACCATGGCTATCTGCCTACAAGCTAGGCGTTCTTGCCCCCAGCGTTAATCGTCGTTGGTTAGACGTTGCTGCCCGGCAGGCACCTATCAAAGGTCAAATCAACGGGCGATCGCCCCCAATATTTCCCCAGGGGAACGGGCTGCCCAGGCCCATTTATTCTCTGGGGAAAACCTCCATATCCTCCCTGCGCCGGATGACGCCTCCGGCGGTTTAATCGAGGCTGCCCCCATAGCGTCTATCGACCTGCTAAATCGTCGCCTCACTTCGCAGAAAGGATCTTGGTGTTATGGCTACGTTTACAATTGCTGGGTTCACGTTTGACGATGCCGATCTGGTCACGGAGGGCACCATCGTCAGTGGAGCGGCCCAAACCGAATTCTTTGGGTCGGGGCTGCAAGTTCCAGAGCTTTTAGACAATACCGTTGGCTCCCTGCTGGGGGGCGGCGTGGGGCAATCGATCGCCCTGGGCAACCTGTTTAACCGCTCCACCATCGAACTCACCTGGGCCGAGGGCCTGGGGCCGGTGAATCGAGCAGGCGATGATTTTGTTGTCTTCGAAAACGGGTTTGCCCGAGCCCCCGAGGACTATGCCGTTGCCGTGCGCAGTGCAGGAACTGGGCAATTTACCCCCTTTCGCTACGAGCTAGTTGACAGCTACGACGAAACGGCGATTTCAGGCCCCAACGACGGCACCGGGCTCTTTGCCACAGCCTTCGATCTCAGCGATTTTGGCCTGGCTCCCGGCGAGGCGATCGATGCCGTTCAGATTGTCAATTTGCTGCCCATCGACACGGTGGCAGGGGCCGACGGTCAGGGGGTGGTCACCCTCAACCAAACCAGAGGGTTTAACCTGCTGGCTGGCCTGTTGCCAGGCCCCTTTCCCCTGGGTAAGTCTGACCCCGACATCACCCTGGTGGCCGGGTTAAACTCCAGCAGCACCCTGCCTTTGCCCCTCCAGCTCTTCGACACCAGCAACAACCTGGTGGGCGGTTTTAGCAATCTTCAGGCGGCAGTTGACGCGGCCAGCGACGGCTACATTTTAATCGCCGCCGCCGGTACTTACAGCGAAGACGTGCTGCTCGACAAAGAATTGACCCTAATTGGAGCCAACTTTGGCCTGGCGGGCAGCGATGACACCCGTGGCCCAGAATCGATCATTCAGGGGGCGCTCACCCTGGGGGACAACAATATCTCCATTCTGGGGTTTGAGTTCGCCAACGACACCGCTGCCATTCGCGGCGGCAGCGACGGCAGCGTCAACTTCAGCAATATCAGCATTGCCTTCAACGATTTTGTGGGCTTAACCGACAACAACCAGACCTTTATTACCAACGGCTTTGGCAGCGGCGGGGCCCCCACGGGCGGGGCCAACTGGTCAATTACCCAGAATGCCTTTGAGGGCATTACCGGCAGCAACGCCTCCATCATGCGCATTGACAACATTGATGGCCTGATTATTGCCGACAACCTGGGTCGCCACGACGACGCCAGTGCCCTGGGGCGACGGGGCATTCAGATCGACAACTCCCAGAATGTAGAAGTGCTTAGAAACGTCATCGACCTGGGGGTAAACGACTTTTCTGACGCCGATGCGGTCTTCGAGGCCGCCCTCTACAACCTCCAGCTTTCCTTAGACGATGACGGTTCAGCCAGCTCCACCACCAACGTGGTCATTGCCGACAACACCTTTTCTGGGGCCTACGACGGCATCGTCACCCTAGACGATCGCGATTTGGCGGGATTAGACATCGTCGGCAACCGCTTTTCAGACTTTTTCTACGGCATTCGCCTGGCCGCCGCCGAGGGCACTTCCGTGCAGGGCACTCAGTTCAATATTGAGATCAGCGACAACCGCTTTAGCGATATTGCCACCGCCGCCGTGGCCTTTGACAACCGAGAACCCGCCGAAGCCTTTTCAGGCGTTGTTGTTGAAAACAACATCTTCGACGGAGACTTTGCCGGTATTACCTACATCAGCGGCGACACGCGCAGGTTCTCAGGCACCAACATTCTGGAAGGTTCCGGCGGCGACGATCAGCTTTTGGGCGGCAGCGGCAACGATACCCTGCTAGGGGCTGGGGGCAATGACCTGATCGACGGTAGCGCGGGCAATAACACCGTTTCGGGGGGCGGCGGCCAGAACATTTTCGCCCTTTTTGATGGCCCAGGGGTAACAACCGTCCTAGATTTTGACCCGGCGATGGATACCTTCACCAACGCCACTTTCTTTGATGTCATTTTGGCCCAGGGTACCGGGGCAGAGGCCGACAACACCTTTGTAATAAACAGTGCTTCCCTTGATGTGATGGCCAAGCTGCTGTCAGCAAACGCCATCGACATCGCCCCGACAAATTTTGTTTGAGTTGAGTTTCTGCCTATATCCTCACATATGTAGAGGAAGGTTGAAAATTTTGCCCCTAAGGTGTGATCAAGCGCAGTTGATGTAATGCCCAACGCAGTTCCAACCCCTGCTAGCCCTTAGCACCTGCTGGCCCTCAGCGACCGACAGCTATAGGGGCAGCAGCGGCTGGCTGTCAGTGTTGAACAGGTTAGCTAAATTTGTTTTCTGTGCAGCGGGGCCATCCTGGTGGGGCCCTGGACTCGACGTCAGTTTTCGCGACCTTTGCCATTCACTCAACGCCGCAGTCCAGAAAAATTTACCAACAGCAACTATGTTTTTCCACAAAAAAGATCCCGTTCACACCGTTCAAGTTGGCAAAGCCAATCCCGTATTTGCTCAGCTGCTGCTCGAGCAGTTTGGTGGGGCTACTGGCGAGCTTTCCGCCGCCTTGCAGTACTGGGTGCAGTCGTTTCATGTCGAAGATGCGGGCATCAAAGACATGCTCCAAGACATTGCAGTCGAAGAGTTTGGCCACTTAGAAATGGTGGGCAAATTGATTGAGATTCACACCAAAAACACCGACCAAACCGAAGCCTACAACAGCACCCTGTTCGCCGTGCGCGGCATGGGGCCTCATTTTCTCGACAGCCAGGGCAACAACTGGACCGCCAGCTACCTTAACGAAGGTGGGGATGTAGTCAGAGACCTGCGGGCCAACATTGCGGCTGAGGCAGGTGCCCGCCAGACCTACGAATCGCTGATTAAACTTGCCACTGACGAGGGCACTAAAAAAACCCTGCACCACCTGCTGACCCGAGAAATTTCTCACACCAAGATGTTCATGAACGCCTTAGACGCCATGGGCAAGCTGACCGACCCAATGTTTGGCAACATTCAGCCCGACGACACGGTGGAGCTTTACTACAATCTCTCCAGCGATGGCAACGGGAACGATCAGCGCGGTCCCTGGAACTCTGAGCCTGACTTTAAGTACATCGCTGACCCGCTCAGCGATCGCAGGTAGATTTTATTGCAGCAGCCCACTGGGTTAGGACAGGCCTCTGGCAGGGGCATTGCATGCGATGCCCCTGCCAGAGGCCTATGCGTGTCAACGTGTCCTGACTACATCCCCTGCTGCAATAGCGGCTAAGGCCGGGATTCCTGCCGTGCCCTGTGGGGCTTAGCCCACGACCTGCAACCTGCTCCTGTGCCCTAGCGGCACGGGGGCAGATTTGTGATGGGTTTGAGAAAATGCGCCAGCAGGTCAGGGTTTGTGAATTTATCTAGCGCGATCGCAGCTTTTTTATCGGTTATTTTGTAAAAATGAATACAGAAATGCCCAGTGAGCCTTCTCTTTTTTCTTAAAGAGAGCGCTTTCGTTGGCATCCACCCCTTAGAGGCGATCTTCATGACCCCACAACTCCGCAGCCAGGCTGACCTCAAACCGGTTTCAAGCTGGCGGCCCGTGTGCCATATCACCTACACCCGCGACACCTGGGTCAAGCTGGCCGAACTGCCCAGCGAGTACGCCGCCGCCGAGGCCAAGCTGCTGTGCCAGGAGTCGCCTGACACCTGGGTTGCCTGGGTGCCCAACCACGGCGAAACCCTGCTGCACAAAAGCCACTTTTACGCTTGATGCACCCCACCGACTCTAGTGAGCCATCCATCGACTGGGATGAGCTGTTTGAGTACCTGCCCGGTACTCTGGTCGAGCAGGTCGATCGGCCCGGTGTACTCTACGAAATCGAGGGCTACGAGGCCACTATGGTACCGCCGATCTGGCTGGTAAACGACCCCCGCCCGCGCTATCCCCACGAGCTGCGGATTGTGTCTCGCCAGCCCGCTCGGGTCTGCGCCCTGGAGGCGACCGCTAGGGTCGCGCCCCCCGCTTGAGCAATTTTTCCTGCCAGTTGCGCGACAGCAGGGGGCAGCGGGCTAGCTCCAGCGCCGCCGCGCGATCGCCCAGGTTGTGGTGCATGATGCGGTTGGCGCGGGCCACCGTCCACTCGGGATAGGGGCGATCGCACAGCGCTATCGCCAGCCCCGGCTCGACTGTACCCTCTTCCAGCACCCGAAAATACCAGCCGCTGCGACCGTTGGCCTTCACCTGGAGGGCCAGATCCCCTACGCGCCAGCGGCGAGCCAGCTTCCAGCAGGGCTGCCGGGGCTGGGAAACCTGCACTCGGGCACCGCCGATCGCATAGGTGTCGCCGATGCAGACCTCGGCCTCGGTCTGCCCCGCCACGGTGAAATTTTCGCCAAAGCCGCCGTAGGGCAGCTCAAGGTGGTGCAGGTGCGATCGCCAGTCGGGGTAGTGCTCGGCGCTGTAGGCCAGCACGGCTTTGTCTACGCCGCCGTGGTTTTTCAGGTCGGCCTGGCCATCCCCCGCCAGGTTGGTGCAGCCCAGCCACACCTCCCCCGCGATCGGCTGCTTAAAGAAGCCGGTGGTCCAGGGCTGATCCATCGGGTCGGCGGCGGTTGCGGTGCCCAGGGTTTGGGGCAACCCCACCTGAATTGAGACAAGCTCGGGCATGGTGGTCATCAGACGATCAGCAGATACAAAGAGCGTGTCTCAGCATAGCTACAGCCACCGAGATTAGGACATTGCCTTAAACATTCCAACGTCAAAACGTTTCAACGTTTGAGGCAATGACTTAACCAGACTGGCCACAGCTATAGGACACGCTCTCTCTAGGATACGCTGCCTGGCTGGGCAGATCCCGATGGTGCTGGAGCGCCGCCATCGCCGTCACCGATGACCTGAGTTCAATAGCGAATCTGTAGAGTCACCTGGGCCTGCACGGTCTGCTCGCCTCCTACCACTGGCGTAGAAGCGTCGCTCTGCATGGCGTACTCGGCCCGCCGTGGCATGGGCACGGGCATGGGCGGGGCGGCCCCGTTGATTTGAATGCTGACAATCTCCTGCGATCGCAGATTCAAACTGCCCAGCACCACCCCCGCCTGGGACTGGGCGTCTTCGACGGCCTCGCGCAGGGCCTGCTGACGGGCGGTTTCCAGGGCGGCGTCTTCGGCCACAAAGCTGACGCTGCGAATCTGGTTGGCCCCGGCATTTACCGCATCGTCGAGCAGCACGCCCGCGCTCTCGGTGGGCACCCGAAAGCTGACGGTATTGCTGCCGGTGTAGCCAATCACATCGTTGCGGCCATTCTCGTAGTTGTAGCGGGGGCTGAGCTGAATGCCCGTGGTTTCGAGCTTTTCAACCGAGCGCGATCGCAGCAGCTCAACCACCGCCGCCGAGCGCTGGGCCACTTCGCGCTGCACCGCTTCGGCATCGGTGCCCTGCACATCGACCCCCAGGTCAATCTGGGTCTTGGTGGTCTGCACCGACTCCTCGCCCTGGCCGGTCACGGTTAGCGTTCTCATAGCCGCCTCCTGGGCGATCGCGGTGGGGGTAAACACAGGCACAAAACTCAGCCCCGACACCAGGGTCGCCGACATCACCGCCGCCGCCGCCATCCGTCTGGGGGTAAATGACTTAATTTTCATGGGGCCTCACACTCGTTTTATGGAAGTTTGTCCATTCACTGTGCCACGGCGATCTGAGCCCAGCGGCGTTGTTACCAATTTCGATACAGCCTGCCGAGGCCACCGAGCATCTTTAACCAAAAGGTTATGATTTTGTTGGCAGACCCCACGGTCGCCGCTGCACTACCACCACGCCTGGCACCAGCACCGGAGAGCGCTTCTATGGCGACACAATCAATCAACTCTGGCGATCGAGAGCAGGTGCTGATTCAGCTCCAGACGATTAAGTCTGAGCTAATCAAGCAGTATTCAATCAGCAAAATCGGCATTTTTGGTTCAACAGCCAGGGACGAAGCCCAAAACAACAGTGATATTGATGTGGTTGTCCACATGCAACCAAACATACTGAAACGAGCCCAACTAAAAGCCGAACTTGAGGAAATATTCGGCAGAGAGGTCGATGTTATTCGCTACAGAGAGTCAATGAATCCTTTTCTCAAAGCTAGAATCGATCGAGACGTCATCTATGTATGATCGCTCCCTGCTTTTAGAATTGCTGCTTGAAGTAGAAGAAGCGATTCGCAGAATTGAGCGCCGCTTTACGAATATTCAAAACCCCGACGATTTTCTGTCTAGCGATGATGGCCTCGACCGCCTCGACGCCATCGGCATGATGCTGATAGCTATTAGCGAAAACATCAGAAGAATTCACAGGCTCGTCGGTGATGAATGGTTCGATCGCTATCCTGACGTCAACTGGTCGGATATCAAAGGTATTAGAAATATTCTGGCTCACGATTATTTTGATATTGACCCAGAGGAGGTTTATCAAATTTGCTCTACTGATATTGGCATTCTCAAGCGTGAACTTGAAAAAATCCGCTACGACATTTTTTAGTCATGATCCTGACACAGTTCGGGAAGGCAGAAATAAGACTATTGTAAAGAGCTTAAAGCACTCGTGAGTAAAGGATTTTTCATTTTGAATTTTACCTTTTGAACTCTGTGTATCGGGATCGAAAGCAATTTTGATGGCCTACCTTTTACAAGTAGGCCACCGTTACCCCAGCGCCGCCGTCGGCCTGGGCCGCAGGCTCAAACCGCTGAATCTGCGGGTGGCGCTTGAGGTACTCGTGCACCCCGGCCTTGAGCTTGCCGGTGCCGTGGCCGTGGATGATCCACAGGGCACCGCTGCCCTTGGCAATCGCCTCCTCCAGCACTGACTCGGCCTCGGCCACCCGCATGCCGCGCAGGTCGATGGTGTTGCGGCTGGTGCGAATGGCGGGGGCGGGGGGCGCGGCCTGGGCGGCGGGCACGGTGTCGATGGGTTTGGTTTTGACCGGCACCTCGGCCTTTTCGCCCCGCAGCGACTCGATATCGGCCAGGCTGACGGTGGTTTTCATCAGCCCAAAGCGCACGGTAATGCGGTGGTCGTCGTCGGGGGCGGTGAGCACCTCGGCGGTTTGCCCCAGGCTGGGAATGCGGACGCGATCGCCCACCGCCGGGCGGTAGCCCGGTTTTGTGGGAGTTGGCGCTGCCGCCGGTAGCCGGGACTGGGCGATCGCATCCACCGCCTCCGTAGCCCTCTGAGCGTCCTGAGCTGTAGCGTCACCCTGCTGCAAGCGGCGAATCACCTTGGCAATGTCGCGCTTCGCCTCGGCGATCGCCTGCTGCACCGCCGCCTGCTGCTGGAGCTTGAGTTCCTGCTCGCGATCGCGCAGCATATCCGCCTTGTGCTGCACCTCGCGGTGGAGCTTTTCGGTGGCGGCCAGCAGTTCGGCAGCCTCCTGCGATCGCGCCTCCTGCTGGCGGCGCTGGGCCTCCAGCCCGGCAATCACCTGGTTGACGTCATCCTGCGACCCCGTCGCCATCAGGGCTGCCGCTTCGTCAATTACCGCCGCATTAAGCCCCAGGCGACGGGCGATCGCCAGCGCATTCGAGCGCCCCGGAATACCCCACAGCAGCCGGTAGGTCGGCGACAGCGTCGCCTCATCAAACTCCACCGAGGCATTCTCAAACCGCCCATCCTGGTACTTCAGCGCCTTTAGCTCGCCGTAGTGGGTCGTCGCCATCGTCAGCCGCGCCCGCTCGGCCAGGTGCTTGAGCAGGGCAATGGCCAGCGCCGTTCCCTCCGTTGGGTCGGTGCCCGCGCCCACTTCGTCGAGCAGGACGAGGGCGTTGGAGGAGTGAGGGGGTAGGGGGGTAGGGGGGTGAGGGGTAGGGGGTAGGGAGGATGGGGACGTGAGGGAGGATGGGGGCGATGGAGAGACGAAGTCAGTGAGTTCTTCACCTTCCCCACCGTCTCTATCTTCCTCACCTTCCCCATCTCCCCCGCTACCCAGCGCCGCTAAAATCCGCCCAATCCGGCGAATATGACCCGAAAACGTCGAGAGACTTTGCTCAATCGACTGCTCATCGCCGATGTCGGCTAGCACCTGCCCAAACCAGGGAATCTCAACGGGTTCACGGGCCGGTACGTAGAGGCCCGCGCGGGCCATCAGCGCCGCCAGACCCAGGGTTTTGAGGGTGACGGTCTTGCCGCCGGTATTGGGGCCGGTAATCGCCACCACCCGCAGCTCGGGGCGAATCAGCAGGTTGATCGGCACCACCTCAGGCCCCTGTTCGTGGCGCTGCTGCCACACCAGTAACGGGTGGCGCAGCTGGCGCATGGTGGTTTGCTCATGGGGCTCAGTGAAGCGGGGCGGGTTGGCCCCCAGCCACAGCGAGTAGCGGGCGCGGGCGTGGGCCAAATCTAGCTCGGTGACCACCGCCAGCAGGTGGGTGAGGTCGTCGTAGACTGCGGCCACGGCGTCGCTGAGCTGCCGCAGGATGATCTCTTCCTCGGTTTTTTCCTGGCGCTGTAGCTGGCGCAGGCGGTTGCCCAGCTCGACTACGGCCTGGGGCTCAATGTAGAGGGTGGCACCGCTGGCCGAGGCATCGTGCACAATGCCGGGTACAGCGTCTTTTTGGGGCGCTTTGACCGGCAGCACAAAGCGATCGCCCCGCTGGGTAATCAACGGCTCTTGCATGGCCCCGGCCTGGCGCTGCAAAATCCGCTGGAGCCGCTGCTGAATGTCTTGGCGGGTCGATTTGAGGCGATCGCGCACCTCCCCGAGCTTGGGGCTGGCCCGGTCGGTAATATCGCCGCGATCGTCAACACAGTGGTAAATCTGCTGTTCTAGCTCCGGGTGGGTGCTCAGGTCGGCCACCAAAGCCTGCAACACCGGTATATCTTCCGGTGCCTGGGCGTCAATGGTGCGCCGCAGCTGGCGCGCGCCATTGAGGGTGGTGGCGATGGCCAGCAGCTCCTCGCCGCTGAGCAGGCCCTGGCGATGGGCCCGCTCCACCGCCGACCCAATATCGCGAATGCCGCCAAAGTTGAGGCCGCTGTTGTGCTGCTCTAGCCAGTCGGCCTCCTGGGTTTGGGTGAGCAGACTGACGCTGGCCCCCTGGCTCTCTGGGGGGTGCAGGGCCTGGGCTGCCAGAGTGCCTCGCTTGGTGGCGGCAAAGGTAGACAGGTGCTGGCACAGCCGGGGCCACTCCAGCAAGTCCAGGGTTTCGTGGTAGATCAACGGCAGCTCAGACAGGGGAATTACGCTCGCTCAGTACGTTGCTCGGGAACCTCTTTAGTATAGATAACTCCCGCAGCGCCAACCGCCCGGCCTCCTGAGCCCCGGCCTGCTCCCTGAGCCCCGGCGGTTGTTAAGCCCCCTCAATAAATGACCACCGGTCTGCCCTATCGGGAATGCTAGATTTTATCCAACCGGCTGCCAGTACCATACTGTTACGCCATCCACAGCTGATAGTCGATGCACTAGCCACCCGCGATCGCATCCATCGGTCTACAGAGCCATCGACTGAGGCGATCGCCCCAACGATTCATTCCTCCCTAGCTATCGCTCCGAATCTGTGCCTGAAAACGACCTGGTTAAGGCCACTGCCCCAACAGCAACCATCGATCCATCGCCGCTGAAAGTCAACACAGACGACACGGTGCAGGGGGTGGTCGAAGCCATGGCCCTGGCGGCTAAAACCTACGCCCTGGTCTATGGCGACGGAGTTTTAGCCGGAGTGTTTTGCTACACCAACGTCGCCCAGGCCACAGCCGAGCTGGCTGACCTGTCCCAGGTTCGCGTTGAGCGGTGGATGACGCCCCTCAACCACCTGCAACCCCTGGGTCCATCCCTGGCCTGGCCTCTGGCCCTGAGCGCCCTCTACCCCAACCAGCTCTACCTGTCCGTCGTCGATGCGGCTCACCACTGGCTCGGGCTCCTCGCCCCCGACGGGTTCTACACGCTGCCTGTCCCGGCTGATACCGCCGCCCCCGCCCCCCCTGGCCTCACAGCCTGCCACTACTCTGTAGCCCTATTTCAGCAGCAGCAGGAGCGCCTGGCCCTGGCCCTCAAAGGGGCGCAGATGGGCACCTGGGACTGGGATCTTGCCCAGGGCACCATCGTAATTTCTGAGGAGCAAGAACGGCTGATGGGGCTGGCCTCCGGCGAGTTTGACGGCAGCTACGATACCCTGTTCACCCACCTGCACCAAGACGATCAGGCCACGGTACACCAGGCGATTCAGCAGGCCATTCGCCTAAGGCAACGCTACGCAGTTGAGTTTCGCATCCTCAGCAGCGATGGTCAGCTGCGCTGGCTGTCGGCTCGAGGGCAGCTGTTTGACGATGGCCAACAGACCCCGCGACTGGCCGGAGTTACCCTGGATATTTCTGAGCAAAAACGCGTCGAGGCTGAGATTAAACACCAGTCCCAGCGAGAGCGTCTGGTGGCCGAAATTGCCCAGCGCATTCGTCGCCTGCTCGACCTGGACAGCATTCTGGAGCAAACTGTGGCTTCGGTGCGCGAGTTTATCGAGGCCGATCGCGTCATTGTGATTCAGTGCGGGGCCGACATGAGCGGGCAGGTAATTCAAGAATCGTGCGCCTCTGCCTATCCGCCCATGCTGGGCTGGACAATGCGCGACCCCTGGTCAGTGGGAGAAAAATTTCTGGCACACTATCGAGCCGGGCGCGGGCTGGCGGTGGAAAACGTCTACACTCAAAATCTGTCGGCTCCTCAGCTGGGGTTTCTGGAGTATTTTCAAATTCAGGCGGAGATTGTGGTGCCGCTGCTTCAGGATGAAACCCTCTGGGGGCTACTGATTGCCCACCAGTGCCGATCGCCGCGAGACTGGCGGATGGCCGACGTGCGCCTGCTGCAAAACCTGGCTACCCAGGTGGGCATCGCCATTCAGCAGGCCAAGATGCACCGGGAGATCACCCTAGCCAACCAGCGGCTCAGGCGCATGGCCTACCTCGATGGATTGACCCAGGTGGCCAATCGACGGCGGCTAGAGCAGTATTTAGATCAAGAATGGCGGCGCATGAGCCGAGAAAATGGCTCAGTAGCGTTGATCATGGCCGACATTGACTATTTCAAAGGGTTTAACGATCGCTATGGCCACCAGGCTGGGGATGACTGCCTGCGGCGGGTAGCCCGCACCCTCTCCCGCGCCGCCAAGCGCCCCGGCGATCTGGTGGCCCGCTATGGGGGTGAAGAGTTTGTCATTGTGCTGCCCAACACCGACATCAAAGGGGCCGAAACCGTCGCCGAAGATATTCGCCTGCTGGTGCGGGCCCACCGCATTCCCCACCAGGATTCGGCTGTGGCCAAGGTCGTCACCATGAGTTTGGGGGTAGCCAGCGCGCTGCCGGCTAGCGGCGGCAGTGTGGCCAGCCTGATCAAGCAGGCCGATGCCGCCCTTTACAAGGCCAAACACGAAGGCCGCGACCAGGTGCGGCTGGCGGATCCTCTGCCCCTGGAGTAGGCAACCGCCATCGGGTCGCTGCCGCGCCAATCGTCCATGCCGCTGGCGCGGCACCCGTCTGGGCTGTTCACGTTGCTGGGCTGGAACAATTGGGCACCTTAGGGGCAGTCGCTGAGGGGTTGGGCTAGCCATCGCTCAACCCTGGTTCATATGAAAATTGCCTACGCCACCACCTACGATGTGCGCGATCGCGCCTCCTGGCCCCGCCGCCACCTGGGCCTCTACGGGGCTGGGCAAAAGATCGCCGAACTGTTGCAAAAGGCAGGGGCTGAGCTGGAGTTTCTCGGCCCGCTAGAGCGGCGCAAGGTGCCCATTACCCGGCTCAAGTGGTTGTGTTACCGCCGCCTGGGGCAGAGCTACTACAGCCCTGTGGAACCCTGGGTTGCGCCCCACTACGCCCGCCAGATTGAGGCCCAGCTGGCTCAGTCCCAGGCGGCGCTGCTGCTCTGCCCCGAAAATGCCATTCCCCTGGCGCGGGTGCGTACGGCGCTGCCCACGGTGCTGTGGACCGATGCCCTGCTGGGCAGCCTGGTGGATTTTTATCCCTACCTGAGCAATCTCTGCGCTGAAACAAGGCGGCAGCTGCACGCCGTCGAGAGGGCGGCCCTGGAGCGGTGCGATCGCGTCATTCTCACCTCCCAGTGGGCGGCCCAGTCGGCGGTCGATCTCTACGGCCTGCCCGCCGAGAAAATTTGCATTATTCCCCGCGGAGCTAGCCGTGCCCAAGACCTCACCCAGTCTGAGGTAGAGGCCCTGATTGCCCAGCGGCCCCCTGGCCCCTGTCGGCTGCTATTCCTTGGAGTAGATTGGCAGCGCAAGGGTGGGCCGCTGGCGCTGGAGGTGGCCCAAACCCTAAACCAGTGGGGCCTGGAGACCGAACTCTGGGTAGTCGGCTGCGAGCCTAAGGAGGTGGGCGATCGCCCCAATTTTGTGCGCGCCTTCGGGTTTATCGATCGCGCCACCCCGGCGGGCGAGGCCCAGTTTGCCCATCTGCTCAGCTCCGCCCACTTTTTGATCTTTCCCACTCAGGCCGATACCTTTGGGGTCGCCATCAGTGAGGCCAATGCCGCAGGGCTGCCCTGCGTAGCCGCCGCCGTGGGAGGCATTCCCACCGTACTGCGGGCCGATGTCAATGGCAGAGCCTTCCCGGTAGGGGCCGCCGCTAGCGACTACGCCCAGTACCTTGCCGCCGCCATGGCCGACTACCCGCGTTACCAGGCTCTAGCCCGCTCAGCCTGGCAACACTACCGTCGTCACCTGAGTTGGGAGGCGGCCCAGCAGCAAGCCTGGAACTATCTGCAAGACTTGATCGCCCCTGGCGAGGGGCTGAGACCCGATCCAGGGGATCCTCGCCGCCTCACCCTCAACGCCCTGGCTCGTCCGCACCGGCTGCTGCCAGGGTTGAGCAAAGGATTTAGAGCCTAGTAGTCAGTCAAGTTAAATGTGACGGGTTGACGGTCTACGGTAAACGGTACACGGCTCGCCTTAAACCGCTTACCGTGAACCGTGAACCCTAAGTCACACCGCCCGTCATTATTTTTTTGACTAAATACTAGTAGACTGCCAAGCTAAAGATGACGGGTCAGTGGGGTATACGGTTCACGGTTTTAGGTTCAAGGCGAGCCGTAGACCGTATACCTTGTACCCTGCACCCAGAACGGCTGGCCCCTGTCAAAATCAGCTTGGTCAAGTACTAGCGGCACGGCGGTGAACCGCGCGCCTACCAAGTTGGATCGACGTAGAGGTTGATGACCAGCGCCGGGCGGCCCGGCGGTACCGCCGAAATACAGGCACAGATGGGCTCTTCCTGCCCCTCTAGCTCTACTTCGCAGGCGTGGCACGACCCCATGAGGCAGCCGGTGGGAATGCTCACCCCGGCGCGATCGGCCACCGCCAGCAGAGGTTCCCCCACCTCGGCCTCCACCGTGACGCCATCGGGCAAAAAATGAATCGAGACGCTCATGGCAACGGTACCGGTTAGGCGCGGGCCTTGGCCTGTTTGAGCATGGCGACCAGGGTGTGGTGGGCATCTTCGGCCCCCTCCAGGGTATGGTCGAAGGGCACTCGCACGGTGGTGGGGGCACCGTCTACGGTCACCGCCAGGGTCATGCCGTTGGGGTCAACCGACTCCATCACGGCGGCGGTGGCGGTGGGCTGGTCGCCGTAGGCGGTGGCGTAGAGCAGCACCGCTTCGGCGTGGTCGTCGTTCATGTGCTTGCAGATGCGATCGCTCACCGCTGGAGTAATTGGCTCAGCCATAGAAAATCCCGTAGACTACTTCAAATCGGCCCGTTGTTACATGCTGTTATGATACCGTCCCTGCCGCCCTCCTCCGAGCATCCCTGGTCTACGGGCCACGTCTTTCAGAGTCCGGGGGCCCACCTCACCTACCGTGTGGTCGGCCCCTGCTGCCGTCTGTTCGATCGCGACCAGCTGCCCTGGCCCTGCTGTCGCATTCAGTGGCGGGGCAAAGAGCCCAGCTGGCGGCGCATCGGCAAGCGGCTGGTGCCGGATATGGCCACCCGCAGATCGCCCTCCTACTGCGTTGAAATTGTCGGTCAGGGCTACGGTGCCCAGTCGTTTGTCACCACCCTCTACACCGCCACGCTCGACCGCGAAACCCAGGCCTGGTGGCACAGCCGCCTGCCCCAGGAGGCAGCAAGCCCAGCGAGTGAGAAAGTTTGTAACAAAATAGACATATAGATCGCCAATTCGCAGTAGTCTTATGCTCAACGCTGTGATGTTGCTATTGAGGTAGAAACCCTATGCCAGCTGCCTTTTTACCCTCTATTCTGGTTCCTTTGGTGGGGATTGTTTTTCCCGCCGTTGCTATGGCCTTTTTATTCCTTTACATTGAGCGGGATGACGCCGCTGAGCCCCTAAAGAAGTAGTCCTAACCGTTTGTGATTCAAGCCCATTCCACCGATTTGCTTGAGGCCCCCAAGCAAGACTTCAAGCAAGATATCCGGGCCTATTTTGACTACATTGCCCCCGAGCTAGATCGCTGGAGTCGTCGCAACCGCTACTACTACGACGATCTGGCTCGGCTTCATCAATTTATTATTCCACCCGGCAGCCGGGTGCTAGAGATCGGTTGCGGTACCGGCGACCTACTCCGGGCGACAGCCCCGGCCCTGGGAGTAGGCATTGACTTTGCCCCGGCGGTAACGGCGATCGCCCGCCAAAGGTACCCCGATCTCGCCTTCTACACCCTCGACGCCGAAGCCCTCGAGCCCCTACAGCTAGCCCCAGAGCATCGTCAGTTTGACTATATTTTGCTGTCGGGGGTACTGGGCTACCTGGGGGATATTCAGGCCGTGCTCCAGCGGTTGCAGCCCCTGTGCCAACCCCACACCCGCCTCATCCTCACCTTCCACAACCATCTGTGGGAACCGCTGCTAAATCTAGCGGAGCGGATAGGGCAGCGTCGCCCCCAGCCTCCCCAAAACTGGCTCAGCACCAATGACGTGGCCAATCTGCTCACGATCACGGGCTACCGCCCGCTCCAGTGGGGCAGCCGATTTCTCTGGCCAAAATACGTGCCGGGCATAGCGGGCCTGGTAAACCGCTACCTAGCGCCCCTGCCCCTGGTCAAACACCTCTGTCTGACCACCTTCCTGGTGGCGCGGCCCCAGCCGACTCCTACCCCAGCACCGCCCACCTGCTCGGTCGTTATCCCAGCCCGCAACGAAGCCGGCAACATTGCCGCCGCCGTCGCCCGGCTGCCCCAGCTCGGTGCCCACACCGAAATCATCTTTGTCGAAGGGCATTCTCGCGACCACACCTGGACGGCCATTCAAGATACGGTGCAGGCCTACCGAGGGCCGTTTACCCTCAAGGCGTTTCAGCAGACGGGGCGCGGCAAGGCCGATGCGGTGCGGCTGGGGTTTGACCAGGCCAGCGGCGACATTCTGCTCATTCTCGACGCTGATCTAACCGTACCTCCCGAAGATTTGCCCCACTTTGTCGAGGTGCTGGCCTCGGGGCAGGGTGAATTTGCCAACGGGTCGCGGCTGGTCTATCCCCGCTCTCTGTCGGCCATGCCCTGGCTCAATACGGTGGCCAACAAAATCTTTGCCCTGCTGTTTTCGTTTTTGCTCGAGCAGCCGCTCAAAGACACCCTCTGCGGCACCAAGGTGCTGTGGCGGCGCGACTACCGGCGCATTGCCGCCGGACGCAGCTACTTTGGCGACTTCGACCCCTTTGGCGACTTTGACCTGCTGTTTGGAGCCGCCAAACTCAACCTCCACATTGTGGAGGTGCCCATTCGCTACCAGCCCCGCACCTACGGCAGCTCAAACATTGCCCACGTCAAAGAAGGGCTGATCTTGCTCAAGATGTGCCTCTACGCCTGCCGCAAGCTCAAGTTTCGCTAGGCTGACTATTGGCAATATAGCCATGGTCACGCCGGTTAAGACACTCAAAAACCTCCAAGACGTTCAAACGTTTGAACGTTCATCTAGAAAATGCCTCAACCGAACCGGCTACAGCTATATCAGTCGCCGCTAGAGTTGGTTGACTTGGTCGAGCGTCTGGTCTCAAGTTGCAGCAGGCCAACACACAGGCTGAGCCACAGGAAACCGATGCTGTACCCTGCCACCACATCTGTGGGCCAGTGAACGCCCAGATAGATCCGACTGAAGCCAATAGCGCCAATCAGCACAACGGCAACACCGTAGATCAACCGTTTCTGCGGCTGAAACCCTTGCGCCAGCAGGTAGGCAGAAAACCCGTAAAGCACCATTGACCCCAGCGCGTGACCGCTGGGAAAGCTGTAGGAGGTTTCGGTAATCAGCTGTGGCCACAGGGCGGGACGCGCTTTTTCAAAAAACAGCTTAAACCCCGTGCTTAGCACCGCCCCACCGATACAGGTAATGGCGAAGATCGCGGCTATGCGCCAGCGCCAGCGCCACCACAACCAGACCACGCCAATACAGGTTAGGGGAACCACGACCTCAGGATCCCCCAGGCGGGTGGTGGCCAGCATGATCTGATCCAGCACCGGATTGGCAAACCGATTTATCCACAGCAGGATCGTTTCATCAAAGGCAAAGGCTTCCTGTTCCAGCACTTCTTCGGCCAGGTTGGCTAAGCCAAACAGCAGGAGCAGACAAACCCCAAGCCAGAGCACTCCGGCAGCTGTGATGAAGGACATCAAGCGAGGATGTACCTCCCGCATCCAAAGTCTGGCCAGTTTTTTCAGGGTTGCTTGAATCATCAATTAGCTCAGTTGGGGTGCTCCGATTTCAGGCAGCAGCGGCCAAATCTATCCAGGTTTGACAGACGCGGCGTTTTGCCAATTCTGGGTTGGCTTCAGAATTGGGGCGGGACAGGTTTGGCCGCATCCCTCAGCTCTCGGGTAGCTGCCCCAGGTGACTCTGGGCCTTGGCGGCCCAGGTGGGGTTGCCCATGGTGATGTAGAGGTTTTTGGCGTACTCCAGCACCGTGCGGGCTTCCTCAAAGCGCCCCAGCTGCACAAAGGCCAGGCCGGCGCTGTAGTAGGCGTCGGCGTAGCCGCCGTTGATCTGGGTGGCGGTGCGAAAGGAGTTGAGGGCGGCTTCCGTCTGTCCCTGGTTAAAGCGGGCAATTCCCAGGTTGTAGTGGGCCTGGGCGTAGCGGGGGCTAATAGCCAGAGCCTGCTGCAGGACGGCTTCGGCTTCGGTATTGCGCTCCGTTTGCAGGTAGATAATCCCCCGCTGCAAAAATGACTCGGGAGCGGCGGGGATGTATCGCCCCGCCTGCTCGAAGGCAGCCAGCGCTTCGGGAAACCGACGCTGCACCTGATAGACCAGCCCCAGGTTGTAGTGGGCGTTGCCCAAATCTGGCTGCAGGGCGATCGCCCGCTGGAGATACTGTTCCGCCTGGTCAAGATTGTTGCCTTCGATCAGAGCGCCGCCCAGGTTGGCGTAGGCCAGGGCGAACTGTGGATCGGCCCGGATTGCCGCCCAAAAGGCCGAGGCCGCCGCTTGCAGCTCTCCCCTTTGGCGCAGGGCCAGACCCATATTGTAGTGGGCAGCGGCCAGGGTGGGGTCGAGGGCTACCGCCTGCTGAAACTGGGCCAGGGCCGCATCGATTTGCCCCTGCTGAATCAGGGCGAGCCCCTGGTTTAGGGCGCTCTCGGCGTCCCCATGGGATGAGGCCGTCGGGGCCGGAGTTTCTTGGGCGTAGCCCGACCTTGGCAATCCAGGGGCGGTCAGCAGGGGCAGGGCGATCGCCACAGCGACCAGGCGGCGCGGCAAACATCGAGAACGTGCGCGATTGACCCCTGTCATAGCTGGCTGCATGGCCCCTGGCCCTATAGAATGCCCCTAACAATATAGACAAGCGCTAGATTTTTCAACCGTCTGGACAGACTTCGTCCCCGCGGGGTTGGCTAACCGCCCCTGGAAAAATTTGAGGGGGCCATAGCAGACCGCACGTTATGGATATCGATGCAAGTGGGCATCCTAAATCCACCGTTTGTCAACTACCGAAATGTTTATTCAGCACGAAAAAAACTGCATAGTGTGGGGAGCAACCCTGGCGATAGGGGCAGGGGTTCTCCTGGGCGGCGGCGCGGCGCGGGTTAAAACCCAGACCTGTAACCAGCCCCAGGCCCTCTCTAGGTACTGCCTCAGCGAATCGCCGAGGGTGCGGGTGGCCCACGGTATGGCCAGCGGCGCATTTGCCGGCGGTGGCGCACTGCTGATGATTGGGCTAAAAAAGTTTGCCCAACGCTAGGGGCTGTCATCAATTAGCTGCTGAATCCTCAAAAATCAAGGGTTGCAGCCCCTAGCCTGTCTGTTAGGTCGGGCGTGGCAAGGCTTGATATGCAGGTCTTTTGGCCACAATTGATGACACGCCCTAAGGGCCAGCTCCTGCCGCCCAACCCTGACGGGCGAAATCCTGACAGAACCGCCGTACCCCGCGACGGCGGCCAGGTTCTAGCTCAGCTATTTTGGACTTCGCCCTGGCCCGCCAGACGGTTCTTCAGCGCCGCCAGCTCGCTGTCTACCGTTGCTGCCCCCCCTTCTAGGGCGGCAAACTGGCGCTCTAGGGGATCGCCGCTGAGATCTTCGAGGGCTTCAGATTTTGCCTCTAGCTCCATCACACGCTCCTCCATGCGCTCAAAGGCGGCAATGGAGCCGCCGGTACCGGTCTGGCCCAGCATTTCTTGAATGCGCTGGGAGGCTTCGGCGGAGCGAGCCCGGGCGATGTAGAGGTCTTTTTTGGTGCGGGCGTCGGCAATTTTAGCCTCTAGCCGTCGCATGTTGTCTTTCAGCCCCGTCACCACGTCGCGCTGCTGACCCAGCTGGGCATCCATGGCCTGGGCCGACTGGAGGTAGGTTTGACGACGGGTGAGGGCCTGGCGGGCCAGCTCTTCTTCACCCTTTTGAATGGCGAGCTCGGCGCGGTTGTACCACTCCTGGGCGGTGGACTTGGCCTGGGCACTCTGGCGCTCGGTGCGCTTCTGGGTGGCGATCGCCTGGGCCACTGCCTGCCGCAGCTGAATCAGGTTGGACTGCATGTCCACCATGGCCTGCTCTAGCACTTTTTCAGGATCTTCAGCCTGGTTGACGGCGCTATTTAGGTTAGCCCGCACAGCCCGCCATGCCCGATCAAACAGCCCCATCGAGTAGCTCCCACAGTGGTATCAGTTTCAGCATAACAGGCGAGCAGGGGGGGGTGGGGGAGATAAGTTTTGAGTGCTCAGTTTTGAGTTTTGAATTTTTGTGGCCCAGGAAGCATTCAAAACTCAAACTTCAAAATTCAAAACTTATCTCGTTACTTCTCGCGCTGACGCTTCACTAGTGCTCAGTCAAAAAAATAATGACAGGAGGTGTGACTTAGGGTTCACGGTACACGGTAAGCGGTTTAAAGCAAGCCGTGTACCGTGTACCGTAGACCGTCAACCCCGTTAACCCGTCAATCATTGATTGACTGACTACTAGGGCGAGATCACCTGCGCCGGGATTCCCTGCCCCTGGAGCTGGTTCACCAGGTTTTGGGCTGACGACTGCTGGGAAAATGCGCCCATCTGAATACGGGTGCCGCTGGAGAAATTGCGCACGTAGGCATCACCCACGGCACTGCGGGCCGACTCTAGGGACTGAGCGCCATTGTAGTCGGTCACCACGTAGTAGCTGGGGGCCGACGCCTGGGGAGGCACTTGGGTAATGGGGGCCGGGGGGGCGATCGCGGCGGGCGGCGGCGAGGCGGGGGCAGCTGCCGGGGCGCGATCTAGGGCCAGGGGTTGGGGCGGCTGGGCATTGGCGGCAGGAGGCGCGACCCTTGGGGTGGGAGCAGCCTGGGCCGGGGCAGGCGCGGGGGCCGACTGGGCCGCGGGGGCCGGGGCACTGGCCCTGGGGCTGACGGCGGCTCCCGGAGCGGTGACAATTTCGGCGCGCACTACCGCACCGCTGCCGCCTGCTGGGGTGAGCACGCCAGGGCGAGGAGTAGAGGCGGTGGGCTCTCCGGGACGCTGGTCGCCAGCGGGCAGCGGCTGAGCACCTACCATAGCGGGTTGCGTTGCTCCGGGCAGCGCCTGGCGCGAGGTCGAATTGGTTGAGGGCAGGGTGCTGATGTTGTTCAAATCAAGGGAGGCAAACTCTTTTTCTGACAGGTCAGGCCCCAGGGGCTTAAAGCCTGCCTCGGCCTGACCGTTTGGGCCCTCCAGAGCTGCGGTGGTTTCGCTGTTGGACTCGGCAACAGAGGGCTCACCTTTTAAGCGGCGGGTAATGGGGTTGTCGCTCAGGTGCTGCACGGCCTCGGGGGAAGTGACCAGGTAGCCGAAGCCAGCGCTGCCTACCAGCAGCAGCAGCAGCGCCCCGACCCCCAGGGGGGTGGTGAGCTGCTGCATTAGGGAGGGGGCATACTCCGGCTCGGCCCGGCGGTGACCAGCGGTGGGCAGGCTGCCCAGCAGCGCTTCGGTGCTCTCTAAATAGTCGTCTGGGGTGGGGCGATAGGTGGTCAGGGTACCGCCGTGGCTGAGGCGCACCTGGTGAACCGCAGTCTGGGACGAAAAGGACTGAGCGTTGGGCACCGCCGCCTGCCCCAGAATCTCCTGCAGCCGGGGGTTGGGAGGCGGGGGTGGGGGCACTGCCGCCGCCGTCGCCGCCGGGGTGGCCTTGACGGTAATTAAATCGATGGGTTTGCGGTTGGGCCGCAGCTGTAGGCGAGCCGGAGTCGGGGTACTCTGCCCCAAACGCCCCTGCCGATAGCGCTGCAGCTCGTTATCCAGATTGAGGTTGAGACTTTCTACCGCCCGCTGTAGGCGAAGGTTCGACTCACTGGCGGGGGCAAAACTCTCGGGCCTGGTGGATAGACCAGAGGGCAATTGCGTCATGGTTCTCATCTCCCTGGATGTAGCACTGATTAATACTACTGATTTCTCAAAAGTTGGCAACTAAAAACGTTGAAACGTTAAACGTTGGCACGTTAGAGGGGCCATGTCTTAACCAGGCTGGCCACAGGCATAACCTGCATAAATCCCTCAATGCTCCCTCAATGGGAATCTGGCGCAGGGTTCGGGCTTTCTAAGGGTAACAACCGGGTGCAGGGTGCAGAGAAACTACTATGGGCGGAATTGCGGGGTCGCTGGGGGCTGGCGCGTACTGCGCTGGGCTGTTTTGGGTCAGTCTTTGGGTGCGTCATCTGGGGCTGAGTCTCTGGGTTGGGGTGGCTGTTGCCGGTATGGGGGCGATCGCCGCCGCTGGGTTAGCCGCCCTGGTGCTTTCCAGCCGCTGGCGGCGGGGGCCAACGGCGGCTCTGTGGCTGGGTGCAGGGGCGATCGCCCTGGTGGCTGCCCTCAACTACGGTCTGCGCTACCCGGTTCCCGCTGCCCTCGATATCAGTTCGCTACTGGCCCAGGGCGAAGCGGCTGGGGCAGAACAGATCGTCTGGGGCCAGGTGGAAGAAATGCCCCGCCTGACCCGCAGTGGCCGAGGACAGTTTTGGCTAAATGCCCACCAGGTACGCCGCCTGGACGCCGATGCCAATCCTCTGGGTGCACCCGGTAGGGTACAGGGCAAGCTCTACGTCACCGTGCCTGCCGAGCAAGTTGAGGGGATGTTCCCGGGGCAGCGGGTGCAGGTGCAGGGCAAGCTCTACGCACCGGCCCTACCCAAAAACCCCAACGCCTTTAACTTTCGCCAGTACCTGGCCAGCCAGGGCTGCTTTGCCGGGTTTGCGGGTCAGAGCGTGACAGCTGAAAAAGGCCAGTTGCCCCCTCGGTGGGCGCTGTGGCGCGTGCGGGTACGCATTGCCCGCGCCCATGCAGCAGGTCTTGGCATTCCCGAGGGGCCGCTGGTCAGCGCTATGGCCCTGGGGCGCAAGGCGGTCAATGTGCCCTACGACATTCAAGACGCGTTTATTCAGGCGGGTATGGCCCACACCCTGGCGGCCAGCGGCTTTCACGTGTCGCTGGTGCTGGGGGTAGTGCTGGCGGTGATGGGCCAGGGGGCGATCGCCGCCCGTCTGCCAAACCCGGTGCAGGCCAAGGTGATCGCCGGGAGCGTCGCCCTGGTGGTCTACGTGCTGATTACCGGCGGGCAGCCCAGCGTCATGCGGGCCGCCCTGATGGGGGCGGGGGTGCTGGCCGGGATGGCCCTAGAGCGCAGCGTCAAACCCCTGGGCTGTCTGCTGCTGGCGGTCACCCTGCTGCTGCTGGTCAACCCGACCTGGATTGACGACATCGGCTTTCGCCTCAGCGTGATGGCAACCTTTGGCTTAATGGTGGCGGTAAAGCCGATCGCAGAGCGGCTAGAGTGGCTGCCGACGACCCTGGCGGCGGTGGCGGCGGTGCCCCTGGCGGCCTACCTGTGGACAATTCCCCTGAGCCTTTTTTACTTCAATACCCTCACCACCTACAGCATTTTGCTCAATATGGTAACCACGCCTCTGGTGATGGTGATTAGCCTGGGGGGCATGGTGAGCGGCCTGGCGGCGGCGGTATGGCCCTGGCTGGGCAGCAGCTTGGCCTGGCTGCTGTGGCTGCCCACCCACCTGCTAATTGCCCTGGTGCGGTGGGAGGTGGGCCTACCCGGCAGCGCCCTGGCAACCGGGCACATTGCCCTGTGGCAGATGGTGGGGCTCTACGGGCTCTACGGGCTTTGGGGCTGGGGCCCAACCGTCTGGCGATCGCAGCGGCGGCGGGGTCTAGTAGCGCTGCTCACGGTTGGCCTGGCCCTGGGGCCACTGCTGTACCGGGGGGCGACCCTCTCCCAGGTGACGGTACTGGCGGCGGGCCGCGATGCGGTGATGGTAGTGCAGGACGGGCGATCGCCCCTGATGGTCAACAGCGGCACCGACAAAACCGCCTTCTACACTGTGGTGCCCTTTCTGCGCCAGGCGGGCATCAACCAGCTCGCCAGCGCCATTCACGGCGACGACAGCGATCGCGACAACTGGCTCACCATTGCCGAAAAAACTCCCATTCGCAATTTCTACGGAGCCAGGGATGCCCTGGCGGCGGCCCCAGCGGTCAAACAGTTTCACCCGCTCACGGCGGGCCAGGTGCAGCCAGTGAACCGTCAGCGGGTGCAGTATTTGCAGGATGGGGCTCGCGGTCTGCGGTTAAATCTGCTGAATCGGCACCCCTGGTTGCTATTGCCCAGGCTATCCCCTGAGCAGCAAGTGCCCTGGGTGGCCGCGCACCCAGGGTTGCAGAGCGAGGTGCTGTGGTGGCACGGGGAGGCGCTGGCGGAGGAGGCGATCGATGCTGTGAGGGCGCGGGTGGCGATCGCCTCCGCCGCCAGCATTGATGAGACTACTGAGCAGCGGCTGCGCGATCGCGGCGTTCAGGTTTTCTGCACCGAGCGCGATGGGGCCATCACCTGGAACCCAAGACGGGGCTACCGGGCCTATCTGGCGGCGCGTCAGCCCTCCATCGCCGCCCTAGAATAGCCCTGCTCAACCCTACTGCACCAGCAAATTGAGCTGGTAGTTGATGCGTCCGGTGCCGCCGGTCTGCTGCTGCACCACCGTATTGGGGCCGTTGAAGGCGATCGCCACCGAAGCCGAGGCGGGGGAATAGCTGCCCACAATGGTGACGCGGGTAATTGACTCGCTCAGGTAGGGGCTGACATCGACAAACTCTGAACTGGTGCCCAGGGGCACGCGGGTGTGGCCATCGATTTCTATGTAGCCCTGAAGCGATGCGCCCCCCGGCACGCTGACGGAAAGCAGGTGGGGTTCGTCTAGATTGGCGCGATCGAGGCTGATGGTATTGGTCTGGCGTTGGTAAGAATCCATAACATCCTTGGCGTTTGCCTTAGACAAGATGGCGCTTAGAGCCTGGTAGGAGACCCCAAACGACTGGTTACCGTTGGCCGAGGAAGGCCCCACCGCCGCAGTAACCGCCACCAAAATCAACAGAGCAACCCCAAGGGCCGACGAATGGTTCATAACAATGACATCTCCAGGAATAGGGGAAGGCCGCACCAGGGCCAGCCGTAACAGCAGCGTTCCGGCAAGGTTAGCACGGCCAGAAACAAGCGATATCGCCGTTAAGAATCGGTGTTAATACCCTCTGACCAAGTCAGGCTAGATAGACACCGTCTCGGGCTAGCAGGTTCCCTTCCTGGGAAATATAGCGATGGCCGCTGCGCTGAGGATATGAGCCACTACCGGTAGCAGCAACTGAGGCAGCGCCCTGGCCTACAGCGATCGCCCCAAGCCTGTCCTACCGTTCGGGCAACGGCTAGAACTACCGCCGCAGACGCTCGGCGGGGTTGTACACATCGACTTGAACATTGACCGGCACAGCCACGGTTGGCCCCGAGGCTGAACCGGCGGTCTGTCCGGAGCCGCGCAGCTGGTGGCGGCTTTGGCGAGTCTGGCGCACCTCGCCAGTACCGCCCACCTGAATTTGGCGGTTGGTGCTGACGCTGGTGTTGCCGACGCAGGGGCCTTCGGCATCGATGGCCACGTCGTTAACCTGCTCGGCGGGTCTGCTGCCGCCGCGAATTGCCGCCTGAATGGATACATCGGCGACCACACACTGGGCCGAGGCCTCTGGGGCGAACGACCCTAGGGCCCCAGCACAGAGGAGCCCCAGAAGGTACTGAGGTTTAATCATAGTTACGGCACGGTATAGATGAGTTGAAACAGAGCCAGACTCTACTGGCACACCCGCGTGGTGCTGCGGTTTTCGCTGTAGACCACGTTGCCCCCCGGCGTAGACCGAGTGGCGTGGGAGCTGTGCGATCGCGCAGTGCAGCCCGGCGCAAAATTAGCCCTGGGCAGCGGCAAAATGCCGTCGGCCTGGGGGGCGATCGCCGCCGGACGCGGCAGCAGGCCATCGTTGTCGGCCAGGGTACGGATGTAGACCTGGCCGCTGTTGCCCACCTGGAGCTGCACCCGGTCGGTGGTGATCGACACCGAACTGGCGAGGGCGGCGGGGGTGAGGGTCGCGAGGGCGATCGCCCCCACCAGGCCCACCTTCAAAGTTGAAATCATCATGGTTGTCTCCTTGCAATGGCAAGTGGGTTGAGGGTGGGGCCGCCGCCCCGCCCAGCGCTAGGCAAAACGGCGGCCCAGGCAATTACTTGCGGATGTCGATGCGAGCGCCCCGGCCCTGGGAAGCCCGGCCTCGGCCTTCGGGACGGCTTTCGCGAATGATGTTGACCTGGTTGCTCTCTTGGTAAGCAGCGTTGTCGTCACCCAACACGGTGCCGGTCTGATAGATGTCTTGCACAACGCCCGTGCTTTCTACCCGGCGGCCAGCGGGGCCACGGGTTTCAACGCGGTTGACCTGCTGGCTACGCTGCACCGTAGCATTGCCGCTCCCTTGAATATAGATATCTTGGGTGCCCTGCTGTACTACGGCGGTGTCAGCGCTGGCGGGCATGGCGACAAAGCCCAGAGCAGCAAAACCCAGTAGACCCAGAGTAGAGATGTGCTTCAGCATTGAAACGTCCTCAACAATTAAGTGTGCAAATGAGTGAACTCATGAATTCGACTACTTGAAAAGCCATTCTAAAAGCAGCTTTTATGCCTCTTAAGCAGCCTTCAATTTTGTCGATTCATAACCCCTATGACCCGTAGAATTACGCAAAGGTTCCGGAAAATAAAAAATAAATTTTTGTGATTTTCTGGAGCAACAAAAATTCCCAAAGGCGCAAAAACCTTCGGGAATTAAAGATAATTCCAGGAGTAAATTGAGCGTATAGTTGTAGCCAGCTTGGCCAGGAGAATTCCCCTAGGAAGGTTCAAACGTTTGAACCTTCCTAGGGTTGCTGAATGCTTTAACCTAATTACGTTTAAGCTTAGATCTTAAAAGCAAACAGCAGCGGGTAGATCGGCTTAACTATTTGCAGTCTATTCAAGCTGGTTTGGCGCAGCGCAACCCCTGGGACGGCTGAATTAAGAAGCTCGTAGGGGCATTACACTGCAATGTCCCTACGGGATCTCTGTTTTGAATCGGGGTTTCCCAAAGCGAATTTGATATTAATCGTCGTCGCGATCGCGGCCATGCCCCCGGCGCTGATTGTGGCCCCGACCGGGGCCCCGCTTGTCGTCGTCATCGTGGCGAGCGCTATTGCCTCGGCCCGGTGCCGGACGGTTTGGCGACTGCTGCTGATTGATCTGATTGGTTTCCTGGTAGACGCTATTGCCATTGCCGTCGATAGTGGCACCCTGGTAGCTGTCCTGCACAGTGCCCTGTACCGTGGTGCGGCGATCGTTATTACCCAGCCCCCGACCCAGGCCAGGATGGCTAATGTTGACCTGATTAATAACCTGAATCACTTGGTTATTGCTGCCATTAATAGTTGCCGACTGTGTGCCAGTTTGCTGAGTGGCAGTGTTGGCAAAAACAGGTAGCGCCAGCGTGCTAATAGCCGCTGCTCCTAATAGACTAAACGCTCCATGTCGCTGTTTCATTGTGGTGTAATCCATAGGCAAACGAGTCACTTTAATAGACCCCTACGGATGCTGTTAAGGTTCCAAATGCTACGTGAAGCTTGGATGAAGCTAATTATTTCTACTGTAAAATTACCGAATTATTGACGAGGCAGTTGTGCGTATATTCCGCTTTTGTGCGAGGGCATGGTTCGGAGACAGCATACTATTCCCCTGTAAGTGGGAGGCTTGAACCAAGAATAGGAACCATGAATTTGCTCCACTGCTCAGCGAAATCGCTTCGCCAGTCGCGCCATGGGCTGGAATAAACCAGCGGGTATGGCCAGGGCAACCAACGACGAAAGCTGAAAATTGCCGCGAGTAATGCAGGTCAGCAGGGCGCGGCGGTGACGACGAATTTCTTCTGCCTGGTTGCTCCATTTGCTGCCCAGCAGCAGCAGTTCGTGCGCTCGGTACTCCAACCCGTTCTGGCGATAGACTTCAAAATGCTTTTGGGCCACCCGGTACCACGACATCGGGCTGACGTTGCGACTGTTGCTGCCCAGGTACTTACGCCAGATGTAAATCACCGCTGGCGTGCCGTAGTAGCCGCAGGGCAGCGCCATGGCCCGCACCCAAAATTCTAAATCGTGCAGGTCTTCGGCCCCTAGCTCGGGGTCGCTGTGGCCCACCGCCTCCCACAGCGACTTGCGCAGCGGGGCGGTGCCAATCAGCGTCCAGTTGGTGCTGAGGGAAAACCGCCTGGCCCGCAGCAGGGAGTGCAGCGAAATCGGTGCTGCTTTGACCACGCGGGTATCGCCGGGGTGGCGCTGGCACAGGTAGCTGCCGTAGACAAATCCTGCCTCAGAATGCTCCGCAAAGGCCTGCTGAATGTGCCCCAGAGCGTCGGAGGGCAGCAGGTCATCGGCATCGAGGGGCACCAGAATCTCGCCCTGGGCGGCGGCAAACCCGGCGTTGCGGGCGACGGAGGGGCCGCCATTGACGGCCTGCCACACCAGGCGAATGTCGGGATCTTGCTCCAGCTGACGGCAGACCTGGTTGGTGCGATCGCAGGGCGAAGCATCGTTGACGATCACAATTTCCAGAGGCGGCTGGGTCTGCTGGCGGGCGCTTTCCACTGCCTCCAGCAGCAGATCGCCCTCGCGGTAGCAGGTGATGACGACGGAGAGCATAGGGGTGGGGGGGTGAGGGGGTGAGGGGGTGAGGGGGTGAGGGGGTGAGGGGGTGAGGGGTGAGGGGGTGAGGGGTGAGGGGTGGGTAATTTTAGGCGATGTCTTCTCTTGACCCATCTACACCCATCTACCCTCCCACCCCCTACTCCCCACCCCCTACTCCCCACCCCCTACCCCTTCACCCAGAATGCATCGCGGCGATCGCCTCCCTGAGCAGCCGCTGGGCCAGGGCCTGGCGGGTGTAGCGCTGCATCTGGTCGGTGCGGGGACTGTAGGGGAGGGGCTGGCCGGAGAGCAGGGGGGCAATGGCGGCGGCGATCGCGGCGGGGTCGTTGCCCAGGGTTTGGCCGATGCCCAGCTCGATCAGCATGCGCCCGGCGGCGGTGGTGGGGGTGGCCCCGATGCCCAGGATGGGGCGGCCCGCAAACATGTATTCGTAGAGCTTGCCGGTGAGGATGCCGTCCACCGCCGGGTCTTGCCAGTCGAGAAAAATTAGCGCATCGACGCTGCGCTGCAGGGCCAGGATCTCGCGGCGGGGTCGCGGGTCGCACACTTTCACCAGGCTTTCGAGTTGGTAGGTTTTGATGTGCGCTGTCAGGGAAACCAGGTTCCAGCCATAGAACAACACCTCAAGGCTCTCTGCGATGGCTGCATTGTCGGCGCGCAACTGAGCCAGAGCCGCAAACAGCGGTTCTGGGGTTTGTTTGCCGGGGTAGAGGGTGCCTGTGTAGAGCAGGCGACGTTTGCGATCGCCCCAAAGGTGGAGCTGTATATCGCTCAGGTCATCGAGATCAAATCCATTCTCAACGGTGACGACAGGTTTGTTCAACCGGGCGCTGAGGGTGGTGGCCAGCCCCTCGGAAACCGTTGTCACCAGGTCGGCCTGAGCCACACAGCGGCGTTCGCGCCAGTCTTCTAGCCGTCCCAGGGCGGCATTGATGGGGACATAGGGGTTGCCGTGCCACAGATCGCGGTAGTCGGCCACCCAGAAGAGCCCGGTTTGTTGCTTGAGGCGGGCGGCAATGCTGTGGTTGGCCGGGGGGCCATAGGTGCTGATCACCATATCCAGATCGACAGCCCGGTGAAGCCGTAGCGCCTCTCGACAGGCCGGGGCTAGCCAGCCGTCGCTGCTCTGCAGAAAGCTGCCCAGCCCCAGGCGTTGGCGGGTGTCTCGCAGTTGGGCCAGCATCTTGCCCTTGAGGCTGGGAGCTGGCTGGGGGCGATCGCCTGGGTCTTTCGCTAGAACTGGCTGGGTTGGTCGAGCGGGCCAGTAGCGCACCCCAATAATTGCTGGATTCGTACTCTCGGGGTTGCTCTCCGGCCTGTGGGTGGTGAGCACGTAGACCCTGTGGCCCATCTGTGACCAGTACTTGGCCCAGGAGTGAGGACGCAGAGAGGCCACCTGGGCCCAACTGTCCTCAGGAGGGTAGTAGAAGGCAACGATCAGGATTCGCATAGCGAACACTGGGATAGAGTAGTCGCGATCCGCTGGGCCGCATGGCCATCGCCATATAGGTCGGGCAGGGTGTTAGGGAAGCGATCGCGCTCTAAGTGCTCAGCAATGGCGGCCAGCATCACCTCGCTGCGATCGGGCGGCACTAGGCGGTTGCAGCCCAGATTCACTAACTCCGTCCATTCGGTCTCGTCCCGCAGCACCACGCAGGGCACCCGAAAGAAAAAAGCTTCCTTTTGCACCCCGCCTGAATCGGTCAAAATTAACCGGGCTGACTGTTCCAGGGCGATCATATCCAGATAACCGACTGGATCGATCAGTCGCAGTGACCTCTGCACGGTTGCCAGCAGGTTTAGGGCATCTAAGGCTTTGCGAGTTCGGGGATGCAGAGGTAGTACGACAGGAATGTCCTGACCCAGTTGGGTTAAGACTTCAACAATGGCGGTCAGGCGTTCGGGATCGTCGGTATTCTCGGCCCTGTGAACTGTGGCCAAACAGTACTGCTGTGATTCCAGCGATAACTCAGGCAGAATGGTGCTCTCACGGTTGGCTTTGGCCGCAAAATACAGCGAGGCGTCGTACATAACATCACCACAGTGGTGAATAGTGTTTGGGGCAATGCCTTCGCTAAGCAGATGCTCGACAGCCACTTGGGTGGGCGCAAACAGCAAATCTGCGGCATGGTCAGTCAAGACGCGGTTGATTTCTTCGGGCATGCGCCGATTGAAGGAGCGCAGCCCCGCCTCTACGTGGGCGATGGGGATGTGTAGCTTGGCCGCCGCCAGGGCCCCAGCCAGGGTGGAGTTGGTGTCGCCGTAAACCAAAACAACATCTGGCTCTTCCCGGAGCAAAACTGTTTCGACTGCTTCCAGCATTTGGCCTGTTTGTTGGCCGTGGAGGCCTGAACCTATGCCCAGGTTGTAGTCAGGGCTGGGAATGTCCAACTGGGCAAAGAAAATATCGGACATTTTTTCATCGTAGTGTTGTCCGGTATGGAGAATAATTTCCTTGATAGCGGGCAGCTGTGCTACAGCCCTGGATACGGTCGAGGCTTTAACAAATTGTGGCCTAGCCCCCACCACGGTCAAAAACTTTAACATAGGGAACTGTCCAACCATTTTTGATAAATAGATGCCAGGCCAACGGGCACGATTCAAGGCAAATAAGCTTTATGATTCCACCACAGTATTTCGTTCTGTCAAGGATTGTATCAATGCTTTGAGCTTTTCTCCTTCACATTCCCAGTTTAACTGCTTAGCGGCTATATCACTCCTTAGCTTATAGCTAGATACATCCGCTGCGGTGAGCGCATTGACCAATTTTGCCATGGAGGTGGGCATAAAATCGCGGGTTACGATGCCGCAACCATAATGGGCAACTAGATTGGCCATGGCTGGGGAAGGGCCGATTGCTAACATCAGTCGGGCTTGAATGAACTCGAAAAACTTGTTGGGCAGAGAATGCGTGGTGTTAAAGTTAGTGGGTTCCAACAAGTAGAGTCCGATGTCGTAAGCATTCAACATCGTAACAATATCCTTGAATTTTACTGGCTCACAGAAAGTAATACGAGGGTTTTGACTAGCTAGTCGTTTGAGGTGATTGATATACTTAGAATTGCCAGTCAGGTAGAGGTCAAGGGAAAAACGGTCGTCCAGCTGTTCCATGGTATCAATCATATTTTCGAGACAGCGATCCGGGTTAGCTGCGCCATGGTGTACCAGTCTAATGCTCTGCTCTAAAACCGGGGATGGGGCAAGATCTATAGCCCTAGGTGTGCTCATGATTAGCACTGGATGTACCCCAAACTCACGGGTATACTTCTGAGATAGTCCAAGCGATACGGTAATGATCTGATCGCAAGCCTTTAAATAGCGATCGCACAAAAATCTCATCAGCGGTGCGTTGATCAGCTTAAACTTGAGATCGTTGCCGAACTCTAAGGGATAGTACTCGCGAGCATCAAAAATTACCTTAGCGTTTTTCCTCCGTCTTAGAGCTAACGGGAGAAGCTCTATATTTTCAACTACTATCAGATCGTAGCTGGCGATCGCTAGCGCTAGGTCTAGGTTCACCAAGTTAAAACGGTGCAAAAAGGTGAATTCCAAGTATTTAATCGGTAGGGGCAAATAAATAATCGCCAGACCGACGAGGGCCAAACATCGCTTGGTGAATTGCTGTAGGCACCCTGTAGACCCCTGCGGGATCTCAAAGTGGGTCTGAGGGTTCAGATCCTCTGACATAGCAAAGCTAGCAATATCTACAGAATATCCCATGGCACTTAACAGCTCGAAAGCCCGACGAGGTCGGGGGTTGGCGCTTGGATCGGCCAGAGCCATTACCAGGCAATGTATTTTCATGGTTGACAACTCTACCCCGGAACATCTAATAAGACTTAAATACAGCGGTCAAACTGAACATTGAAAACCTGTGCCCAACGACAGTAGTTGATCAAACGCCACGCCTGCCAATTCAGCTCCTCGTCTCCGTCTAAAATGGCGTTGATCTCCTGTTGGCATAGATCGGCGTTGAGCAAAGGAATCGATGGAGCGATCGCCATCCAGTCTGCAATTTGAGGCCTCAGCACATTCAGCCACTGCCGTTCAGGGGTTTGAAACCCAATCTTGTCGCGTCTGTCCAGAATGTCGTCGGGCACGATTCCGCGCATTGCCGTCTTAAAAATACGCTTGGTTTCGCCTTGGCTAGAGAGGAGATAGTCCTCCGGCAGCGCCAGCGTAAGCTCGGCTAGATCCGTCGTCAGAAAAGGAACTCGACTTTCGATTGACCAGCGCATGGAGTTGCGATCGCCATGGCGTAGCAGGGGCTGTAGCCCTTGACCTGTGAGCGCCGACCGCAGTTGCTCTGCCAATCGGCGGCCCTTGCCTTCGGCGGTGCGATCGAAGGACGGCGCTTGCAGTGCCCCCCCCCGATCTGCCAAAACCTCTAGCCTGAGCCAAGGGGGGTGGAAGTCTCGGCCCAGCCAACCCCGCGCCCAGCGGCGCAGCGGGCTGGGCAAAAGCACAGATCCCAACGCAACAGCGGCCTGACGATGGGATCGCCCAGGCCAGCCAGACCAACGATGCATAAAAGCAACCAGTTCGGCGGTCGATCCGTGCTCCACCAGGCTGCGCAAGCGCGCTGCCGGATACCCATGGTATCCGGCCAGGAGTTCGTCTGCCCCCTGGCCATCCAGCATCACGGTGACCCCTTGCTCCCTGGCGGCGCGAAATACTCGGTACTGGGCATAGATGCTGGTGCTGCCGAAGGGTTCGCCCTGGGAAAGCACCATGTCGTCGAGGTCGAGGGCTAGCTCCTCTGGATCAATCACAATTTTGTGGGCCGTGGCGTTGACGGCCCCGTTGACCAAATCGACCCAGGGTTCTTCACTGACCGATGTGCCGGGGGCGATAAAGCTAAAGGTGTGGATCGGTAGGTCGGGGTACAGGTATCGAGCGGCACACACCACCGCCGAAGAATCGACGCCGCCGGAGAGGGCAAACCCCAGGGGTACATCGCTCCGCAGGTGCAGGCGAATGTTTTTCAGAAAGACTTCCCGCAGGTGTTGGGCTGCTTTCTCGTAGGGCAAATCGTTGCGCTCGGCGATACTGGGCCACCACCAGCGCTTTAGGGTAGAGCGTTCTGTCCCCAGGGCAATTGTCAGGCTGTGCCCTGGCCGCAGGCCAGAGACATGCTGAAAAAAGCTGCTGTCCTGATCGTCGTAATAGCCAAACACCAGGTACTCGTATGCTTTTTGAAGATTGGCTTGGGGGCGATCGCCCAGCAGCTTAAAGAGGGCGGGCAACTCTGAGGCAAAGGCAAACCTGGCCCCATCCCATCGGTAAAAGAGGGGTTTGATGCCAAAGGCATCGCGGACGCAGGTAAGGGTCTGGCGATCGCGATCCACAATGGCAAAAGCAAACATTCCCTGCAAACGGGGCAGACAGTCCTCCCCCCAGGCCTCCCAACAGGTCAGCAGCACCTCCGTATCAGAGTCGGTACTAAAGCGGTAGCCCAGGGCTTGGAGCTCGTCGCGCAGCTCCCGATAGTTGTAGATTTCGCCGTTGAAGACAACTGTGAATCGCTGGCTCGCCCCGTGCATGGGCTGGTGGCCCCCAGGGGAAAGGTCAATAATGGCTAAGCGAGTGTGGCCGAGGCCAAGGGTGCCGTTGGCCATAGCATCTACGGTCTGGCCACGATCATCCGGCCCCCGATGGCTGAGGGCATCTAGGGCTGCCCTGAGACAAGCTGGCATCTCTGGAGCAACCTGAGGGGTGTAGATACCAAGAATGCCGCACATTAGAGCTTACCGCGCTGGATTAGAGCCTGTTCGTAGTCTGTTTTTATTCGCTGGGCAATGGCGATCGGATCGTGCCACTTTTCCACAAAAGCACGGCTTTTTTGAGCCAGTTCATAGAGCATCTGTCTGGGCATTTCTAACACCTTCTTTAAACCCACTTCCAGACTGGTAGGATCAACCTGAATGAAAGGCAGGTCTCGCCGCATCGCCGTTGGTATAAAGTGCAAGTCACTTTCACGAATGTAGACCAGCACGGGTTTGCCAAGGGCCATAGCCTCCACTGCCAGGCCACCATACCAGCCTGCAAACAGCTGATCGACTAGCACATCAATGTCCTGATAGCAGCGCATAGCTTCTGCATGGGGCTTATTTTCAACCAACACAAGCTCAAAGTCATAGCCCTGGCTGCTTAAATGATTGAGCGCATCGAGTAGTAAATCTGTGCCCTTCGCCTGACGATGGCTGGGCGCGTGGCCTATTCTCAGGGGCCTGTTCTCAAGTTGATTATAGACCGGAGTCCAGTCCTGCAAAGAGATGTGGGAGTAGGGAATGAACTCCGCCTGGGGTGGCAGCACGTACAACAGATCTGGATTGAGCGCGTAAATTTTGCTGCAAAAATGACTCAGCCGTTTGATCTGTAGACGCTTATGGTCATCTGAAAAACTGTTGTAATAGGATTCATCGACTCGCTTGGCAATGGTGATATCGAAATGATTGCGGCAGAAATCCCCCTGCCGGGCGTCGTCTCCTTGATAGTGGACAAACAATGGCACCTGGCGAAATCTAAGAATGCTGAGCTCTAGCCACTGAGCTGCCCTGGCAAAAACTGCTCGAATTCTCCTTAACCATGAGTCTTTCGTCTGGGGCGACGGGGGGGCGGGGCTAAATAGAGTTTGGCCAAAGTTGAAGTGAACAATATCGTAGTCTTGCAGGACGTAGCGCAGCGCCGTCAGCTTTTTTAACCATCGCTGTAGTCTAGAATCTGTTGGCAGTAAAATCACCTTGTCTGCCGGGTAGCCAAAGGTATTTTGGGTGAGAATCCAGGTTTCGCTCTCGACTCCAAGGGCTTGCAGATGATGGCTCAGCCCTTGGGGGTTGCCACCTACGGTAGTGGGTAAGTGAAGCACTTTCATGCCGGGTGTACTCCAGAGGTTGAGGGCCAACCCATGCCTGAGGGATGTCCAGGGATGGACAGTCGTGGTCGAAGACAGGGTATGGAGGGCATAGGCGATCGCGGCGGGCGGAGCAGCCAAGGTAATTAGGTAGCGTCAGGATTTCCCAACATCAGCCAGGGAATCGGACAAGTGCCGTGTGGGAGCTACTAGAGCCGTCTTCATGGCGGTATTGTCTCCGATGAGGTCGTGGGGTTCTCGATCGACAATGTCAAAGCAGGGGGGCGTTTTGAGAAATTCCCCTATGGCCTCGGTAATTTGCCTTAGGGAGAGAATGTCTGGGCCTGCAATGTTGAAGGTTGCGCTCTCGGAGGTGGCTAGGGCGGCGGCGGTGGCGGCGGCGGCATCTTCGACATGCACGGGGTTGAGGTGCAGCCCCTCTGGGCCTTCTAGCATGATCGGGCGGCCCTGCTTGACGCTGTCCATCAGTCTGGGAATGAGCATGGAGCGCTTTTGGCCGGGGCCGTACATGAAGAAGAAACGCAGGACAATCACCTGAAAGTAGGCGGCATAGCTCTGGACGAGCACTTCGCCACAGAGCTTGCTGCCCAGGTAGTAGCTGAGCTGGCCAAGGGGAATGATGGGAGAGTTTTCGTGGAGGGGGCGGTGGCTGTTGCTGTAGACACCGCCGGAAGAGGCGTATATAAAGGTTTTTACTCCTGATTTTCGGGCATAGTCCAGCAGGCGGGCAGTGGAGGCGATGTTGACCTGAAAGATATCTGGTGCTTTTTCAGGAAAATTTCTGAAATGGTCGGACTGGGCTAGGTGAATGACAGTATCCACCTGTTTGGGTAAGGCGTCCTGGGACCACTCGGTTCCCAAATCGACGGTGTGGTAAGTGACTTGGGGAGTTGAAAAGGGGGGCTGCGATCGCACTATCCCATGAATTTCTGCCCCGGCAGCCGTTAAGTGCTGAACCAGGTGGCGACCTAGCAGCCCGGTGGTGCCGGTCAGCAAGAGCGAGGATGGCATGTTACGGCATCCCTCCATAGCTAAGGGTTTTGGTGGGGAGCAGCATCCACAGCAGTACAGCACTCGCTAGCAGCAGCAGCAGTTTGAAAATCATGGTTGTCCAGATGAGGGCGCTGGCCAAAAAATAGAGCGATACTGCCGCCATTGCCACACCCACGGCTAAAAGCATCGTCAGTCGGCCCCACTGAATGGGCAGGGGGTGCAGCTGCTGGGTAAACAGCAGGTAGCTGCCGGTGAGGGTGAAATAAGATACGGCGGTGGCCCAGGCCGCGCCAGCGGCCCCATACTGCGGAATCAAAACCCAGTTGAGGGCGAGGTTGATGCCCGCAGTGAGCCAGGTGAGGTTGGCAAAGAGGGCAGTCTTTTTTTCCAGGGCAATGCCGATGGCGGTAATCTGCTGGGTGGACTGAAGCACAACCCCAAAGCAGAGAATGGCCAGCGGCAGAGCGCTGTAGACGTAGTCGGAAGGCATCAACAGGACAATAATTTCTCCGGCAAAGAGCGATAGACCACCGCCGATCAACAGCATGATCGCCAGCAGCAGCAGCAGAGTTTGAGCATAGATGGTGCGGTATTTTTCGGGGTGATCGGTGCGAATTTTGATAGCGATGGGGCTCCATGCCTGACCAAAGGCGGTGGAGATAAACAACACCATGGAGGCAAAGCGAAAGGCCACGGAGTAGATGCCGGTCTCGGTGACGGAACTCATGGAGGCCAGCATCCAGCGATCCATAGAGCCGAAGAGCCAGTAGCCCAGGCTGGCGAAAATGAACGGATAGCCAAAGCGAACTAACTCGCGCATCCAAGCCAGGTCAATGGCGGGGGTAATGTCTCTACGCACCATCCACAGAGCCAGGGGCAGTACCGCAAAGGCGACTAGAGCCTGGGCCATCAGCAGCCCGTCCACGCCGCCGCGCCATTGCACCACCACCAGCAGGGCCAACAAAACGCTACAGATACGGCTGAGGAAGGTGACGATGAGGAACTGCACAGCTGCAAAATGCAGCCGCAGCACATCAAGGTTGAACTGAAGCCACTGGGACGCCACCATGAACAGCAGGGCCGCCACTAGCCCTACCCAGCTGAGGGGCAGGCTTGTCTGATGAACCTGATGTAGAGCCCAGGGCAGGAGCGAAAGTCCGAGACCCAGGGTGGCTAGGCCAAAGACGATCTGGGCCGTCAATCCAGATGAAATCAGGGTGGGGCGCTGGCTTTCGGAGGTGTCTTGATCCCAGTAGTAGCGATGGACTGCGTTGTTGAGGCCGCAGTTCATGAACAGACCCAAGAGAGTGGTGCTGGTGCCGATAAGCTCTAGGGCACCAAAGGCGAGGGGAGAGAGCACCGCAGCAATAATGGGGAAGGAAATAAAGCTGACGATTTTGCCTGCAAAATCTGCCCCACCATAGATAGCTGTATCTTTTGCAAGCTGACGAAATATCATTAATCTACAATTCGGTTATTGATGAGAGGATGCAGGACAGGAGGCTTTCGCTTAGGATATTCGCCTAGTAGTGGATGATAGAGATTTATCAAAGATTCTTTACGGCCATAGACGTAGTCAATGACATTAGTGAAAAGATATTGGGCTGAATCTAGACCATGATATTTTTCTACATACTCACGCCCTGCCTTGCCTAATTGTGCCCGTAGTTCCGGGCGAGTTATCAATTTGCGGAGTACATCAACCAGATTTTCTGGAGTTGCCGAGACAATAGGACACTCACCAAAATACGTCCAGCGACGAAAAGGAAGAGTGTAAGCCTCGTCTTCAAGATTAGAAATTACAGGTATCCCCGCAGCTAAACCCTCGAGCCCATTCAAGCCATGACCCGTGGCAATGATTTGCTCAACGAGAATATCTGTATGGTTCTGAAGTTGCTTACGAACTTCAGAATTTTGCATCCCTTCTATTAGAAACAGCTCGACTGACAAACCTTCCTGCTTCAATCTATCAACGGCATCAATAATAAATTCTGTACCTTTAAATCCTCTGTGATTAGGGGCGTGAACAATTGTCACTAAACCGTTTTTCCCATTGGCATTATTGACGCGCTCTGAAGCTTGCCACAGGTCTAGATCTATATAAAGTTGAGAAGGCATCAACACATCCCAACGACCAAACCCATCTGGACCCATGAGCCCAGTAATGACAGCATCGGCGTGCCTGCACCAGTAGTCTACCTGTTTAGATATTCTGCGTTGATCGCGGGCAGCATCCGGATAAGACATCAGTAGCCCGTGCAGTAGTCCTGTAGATTTGATGCGGCGATATATATATGCATCGCTACCATAGGGCATAACCACTACTTTTTTGCCCGCTAGCTTTAGAAGGGGTGCCTGTATCCACCACAGGGGTGTGTTGCCAATAAAAAAGCCGTCAAACGAAATAAAGAAGATGTCGTAACATAGCAAAGCATCTAAAAAGGCAAGAAAAGATTTTGCAAAGCTCGGAGAAAAGCTATACTCTTCCGTCGAAATTCTATCCCAATCTCCTCTTTTATTAATTTTTGAATAAAAGCCATTTGTAAAAGTTTTAGAAACATAGCCTGCCGCTTGCATAGCCTTCGACCAATAGCTATAGCTAATTATTGGTGTACTACCCCATACAAGATGTAGGCTCTGTTTATTACTCTTGAATCTTGCAACAAGTGCAAAAGTGGTTGCAAACAATAAATAAAATGGGATTAATGCGAAAAAAATAATTGCTAAAATTATTTTTTTTATCGCTCTAAAACAATTCATAGCGTTTTTCATGGAATACTCAATAATCTAGCAAGGTTTTTGAGTTATTGACTTTTTCCAAGCCATCTAGATGGTTTTCTCTTGACACCAGTTCTCTCTATTTGTTTAATTCATGGCTTGCCGCTTCCACAAGCAAAACTTATATATCCCTGAACAATTTCTGCAACTTGTACAGGCAAAGTTTGAGCCTGCACATATTCAAGCAGCGAAGTTTTATGAGTTACAGAACAGGTGGCAAAAACTGCGGCGTCAGTTACAAGCTTTATGGAGTTGGTCAGCATATCGTCACGTGCCCAGTCAATATTGAGGGTGAGGAAGAAGCGATCGCGCCACGATTGTTCTAGCCCGACATCAATGGATGAAATAGTGCCAAAACGTTCGCTCATTCTGTAACTACCTTGCTGATTATTTGCGCGGGCGTTCCCCAGGCTTTCATGCCCGCCGGTACATCTCTGTTCACTAAACTGTTGGCACCAATCACACAACCATCGCCAATGGTGACTCCTTTGCTGATGATGGCGTTCGGGCCAATGTAGCACCGATTACCGATATGCACTGGAGCACGTTCTGGCTCGAAATTGCCACCGCTGGTTGCCCAGCACACCGTGTCATGAGTGTAGATTTGTACACCTGCACTGATGGAGCAAAAGTCACCAATTACCAAACTGCCGGATCCATCCAGCACAGTAAATGGGCCAATCCAGGTATTACACCCTACCTGCACGTCACCCAGCACCAGGGCACTATCGTAGATGCTGGAGCCTTCTCCAAATTCCAGTTCACGGGCTTTCTGCCAGCGATCAACTATGTAATCAGCCATAGGTAGGGTGCGCTGCCACCGCTGGCGTACTGCTACTGACAGCGTGCTCAGCATGGTTTGAAGTTCCTCAAGCAATCTCTGCGATCGCTTAATCTCTGTTTCCCCCCCCGAATAGTTGGGAGGGTTGGGCAGATTTTTAGGTAATTCCTGCATAAATAGCCTCTCTCAGTTCAATAGTACTACTGTCGCAGAGTACGTCATAACTGCCATCGCGGCGACGGTTAACAGTGCCTGGATTTAATTTAATTTCCCTTGTTGGGCAAGGAGCGGTGCACCATATCGTAAAAGGCACCAGGATAAGGACAAACCTGCGCTCGGATCCAGCGATACTGCTAATCCATATACTAGGTACTTGTGTCGCTTGTTCAAGACAGCGCAAACCGAAGCGGCTAGCACCAACAAATAAGAGATCCATCTTACTTCGTTGCGATAACAGTTATCCCCGAGTCTTCCACATACAACCGATCGATAGTCAAGCCTGAACTAGTGCAAAACTCAGTTATCTCTTCTGGCGTATGTCGAAAACAGTTTCTTGGTCTGAACCAGTCGAAGTTAATGTGATTCATCTCATCCAGACTATAGTCTGGACGATAAAATGTCTTGCAAATCTTGTAATAAAACAAGCGCTGTAAATTATATTTGCCTTTTTCGATCTCTAGGTATGGAATATCATCCTCGATTTCAATTTCGATGTTTAAATCGCCAAGTGTTTTTCCAAGCTTGGTTAATGATTCCAGTGCTTTCCACGCAGCTTCATTCGTAAGGGAAGATATGGAATCGCGAATCAGGTCATCAGTGTACTCCCGAACCGGAGCCTTTTTTCTGTACACATAAAAGAGAAATTTACCATCCTGTTTGAGTCTTTGTGAAAGCTCGAAAATTGCTCTTTTCACGCTATCTGTATGGTGGAGGACTCCCTCAGAGAAAATAATATCAAAATTTCCGTATTGCGAAGGAATGCTATTGAGGTCGGATTTTGCAAAAAGGGCAGGTATGCCTCTTTCTGCAAAACGCTCCTTGGCAACAGATACGGCATCTGAAATATCAACACCCAAGTAATCATGATTCTTTAGGTGTTCTCCAAATAAAAGTAGTGCGCTGCCACCACTCCCACAGCCTGCATCCAGGATTGACTTTCTACCTCCATTAGTATTTAGAATGTCGTCGAGGCCATCAACATTGCTGTCAAAATATTTTTCAAATAGCCAACGTTGCCATTCTTGTTGAACAGCGGGCGATTCATAGGTCGCCCGCTTTTTCCATTTAAATTCAAATGTCTCTTCTGTTTGTTTCTGGGCATTAGATGTAGGTGAGTTCACTGTCTTTCTCCTGAAGCGACTTCATCCAAGTATCTACATTTAGCAATGACCAGATTAGCAACCGCCGGTTTAGCTCTCCCTGTAGGTGCTGCTCCACCAGCGGTACGACAGCTTGGCGGTCAAGTACCTCATAGATGCAGGCGTGGCTATTCAGCAACCGACGCTTTACAAAATTGATGCTTTCGCCTTTAAACCAACTGGCGTCGGGAGAAGAAAAACCTTGTTTGGCTGCCTGGGTGATTTCCTGGGGCACATAACGGCTCATTACATCCCGTAAGATTTGCTTGCCGTCGCTGGTTTTTTGGAAATACTTAGCGCGCTTCCCCCCCGGCTCATTTTCATTGATTCGCACCGCTTCTGCTAGGTTATTAAGCTTTAGTCCCACCGGGCACTGCATGGCAAAGTCCACCAGGTCATTGTCCATAAAGGGCACCCGGCTCTCTAGCCCGTGGGCCATGCTCAGCTTGTCTTCTACTACAAACAGCCCGTGCAAAAATGTCTTGGCTTCTAGATAGAGCGAATGATTGATGTAATCCTCTGGGCGATCAAGGGCATTGTCGTGAGTGGCAAACACATCGCGAAAAATATCCCTCGTCCACACATGTTCTACTTCAGGCCATACGGGCGCAAACATCCGTTTCAATTCTGAGTTATTGACCAGCCGTTGCCAGTACAGGTAGTACTGGTCAATGTAGTGCTCAAAATCTTGGTTGACCGCCGCCCTGTAGTACCGCCACGGATAGCCACCAAACAGTTCATCCCCACCACTGCCTGACAGCACCACCTTGACAAACTTACTGGCCAACTGCGCTACATAGTAGTTGGGGTAGCTCTGGCCAACCCTGGGTTCCTCTAGGTGCCAAGCCAGTTTGGGCAGGCAGCGCTCCATATCCCCCGCCTTCAGCACCATTTCGTAATGCTCAGTTTTGAACCGGGCTGACATAGCCTCAGCCTTGACCCGTTCGTCAAAGCCTAGCTCTATTCCCGAAGCGGAACTCAGATCAAACCCACAGGTAAAGGTTTTGATGTAGGGCATTTGTCTGGCCGCCAGCGCTGTCAGGGTACCCGAGTCCATCCCTCCGGAGAGGTAGGTACCCATTTCCACATCGGCAACCAGCTGCCGGTTTACCGCCTGTTGCAGCAGTCGGTCTAGCTCTTCGCGGTAGGCCTGGGCATCTACTTTTCCTTCGGGTTCGCGAAATCGGTAATCCCAATATCGGGTGAGGCGCAGGGATGCGGCGACCCCTTCATTGAGGTTAAGTATTCCATAGTGCCCAGCCGGTAAAAGCCTGACGTTTTTGAGCAGAGTGCGGTCGGTAAAAATATTCTGGAAGGTGAAATATTCCAGCAGCGCTGCTGTATCGAGTTGTCGTTCAGCGGCAGGGTGAGTCAGGATAGCTTTTTGCTCAGACCCGAAGAGAAATGTGGCTCCAAAGGTGGCGTAGTAAATGGGTTTGATGCCGTAGCGATCGCGCCCTAGCAGCAGCGTTTTTTGTTTGCGATCCCACAAAGCCAGGGCAAACATGCCATTGAACCGATCAAACGCCTGCTCCCCCCATTCAATCAGGGCATACAGCACCACCTCCGTATCTGTATGGGAACGAAACCAGTAGCCTGCCTGCTCTAGCTCTGATCGCAGCTGCCGAAAGTTGTAGACCTCGCCGTTGTAGCTCAGCACGTAGCGATAGTCGGCGCTGATCATGGGCTGTTGCCCCGCCGATGACAGGTCGATGATGGCCAAGCGTCGATGGCCGAGGCCCACATTGCCCTCCAGCCACTGGCCTTCGCCATCGGGGCCGCGATGGGCGATCGCATCGGTCATCGCCTGCACCAGGCTCGATAGCACAGGCTCCCCCTGGAGATTGATCACACCGGCTACACCACACATCGCTAGGCCAGGCTCACAATGTTTTTCACCACATAGTCGTAGTCTGCCGCTGTCATCTGGTTGTGCAACGGAATCGCCAACGAATATCGGTCACAGTCCCGAGCCGCAGGGAAGTCATCGGCCCTCAGCCCAAAGCGATCTTTGTAGGCCCCCAGCAGGTGTACAGCGTGGGTACCAGGGCGAGTGCTAATCCCCTTCTCTTGCAAAGCTTCCATCATGGTATTGCGGGGCATGGGGGATTTGCTCTCATCCACATAGCAGACATAGGCTTGCCAACCCGGCCCATAGTCGGCGGGTGCTGCTGGTGTACGCAACCACTCGATCGCTCCCAGGGATTGGTGATAAAACTCGGCCCACTGGCGACGCTCCGCCAAGAAGCCATCGAGCTTGCTCAACTGCACTAGCCCAACAGCCCCCTGTAAATCGGTCATGCGGTAGTTAAAGCCCAGCAGGTTGAAATCTGGCAGCAGGTAGGGCTTGGGGCCAAGATGGCGCTGTTCTTCGGAGATGCTGGCACCGTGGTTTCGCAACTGGCGCATGGTTTCGGCCAGCCGATCATCGTTGGTGGTAATCATGCCGCCTTCGCCCGTAGTGATCGACTTGCGCGGGTGGAAGGAAAACGCTCCCGCTAGGCCCAGAGAACCTGCCGATCGCCCCTGGTAGGTGCTGCCGACAGCGCAGGCCGCATCTTCAATCAAGGGAATGTTGGGGGCCACCGCGGCGAGGGCATCAATATCGGCACAGAGCCCAAACAGATGCACCGGAATAATGGCCTTGGTGCGATCGGAAATTTTAGCCTTAACCTGATGAACATCAAGATTGAACGTAGTGCGATCAACATCTACAAAAATGGGTGTCGCTCCACAGTACATCACCACATTGGCTGTCGATACCCAGGTGAAGGCTGGAACGATTACCTCATCCCCTGGACCAACGCCCAGTGCAATCAGAATGAGGTGGAGTGCAGTCGTGCAGCTGGTAGTGGCAATGGCGTGTTTGACCTGGTGGCGCGTAGCAAATCTCTGCTCAAAGGCAGCTACCTTAGGTCCTTGGGTCAGCCACCCCGTCATTATTGGCTCTCGAACCGCCTGCCATTCCTCTTCACCAGTGCTCGGTAGCGAGATAGCAATATTCCGCCGATTGAGCTGATCCATCAGTATTGCCCCCTATGGGTATCACGCCAGTGGATTAGGCTTTGCAATCCCTCTCGGAGGGAGTCTTGATAGGTGAATCCTAAATCATGCGTTGCTTTCTTTGGGCAGCCAATGCGATTTTGCACCAGGCGTCTCGCATCGTCTTTGCTGTAGGGTCGGTAGGTAACCTCTAAATCGGATTGCTTCAACTCCAAAATCAGGTTACACAAATCGCGGATACTCGTTTGAACCCCAGTACCTACATTATAAAATTCATCCGTGACCTCAGCTTTAAGAGCTAAGACATTGCAGCGAGCCACATCCTGCACAGAAACAAAGTCATAGGCTTGGCTGCCATCCCCATTAATAGTAGGTGCTTCGTGGGCATCAATTTTATTCAGCATAATTGGGATCACGCCAGTGTAGGCAGCCGTTTGATCTTGGTGAGGGCCGTACACATTCATGTAGCGCAGCCCCACATAGCTCAATCCGTAGCGGTCAGAAAACGCCCGGCACATAGCCTCTCCGGCAATTTTAGTCGCTCCATAGAAGTTGCGGTTGTTGAATGGGTGTACCTCTGTCATCGGCACCTCGACAGCATCGCCATACACGGATGCTGAAGAGGAATAGACCAGCCGTTCAACATTATTTTTGACACAGGCTTCCAGGACGTTAAAGGTACCTTCAACATTCACATGGAAAGCAGTTCGGGGAAAATCCTTGCAGTGAAGTAGCCACATGGCGGCGAGATGGCAGACTCCATCGATCCCCTGCATGGCATCGTTGAGCACGTCGATATCTCGAATGTCACCGCCATTGGGATAAAGAAGGCAGCGATCATCGTTCAAATAGGGTTCTATGTTGCTATGCTTCCCTCGGGTAAAATTGTCATAGATAACTACCTGGCCGACGCGGGTTTTTAGTAGCTCTGCAACCACATGGCTGCCAATAAATCCCGCACCGCCAATCACTAAAATCTTCTTATTTGTCAAATCCATATCAGCTCATTTTCACCGTTTTTGCATCAATTCGCTGGTATTTTATGCCGGTGGAGTCTACGGCAAAACCCTCGGCGTCGAACTCCAGCACATCGCCGTAGGCGCTCATCCAGCCGATGAGTTTGGCGGGCACCCCCGCCACCATGGCGTAGGCGGGTACATCTTTTGTCACCACCGCCCCCGCCGCCACAAAAGCGCACTCGTGCAGCGTCACCCCGCAGACAATCGTGGCATTTGCCCCGATGCTGGCCCCCCGCTTCACCCGCGTGGTCAGGTAGTCGGCGGCGGTGTTGCGCGGAAACTCGCAGCGGGGCGTCTTCACATTGGTAAACACCATACTGGGGCCGCAGAACACGTAGTCCTCCAAAATCACCCCCTCGTAGAGGGAGACATTGTTCTGAATCTTGCAGCCGTCGCCGATGGTGACCCGGTTGGCCACGTAGACATTTTGCCCCAGGGAGCAGTTTTGGCCCAGGGTGGCCCCGGCCATGACGTGGCTAAAGTGCCAGATCTTGGTGCCCGCGCCCAGGGTGGCTCCGGCATCGACGATCGCCGTGGGGTGGACAAAAACCTCAGCCGCCTCAGCCATGGATCGCCGCCTCCACCCGTTCGAGAATGTCTACCACCGCCACCCCGTTCCACCCGTCCGACAGCGGGCGCTGGCGGTTGGCCACGCAGGCCAAAAAGTGCTCACACTCCAGCCGCAGGGGCTGGTCGTGGGCAATGTCGATGGTCTGGGTGCCCTGGTCTACGGCGGCCAGATCGGCGTCGATGTGCTTGTGGTGCACCGTCACCGTCTGGGCAATTTCGTCGTAGACCAGCATCTGGCGATCGCCCACGACCACCGTGCTCCGCTGCTTCAGCGGCCACTGCCAGGAACAGTGCAGGTGCGCCGTCTGGCCGCTGGTGAAGGTGAGATCTACCTGTACCTCGTCGGCGATGCCCGGCTGCAATCGGGCGTGACCTGTGGCCTGCACCGAGGCCAGAACCGGGTTGCCCAGCAAATCCAGGACGATGGAGAGGTCGTGGGGGGCCAGAGACCACCAGACATTTTCGGTGGTGCGTACCTTGCCCAGGTTCAGCCGCTGGGTGGCCACGTGGCGCACCGGCCCCGCCTGCTGCGATCGCAGGTAGTGGCGCATCCAGGCGATGGCGGGCTGGTACAGCAGCAGGTGGCCCACCATCAAGATGCGATCGTGGGCGTCGGCATACTCCGCCAGCTGGCGCGCCTCGCTGGCCCGCAGGGTCATGGGCTTTTCCACAAACACGTCCTTGCCCGCCTTCAGGGCGGCCAGGGCCAGCTCGAAGTGGGTGGGGGCGGGGGTAGCCAGCACCAGGGCAGAGGCAGTACTGGCCAGGGCGGCGTCAAAGCTGTCGTAGACCGTGGCCTTGGGGTGGTTGGTGTGCAGGCGCTGGCGCAGGGTCGGGTCTACCTCTACCACCCCGGCCAGGTGGCCCAGCTCTTCAAAATTGCGCACCAGGTTTTGGCCCCAGTGGCCGCTGCCGACTACAATCACGTCGCTCATCGGTAGGGCTGGGGTCATAGCAGCGTCACCTTGTGGTCGGGGTCGCTCAGGTGGCGAGTGGCCCCTCGGGTGTCGAGGATGGCTCGGGCGTGGTGCAACACCTGCTCAAAGTCGATACCGCTGTGGTTGGTGGTGACGATCACCAGGTCGGCGCTGGACAGGGCCTCGGGAGTGAGGTCTACGCTCTCCAGCCGCTGGCCCCCCACCTGGATGGCGGGCACGTAGGGGTCGTGGTAGCGCAGGTTCGCCCCTTCCCCCAGCAGCGACTCCATCACCGCCAGGGCGGGGGACTCGCGCCAGTCGGCCAGGTCTTTTTTGTAGGTGACACCAAGGATCAAGATCTGCGATCGCGAGGGGGCAATGCCCAGCCGGTTCAGCACTCGAAACGCCTTGCTGCGCACAAAGGAGGGCATGCGGCGGTTGATCTCCCCCGCCAGGGCGATGAAGCGGGTGCTGAAGTTGACCTCCTTGGCCTTCCACTCCAGGTAGTGGGGGTCGATGGGAATGCAGTGGCCGCCGACGCCGGGGCCGGGGTAGAAGGGCATGATGCCAAAGGGCTTGGTGTTGGCGGCGTCGAGCACTTCCCAGACGTCGATGTCGATGCGATCGCACAGCAGCGCCAGCTCGTTCACCAGGGCAATGTTCACCGCCCGAAAGGTGTTCTCAAAAATCTTCACCAGCTCGGCGGCCTTGGCGCTGCTCACCGGCACCACGTGGTCGATGGTCTGCTGGTAGAACAGGGTGGCAATCTCTAGCGAGAGCGGATCTGAGGCCCCCACCACCTTGTTGGTGTTTTTGGTGGTGTAGCGCTGGTTGCCAGGGTCTACCCGCTCGGGCGAGTGGGCGAGGAAGAAGTCACGCCCCTGCTTCAGACCGCTGTGGTGCTCCAAAATTGGCCGCATTAAATCGTCAGTGGTGCCCGGATAGGTGGTGGATTCTAGGGAAATTAGCTGGCCGGGTCGCAGGTGGTGGGCAATGGCGGTAGTCACACCTTCAACGTAGGAAAGATCGGGGGTGAGGTTTTTAGTTAGAGGTGTGGGCACGCAAATCACTATCACGTCGGCGTCAATGATGCGATCGAAGCCAGTAAATGCCTGTATTTTGCCCGCTTCCACCAGCGTCTTCAGCTCGGCATCATCCACATCGGCAATGTAATTGTCAGCCCGGTTGACGCGATCGGCCCGCTTGGGATTTTGCTCAATGCCGATAACTTGAAAGCCCACCTTGGCTTTTTCAACCGCGAAGGGCAGCCCTACATAGCCGAGCCCAACTACACCGATCTGAGCCGTGAAATTGGTAATTCGCTCTTTAAGCTGCAAAAAACACGACGGTAAAGGAACTGAATTCCCTTGGGGGGACAGGGTCGTAGAGGTCATAGTGGGGGCTTTGAGGGGATGCTATGACTATTTTGCCCGGGGATCTCCTAAAAGGTGCAGCTTGAGGCAGTTGTAACGGGACTTTACAGACCCACGGCTATTGTTGAGCGCTGTTATGCCCACAGCCGAAGTAGCCCTGCTGCTGGCCATAACCGGACTTTTTGCCGAGGTTTTCGACTTAACTATTCGACTTACTTATTACTTAAATAACTGAGTTCTGGACGGGCGGGGCGGCCTGCTTGGGAGACGATTGTGCTGGCGATCGCCCCCCAAGCCATGCCCCCAGGCAGACAAAAACAGGGGCAGCGGTATCGCTACAATCGAAGACCTGGCCCTAGCGCCGTAAGCCCGATCGCCTGCCCTGTAGCCTGCATGATTGTCTGCATTGCCGACCTGTTGACGCCTGAAGAGGTGAATGGCCTGAGGGCTGGCCTGGCCCAGGCCGAGTTTGGGTCGGGCCAGGCGACGGCGGGCTGGCACGCCAGGCTGGTGAAGCAGAATGAGCAGGCTGTTCCGCAGGCGGCCATCGAGCCCTTGAAGACAACTCTGCAAACGGCCCTGGCCCGCAGCGCGCTGTTCCAGGCGGTGGCCTGCCCCAGGGCCATTCACTCTTTGCTGTTTAGCCGCTACGGGGTGGGCATGGGCTACGGACGACATACGGACAACGCCCTGATGGGCGGGGCCAACGTCTACCGCTCGGATCTGTCGTTTACGGTGTTTTTGAGCGGCCCAGAGGAATACGACGGCGGCGAACTGGTGATTGAGGGAGCCGACAGTGAGCAGCCCTACAAACTGGCGGCGGGGAGCGCCCTGGTCTACCCATCGACGACGCTGCACCGGGTGGAGACGGTGGTGCGGGGCGATCGCCTGGTGGCCGTGGGCTGGGTGCAGAGCCTGGTGCGCGATGCGGCCCGCCGGGAGATTCTCTTTGACCTCGAAGCCGTGAAGCGCACCCTGTTTGCCCAGACCGGCAAGACCCCGGAGTTTGACCTGCTCACCAAGACGACGGCCAACCTGCTGCGCCAGTGGGCCGAGTAGAGCCTCCGGCGGAGGCGCTTTTCTCCAGCAGGAACGATTGTCAACAGAGCTGTCGGTGTTTGCTGCCCCTGCTGCCGATTTGCTAGCGCCGTGTCAAAGCTGAAATTTAGGGTAGGGCTGTACTTGGCATGGTTCCCTCGCGGTGCATTGCTGCTGACGCTGCACTAGTAGACTGCCAAGCTAACGTTGACGGGTCAGGGGGGTATACGGTTCACGGTTTCAGGTTCAAGGCGAACCGTAGACCGTATTACCTTGCACCCTGCACCCAGAGCCGCTGGCCCCTGTCAGAATCAGCTTGGTCAAGTCCTAGCCTGAATTACTGATAGCCCAATGCCGAGCCTGGCGAACCGTTGGCCTGGCAAAGCACCCGGGGGTTGTCAGGCGCTGCCCTCCCCAAGAGTGGACAGCCGAGAGAGCTATCCCACAAGATTTTTCTGTAGGCCCTTAAGGCCTTTGAGGTCAAACCTTTGTGGGATGGGGCTCTGGCCCGTTCTGACTCGATCTTGGGTAAATCAACAGCCCTGGGAATCTCTCGGTCAGATCGCTTTGCCCTGGGAAAACCCGGCGGCTCAGCTTTTAGAACCCTGGCTATTTGACAACAATTCGCATTTGAAATACAGTCTAGAGCTATCCTTTCATCGTGATCTAGGTTTTCCATGAACGCTCGACACAAGGCCGTGGATCTGTTTTTGGCGGCGGGGGTAATGGTGGTCGGAGCCCAGACCGCCGTCGATGCAGGCGTTATGCCTGGGGTGAATGGGGCGGCAGGGGGCGAGCAGGCCGACGCCACACTGGTTAGCCAGGGTTCCCTTTGTCGACCGATCGCCGTGGACGGCGGTGGCGAAGGCGGTGGCGCTGAGGGCGGCGAGGGCGGTGAAGGCGGCGAGGGGGGCGAGGGGGGAGCGGCGCTGCCCGCCCCAGCGGCTGCACCCGCTGCACCCGTGGCGCTGGCCCCTGAGGATCAGTTCCGCGATCGCCAGATCATCACCGACTTTGTCGATGCCCTGGTGGTGCCCAACTACCGGCAGCTAACCGATCGCTCGGGAGCGCTGGCGGAGGCCATTGCCGTCTTTGTGGCTGTACCCACCGAGGAGACCCTGACCGAGGCCCGGCAGGCCTGGCTAGCGGCCCGCCAGCCCTGGGAGCAGAGCGAAGCCTTTGCCTTTGGCCCGGCGGCATCCCTGGGTTTAGACGCCGAGCTAGACGACTGGCCCCTCAATGAGACCGACGTGCAGGCGGTGCTCGAAAGCGAAAACGCCCTCACCCCAGAGTACGTGGCCAGTCTGCAAACCAGCCAGAAGGGATTCCATGCGATCGCATTTCTGCTCTTTGGCACCGACGCCGACAAACCCCTAGAGGCCTTCACCCAACGCGAGCTGGAGTACCTGGCGGCGATTGGGCCGGTGTTTGACGAGACCGCCAATGCCCTGCTGGCCAGCTGGACTGAGGGCATCGACGGATTTTCCGCCTATCGGGACGAGTTTGTCGGGGCTGGGGAAACCAGCAGCACCTACCTCACCGTCCAGGCGGCTGGAGAAGAGATCGTGCAGGGCATTCTGGGGATTTTAGACGAGCTGGGCAACGTCAAAATTGGCGAGGCTCTGGCCACCCAAAACCCGTTTTTGCTGGAGGCCCGCTTTGCCCAAAGCTCTCTCCAGGACTTTCAGGACAACCTGCTGAGCGCCCAAAATGCCTACCTGGGACTGTTTCCAGCGGGCAACAGCGAGGGCAAAGGGCTGCGGGAGTTCATAGCCTCAGTGGATCCAGCCCTGGATGCCCAAATTCAGGCACAGATGCAGACCGCCCAGACGGCGGTGGCCGCTATTCCTGGCCCAATTGAGCAGACGCTGTGCGACCCCACCGCCCAGCCCCAGATCGAAAATGCTGTGGCCAGCATTGCCGCCCTGTTTGACACCTTTGAGCAGCGGGTGCTGCCCCTGGTGCAGCAGTGATGCCCCAGCCAATGCCCTGGATCGCAAGGCTCCTGAGGGGCTGGAGCCGTTACGCTCTGCTGGCGCTGGTGGCCCTGGGGTTGGGGGTGACCCTGGCGGCGCTGCTGCGATCGCCCGCTGCGGCCCAAACCCCTCGCCCCCAGGCGGGGGGCGACACCACCATCTACAGCCGCACCTCCCGCGCCTACGAACAGCCCGCCCCCAACCTTGACCCCTACTGGGCTCAGCGCCACGCGGCGGGCGACCTGGCCTTTGAGGCCGCCTTTGTCACCGCCCCGGCTCGGGTCAACCCTGGCCTCGGCCCCCTGTTTAACGGCACCGCCTGCGCCGGGTGCCACCTCAAAAACGGGCGGGGGCTGCCCGAGAAGGGGCAGCGAGCCGTGCGGGTCAGCCAGAGGGAGCCGGGGATCGGCCACGGCAGCGATGGCTCCTTTGCCCTGGAGGTCGAGGCTCCGGGGGCAAATACCTTTGGGGTGCCGGGCATCGGCACCCAGCTGCAAGAGCAGGGGGTATACGGTCACGCCCCTGAGGGCGTGGTGCAGATCGCCTGGCAGGAGCAGACGGGCACCTACGGGGACGGTGCGGAGTACCGGCTGCGATCGCCCCAAATCACCCTGCTGCACCTCGACGGCACGCCCCTGCCCCCAGACCTCTTAATCTCAAACCGGATCGCACAGCCGGTGTTTGGGGCGGGCCTGCTGGAGGCGGTGCCCGAGGCCGCCGTTTTGCAGCGGGCCGACCCTGGCGACAGCGACGGCGACGGCATTTCCGGTCGCCCCAACCGGGTGTGGAATGTGGTGGAGCAGCGCCCCAGGGTGGGGCGCTTTGGCTGGAAAGCCAATACCCCCACCCTGCTGCAGCAGTCGGCCTCGGCCTACGTCAATGACATGGGGGTCACCAACCCTCTATTTCCCGCCGCCGATGGCGAAACCGATATCTCTATGGCCACCCTGGAGGCCGCAGCGGCCTACGTGCAGACCCTGGCGGTGCCCGCCCGCACCCTGATGGATGATCCCCAGGTGCAGCGGGGCGAGCGGCTGTTTGCGGCAGCCAACTGTGCCGCCTGCCACGTCTCCGAACTCCGCACCGGCCCCCACCCCATTCCGGCCCTGGCCCACCAGACTATTCACCCCTACACCGACCTGCTGCTCCACGACCTGGGGCCAGCTCTGGCGGATGGTCGGCCCGACTTTGACGCCTCCGGCAGCGAGTGGCGCACGCCGCCGCTGTGGGGCGTAGGGCTGGCCCAGACAGTCTTGCCCTTCTCAGGCTTTTTGCACGACGGTCGCGCCCGCACCCTCGAGGAGGCGGTGCTGTGGCACGGCGGCGAGGCCGAGCAGGCCAGAGAAAGCTTTCGGGCGATGGCGGCCACCGATCGGGCCGCGCTGATTCGTTTCCTGCGATCGCTCTAGCGGGGCGCTTTACTCCACCGCCAGGGAGACCCGGTTGCCGCCGATCGCCCGCAGGTCGGTCAGCAGACCGGCAACTTCGCTGTAGGTGAGGTCGCGATCGGCCTTTACCACCAGTTTGCCGTCGGGGTTTTGGGCGAAGTAGGCGCGCACCCGCTGCGACACCTGGGGAAAGGTGGTCACCTCGTTGTCGAGCACCAGCTGGCCGTCGCGGTTGAGCCCCACCACCAGGGTGTCGATGGCTACGACCTGGTTTTCAAGGCCGTCTTCCCCGGCGACCGACTGGGGAAGGCGCAGGTTGAGAATCTGCTGCCCGGTGAGGCTCATCGAAATGATGATGAAAAAGGTCAGCACCGTCATCAGCACGTCCATCATGGGGACGAGGTTGACCTCGGGAATTTGAGAGTTGACCTGGCGACGGCGAGAACGCATAAAACCCTTTAGTACAGGCCCATAGGTACAGAATATCGCCCTGGCTAAGCGGTGGCAATCAGCTGTTTTTTTACCCAGATGTCTTCCCTGGCGTGGATGTAGACGGGGTCGGCGGCGAGGGCGATCGCGCGGTCGTAGGACGCCATGGCGTTGCCGTAGGCCCCGATTTCGGCCAGCAGCTTACCCCGATTAAACCAGGCCTGGTGGTACTGGGGGTTAAGGGCCACGGCCCGGTCGTAGGCGGCCAGGGCCTCGGCCTGGCGGTTGAGGCCGCAGAGGGCGTTGGCGCGGTTATTCCAGGCGGTACAGTAGGTGTTGTCCAGGGCGATCGCCCGATCGAGGGCCGCTAGCCCCTGGGCAAACTGGTGCTGCTCGCAGAGGGCGCAGCCCTGGGCGTTGAGGGCCTGGGCGTCGGGCACAGGGCTGGATTCAGCGTCGTGAATGGGGTGCATGGGGGCAATCCTGGGGGCAACAGTTCCCATTGTGATGTCGCGGGGTGCGGGCCGCGCAGGGGGGAGTTACCTGCCTAAAGTACGGGTTTACAGCCCCAGGTAAACATGAGATCATCCAGTACCACATTCGGATCACGTAACCCCGCAGCCTATGCCCCAGGTCTCTCTCCTAGAACTGGTCGCGGCAGTCGCGGCGGGAGAGCTAGTCAGCTTCCCGACCGATACGGTACCGGCCCTGGCGGCGCGGCCTGAGGCGGGCGATCGCATCTACACCGCCAAAACCCGCTCCCCCGACAAGCCGCTGATTCTCATGGGGGCCAGCCTGGACGAGCTGCGCCCCTATATCGACGGAACTGACGATGAGCGGGCCCAGTGGGAGGCCGTCGCCTCCCGGCACTGGCCCGGCGCGCTAACCCTGGTGCTGCCCGCCAGCGATCGCCTGCCCGCCGCCATCAACCCGCAAAATACCGGCACCGTGGGATTGAGAATTCCCAACCATGACCTGGCGCGGCACCTGCTGGGGCGCACGGGGCCGCTGGCCACCACCAGCGCCAACCGTTCGGGGGAGCCGCCCCTAGAGACCATGGCGGCGATCGAGGCCAGCTTTCCCCAGGTGTTTACCCTAGATCAGGCATCCCACGCCGAGGTCTATGCTGGCCTGCGGGCAGCAGTTCCCCCCGCAGACCAGCCCCAGGGTTCTGGGCTGCCCTCCACCGTGGTGCGCTGGCGGGCAGGGGGCTGGGAGGTGCTGCGATCGGGCGCGGTGACCTTTCCGCTCAGTTCCCCCAGCTGACCTGGGTTTAAACGCTATCCCCACGGGGCGCTCGGGGTTAGGCTAGCAGTGGCGCAATCACCTACCGCAATGGACTATCTCCAAGGCCAAGACTTCACCGATCTGGCAGCGCTGCAGCTGGCCTACGACCGCCTGCGGCACCAGGCCCAGCAGCAGGCCGCCTTCTTGGGTACCGCCTCCCACGAACTCCGATCGCCCATCAACCAAATCATCAGCCTGCACCAGCTAATTCTCGAGGATCTCTGCGAAAACCCCGCCGAAGAGCGGGAGTTTATCGCCCAGGCCAACCAGGCCATACAGACGGTGCTCAAAAACCTTGACCTGCTGATCGCCCTCTCAAAGCTCGACATCGGTGCCCTGCACCCCCAGCCCCAGCCCACCCTGCTAGAGCCACTGCTCACCCGCGTCCAGCGCCTGATTGAAATGCAGTGCGTCAATCGCCACTGCCGCTTTTTTCTGGGGCCGGTGGAGGCGACTTTGGCGGTACAGACCGACTCCGCCTGGCTGGAGCAAACCCTGGTGATGCTGATCGAAGCGGCCCTGGCCAAAGGTAGCCCCCAAATTAGCCTGACCGTAGCGGAAGCGGCCACCTCTGAGACCATCGACCTCCATCTGGGCGCTAATCCTGGTGCGGCCCCTGCGCCCAGCATCGCCGCCCTGTCGCCTGAATTTCGCTGCCAGCTGGCCGCCCGCCTGGCTCCCCACCTCGGGGCCACCCTGGAGTTTTTAGATGCCGCCGAGACCTTACCCTCTCGGGTGTGCCTGAAGCTGCCCCGACCCAAAAATTAACCTACGTTACGCCAATTGACTTAAAGTTTGAATAATTGCTCCATTTCAGGAACTTTCGATATAGTTTGGGCAAATCGTTTCCGGAATTTATCGCTGCCTCCCTGTAGCTGGCTGTGTGATCAGCGCTCTGTAGATGTTTCATCGCAGCCTGCCGGATCAGATCCCTGAAACCAAGTCACAGCAATACCTATGGAATTTGCCATCATTCTCATTTTGGTCTTTATTGTCTGGACCAATGAGGCTCTGTTTGGAAAATCATTAGTTACTGAGATCAAACCAAAAACCGCCGAAGAAGAATTCACCGCCGCCCTGAAAAAGTTCTTAGACAATGGCGTTCCCGTGCGCATTGTAGAGAAAAAAGAAGGCGGAAAAAAGTAAGATACTGCTATAGCAGTCCGCATCGATTCCTGTCGGTAGGACGGTCATCTTGCCTTTGCAGGCGGGCCACCCGTCCTACGAATTTTCACGGTTCATGCAGGATTGCGATTCCTCAACCCTACCGGCTTCAGCCATGACCCCAGACTCAAATCCTGCTGTCTCCACCCCTGCGGCCTCAGACGAGCCCACCCCGGCCTTTGGCTGGTCGCGCTATGCCGAGCGCATCAATGGCCGCTTTGCCATGGTGGGCTTTGTGGCGCTGCTGTTGCTCGAACTGGTCACGGGCCAGACCTTTTTTAGCTGGCTGGGCCTGGGCTAAGTTTGGCCTAACCCCCGCCTACCGCACCTTCTAGCCCTTAGAAGTGGTAGGCTTAGGGGTGATTTTGGCATGGTGTCACCGTGGTTAACCCCAACGCAGAGATTGGCCGGCTGCGGGAGCTAATGCCCGCCACCGCCCGCATGAAAACCAAGCTGATGCTCAGCGATCGCCAGCTCCAGGTGATCAAGGCCGAGTTTCCCCGCCCCTGGCAGGCAACCCACACCGTCTCGATCAACCTCGATCTGTGGCACCACCTGGCCGTGGCCGAGCGCGACCTGCTGTTTTTGCGCACCGTCAGCTGGGTAACCCTGGCCAACGTGCTCAAGCCCAACTGGTACCAGGCCCTGGCTGGGGTGGGGCTGGCGGGGGGCGTAGTCGAACTGCTCCAGGGCGATGCCGTGGGCGTTGTCACCGCTGGCGGCGTGGCGGCACTGGCAGGCTGGCAAATCTGGCGCGGGGTAACCGGCCCCCAGATCGAGATCGCCGCCGACGACAAAGCCGTGCAGGTGGCCCTGCGGCGCGGCTACGATCAGGCCGAGGCGGCGGCGGCGCTGATTCGGGCCATTGAGGCGGTGCCCCCCCTTGAAGGGCGGCAGGTGCTCACCGTCAACGAACTGCTGCGCTGCCAAAACCTGCGGGTGCAAACCGGGCGCTCAGAATTTTCGGTGCCCGAGAGCTACCTGCGCTAGAGACCTATGGCCCAGCTCCTCCAGCAGTCCCCCGGGGCTGACCCCGGCTGGCGGGGCACAGCCCGGCTCAGCTATGCCGTCGAGGCGGGCCGGTGCGTGCCGACCCAAACCTACACCCGCGCCCCCCTGCGGGTGCAGCGCCCCCTCTATCCCGAAGGAGCAGCGGTGTGCCATACGGTGCTGGTACACACCGCCGGGGGGCTGGTGGGGGGCGACCAGTTGACGGTAGAGCTAACGGCGGCCCCCCAGGCCCAGGCGCTGATTACCACCGCCGCCGCCAGCAAGGTCTACGGCAGTACCGCCGCCAGTAGCCACCAGCAGGTCACGATTACCCTAGGCTCTGAGAGCTGCATAGAATGGCTGCCCCAGGAGACCATCGTGTTTAACCAGGCCCACTACAGCCAGGCGCTGCGGGTTGATCTAGCCCCTGGCGCTCTGTGGGCGGGCTGGGAGATCACCCGCTTTGGCCGCAGCGCCCGAGGCGAGACCTTTGAGCAGGGCCAGTGGCGATCGCGCCTCGAAGTCTGGCAGGGGGAGCAGCCCCTCTGGCTCGATCGCCAGCACCTGGCCGGGGGCAGCGCCCCTCTCCACAGCCCCAACGGCCTGGCCGGGCACCCGGTGGTGGGCAGCTTTGCCGTGGTGGGGCACGACTTCGACAGCGATGCGGCAGCCGCCCTGCGGCAGCTGTGGCCCACCGATTGGCCGGGCGACGCGGGCGTCACCCGGCTGCAATCGGGGCTGCTGTGCCGCTACCGGGGGCCATCGAGCCAGGCGGCGCGCCGCTGGTTTGTGGCGGCCTGGCAGCAGCTGCGGCCGCTCTACCTGGGCCGTCCGGCCATCCAGTCGCGGCTGTGGCCTCGCTAGGCGGGCAGCCACCCCAGCAAACACCTCGTAGACAGCCAGGACGGCTAGTCCTCAAGACTTTTTCCCAGCCAGGGGCAACGGCGGCTCTGGTTGACGGTTCTCGGTGGCGGCCAGGGCGCGATCGCAGGACTTTGGCGGCTCCTTCCGGACGGGGCGGGAGGGTGGCGAAAAGATAAAAATTAGCAGACGTCTGAACAAGGTGCTATGAAGACCCCTCAATTTTCTGGTTCTAAGCTACCCCCAGCCTCAGAGTACGCTCTAATTATTGGGGCTGGCGCAACGGCGGCCATGTCTATGGCGGCCCAGCAGATAGCAGTGGCCACCCTGCCGGTGACCACCCTGGTAGCCCTGGGCCTGCTCAATCGCTACCGCCTAGACCAGCGCCTGCAAGACAGCGAGCCCAGCGGCCCGACCCCCGAGGAGGCCACCAGGTCGGGGCCAGCGGTACCCCAGCGGGTTACTGCTCAACCCAGACCCGACACTATTTCGGCTCGCCCCCAGGTGAGTGTCCCGCCAACGGCGGCGGCCCGATTTTCTGACCAGCGCCACTACATCCACGATACGCTGGCCAAAAAGCTTCAGGCAAAGGCCGATTTTGAGGCGATGCAGCAGGCCAGCCTGCGCCGGGTGGGTGCCCATCTCCAGCAGATTCGCCAGGAGAAAGCGCTGTCGCTGGAGGAGATCTACCAGCGGACGTTTATTCAGCCCTACACCCTGAGGGCGCTCGAAACCGGCAATTTGCAGCAGCTGCCCGAGCCCTTTTACATTCGCGCGTTCATTCAAAAATATGCGACGGCCCTGGGGCTGGAGGGGACGACGCTGGCGGCGGATTTTCCGATGTGATTGGGTTTGGCCCCTTAAGGTTGGGCTTTGGGTAGCTGGAGCCGGGTTAGTTTCAACGTCTCCCAGCGGCGTTGAACGTTGAAACGTTTGAATGCTGGAACGTTTGCTGAAGGTTTTAACCTCGGTGGCTATAGCTATAACTAATCGGCTAATGCCCCGCCACAGCTGGAACCGCTGCCGGCGGTGCAGCCGTAGCAGTAGGGCCGGGTCTGCACGTCGTCGATCACATCCAGGGAGTTGGCGGCCAGCAGATCGGCCACGGTGAGGGGCTGACCGCTGCGTCCGAGGCTAGGCAGGGCCTCCATCTGGTTGAAGTCGCAGTCGTAGATGCGGCCTTCGTAGTCAATGGAGAGCTCCTGGCGGCACATCAGGTGGGGAACGGTGGCGGGGTTGTGGTGGCTGGCCAAAAATTGCAGGTAGGGGCCGTAGAGGTCTTTGCTGGCCAGGTATTGCTTTACCCGGCCAATGGGCAGGTTGGTGATGGTGTAGAGCTGGTTAAAGGCGATGTCAAAGTGCGATCGCAGGTAGGCTTCGTAGTCACCCTGCAACGCCGTCTGGCTGGGGGTGAGCGAAAACTCGGCGCTGCGGGGCACGGGTGGGTTGTAGACCAAATCGAGGCGCAGGGCCGGGTCGTAGCCGTAGCCCAGCTGGTTGAGACGCTGGAGCGCGCGAATGGAGGTGGTGTAGACCCCAGCTCCCCGCTGCTGGTCAACATTGTCTTCGAGGTAGCAGGGCAGCGAGGCCACCACATGGAGCTGGTGGTGGGCAAAGTACTCGGGCAAATCCTCAAAGCCCGGCACGAAGAAAATCGTCAGGTTCGATCGCACCATCACCGTTTTGCCCAGCTGTCGGGCCGCCGCCACCAGGGGGCGAAAGCCGTAGTTCATCTCTGGGGCACCGCCGGTTAAGTCGAGGGTGGCAATCTGAGGAAACCGGCGCAGCAGCTCGATGAGCTGATCGCAAACCTGGGGGGAGAGTTCTTCGGTGCGCTTGGGGCCAGCTTCGACGTGGCAGTGGGTGCAGGCTAAGTTGCACTTGCGGCCCAGGTTGACCTGCAACACGGTGATGGGAAGCTTGCTTAGGGGCTGCCCAAGGCGCTGGGCAAAGGGGGTAACGGCGATCGCGGCGGGAGGAGACTGAACCATGAACCTCAGTAGGTAAAATCAGTTAGGTAAACGGATAGGTAGCTGTAGCCAGTCCAGGACAGTTTCCCAAAAACGTTTGAACGGTCAGGCCTTGCTAAGGCGTCTGATTGTCCTAATCTAGGTGACTGTGGCCATACATGATAGGACTGCCAAGACGATTTGGCTGGGGAGCGGGGCACGACCCCGGCCACCTTCCTGCCATTAAATTCTACTAGCCTGAAAATTCCCTGAGGGCAGCGGCCTCCTTTGGCCTCCATGGTCGGCCTCAGCTGTTTGGGCCTCTGTCGAGGGACATTGCTGCCCAGGGAAGGGGCACCTGGGGCGGTGGCAGCGATCGCGCCCCCACATCTACAAGCTCTGAATGTTCCTAACGTTCAAAGTTTTTGCCGAAGCTGCGATCGCCAGCCACGTCAGGGCACCATCGGCCTTACAACAAAGCGTAAGCGCCGCCAAGCAAACCCTTGCTCAGCAGCGCCCCACCGCAAAAATTGCCTTCAGCACCTGATGGTGCAATTCAGCCCATCATTTCCGCTGCTGGGCGATACCAGTGTTCAGTCAAAAAATAACGACAGAAAATGGGACCTAGGGAAAACGGTTCACGGCTCGCCTTAAACCGCTTACCGTGAACCGTTTTCCGTAGACCGTCAACCCGTCCCATTTAACTTAATTGACTACTAGAGCCTAGTCAGAGCCTTTGGCTTCAGAAGCTTTTTCCTTCTGTTCTTTCTTCTTTTCTCCCTTTTCGTCAATGCTTTCTACAAAATCTAGAATGCGCTCCTCATTTTTTTCGGCGTAGGACTTATGCTTTTCATCAGTCATGGATTTGAGCCTCAGTAGTTGATTTATTCAAAATCGATACGTACAATTTAGTTATAGACTCGGGCCTTACCCTCTACTGAATGAGTGATTTACGCTGGCCGACGTTCTACCCCGAAGCCTACTCCTGAGAAAAGCCGGACGACCCCAAACCAGAGGTTAGCTAAAGAGCCTCGGATAAATTCTCAGGGCGGCCAGTCTGGCCATCACCACCATCCACCCCGCCAGCCAGAGCAGCAGCAGGGGCCACTCGGGGGGCAGCCCCAGGGGCCAGCGCAGCAAATCTACCAGGGAGGCCAGGGGCAAAAACGCGGCAAACTGGGCCAGCAGCGGCGGCAGGGTGTCACGGGGAAAGTAGGTGCCACAGAGGGTAAACATGGGAATGATTACCAGAAAAATCGGCACATTTACCTGGTCAACCTTATCCACCGCCCCGGCAACCAGTAGACCAAAGGCCCCAAACAGCAGGCTGCCCAGCACAATCAGCGGCAGCGACAGCACCAGGCTAGAGGGGTCATAGAGGTTGGCCAGTACGGCGACCAGCCCGGTGAGGGTGCCCGCAATGATGCCCTTAGTCGCCGCCCAAAACCAGTCGCCCAAAAATACATCGGTGTAGCTCAGGGGGGCGGTCAGCAGCGCCTGCCAGGTCTTCTGAAAATTTAGTCGAATGAAGCTGCTGTAGGCTCCCTCAAAAAACGACTGAAACAGCACCCCAATGGCAATCATTCCCGGAGCCAAAAACCGCGCGTAGGGAATCATCTGCCCCAGGTATTCCACATCGCCAATCAGCGGGGTGAGGCCGTAGCCAAAGGCCAGCAGGTAGACAATGGGCTCAGAGATGGGCGGCAGGCAGTTCACCAACCAGGTGCTGCGATACACCTGAAAATGCCGCCACCAAACCGAATACACCCCCCAGGGGGTAGCGGAAATAAGCTTCATTCGAGCACGCTCCCGGTGAGGCGAAGGAACACATCTTCTAAGTTAGCGGGCCGCCGCAGGAGGCGGCTGGGCTGGCAGGACTCGATCGCAGCCCAGAGGGTGGCGGCCTCGCCCTCGGGCAGGGTGACCAGGTGACCGCCGCCAAAGGCTCGATACCAGGCGGCGTGGCGATCGGCCAGGGCTTTGAGCCGCTCTGCCCCAACGCCCTCCACCTCGGCCACCTCACGGCCAATGACGCGGGCCACCAGGTCGGTAGGGGTGCCCTCGTCGATCACTTTGCCCTGCTGGAGGAGCAGCAGGCGATCGCACAGCCTTTGCGCCTCATCCATATAGTGGGTGGTGAGCAAAATGCCGCAGCCGCTGGCTTTTAAGTGCTGCACCAGCCGCCAAAACTCCTGGCGGGCGTCGGGGTCGAGGCCGGTGGTGGGCTCATCTAAAAACACGATCTTGGGTCGATTCAGCAGGGCGCGGGCCAGCACCAGTTTCCGCTTCATGCCGCCGGAAAGCTCATCCACCGGGGCGTCGGCCCGGTGCTCCAGATTCACCAGGGCTAACAGTTCCCCCGCCCGCTGCCGCGCCGCCGCCCCGGTAATCCGGTAGTGGTGGGCAAAGTGGGTGAGGTTTTTAAACACCGTAAAGTCGGGGTCGAGGTTGTCTTCCTGGGTGACGATGCCCATCTGGGCGCGGGCCAGCTGCCCCTGCCCCGGCAGCTGCCAGGGGCCAAACTGCACAAACCCCCGCGTGGGAATAACGGTGCCAAACAGCATGCCCACCGTGGTGGTCTTCCCCGCCCCATTTGGCCCCAGCAGCCCAACAATCTCGCCGGGGGCCAGGGTAAAGCTGACGCCCTGCACCACCGCCTCGTCACCGTAGGTTTTCCAGAGGTCGTGGGCCTTCAAACTCAGCGCATCCACCACCACTCGCTCCTAATTGATATAAATGTACCCATCGCCCCCTAGGTTAAGACCGTCAGAAAACGTTCCCACGTTTGCACGCTCTCACGTTTGCATGTTTGCACGTTCTACGTTTAGAGAGAAAATGTCCCAACCAGACTAGCTACATCTCCACTCCCCGCTCCCCGCCCTCTATCCCCTCCCCCCGGCACTCTAACAAAATCTCTCCCAAACCATCCTGATTCCCTCTGCCAAACCAGAAATATGAACTGGTAGATGCACCCTGATTATTCCCTGGCCCTCGGGTTGGGGAATTTTTTTTGCCCCAAGGGGCCTCGGGGGCGGGCTGAGGAGTTCTGAAAAATTCAGGTTAAACTGGGGCAGAATTTGGGCATCTGCGGCGGTTTTGCCAATGGATTTCGAGGAGATTGCTGTACACATCAACCAGGTTGCTGTGGAGCGCAAGGGGCGACCGCTGAAGGATGTGGAGCGTCTGGTGCTGAAGGGGTCGTGGGAGAACAAGACCTACTCGGCGATGGCAACCCCCGCCGCTGGCTACACCGAAGACTATCTCAAAAAAGATGTCGGCCCCAAGCTCTGGCAGATGCTCACCGAGCTGGTGGATGCCGATCTCCAGGGCGTACGGGTGACGAAGCGCAATATTCAAAACGTGCTGCAAACCTGGATGGTGCAGGGGTTGGCGGCGGCTGAGCCCGCTATGGCGGGGGCGATCGCAGCGGCACCGCCCCCGCCCCCCGTCGCCCCCGCCCTGGTGGTGCGCGAGTCGCCCCGCCTAGACCTGGCCGACTGTGCGGGTCGTCAGGCCGAACTGGCCACGCTGAGCCAGTGGATTTTGGAGGAACGCTGCCGCACGGTGGTGCTGTGGGGGCTACCGGGGGTGGGAAAGACCACGGTGGCGGCGGCGATCGCCGCCGCCGTGGCCCCCCAGGTAGAGCAGTGCGGCTACCTGGCGCTGACCGCCGAGGCGACAGAGCGAGATATTTTGGGGGCGATCGCCCGCTGGCTCGATCCGCAGGCGGCGATCGCCGCTCCCCTGGCGCTGGTCAACTGGATTTTTGATCAGCTCGAGCAGCGCCGCGTTCTGCTGATTGTTGACGGGCTAGAGCAGTGCTTTGCCCCCCAGCAGTTGGCGGGCAGCTACCGGGCCAGCACCAGCGCTTTGCAGCATTTCTTTCATCGGGGGGCCGAGCACCACCACCAGAGCTGTCTGATCTGGGTGAGCCGCGAGAGGCCCGCCGATTTTTCCCAAGTGCAGGGGCCGCGGGTGCGCGACTGCGCCCTGGGCGATCTCACCGTCGCCGCCGCCCGGGCCCTGCTTCAGGCCCCGACCCCGCCCGACCCCACCGACGACTGGGCAGCGCTGCTCGACCGCTACGGCAGTCACCCGCTGGTGCTGCGGGGGGTGGGGGCAACCCTGCGCGAGGTCTACCAGGGCCAGCCCCGGGGGTTGCTCCTGTCCGCCAAGGGGGCTGTGCCCGTGGTCGTGCACCGCACCTTTACCCAGGCCCTGGAGCGCCTGACGCCTGAAGAATGGGCGCTGCTCTACCGGCTGGCCCTGGCCCAGGAGCCGGTGGCCCTCGACGACCTCAGCGGCGCTATGCAGCCGCCCAGCACCGACGCTGGTGTGCAGTCGGTGCTGGGGCGCGGCTGGGTTCAGACCCAGGCCACCGAGGGGCGCGCTCTGGTGCTGAGCCTGAGCCCCGTGGTGGAGACCCTGGTGCTAGAGCGCCTGCTGGGGGCGCTCACCGCTGAGCTTGAGGCCGAGGCCTTTGACTGGCTTCAGCGGTTGCCCCTGGTCACCATGACCGCTCGGGAAGTCGTGCAGGAGCGCCAGCGGGAAGCCATGCTGCTGCCGCTCACGGAGTTTCTCCGGCAGCAGCACCCCATCGACGAGGCGCTGGCGGCTAAGGGCGATCGCCTGCTCAAGGCGCTCCAGCCCCTCGCGGGCCAGCCGGGCTACGGAGCCGGCAACGTGATCCATCTCTGCCAGCACCTGGGCCTGGGCATCAGCGGCGTCGATTTTTCCCATCTGGCGATCTGGCAGGGCGATCTGCGCCGGGTGAGCGTGCAGGGAGCCAGCTTTAGCCAGGCCCAGTTTAGCGACACCACCTTTGCCACCGCCCTGGGGCGCGACCCGGTTGCGGCCTTCAGTCCGATGGGCGGAGCGTCGCCCGCAGACAACGCCCGCCACCTGGCCACGGGCGACCACGAGGGCCGCCTGCTGCTGTGGGATCTCAAGCGGGGCAAGCTGGTGTGGATGTTCGATGAGGGCCAGAGCATTCGATCGCTGGCCTTTAGCCCCCAGGGCGACCTGCTGGCAGTAGGTACCGAAACCGGACAGATCTGGCTGTGGCCGGTAGGGGCCACCTACCAGACCGACATTTTGGAAGATCACCGGGCCCCGGTGCGGGCCCTGGCCTTCAGCCCCGACGGCAGCCAGCTGGCCTCGGGCGACGACAGCGGGCGGCTGTGCCTGTGGGAAGTGGCCTCGGGCTTTGGGCAGGGCTGTCTGGCGGGCCACGCTGGAGCCATTCACAGCCTGGCCTACAGCGCCTCGGGCGAGCATCTGGTGAGCGGCGGCGACGACCAGCGAGCCTGTCTCTGGAACGTGGGCGATCGCACCCTGCTGAAAGATCTCCAGGCGCGATCGACCGCCGCAATTCGCACCGTCGGTTTTTTGCCCGACCCCGCCGACCCCAGCTGTCAACCCATCCCCTTCGCAGCGGGCTACGACGACCACTGCCTGACAATTTGGAATTTAGCCACCGGTCTGCCCTGCTGGATTTTGCCCGCCGATGTCCAGGCTCTGCCCGCCCTGGCCCTCAGCCCCAACGGTCGCTACCTGGTATGCAGCGGCCAAGACTTTACCGTCACCGTGTGGGATATTCCCCATCGCCGCCTCTGCTACGCCCTGCCGTCCCTGGGAGCCCCGGTGTGGACCCTGGCCTTTAGCGCCGACAGCCGCTACTTTGTCACCGGCAGCAACTACACCATCAAGCTCTGGAGCGCCAAACGCGGCCAGTGCTGGCGCAGCTTTCTCAGCCAGGCCCACCCGGTGCGGGCCCTGGCCTTTAGCGCCGACCCCGACAGCGGCACCATTCTCACCGGCCACGACGACACTCACCTGCGGCTGTGGCAGCTCACTAGCCAGAGCCCCTACGCCACAGGCCCCCGTGCCCTGGCAGGCCACAGCGGCTCGGTGCGCACCGTAGCCCTCAGTGCCGATGGCCAGTGGGTAGCCAGCAGCGCCGACGACCAGACCCTCAGGCTGTGGTCTACCGCCACCGGGCAGAGCCAGTGGGTGGGGGCAACCCCGACCCCGGCCACCCTGCTGCGCTTTAGTCCCGATGGCCGCTGGCTGGCCAGTGCCACCCCCGGCGGCATCGCCCTGTGGGATGTCGCCACCGGCAGCGTCGCGGCAGACTTAGACAACGCCCCCGACAGCCCCTCAGCGCTGCTGTTTGCCCCCAACGGCGAGTGGATTGTGGTGGGAGCCAGGGATGGCACCATCGGCCTCTGGCCCTGGCAGCAGCGGCTCCCGAGCGCTGAGCACCGCGTGCTGAGAGGTCATCAGGGTCAGGTGCACAGCCTGGCGATCGAGGGCGGCCTGCTGGCCAGTGCCAGCCACGATGGCACCGTGCGCTGGTGGCCTCTGAATGCGGCCAGTGCCAAAACGGCCCCTCGTGCCAAGCCAATTTCCATGGCTGAATCGACCGGCCAGCCCTCCCTAGGTCAGTGGCGGCACCCGGCTGAGCACTGGCTGCAAGGGGTTGCCCTAGGCCCCGGCGAGGAAATTCTCGCGTTCACCAGCCAGGGCGCTCAGGTGGAGGTGTGGGATGTGGGCGCTAACCACTGTCGCTATACCCTCAAAGGCCACAGTCAGGATATTTGGCAGGTGGCAATCAGCCCCAGCCGCACCCACCTGATTACCGCTAGCCAGGACGACGAAATCCGCGTGTGGGATCTGGCCTCTGGTCTGTGTCAGCAGACTTTGCGCCCCGATCGCCCCTACGAAGGCGTCAACATTCGGGGGGCCACGGGGCTGTCTGACACCGAGGAGCGCATGCTGAAGTCCCTGGGGGCGATCGTCAGCTATTGACCAATTTTTTCTGTTGGGCGGGGAATGCTTTTTGAAGTAAGCACTGTCGCTGCCTCTGGCTGCTTTTAACAGGTCAGGCAGCAGAGCCTATCGGATAGAATGGAACCGATCAAACGTCAAGTTTGGCTTAATTTTTTGACCCTACTGCCAGCCACCACGCTGACAGTTCTGACCATTGCTGTGGCATTTCTGCGGTTTTATGACGAACAAGACTTCGGATTCCTCGAACTCGTCGGCCAGCCCAGAATCTGGAGCAACCGACTCACTGTGGCAGCCCTCTTGGCTGCATTGGTTAATTTCGGCGTTGAGTGGAACCGTCGAAACCGAGAAACAAACCGCCTGGCTGAAGAAGCACAATGAAGAGCTGAGGAAGAGCGGCAAGGAATCGAGGAGCGAGAACGAGCGGCTCGCAGAGCTGCTGTCCAAAATCGATGGATCGTTCTCCAAACACGGCATCAACTTGCCCCTAGCGAAGAAACCGAAGCAGCCCTAGAAGACTTTCTCCTGTTTGTGCAGGAGTATGGCGATTAGATCTAAGTAGGATGGTAAAGCTGTGCTGGATGGCCAGCCGCTGACCAGAGACTAATTTTCCTGTTCTATGACGACTATCGCCAATACCATCGCCGCCGAGCTAGACATTCGCCCTGCCCAGGTGGAGGCTACCTTAGAGCTGTTTGCCGAGGGATCGACGGTGCCCTTTGTGGCCCGCTACCGCAAGGAGCGCACGGGCGACCTGGATGAGGTACAGCTCAGGCAGATTGCCGAACGCCACCAGTACCTGACGGAGCTGGAGGAGCGGCGGCAGACGGTGCTGGGCGAGATTGAGAGCCAGGGCAAGCTCACCGAGGCGCTCAGGGCCGCCATTCTGGCCTGCCAGCAAAAGACGGAGTTAGAAGATCTCTACCTGCCCTACCGGCCCAAGCGCCGCACCCGCGCCACCATGGCTAAAGAAAAGGGGCTAGAGCCCCTGGCCCAGCGCATTGAGGAGCTGAATCAGACCGGGAAAAAGGCGGTGCTGCGGCAGGAGGCTCAGGGGTTTGTGAACCCAGACCAGGGGGTGCAGTCCATTGATGAAGCGCTCCAGGGGGCGGCGGATATTTTGGCGGAGCAGGTGGCGGAGCGGGCGGCGCTGCGGCGCTACGTCAGAGATCAGCTGCTCAAGCAGGGGCAGATCACCGCCAGCATCAAAAAAGGCCACCCCGAGGGCAGCACCAAGTACGAGATGTACCGGGCCTACCAGGCCCCGGTGCGCTCGATTGCTTCCCACAACCTGCTGGCGATTTTGCGGGGCGATCGCGAGGGCATTCTCAAAGCGGGCCTAGAGGTCGAGGCCGACCCTGTGCTGCAAACCCTCGAAAAGCGGGTGGTGAAAACCCCCGTGCCCGAGGTGCGCCAGTTCTACCGGGGGGTGATTCAAGATGCCTACAGTCGGCTGATGAAGCCCTCGCTGACCAGCGAAGTGATGGCCGAGAAAAAGGCCTGGGCCGACGAGGTGTCGATTCAAAACTTTGAAGCCAACCTCAAAAACCTGCTGCTGTCGCCCCCGGCGGGCATGAAGCCCACCCTGGGGGTAGACCCCGGCTTTCGCACCGGCTGTAAGGTGGCGGCGGTGGACGCGACCGGCAAGTTTTTGGAGTACCAGGCGGTGTTTCCCCACCAGTCGGCGCGGCAGCGGCAGCAGGCGGCGGATGCCCTGGCGGGGATGATTCGCAAACACCACATCGAGCTGGTTGCCATCGGCAACGGCACCGCCAGCCGCGAGACCGACGCCTTTGTAGGGGAAGTCCTGAAAACCCTGACGAATCCGCCGGTAAAGGTGCTGGTGAATGAGTCGGGGGCCTCGATCTATTCCGCCAGCGCGGTGGCGGCGGCAGAATTCCCCGATTTGGATGTGACGGTGCGGGGGGCGATCAGCATTGCCCGGCGGCTGCAAGACCCCCTGGCGGAGCTGGTCAAGATCGACCCCAAATCCATCGGCGTCGGCCAGTACCAGCACGATGTCGATCAAAAGCGGCTGAAGCAAAAGCTGGATGAGACCATCGAGAGCTGCGTCAACTACGTCGGGGTCGATCTGAACATGGCCTCCCGCCAGCTGCTCACCTACGTGTCGGGGCTGACCCCGGCGGTGGCCAACAACATTGTCGAGTTTCGCGATGCCAACGGGGCGTTTCAGTCGCGCAAAGAATTGCTCAAGGTGAAAAAGCTGGGGCCGAAAGCCTTTGAGCAGGCGGCGGGGTTTCTGCGGATTCGCAACGGCACCAACCCCCTCGACAATACGGCGGTGCACCCCGAGAGCTACGGGATTGTCGATGCGATCGCCGCCGATCTCGCCCTGCCCCTGGCGCAAATTCCCAAGGCCGCCGATCGCCTCCAGCGCCTCGACATCAAAAAATACACCACCGCCGAGGCCGGAGAACTCACCCTGCGCGATATTCTCACCGAGCTGGAGAAGCCCGGTCGCGACCCCCGTGAGCAGTTCGCCTACGCCCGCTTTCAGGACGGCATCAACGAAATTACCGACCTGAAGCCGGGCATGACCCTGGAGGGGGTGGTTACCAACGTCACCAACTTTGGCGCGTTTGTCGATGTCGGGGTGCACCAGGACGGGCTGGTGCATATTTCCCAGATGGCCGATCGCTTTGTCAGCGACCCCAACGAGATTGTCAAAGTGGGCCAGGTGGTGACGGTGCGGGTGATGGAGGTGGATGTGAAGCTCAAGCGCATCGCTTTGTCGATGCGGGCCGCCCCCTAAAGCTGGAGAAAAGTAGGGGCAACGTTGATTCCCTTCGGGCGATCCCCTAAGGTGAGCAAGGGCACCCCGCCCCCGGAGCCACGATCGCCCCTACTATGACCAAGCAGCTAATTCTCTTTCGCCACGGCAAATCTGACTGGAATGCGGGTAACGGGCGCGATCGCGATCGCCCCCTGGCCGAGCGCGGCATTGTCGCCGCCAAAACCATGGGCAAGCTGCTGGCGGCGGCGGGTAGAGTGCCCGATTTGGCCATTACCTCCTCGGCGGTGCGAGCCCGCACCACGCTGGAAATTGCCATAGAGGCTGGCCAGTGGCCCTGCCCCACGCGCGTCACCGACGACCTCTACGAAGCCGCCATCGATCAGGTGCTAGAGGTAGTGCACGCGGTGCCAGCCCACCACCGCTCGCTCATGCTGGTGGGTCATCAGCCCACCTGGTCTGACGCGGCTTCATTTTTTTTGGGCGGCGGTACCGTGGCCATGCCCACGGCGGCCATGGTCTGCCTTGAGTTTGAAGTCGTCACCTGGTCTCAGATTGACTACGGTCGAGGCACCCTGCTGTGGCTGCTGCCGCCTCGGCTCTTCACCTAGGGCGCACCCTGGCGGCGACGGTCGCCCTCTGCTGCTGGGGGGCGATCGCAGCCTGCGAACCCTGTCCATAGACCTTCAGGTTTTCCCCTTCGATGATCACCACCCCGGCGGCGGTTTGAACATAGACCTTGCCGTCTAGGGCGTAGACCACTGGGGCCAAGGTGGGGTCTACAACCGCCTGGGAGCCGGGGTGAGCGGCAACCGGGGCAGGCGGGGACGCAGGCGGTGCCCAAAAACAGGTTTTGTCGGCCTCCTCACAGCGGTCTTTTTCGAGCCACACCATCATGTCATCGCCGTGGTGAATGGTCTCGCCGCGCAGGGTCTCGACGTAGAGCGTGCCGCTGTTGATGGCAATGTCGCGCACCGGGTACCACTGCTTCTGCACCAGCACAAACAGATCGAGCTGGAGGTGGCGATCGCTGAGGCGACTGGCGTGGGTCCACCACTGCTTCCACAGCTGGCGGGCCTGGCCGTAGAGAATGTGATAGCCCTCGGGAATGGGATAGTGGGCGTAGCACAGCACCTGGCTGTCTAGCCCCTGCCCAACGGGCACAAAATGATGGTCGATGAGAATCTGGTGCAGCACGTCGGTGTAGTCGGTGTTGCGCCGCACCTCAATGCGGGGCGGTAGAGCCGCGTCAAAGGCGGTGGCCAGCAGCGATCCTTTCCGGCCCAAGAGCTGCCGCAGATTGTTGGCCGGCTGTACGCGAAGGGACTGGTTCGCTTCTAGGGTGGCATCCCCCGAAACAAACCACTGCAAGAGGGTTAAGTCGTCTAGTGAGGTCATTTCAGGAACGGTCGCAAGGGTGACGAAGGCCAGCACCCCACGGGTCGTTCTAGATCGCGACGGTCAATAACCCGCCCGCAGAGCCAGGGCGTAGACAATAGGCCTTCGCAAGCCAGGTACCCCGTGGGGTAGGGCAATTGAGCAAGCGATTCTGGGTCGTAGCCGGTCAGGGGGTGTCAAGGGCAACCCATCCAACATCAGATTCCTATGCTCTCTACCTTTTACGGGGCGCAGGCTTTGCATCCGGGCGTTCGGCGAAGGGTTTAACAATATTTACAGATTTGCCCCCGACCGCGCTGCCCGGCGCTAGAGAGGAACCACCGTCCCCAGGGGAGCCCGGTATAGTGAAAGAAACCCTGAAATGCCATGGTCACCACAGTAAGTCAAGAGCACGGGTTTCTTCAGACCAACGGGCTGCACCTGCACTACGTCCGCCAGGGCCAGGGCCCGCTAATGCTGTTTTTGCACGGATTTCCAGAATTTTGGTACTCCTGGCGGCACCAGCTCGACTATTTTGCCGACCGCTATACCTGTGTTGCCCTAGATCTGCGCGGCTACAACGACAGCGACAAGCCCATCGGCGTTGAGGCCTACCGCCTGGAGGTCTTGGTGGCGGATGTGCGGGGGGCGATCGCCGCCCTGGGCTACGACCGAGCGGTGCTGGTGGGGCACGACTGGGGAGGGGCGATCGCCTGGGCCTTTGCCTACGCCCACCCCGAGCAGCTAGAGTCCCTCATTATCATGAATATGCCCCACCCGGCCAGGTTTGCCGAGGGGCTGCGCACGCCCCAGCAGCTGTTGCGCAGCTGGTATATTGCCGCCTTTCAGCTGCCCCTGCTGCCCGAACTGCTGCTGCAGGCGGGTGACTACTGGCTGATTGGGCAAGCCTTGCAGGGTATGGCGATCGACAAAACCACCTTCAGCGCCGCCGATCTGCGCGCCTACAAGACCGCCGCCGCCAAACCCGGTGCCCTCACCGCCATGGTCAACTACTACCGCGCCGTCGGTCTGGGCGACCAGCCGCAGACCTGGGGCCTGCTCGACGTGCCCACCCTGCTGATCTGGGGCGAGGAAGATGCCGCCCTGGGTAAAGAACTCTCCCTCGGCACCGCAGACTACGTGCGCCACCTGCGGCTGCGCTACATTCCCCAGTGCAGCCACTGGGTGCAGCAGGAGCAACCCCACCAGGTCAACGCCCTGATGGATGAATGGCTGCGCTAGGCCCCCTCTTGCCCACGCATGTCTTCAATAAACGCTGAGCCGCAGGCCAGCTTTTTGGCAAGGGTTGAGTCAGGCTCGATCGCCCGCCAAAAGGGCGTCACCTGGCTGAGATCTGCTCCCGCCTGAATGTCTTCCCAAGCCGCTTCTGCAACGATGCGGGCACAGGTAGAGGTAGACAGGGGGCAAGCCACATCACTGCTGTGGGCTTTAGCTATAGATTCCCGCAGGTCTTTAAAGGCAATTTGCTGGCCTGTAGGGATGGTTTCTATAAATGCTTTGACCAACTGTGGGGTGGGCATCAGCAGAGTGCCGCCCGCTGGTGCCCCCGCCATGGGCTTCTCAAGCACCTTCACTTTGGGCTCTTTTTGCTCTTCAAGTTTTTGTTTCCAAGTTTTGGCCATGGTGAACCGCCTGAATGAATATGCTGCTAAACTGAACAGTACCGTACAGTTCGTTTTGTGGTCAAGCACAGCTGACCGGCCTCTTGCGGTTTCATCTCCGCCGGGGCAGGCAGACTAGGCCCGGGTGCATCCCACTTTCGCAAGTGCCTACGTCATTCCCACGAAAGTGGGAATCTATCTGGGAGTAGTCGCCCAACGTAGCCCGTCTACACGGGAATGACAGGTCAGCTAGCCGTCAAAATGGCAAGTTCACATCAGTGGAATGCACCCCCAAGGCCCAGGGGGGCTGAGCGTGTATATAGGTTCGTCTAGGCAGCATCTGAAATGGCAAAAACACCAGGTACTCCACCGGAACGCATTGTTGCTGCGGCCAGGCGCTTGTTTTTTGGGCAGGGCTTTGAGCGGGTCTCTACCGATTTGCTGGCGGCAGAGGCTGCGGTTTCTAAGGCGACGCTCTATAAATACTTCCCCAGCATGAATGCTGTCTTTCGGGCGGTGATCGACGCTGAAATCGATGTGTTTGAGGGCAGTGTTCCCACGGCTATGGCCACGCCCGCCGATTTTGAGGCGGCCCTGGTGCACTACGGCGCGAATCTGCTGAATTTTCTCAACCAGAGCGAAATCATTCAGTTTACTCAGCTCATGTTTGAGGAAGCCCGCGCCCATCCCGATGTGGCCCGCGAGTTCTATGCCGCCGCCTATGGCCGCACCCTTAACGATCTCAGCCAAATCATTCAGCACGGGCTTGCCAATGGTTTTTTAGAGGCTTGCTTAACAGCTGACGAGCTGGCGGAACAATTGCTGGGCATGTGGGAGGGGTTTCGCTTCATTCAAGCGCACCTTGGGCTCACCCAGAGACCCTTCGAGCAGCCCCAACAGTGGTCTGAAAAATGTGTACGAACGCTTTTGCGCCGCTGAGTGCCGGTGGGCTCTGGGCTCTAGCCGCAGAGCGACAGCCATGCCGTTGGGTTTAGCGCTTCTATTGAAATTAACTGAGGTGTTGATTATGCCGTTTCAGAGGTACGAGCGTCCGTCAACCAGGATTGATCAGCTTGTCGATCGCTGGCGCAGGGTACGGCGCGACGGCGGGGTCGCCGCGTTCTCGGTTGCCGTGGCGATCGCCACCCACACCCTATTCCCCCTGCTGCGCTGGATGCAGCAGCGGCGGATCAACCAAGGCAAAACCATCTGGCTAGATGACCTGCCGGGGCCTTCCCCCACCCAGACCTTTGGCGACTTGCCGCTGGTGCCCGCTGACCTGACGCCCAACCCGGGTAAGGTGCGGCGCAAGGCTCGCTCCATGAAGGTCGAGTACCCACCGACGACATACCCTTTTGCCTACCGCCAGCCGCCCATCTCCGGCAACACCATCAACGGCCTGGGGGAAACAGCTCCCCGTCGGGCCTACCATGTTTTCTTTGGCGATGCTTACCGGCGAGCCTGGGGCAAGCTCGACTGGTACTTTCAGATCATGGAGCCAACGGCCATCCACCGAATTATCATTCGCATGTTCTGGCAAGATCGGCGGCGGATGGGGCCTGTGGCCCGCCTGGCCCCAATCTCTCTGCCCCCCGACGAAGCGGCGGCCCAGATTAAAGCCCTAGCCCGCCAGCGGGGTGCGGCTCTGGTCGGCATTACGCCCCTGACAGAAAAACTCTGCTACCACGACTTTGACCCGCCATTTGCCTACGCCATTGCCATCGCCATACCGATGGATCGAGAGGAGATGCTCCACACGCCCAGCCAGCGATCCAATCGTGAGATTATGCGCACCTACCTAGACGTCAACCGAGTGGCGATCGAAGTAGCCGAGCAGATTCGCAACCTGGGCTGGCCGGCTCAGGCCTCAACCAATCTGGCCCCTGATTCTAGCGTTGAGGTCTTACACGTTCCCGTCGCCATTCAGGCTGGACTGGGGCAGTTGGGCAAACATGGCTCCATGATTACCCCAGAGTACGGCTCTAATGTACGCCTGGCAACCGTTCTAACCGACATGCCCCTGGCGATCGACCAGCCAAGGAACATTGGTGTGGACGATTTCTGCGCTACCTGCCGTATCTGCGAAACCAACTGTCCTCCCCACGCTATTTCTCCGGCAAAGCAGATGGTGCGGGGTATGGAACGTTGGTACGTCAACTTTGACAAGTGTGCGCCCTACTTTGCCGAGACCCGTGGCTGTGGCATCTGCATTGAGGTTTGCCCCTGGAGCGAGCCTGGGCGGGGGCCACGGATGATGAAAACCCTGCTGGAGCGCCGGGGAGAGCCATCGGCGTCCGTGGGCTAGGGTCATAGATGCCCTCAAACATACGTGATCAGGCCTGGTTTGAACCGCTGCCCTGTAACCCCTGAGTATTCCTTGGGCAATCTAGGAATGCCCCGTTTGTGGATGTCGCCAAACCATGCGCGTGCTCGTGCTCAGCCACACCTACATTGTCGATCTCAACCGCGAAAAGCTGCGCGCCCTGGCCCAGCTTTCCCCCGCTATGGAGGTTGTGGTGGGCGTCCCCCGGCGGTGGCAACCCGGCGGGGTACAAAACCGGCTAGTTATCTCTGAAGCCCTCCAGGAGGGCAATTTTCGCGTGCAGCCCCTCAGCAACCTGAGCCAAAACAACCAGGGACTGCTCACCTTTGGCCCCGACCTGGTGCAGCTGCTGCGCCAGTTTCGCCCCCAGGTGATTCAGGTCGAGCAGGGTGCCAAGGCCCTGGCCTACGCCCAGACCATCACCCTCAACCGCCTGCTGGGGCTGGGGGCCAAAAACGTCTTTTTTACCTGGTGGAATTTGCCCTACCGGCTCAAATTCCCCATCTCCGCCCTCGAAGCCTACAATCTGCGCCACACCCACGGGCTGGTAGTGGGCAACCAGGACGGGGCCGATATTTTGCGCGATCGCCCTACCGGGCAGGCCTTTGGCCAACGCAACTACACTGGCCCCTACCGGGTCATGCCCCAGCTCGGCGTCGATGAAACCCTGTTTCGCCCCCAGCCCCAGCCGGAGCTAGCCCAGACCCTTGCCATCCCCAGCGATGCCTTTGTGGTGGGCTACTGCGGTCGCTTTGTGGCGGAGAAAGGGCTGCTCACCCTCTGCGACGCCCTGGCGAACCTGCGAGACCACCCGCACCCCTGGGTGTGGCTGCTGGTGGGTCGAGGGGAGCTGCGCGAGGCCATTCAGGCTAAGGCTGATGGGTGCGGCATCGGCGATCGCCTGCGCTGGGTGACCGACATTCCCCACCACCAGGTGCCCCACTACATCAACTTGATGCACACCCTGGTGCTGCCCTCCGAAACCACCGACAAGTTTCAAACCCTCACCGCCAAAGGCTGGAAAGAACAGTTCGGCCACGTGCTGATCGAAGCCATGGCCTGCGCCGTCCCCGTCATCGGCTCCGACTCCGGCGAAATCCCCCACGTCATCGACCGGGCCGGTCTCATTTTTTCCGAAGGCAACGCCTCCGCCCTGGCCGAGCGCCTGCGCCTGCTGATCGAGCACCCCGAACAGCGCCAGGCCCTCGGCGAGGCGGGCTACCACCGCGCCATGAGCCGCTACACAAACCGAGCGCTGGCGAAGCAGCTGCTGGAGTTTTACCGGGAGATTGGGGTGGAGGGGTGAGGGAGATGGGGAAGGAAGAGGGAGGAAGGAAGAGGGACAAAGTTTTGAATGTTGAGTTTTGAGTTTTGAATTTAGGTTCAAGCCCAACTCAAAACTCAAAACTTAAAACTTAAAACTCAAAATTGACTCACCTAGCTTTCACTCCCCCACCCCCTCTACTCCCCTACCCCCCACTCCCCATGCGCCTCCTCCAAATCGTCCCCTCCATCTCCCTGATCTACGGCGGCCCCAGCCAAATGGTGCGGGGCTTTGCCCAGGGGCTGGCGGCGGCGGGGGCAGAGGTGACCGTTCTCACCACCAATGCCAACGGCGATGCGGGGCAGCCGCCGCTGGCGGTTCCATTGGGCACGCCGGTACAAGAAGAGAACTACAGGGTGCGCTACTTTGCCTGTTCGCCCTGGCGGCGCTACAAGTTTTCGGCGGGGCTGCTGGCCTGGCTCTATCGGCACGCCCACGAGTTTGACCTGGCCCACATTCACGCGCTGTTTTCGCCCCTGAGTACGGCGGCGGCAGCGGTGGCGCGCGATCGCGGCCTGCCCTACGTGCTGCGCCCCCTGGGCACCCTCGACCCGGCGGATCTGCAAAAGAAAAAGCGCCTCAAGCAGGTCTACGGACGGCTGCTGGAGGCCCCCAACATCGCCGGGGCGGCGGCGCTGCACTTTACCAGCCCAATTGAAGCAGAGGTTTCCCACCGCTTTGGGGCCAGCGCCCCAGACTGGGTAATACCGCTGGGCGTGCAGCCCCCGATCCCGGTGCCCGCGAGGGAAGGGCGCAGCATCCTGGCCCAGCTGGGGATCCCTCAGGATCGCCCTCTGGTGCTCTACCTCTCCCGCTTGGATCCTAAAAAGGGGCTCGATTTGCTGCTGCCCGCCCTGGAACAGCTGGCGGCCCAGGGCTGCGGATTTCACCTGGTGCTGGCGGGGGGAAATCCCCAGGATCCGGCCTACGAGCGGGCCATCGCCCAGCGCGTTCAGGCGGGCATTTTAGCCAATCGCACCACCCTCACTGGCTTTGTCACCGGCACCACCAAAGCGGCCCTGCTGCAAGCCGCCGACCTGTTTGTGCTGCCCTCGTACTACGAAAACTTTGGCATTGCCGTGGCCGAAGCCATGGCCGCCGGGGTGCCGGTGGTGGTGTCTAAGGGCGTTTACATCTGGCCCGACATCGCGGCCAGCGGCGGCGGCTGGGTGTGCGACTTGAGCGTAGACGGGGTGGCGCAATCGCTGCGGGAGGCACTGCAAGATTCTGCCCAACGGCAGCTGCGCGGCGGGCAGGCAAAGGCCTATGCTCGGGAATACTACGACTGGAGTGCGATCGCCCACCGAACCCTAATGGCCTACCAAACCGTCCTGTCCAAGCGCCCCACGGTATCTCTGCGAGCGCCAAGGCTGGAATAGTGTCATGATCCACACCTTCTCTTCCCAGAGAAACGGTGTATAAAGATACGTATAACGGTACGTTAAGAAATCCATTAGGTTTTTCACCCTCTGGTGGAAAATTTACGTATAGAGTGCGATCTACCCCTAGCCACCGCCGAGTTATAGGTCAACCTCCCATGCTTCAGGATGCCAAAGCTGTTCGGTACTATCAGCGGATTACCGATGCCTTCGTCGATCAGTGGAACCGGGGCTATCGCACCAGCGAACTGCGCCTCTACCTCGAAGGTTACCTGGCCGCCCTGCGCCACTCCGACGCCCTCGAACCCTACCTGGTTCACCGCCTCGAAGAAGACACCCTCCGCTACCTCAACGACCCGTCCAACTTCGCCATGCCCATGCCTGAGCCAGAGATTTACTAGACGGTCTGGCGGTCAAACGTCCCAAAGCTGCACCATGCATCGCTGCGCCCCCAGCACCGCCAGGGGAAACCTTGGGAAACGGCAGCGCAGCACCAAAACCTTTAGCCGAAACCTGTAGCCGCTCTCTCTGTAGAGCAGCTTAAAACAGCCCGTCAAAGCCAGCCCCCACGGCGAGTCTGGCCTCAGCGGCGAGAATTTTGGAGCGATCGCCCGCTCCGTCCCAGCCCTATAGCCATAGTCAATTGGGTTAAGACATTCAGCCAACCTAGGAACGTTTAAGCGTTTGAACGTTCCTAGGAAAACTGTCCTAACCAAAACGTGCAAACCTTTGAACGTTCATCTAGAAAACGTCCCAACCGGGCTGGCTACAGCTATAGCAAGGGAAATCTAAATTACAGCGCCAAAGGCCACGATTCAAGCCGGGCGCGGCAGCTTTCAACCTTCGTCCTTCTGTCTTCGGGCTCTTGCTATGGCAACTGGTCGCCATGGCAATACACCATTGCGACGGTTTGCGGTCAAGGCACGGAATTGACTCCCAAGACCTCAAAGGGCAAAAACAGAGCCTCAGGTTGGTGACCCGCCCCTTACCCATTGCGCTGCTACCCAGACCTGGCTAAACTTAGCCCAGCAAACGACCCCTCTTAACCAGCCGCCTTATGGAATGGCATGTGACCGATGCCCAAAGCCTGCGAGTGATTGACTCCGAAATTGGCGACCACAGCTTCTCGCCGTCGGAATACGAGATTGTGCGCCGAGTCATCTACGCCACCGCAGACTTTGACTTTAAAGACCACATCCATTTTTCTGACCAGGCGTTGCAGTCGGGGGCCGCCGCCCTGGCGGCCCGCACCACCATCATTGTGGATGTACCCATGGTGCAGGTGGGCATTACCCCCGCCATTCAGCACACCTTTGCCAATCCGGTCTATTGCAGCATGGATGCCCTGACCCGGCCCCAGAAGGGCAAAAGCCAGGCTTCGTGGGGGGTAGAAACCCTGGCCCAGCGCTACCCGGAAGGCATTTTTGTGATCGGGGCCTCTGAGGCGGCCCTGTCCACCCTGGTGGATTTAATCGACGCCGAGAAAGTGCGCCCGGCCCTGGTGGTGGCCACCCCGGCTGGGTTTATTGAAACCGCCGTGATCAAAGACCGCCTGCAAGACACCATGGTGCCCCACGTACGCATCAATGGCCGCAAGGGCAGCCCGGTGGTTGCCGCTGCGATCGTCAATGGTTTGGTAGACCTGGCCTGGCAGGCCTACGGCAAAGAAAACCCCTAGCAGTCGCGGTTTTCGATCGCGCCGTCGGGCATGGTGGTATTGCAAAACAGCACCATGCTGCGGTTGACGCCGCGCAGGTTAGCGCCCTTGAGGTTGGCCCCCTTGAGGTTGGCGGTGCCGAGGGTGACGCTGAGCATCACCGCCCCGCTGAGGTTAGCGTCGGTGAGGTCGGCGTCGGTGAGATTGGCCTGGGTCATCTCTGTGTTGGAGAGGTCGGCCCCAGACAGGTTGGCATTGGGCAGGTTAGCGCCATTCATCTGAGCCCCGACTAAGCTGGCCCCCTTGAGATTGGCTCCTTCCAGCTCGCTGAGCATGAGGTTGGCCCCGCTCAGGTCGGCCCCGGCCAGGTTGGCCCCGCTGAGCACCGCAATTTTGAGGTTGGCCCCCTTCAGGTCGGCGTTGCTGAGGTCGGCATCGTTGAGAATACACACCTGGCACTTTTTGGTGTCGAGGAGCTTTTGCACATCGTCGGGGATAGCGGCGCTGGCGGGGGCAAAGCTCAGGCCCCAGAGCATGAGGGTGAGGGCCAGCATGGCCATTAGGCGTTTCATAGTCGGCAACAGTCCTGTAAAACGGGTCTTGGCTATTCTCCCACTCAATGGGGTAACCCAGGGGAGGCCTGGGCGGTACCCGAGGAGGATGGCCGATCGCCCCAGGCCTCCCCTCGCCCCAGCCAAAACAGTCCGGGCTGGGGGGTAGGGCGGCAGGGGGGCCAGTAGCGCAGGGTCTCGGCGTCTAGGGTTGGGGGAGGCAGCGGCAGGTCTTGGGCCAGGCACAGATGGGCGATCGCGCGGCTAAACTCTGCTCCGTGCCCTGGCCTTTGGGCAACGCCGTGGGCCAGCTCGTGGGCCACCAGCCCCGGCCAGTCGGCGGCCACAATGCGGCCCGGATCGACCATCAGGGTAACAGCGCTGGGCATCCCCTGGAGAGCATTGCCCGGTAGCGAGCTGCGATCGCCGCAGCAAAACCCATCGACCCCGGCCTGGGGAGCGATAGGGGCCGCAAAAACCTGCACGTGGGGGGACAGAGCCGGTTCAAAACACCCCAGCAGATCGCTCAAAATCGTCTGAAGTCGCTGGTTTACCCGGTGAATGTGCTGGCCAATCCAGCGCAGGGCCTCCCCCGGCGGGTCGGCCACGTGGGCCAGGCTAATCCAGCGGGGTTCTACCGCCAGATCGCGCAGCACGCCGAGGTACTGCGCGGCCCGCCGCTCGGGGTCAGGGCTGCCGGTGGGAGCCCGCTGCCAATAGACAGCCTGAAATTGGGCATGCTGATCGAAGGTAGAGGCAGCGCCCCAACCCTGCTGGAAGCGATCGCGTTGCGGATCACAGGCCATGGGTCAACGACTGAAAACCAGAGCAGTAGGCAAAATTTTCCCACAGTATCTCTGCGATCGGTCAGCGATGAACACTTTAGCCCCGCCATTTTCGATAGGGTAAACAAAAATAAATTGCAGTAACAGAAGTGCTATCACCCCTTTGTTAGCGTCGATCCAGACCGGCAGTCGGGGCGATCGCCGCCGCTAGAGCACAGAATTTTCCTCCGTCAACGGGGCAAAGTTATATATTTAATAAAGAACCTTTGGTAAAAAGCAGCATTCCACCTCACGATTCATGGTTGCCACCCCTCGTCTCAGCACCCTTAGCCAGCGTCCCCGCACGGGGGATACGGAAACGCTGAGAAAAATTTTTGCCGCCGTAGACGCAACCAGCTGCCCCTACACCTACAACTTTCACATGCACACCGCCTGCTCTGACGGCAAGCTGACCCCGGCTGGTCTCATGGAACAGGTGGTAGACATTGGCCTCAGCGCCTTTGCCATCACCGACCACCACACCGTCAAGGGCTACCAGCAGGCCAAAGCCTGGCTCGAAGACTGGCAGTGGCGTCATCCTACCTCCCTGCGCAGCCGCCAGCGGGGCCGGGCCGGAGCGGTTCCCCGGCTGTTTACCGGCGTAGAGATCACCGCTCTGCTGGCCGACACCGAAGTGCACATTCTGGGCTACGGCTTTGCGCCGGGCCACGATGCGATCGAGCCCTACCTGAGAGGCTACGCGCCTCGGGGGGAAGCCAAACTCGCGGCAGCGGTTATTCCAGCCATTCAGGCGGCGGGGGGCATTGCCGTGCTGGCCCACCCGGCCCGCTACCGCAGCTCCGCTAAAACCCTGGTGCCCGCTGCCGCCGCCCTGGGCATCGACGGCATTGAGACCTACTACGCCTACGCCAATCCCGAGATCTGGGTGCCCTGCCCGCGGCACACCCCCACCGTTGAGCAGCTGGCCCAAGACCACGGGCTGTTGACCACCTGCGGTACCGATACCCACGGGCCCAGTTTGCTGCGGCGACTCTAGCCGTCAATTTTCTCTGGTTCTCCACCTGGTTCGCCAAGGGAGTAGCGCGATCGGCAGAACCATTGCCGGAGCGGTTAGCCCCCTGGGACTTGTCATGGTCACCCTGGGGCATGGAGGGGCGATCGCTGCCTCACCGCCGAAACACAAACAGGTTGCCGGTGGCCCCCCGCCCAAACCGCAGATCCTCATCCAGGTACGAGGTAATCCACAGGGCCTCCTGGCGGAGGAACTCCAGCACTGGCACAGTGATCTGCGGCAGGTGCAGCCCGGCAATGCCCAGCAGGCGGGTAGCCTGCACGCTGATGGCCCCAAAGCTGACCCGAGCGCTCTCGCCCTCTTCGTAGGGTTGCCAGATGCCCTGCACCGTAGCGGTGAGTTCACCAAAGAAAGGAATCGACAGCACCGCGCCATTTTCGGTGCCGATGGCAGCGCCATTGCCCTCGGGGCCATTCAGCCGCTGCCACACCCGCTGAATGCCTACGGGCAGTGGAAATTGGCGGTTGATGCGGCGGGTGACCACCGTGCCCCGCGAGGCATAGACCATAGCCCAGGAGCCCAACAGCATCGGCCAGTGCTCGGGGCGCAGGGGCTGATCGATGGGGTTGAGCGACTCTAGCTCGCAGATCATCTGGTCGATGGCCGGGTGCTCGGCGGGCAGAATGGCGTCTTCGGGATCTAGGGCGTCGATCTGTTGAAGCAATTGGTTTTTGAGCTGGATGCGGCGAGTAGCAAGAGATGTCATAGCGGCAGGAAAACGAAGGGAACGGCCTGATTTGCCTCTGTTCTTTAAAGCGCATGGGGCCTAAATTTTAGGATACCCTCGCCGGGGTTAGGAGACCTCCAGCAAAAATCATCCCTGCTTTGATTCAGCGACTGTCGCCGATGTCGGGTGGGCAATACCCACCACTGGGGAGAGAGTTTTCCAGCAATCGCCCTAATCAGTTTTCCCTAGTGGCAGAGGCACGCCGCGAATGGAGCAGTCGAGCAGCTCCATGGGGTGAAAGAGGGGGATGGGTTTGGCCGCTTGCTCCATATGCTGCTGAATCTGCAATGAGCAGCCGGGGTTGGGGGAGGCCACCAGGGCCGCGCCGGTATTGAGCAGGTTTCTCACCTTCATCTGGCCCAGCTCAGCGGCTACGTCGGGGTGCAGCATGTTGTAGACCCCGGCGCTGCCGCAGCAGAGGGCGGCGTCGAGGGGTTCGCGCAGGGTGACGCCGGGGATTTGCCGGAGCAGCTGCCGGGGCTGAAGGCTGATTTTTTGGCCGTGGAGCAGGTGGCAGGCGTCTTGGTAGACGATGGGCAGGGTGCCCTCGGCGATCGGGTGCAGCGGGGTGACTACCCCCACCTCAGCGAGAAATTCTTGCGCGTCGCGCACTTTGGCGACGAAGGCTTTGGCCCGCTCAAAATACTCTGGGTCATCCTGCAAGATGTGGTGGTATTCCTTCAGGGTGTGGCCGCAGCCCGCCGCGTTGATCACCACAAAATCGACCTCGGCGGCCTCAAAGCAGTCGATCATGCGGCGGGCCAGTTCCTGGGCCTGGGCCTCCTGCCCCTGGTGGGCCGGCAGGGCCGCGCAGCAGCCCTGGGCGTGGGGAATCACCACCTCACAGCCGTTGGCGGCCAGCACCCGCGCGGTGGCGGCGTTGACATCGGAGAAAAACACCCGCTGCACGCAGCCCAGCACCATCCCCACCCGGTAGCGCCTTTGGCCCTCGGCGGGGATCAGCTCGGGCAGGTCGTCGGTTAAGCTCTCGGCGGTGATCGGGGGCAGCAGCGCCTCCATGGCCGCCAGGCTGGGGGAGAGTTTGGCCAGCAGCCCGGTCTTCTGCACCAGCTGAGAAATGCCTAGCTTTTGGTACAGGTACAGCGGCCCGGCCACCGCCCGCAGCCGGGTGGGGTAGGGAAACAGGCTGAAAATCAGCGATCGCACCATTTTCTCCGGCAGCGATCGCTGGTGATGGCGCTCCACCTGGGGTCGCACCGCCGCGATCAGCTGGTCGTACTGCACCCCCGAGGGACAGGCGGTGGTGCAGGCCAAACAGCCCAGGCAGGAGTCAAAATGCTGGGCCGAGGTGGCCGACAGCGGTGCTTCGCCATTGTTGATCGCATCCATCAGGTAGATGCGACCCCGAGGCGAGTCCATTTCGGTGCCCAGCACGCGGTAGCTGGGGCAGGTGGTAAGGCAAAACCCGCAGTGCACACAGGCGTCGATCAGCTTGGGGTCGGGGGGGTGCTGGGCGTCGAAGCCGCTGGCCACGGTAGCGGCGGTGGGCCAGGCGGCAGGCGCTGAAGACTCTGCTAAAGACTCGGGGGTCGGCATGGAAACGTGGGTAAGGGCTGCTTTTCAGCCTAGCGCGATTCCGGAGTGGGTCGCTTCGCGATCGCCCCCCTCAGAGGCGAAAATTCTGCAATAGTCAGCATAGATAGGCAGAGCAGCCCTGCGACCGTTGCCGATGCTCCCCGTCAGGCCAGGAGCCGCCCCCAAGGCATCAATGGTGAATAGTTTTTGCAGGCGGCAAAAGCAGTAGCGCCGCCGCATCCGTCATTGGCTAGAGGTTAAATGACGCCCGTTGACAGAGATGGTTTTGCCAGATCGGCTCTAGGGTGATCGGTAAGGACGTCTGGGTATGGGTACAGGTAGCCTCACGGCCGCACTGGCATCACTATTTAAGATTTTCATCTCTTCTAAAAGTATTAAGCTGCTCAGCCTCTCAGAGCCCCACGCCGACTCTGAAGCTAAATCCTTTGAAGAGATTTTTCTAGAGAAAAGGAGCCTAGCTCAATGAAAAATAGTCGCGACATCAAGTCTTTAAAGCCGACCTTAAAGAAGCCGACTTTAAAAAATCAAGTTTGGAAAGGGGCCGTTGCCTTAGGGCTATCCCTTTCTGTACTGTCGGCTTGCAATGGCCAGTTCCAAACCGGTCAGGTCGATCAAGACAACGTAACCGCTGACGATGTTAGCCAGGTTGAAGCAGGAGACCCTGCCCTGGGGCAACTGGTCACCATTCGCAGCGGCGTCGTTGAAACGCTGGACGACAATGGTTTCATTATGGAATCTGCCGACGGCGATTCGATCTTGGTCATCAATCCTACGGGTACCCCGTTTACCTGGCCGGAAGAAACCGTTCCCATTCAGGTGACGGGGCAGCTGGAAATCTTTAGAGCCGCTGACTCAGCCCAGCAGTACGGACTGGATTTAGACCCTGCCCTCTACGGCGAGTACGACCAGCAGCCGGTGATTATTGCCGAAAACTTTGCCCTGGCACCCCGGCCTCAAGATCTGTGGAACGCCCCCGATGAGTACTACGAGGAAACCATTGCCGTTGAGGGCGATCTGCGCCCGCTAGAGGAATCAGAAAACGCCTTTGCCCTGTTTGAGGAAGGCTGGATCAGTGATACCGGGGTGCTGATAGTCGGTGCGGGGCCCCTAGTAGACGTTGCCACTCTGGAATCTGGTGAAAACATTGTGGTCACAGGGCAGGCACAGCAGCTGGATGAAAATCTGCTGAGAGAGGCAGATTTTGGCTGGGACGACAATCAAATTCAAGAATTTTTGTCGAGGTATGAAAATCGACCTGTAATTGTCGCCGAGGAAGTTTATCCGTCGGCTCAGCCCCCCCACCCTAGAGTCTGACGAAAGCGGTTTAAATCGGCCAATTACAGAGAAATTTTTCGGGCATTTAGCCTGGAAATTGCAGGAGCAAGACAACAACGTTCCGCCGATGCAATCAAGTTTGCAGATCTGACTGGTTTGCAAATCTGACTGCATCACAACTGATGACAATGGAGAGAAAAATTATGGCACGCACAACAGCCAATCAAACCCAGACCCAGTACAAGCGAGTGGTCGGTGTTTTTAAGCGACGCGAAGATCTTGAAAGCGCGCTCCAGGCGCTCCAGGAATCTGGCACCGAGAAGGAGAGAATTTCCCTTTTAGCTAGACATGTGGAGGATGTCAAAGGGGCCGAGGCACTTAGCGATGGTGAGGGCAGCGGAGCTCGGGAAGGGGCTGGCATTGGCGCTACTACAGGCACTGTCCTCGGTGGCGTCGGCGGTTTTCTGATTGGTGCAGGCGTTTTGGCGATTCCGGGGGTGGGGCCTGTGCTAGCCGCAGGGGTCGGCATCTCTGAAATTGCCGCAACCCTGGCCGGGGCCGGCATTGGTGCCGCCAGTGGTGGCCTCGTAGGTGCCCTGGTTGGAGCCGGCATTCCTGAGGACAGGGCCAAGGTTTACAACCAGCGCTTTGAGGCCGGCGATTATCTGCTGATGGTTGACGGCACCTCTGACAGCCTGCGCCAGGTTGAGTCAATTTTGCGCGATCGCCACGCCGAAGAGCTGGGCGTCTACGATGCCCCCGACCTGGCTAAAAGCCGGCAAACCACCGCCGGGCACAGTGCCGCCGCAGGGGCTCGGGACATCGACAGCGATGGTGAGCCGGAAGTCGTCATCGTCGACAAACGCAGTGAGGCGACTAAGCGTCAGTAGGTGAGCCGGGTCTCACCCCAGAGACCCGGGTTCCCCCCCAAGAGAAAAAGTAGAGAACCAGTAGAGAACAGAAAAATTTCTTTAACCTCCGGCCTGGCTGGGGGTTAAAGAAATTTTTGCTTTGGGTTGAGAAAAGCCTCATCCCTGGGGTGCAGCTGAACTAAAATTCTGGCCCAGGGCAGACGGCAATCAGTCTACCCCGCGCAGCCTGCGGGTGTTGTCGTAGAGGCTCTGGGCCAGACCGTCGAGGCGCTGGGAGAGTTTGGCATCGACAATTTTGCCCTGGTCATCGAAGGCCTGCCAGGCCTGACCGATCGCCACCTGCTCCGGCACCACCCAGGTGTGCACCCAGCGCAGGATGGTGCGCAGGTCGTTGAGGGCGTTGTTGTTGGCCTGACCGCCCAGGATGCTTACGGCCCCGGCCACTTTGCCATCGAGCTGATCAAAGCTCATCAGATCGAGGGCGTTCTTGAGTACGCCGCTGACGCTGCCGTGGTACTCGGGGGTGACCAGCACAAAACCGTCGGCCTCCAGAAAGGCCTGGCGCAGACGCGCCACATCGGGGTGGTCGGGGTAGTCTTTGCCGCCGTGGCAGAGGGGCAAGTCTAGCTCGCGCAGGTCGAGCAGCTCGACCTCGGCCCCCAGGGCGCGCAGGCGATCGCCCACCAGCCCCAGCGCCAGCTGACTGTAGGAATTGGGCCGCAGACTTCCGGCGATACCGACAAATTTCACCATTGCATAACTCCTGAGGCTTACTCGTAGTCGTAATGACTTCAGGTTAATAAATATTGTTGCAATTTGTCAACGTGAAGCCGCCCCTGGTTGAAGGCTATAGCCGGTGAGGGTGAAGCATTGTTCAGGGAACGTTCAAACATTTGAACGTTTTAGAGATTTCTGGAGGTGGTGACCACCGCAGCCACAATTGATGACACGCCCTAGGGGTGGGCGATAATACCCTCGGTTTCTCTGCCCCACTTGCCATGCTGCAATACGTGCGATCGCGTTTCCTCCCCTACCTGCGTACCCAGGTGCTGCCCTCTAAACCCGCCCAGCTGCTGATTCAGACCTGGCTCAAGTGGGATCGCGACAATGTCCCCGGTATGGCGGCGGCGCTGTCGTACTACGCGCTGTTTTCGCTGTTTCCGCTGCTGCTGGTGGTGCTGAGCGTGGTGGGGGCGCTGGTGGGGCCAAATACCGAGGTGTTTGAGGCCATTGAGGCGGTGATTGTGCGCTACCTGCCCCCCGAAGTGCACGAGTTAATTCGAGATACCATCATCGCCCTCAACGAAAACAGCGTGGGGGCGGGGCTGATTGGCTTTGCCATTCTGCTGTTTGCCGCCAGCACCATCTTTGCAATTTTGAAGCGATCGGTAAACAAAATTTGGGAAACCCCCAGCCGCGTCAGCGAAGCCGGGTCGCCCGCCCGCATGGCGCTATTTTTTGTGGTCAACAAACTGTCGGCCTTTGTGCTGGTGCTGGCCACGGCGCTGCTGCTGCTGGCCTCGCTGCTGTCGCAAATTGTCATCAAAATCATTCTCAACCTGGTGAATACTTTTCAGACCACCTTTGCCCTGCTCACCATTGACGAAGCGATTTTGAGCAAAAGCCTGGAGGCGGGCTGGTCGTTTTTGTTTCTGGGGTTTGCGATCGCCGGGTTGTTCCGCATTCTGCCCTCCATCAGGCTCTCCTGGCGCGACATCTGGCCCGGTGCCCTGCTGACCACCCTGCTGCTGGCGGGGCTGCAATGGCTGGTCAGCAACAGCGTCATCAGCCTGGGCAGCCGCTTTGTCTCCTACGGCGTCATCGGCAGCGTGATGATTCTCATGCTGTGGATTTTTCTCGCCTGCCAGATTTTCTTTGCGGGCTGCGAGTTTTCGTATGTGTACGCCCACATGTTTGGCACTAAGCGCCGGGCAGCAAAGTTTGGTGAGTAGGGGCACAGTAGGCTGTGCCCCTACCAAGGTAAATGTTTGACAATAAACTTACCCACGGAGGTTGACATGCCTGACTTAGCGACTCTGAGTTTGTTTTTTACCGCCGCGTTTATTCTCAGCATTACGCCGGGGCCGGGCATTCTGTACACGCTGGCGCGCAGCCTCAACGGCGGCAAGTCTGAGGGCATTTTGTCGGCCCTGGGCTTGTTTGTGGGCGGGCTGGTGCATGTGGTTGCCGCCGCCGTCGGTGTTTCTAGCCTGCTGATGACCTCGGCGGTCGCGTTTACCCTGGTGAAGTATGCCGGAGCCGCTTACTTGATCTACCTGGGATTGCGCACCCTTTTGAGTCAAGATACGCTGCTTGTCAATGCCGCTGCCGCTGTGCCGCCGCCCAAACAAGGCAGCGCATTTTACCAGGGCGTGATTACTGAGGTGTTAAATCCTAAGACGGCGCTGTTTTTCCTGGCCTTTATTCCTCAATTTATCAATGTCGAAAACGGCAGTGTCTTTACGCAGTTTTTGGTGCTGGGTCTAGTCACAGATTTTCTGAATCTGGCGGTGAATGTTTTTGTGGCGTCTTTTGCCGGGCCAATCGGACAAAAACTGCGGGGGAATTATCGGTTTAGGCGGGGCCAGCGCCTGGCCTCAGGCTGCACCATGATTGGGCTGGGCGCGTACGTTGCGGTTGCCGAGCAATCTTAGCGGACTGGGCCGTCAGCGATGCCGTCAGGGCGCGTACTGGGTCAATTAATCAGGGGATAACGTTTAATGGTGATGGTGAGCTTGAGAGTAGTGCTGATCGGGTTGAGCCTGGGGATGCTGTCGGCCTGCGCGCCTCAGGCCCCGGCGACGAGCCCTGCGCCCACGGTACCCGCCCAAGAGCGGTTCAGCGAACGTCCTGGCATTACCGTGCTGGCCGCTGCCCCAGCTGCCGCGGTGCAGGGGCAAACCCTCTACGTGCCGGTGTATTCCGAAATTTTTGACTCCGAGGCCAATCGCGCCTTTCAGCTGACGGTGACCTTGAGCTTACGCAACAGCGATCGCGCCCAGCCCATCGTCATCACCACACTGGATTACTACAACTCGGGGGGCGATCGCATCGCCACCTACCTCGACGCGCCCATTCAGCTCGGCCCCCTGGCCTCCACCGAGGTCGTGGTTGACCGCACCAACACAACCGGCGGCGTCGGCGCTAACTTTATCGTGGAGTGGCAGGCTGCCGCCCCCGTCAGCGAGCCCATCGTCGAAGCCGTGATGATCAGCACCGCCTCCCAGCAGGGCATGTCCTTCGTCAGCCCCGCCCGCGTCATCGCAGCCCTGCAACCCTAAGCCACCGACTCCCCACTCCCCACATCCCCAACTCCCCACCATGCCCTCCCCCCACCCCGCCACCGACTTCCGCTCCGACACCGTCACCTGGCCCACCCCCGCCATGGTCGAGGCCATGGCCACCGCCGAACTGGGGGATGACGTCTACGGCGAAGACCCCACCGTCAACGAGCTAGAGGCCCTGGCGGCCAGCCTGCTGGGCAAGGAGGCGGGGCTGTTTGTCACCAGCGGCACCCAGGGCAACCTGATCGCCGCCCTCACCCACGCCCAGCGCGGCGACGAAGCTATCCTCGGCGAGGACGCCCACACCTTCTGCTGGGAGGCCGGGGGCATTGCCGTACTGGGCGGCATTACCCCCCGACCCCTACCCACCGACCACCGGGGCCGTATGGCGATCGATGGCATTGCGGCGGCGATACGAGCCGACAATCCCCACCTGCCCCACAGCCGGTTGATCTTGCTCGAAAACAGCTCCGGCGGCAACAACGGTGCGGCGATCGAACCCGATTACTTTGCCGCCATCGCCACCCTGGCCCAAAAACATCAGCTCAAGGTGCATTTAGACGGGGCGCGCCTGTTCAACGCCACCACGGCCTTAACGATTGACCCGACGGCGATTACCGCCCACGTCGATTCGGTGAGCGTGTGCCTCAGCAAGGGGCTGTGTGCCCCGGTGGGGTCGCTGCTGGTGGGCAGTGAGGCCTTTATTCACCAGGCCCGCCGCCACCGCAAGCTGCTGGGCGGCGGCCTGCGCCAGGCCGGGGGCCTGGCGGCGGCGGGCATTATCGCCCTCAAGACCATGACCCAGCGCTTGCAGACCGACCACGACCACGCCCAGGCTCTGGCCCAGGGGCTGGCGACTATTCCCGGCGTTGAGATTGACCCGGCGGTGGTCGAGACCAACATGGTGTTTTTTGACCTGGCTGAGGGGGTGGCGATCGCCCCAGAAGACCTGATTAAAGCGCTCAAGCTAGAGTACGGGCTGCACATCGGCGGCTACGGCAGTCGCCGCCTGCGGGCCGTCACCCACTACTGGATCGAGCAGCCCCAGGTCGAGCGACTGGTTGAGGCCATTCGCGCCATTCTCGCCAGGGAGCTAACGCCCGTCTAGCTTGGTCAGGCTTGGTCACTCGGGTCGGGCAAAAAATTGCTCAGAGTTTGGCTATACCTGGGGTCTTGGGTGCCCAGCAGCCGATCCCAAAAGGTGAAATAGAGCCCGTAGTGCACGGTGTACTTGAGGTGATGAATCGAGTGGTGGGCCGGGCCAATCACCCACTGCCCCAGCCAGTGGTGGGGAAACAGGGTCGGCAGGCGGTCTGGCCCCAGATGGTTGAGCACGGCCCACACCGTCATCGTCGTCAGAACGGCAATCATGGTAATGAAGTGCAGCGGCAGCACAAAGATAATGCCCACCAAAAAGAGCGCCTGCACCACGGCCTCTAGGGGGTCAAAGGCAAAGGAGGTCCAGGGGGTGGGGTAGCGCGATCGGTGGTGCCCCCGGTGGAGCCAGCCAAACAGCTTGGGGTGATGAAACAGGCGATGGGTAAAGTAAAAGTAGGTATCTTGCAGGATTAAGACCGCCCCATAGCTGACCCCCAGGTACCACAGCCCGTACTGTCTGGGGTCGGTGTAGAGGTAGGTAGCCCCCTCGCGGTGAGCGGAGAGCACCAGGGCAGCGGCTAGGGCAAACACCAGAGCCGCCAGGGCGGACAGCTGAATATCGTGACGAATGGCCCGCCAGGAGGGGGGGCGATGGCGCAATCGGGGGTTGATAAACAACCGACTGACGGGCGAATAAAAGAACCAGTAGGTAATTCCTGCCACTACAAAGTAGCGGCAGAGAATGATTCCTAAGAAGGCGAGGCTGTAAAACTCAAAAGAATGTTCGCGCAAATTGTTTTGGTTCCTTGCTAGGCCCTGGCGGTGCGGCAATATCCGTCAGCGCGAAAATTATAGCTATAGTCCCCTGGGTTAGGGCATCCAGAACCGTTTGAACATTCAAGCGTTTGAACGTTTTGAGGAAAAATGTCTTCACCGGACTGGCCACAGCTATAGTTACCCCGCTGAAGCAGCTTATCCTACAGAATCCTCTTCAACCACAACCACAGGGAGCAAACTGGTTTCTATCACCGTCTGAGATACCGACCCCACCAGCAGTTGCGCCAGGGGCGATGGCCACGCTTTCCCGCCACAATTTCGGCGACGCCGCACTCCTGGGAGACCCGCACAATCGCCTCCGGGACTACCCCCACCGGCTGGTCCCAAACCGATGGCGAATGTCGGCCAGCCGCACATAGCGATGGCGGTGGGGTGCGATCGCACCCCACCCCTACTGCCCCAGCAGGATGGCGATTTATCGCCCTCGCCAGCGGCAGGGGTTGGACGACCAAAGGCAGGGGCGATCGCGATAGGTTCCTGCACAACAAGATCAGGTGCGGCAGTTTTGCGCCAGGCCCTTCGCCAGAGAGCTAAAGAATTGACGGCTCTAATCGTGCTTTAGCCCATAGTTGAGCACAACGATGCCGCAGTCAAAGCGGGTAGACTCTACCAGTTTCAGATCTTGTTTGCTCTCCAGCTCCTGAAAAATGGGCATGCCTTGACCAAGGGCCACAGGATTAATGAACAGATGGAACTCATCGATCAGTCTGTTTTTGATGAGAGCCGACACAAAGGAGGCCCCGCCACAGGCGTAGATATCGCTACCCTGCTGTTGCTTGAGCTGAGTGACGTCCTCCACCAGATCGGCCTTTGCCAAAACAGTGTTGGGCCATTTAGACTCCCCGAGAGTTTTAGTAAAAACTACCTTGGGGGTATTAGTAAACTTCTGGCCGGCTTCATACTCGGGGTCGTTGGGATTGTCTGCCACAGCCGCCCAGTGGGGAATAAATCCTTCAGCCAGCCTGCGGCCAAGAACAATGCAGTCGACGGGTTCAAGAATGCGATCGGTATAACGCTTCAATGCATCATCCCAATTCCATGTCATCCAGTCCATTTCGCCGTTGGGGCCAGCAATGTAGCCGTCAATCGACAGTTGTATCTGAAGTTTTAAAGTTCGCATTTTGATGCTTTTCTGATAATAGTTTGCTGTCGCTCCAGTTCATCACCGCTGCCGGGTCGGGACACTGCACGGCAATGTCCCGACGAATTAAGGTTGGGGCGCTGAACCCAGCTATAAATCAAACGATCAACGCCTACTGCCGGGCAAATGGTCGTTTGCCCCTACCCAAGTTCGCGCCTCAATTCAGCCACACCCTGCGGTTTATTCCCGAGCTGGGGCTGAGCTGCGGTAGTAGTTCGCGGTCATAAACTGCTGCCATTGGCCATCGTTACCCAGGCAAAAGGACGTCAGCACTCGGTGATCGGGGTGCTTGAACTCGATCACATCTTTGTACTGGGCCATCTGGCCCTCGTCAGCCATAGACGGGCCTTCAGAATGCAGGGTGAGCATTCGCTCAGCGGCGTCGAGTTCGCCATCGTAGATCCACAGGTGGGTCATCATCGACCCCATCCAGGTACCGACGAAGCGCTGCTTTTGGGAGCTATAGCCGAGGGTCATGATAGTGGTAGCCATGGTGTGACACATCTCGCCCTGGCCTTCGGCAACTACCCAGAGATCGCCTACGGATCTGACGCTCTCGGTTCCCGTTGACTTTTCCATGGGTTGATCGGGCTCTACCATGCCTTCAATTTCGTAGGTCCAATCGCCCACCAGCTGTTGAAGCCACTGGTGCTCTTTTTGGGGCTGCTCGAATGCGGGCGGAGCCTGTTGTACATCAGTTGTAGTGGTCATGAGCTTTCTCCTTAAGTTATCGATTTTGAGGGGTTGATGTCCGCAGATCGCCATTGGATATGACAGACAAATACCTGGTTTGTGCCGTGGGTTAAAAAGAGGGATTACACCCCTGTCGAACCGTCTAAAAACTTGATTTTCTGTAGATGCATTTTCGGCCCTGGGCCAACCCGGCGAGGGCCACAGCCCTCTGCCCAGGCCAGAACGCACCGTTTGCTTCAAGCGAGCAACGCGATGCCACAGGCGTTGCATTACGGGGGCTAGAAAAGTCCGTAGGGTTTAGCCGGAGTCTGCGGGCCGAGAGTGCAACCTACCTGGTTCACCCGGTGATGGCTGGTAGTACCCACACGCTTAGACGGCGTCAAAGGTTTGCCAGCCAGGGCGCTTTACCCAACTGGTTGAGGGGCAGCGAGGCCAGCTGATTTTTGATCTCGCCTACTCGCAATTGATCATCCAGGGAGTGCCAAATTTATCGACTACCATGCCAAACCGCTGGGCCCAGAAAGTTTTTTCCAGGGGCATTTGAATGGTGCCGCCTTCGGCTAGGGTAGCAAAGGTTTTCTCAGCCTTGTCTGGGTCAGAAATTTGCAGAGACACCGAGAAACCTTTGGGTGCATCGTACTGCCCTGGGGGGCAGTCGGATCCCATGATCGCTCCGTCGCCCAGAGTCAGCTGGGTGTGCATAATCTTGTTGGCAAATTCGGTGGGCACTTCACCCTCGGCGGGGGAACCGGCAAAGGTCATCATTTCGCCTAGCTCTCCCCCTAAAACCTGGTGGTAGAACTTGAAGGCGGCTTCGCACTGGCCATCAAACATCAGGTAAGGATTAACTTGCATAGGGTTTCCTCAAATAAATGGGTTGCATGAGTTACATCGAACGGACGGGAACATTTAGGAACATTCCTGGGCCGCTGCCGTGGCGGCGGTGCCGCGCTCACCCCTGGCTCTATCTATTAGTCGAAGGGCGCGAGGCAAAATCGACAGGGCGGCTCATATTTTTAGGGAATTTTGTCCGGGCTCCATAAACCTCAGCTGGTTGCCGTCGGGGTCGGCAATGGTCATCTGCCAAAAGCCCAGGTCGTTGTTGGGGGGAACCGTTACCGGTACACCTCGTTTGAGGAAGTCCTGATGCCAGGTTTCTACCTCTGGAACGACAAAGTGAACCAGGCCGCCAACCTGGCAGTCGCCTGCATGGGCCGACAGGTAGAGCCGCATGCGATCGCAGACCACCGCCATAAACACCGGCAAGTGCGGCGCAAAACGGTGTTCCCACTCCAGCTCAAAACCGAGCTGGTCGAGATAGAACGCTTTGCTGCGCTCGTATTGAGTAATGCGTAGTGCCGGAATCACCCGTTGTTCAGGTAGGGACATGGGCAGTGCTCTCCGCTGATGTCGCATTGGTCCAGGCATTGCGCTCCAGGCGATAGACCGAACAGTCGTCGTCGCCAAAGCGGCGGTGCTCCAAAAATGTAAAACCCAGGCGCTGGTAGAAGCGGTGGGCGCGGGTGTTGCTGGTCAGCGGGTCAATCAGCACCGCCGTCACCTCGGGGGCGGCAAAGCAGCGGGCCAGGGCCAGCCGCATCATGGCGGTGCCGTAGCCCTTGCCCAATTCCGTAGGTTCGCCAATCCAGATGTCGATCGCCCGCAGGTTTGCAGGTACATCGCCCCAGTAGTGGCTGTCTTCTTGGGCCGGGTCAATAATTTGAATAAACCCAATGGGGCGACCGTCAACCTCGGCGATGAGCTGCTCGCGCCAGGCGGGAGTGCGGGCTAGCTCCACCTCCCAGCCCCAGTCGTCGTTGGGGTCAGCGGCGACCACCTGGGGCTGCTCGTCCCAGTGGCGCAGGAGGTCAACATCGGCGAGGGTAGCGGGCCGCAGGGCAAGGCTGCTTGACTCGGGCATGGTTGTTACCGGCTGATTTAACATCGGTTAACCGCCCAAACATTGTAGTTCTCTTGTACTATTTTGTGACCAGAAGAAATGAATCTTCAAACCCTTCCCCAGGCCGGGCGATCGCCACCGCACGCCACCGCTCTAGGCCCCGCCATCCTCAGGTTTCCGCGCCCACCTCAAAACAGATTCTCCGCACGAATTGCACTAGATTAGAAGTAGAGGGCCTGCACGACAGGGCCAATTCGCTTAGGTAGTACGTCGCTATGAACTTTTTGGCAAATCTCATCCCCGGTCGGGCCGATGTGGCCACCCTACCCAAGCGCAGCCGCCGGGTGCGCGGGGTAGAACTCAAGAGCGAGGCTGAGCTTGAGATCATGCGCGGGGCCGCCCGCATTGTCGCCACGGTACTCAAAGAAATCGAGGCCCTGGTGCAGCCGGGCATGACCACCGCCGATCTCGACGCCCACGCCGAAAAGCGCATCCGCGAAATGGGGGCCACCCCCAGCTTCAAGGGCTACCACGGCTTTCCGGCGTCGATCTGCGCCTGCGTCAACGACCAGGTGGTGCACGGCATTCCCAGCAAGCGCCAGACCATCCGCAAAGGCGACCTGCTCAAGGTCGATACCGGGGCCTACTACAACGGCTTCCACGGCGACTCCTGCATCACCATTGCGGTGGGGCAGGTGTCGAAGCAGGCCCAGCAGCTGATGGTGGCGGCGGAGGCGGCCCTGTATGCGGGCATTGCCCAGGTGAAGCCGGGGAACACGCTGCTGGACATTGCCGGGGCGATCGAAGACTGCGTGACCAGCTACGGGTTCACCGTGGTGGAAGATTTCACCGGCCACGGGGTGGGCCGCAACCTGCACGAAGCGCCCTCGGTGTTTAACTTTCGCACCCGGCAGTTGCCCAATATGAAGCTGCTGCCGGGGATGACCCTGGCGATCGAGCCGATTTTGAACGCGGGGTCGAAGCAGACCCGCACCCTGAAAGATCAGTGGACGGTGGTGACGGTGGATCGCAGCCTGTCGGCCCAGTTTGAGCACACGGTGCTGGTCAGCGAGACGGGGTACGAGATTTTGACCGATCGCGCCCAGATTCCCGTGGCGCTGGCGTCTTAAGAATTTGAGGGAGTTGCTTCCGGCAAAGATCCCAGGGTTCTTGAAGAACCCTGGGATCTGGCTCACCCATGAGGAGAAGGTCAGCAATAATTCTTCCGGATCGGACTGAATCGCTTACCCACTACAGTTCACAAGTCTCGACGCGAGAGAAGACACAACCACATCCCCTCCCAACCCCCCACCACCAAAACCGAATACCCACCCAAAGGAAATTCTCCATTGGGAGATAAAGGGGGGTTCGCCTGGAGGTCGTAGTAGTTCAGATATTTGCCGCCTTTGCGCCAGCCGACGCGATCGCAAAACTTGTACCAAATCCTATCACCCGGATATTCCCCGTCAAGCTTGGCCCCGCATTCCACGTAGATTTTCTTCTGCACGCTAAAGCCAAACTTGCCCCGGCTATACTTCACCCACAAGCGGTCAATGGTTCGCAAGTCTGTGCAGGGGAAATTCAGGAGTTCATTGCTGGTGAACCACTGGCCCGATTTTTTGCCCACGGCACGAATCATCACCTCGTAGGTTTCCTGGTCAGCGGTGCGCCAGTCCTGGGCCTTTAGCAGGTCGCACAGGCGGGTGTAGTCCATGCCCTTTTCGCTGCTGAGGTCATCCTCTGCGGCGGTGGAAGTCGAGGTTGGCGTAGGTGACGAGGTGGGAATGGTGGGCGGTGCCCACCCTACGGGCTGAGGCGTGAGTGGTTCAAAACTATTGGCTGTAACCTCCTGAAGCGTAGTGGAATCGGCCGTGGCAGCGAGGGCGGGGAAATAGGGGCGCAAATCATTGAAGAACCGAGCATGGGGGATATTCCTTTGCCGAACATCAACAGCCTGGTAAGACTCCACCTCAAACCAGAGATCTCCCTCCAGCCAAAGGGGGAATATAGGTTTTTTCAGTCTAATAGCGCGGGCCAGTTCATTATTTACCCAGGTGGATTCCCTCGAGCGTGGCGACATGACCAAGACAAACGCCAGACAAGCGTCCAAGTGTCTTTGTATTTCCCTAGGCCACTCGCTGCCGTAGTTAATGCGGCTATCGAGCCAGACGGGCAGGCGGTGGGACTCTAGCGCCTGGGCCAGCAGGGTGACGTACTCCTGGTCTTGGCGGCTGTAGCTGATGAAAATGTGGCTCATTCAAACTGGAAGGGTGCTGGCCAGCCGCGATCGCCCGTGCGGCCTGGGTCAGCCCCATGATAACCCGCTCTCCAGCGGTGCCCCTCCCTGGGTGCGGAATTCAAAACTCAAAACTTAAAACTCAAAACTCAAACTACGCCAGCGTCTCCATCAGCCAGCGCAGCAGAGTGCTGTCGTCTTCGGACTGCGATCGCCCCAGCGCCTCATTGACCACCGCCATCGGCAACCCCGGCAGCACCTCCGACACCGCAATTTCGCCACTGCGGCCCGCCGCCACCGAGAAGGCGATCGCCGCACAGTTCTCCACATCTACCACCCAGTATTCCGCCACCCCCAGCCGTTCGTAGAGCAGGCGCTTGCTCCCCAGGTCGTCCTTAAAGGAGCTGGCCCCCACCTCGATCGCCAGGGTCGGCGGGCCGTAGACCGTCACATCCACCGGGGCATTGTCCTGGGGCGGCAGTTGAAAGCTGTCGCCAATGTAAAAGGCGACATCGGGCTGGCAGCCGCGATCGCCAGGTTTGTAGAAACTGCAATTGATCAGCTTGGCCAGGCGAATATTGCGCAGCGCTGCAAACATGCTGACCACATCCATTGCCACGGCGTTGTGTCGCCCATGCCCAGGACCCAGCGGAGCCATTTCTATCCTCATGTAGCCGTGGTCAAAGTAGCCCCGCCCCTCCGCGTACTGGGGGGCATCCATGGCGGTGGCAAACTCCTCCCAGGTGGCTTTGACCCAGACGTCGGTTTGAATCTGTTGGCGGGCAGAGAGAACCATGGCCCTACAGTAACCAGCCTCAAGGCTGTGAGCAGATGCCTCTAGTCTACTAAGAACCCGTCGCGCTGGTCTCCTGGGCCACAGTATCCATCGTCAAACAGTCGGTCTGGCCCGCTAGAGCGGTGTCCACCGTGACGGTGTAGGCCCTGGCCTCCCCGGCAGGGGGAAAACGGTGGGCGGTTACGGCCCGCAGAGCGTGGTCATCCACCGCGCCGTAGCCGGAGCTACGCAGCACCACGGGCTGGCTGCGGGTAGAGCCGGTAGGGCTAACCAACACCCCCGCCTGCACCGGGCCAGGGGTCTCGCTCAGACAGGCCCGCTGGACATAGGTGACCGCCAGATCCTCGGGGGCGGGCTCGGGGGTGAGGTCAGTGAGCCCGGTCTGCTCGCGGATGGTCTGCTGCCACTGGCTCAAGTTTTGCCCGAAGGCGGCGTCGGTGGTGGCCTCGGCGGTATAGGTGACCCGCTGGCGAATGGCCGCCGTCAAGGCGTCAATGCGCTCCGAGGAAAGATTGAGCCCGGCGACGTAGGTACGCAGGCGATCGCCCACCTCGCCCTCAAACAGCGGCTGGCTGGCAGCCGGGGGAGAAGGGGGCGGGGTGGTGGCGGGCGGTGGCTCAGACGGCGGTGCAGCGGCAGGCGGAGCGGCGGCGGGCGGCTGGGCCGTTTGGGTAGAAGCCCCCTGCCGGGAAGCCCGTTGGGCCGGGCGAGCCGCCGGGGCAGGCGCTGCCGGAGAGACGCGTGCCCCGGCAGGCACTCCAGGATTGAGGGGCGCAGCCAGGGGGGCACCGAAAACTGGGCCAGGAGCCGTAGGCACTACCGTGCTCGCGGTCGCCCCTTGGGATAGCTCCGACTCCCCCGCCGGGGGCACGCGGGTGATAGCCACGCTGTCCTGCTCCGGGTCGGGGGGCGGAATCACCACATTCTCGGAGCCCGCAGGCAGCATCAGCACCAGGGCGTGCAGCCCTAGGGAGGCCAACAGCATGGGGGCCAGCAAAATTTGCCACAGAGGTCGAGATTTTGGGGGGGAGCCGAGGTTGTTAGCCATGCTTAGACGGGGGCAAGTGCCCTCCAATGTGAACGATGTTAAGGATAGATGGAGAGTGGGCGATTCTCTTTCAGAGAGGCTGCGCCAACGCGATCGGCGGCAGAGCCGCTCCCACCCTAGCCCACCCTGGGGTCGCTAGACCAGATGATCACCACTCCCGAGGCCTGCTGGCCAACGGCACCCACCCCCACCCCGGCTACCGACACAAACAGGTAAGGCTGGCCGTTACGCAAAACCTGGTACAGGGGACGGTTGCAGTAGCCCCCCGCTACGGTGCTGACCGCAAACTCCGGGGCCGGAAACGTCCGGGGGATATCTTGACTCTCAATAAATTGAACGTTGCGGGTCAGGTAGCGCAGGGAGGCAGCCTTGGGCTGGAGGCGGTAGTCGTTGTCGTCGATTTGGGTAAAAAAGCAGGCTTGCTCGGCCGCAGACCACTCACGAATACCGTGCGGGGTCAGGTAGGCGATCGCCGGAAAAGAGGTCGCCGTGGAGTCAAAGTCGCTATCCCCCGCCCCTCGGGTGAGGCGGGTAAAAATATCCACCACCTCTTCTTCTTGCACAAAAGCCGCAGGCTGCTCAGGGGGAGTCTCAAAGGCGGGTTCCGGCGGTAGGGGCGCATCTAGCGGGGTTGCCGGGGCCGATGTGTCCGGAGATACCTCGGGAACGATTGGCTGGCTGGGGGCGCTGGGGGCAACAGCGGCCGGGGCCGGGGCCGTTTCAGCGGGAGCAGGAGTGGGCAAGTCGGGCTCGGGCTCAGGCTCAGGAGTTGCCAAACTGCTGATGCTCAACAGATCCACAAACTCCTCTTCAGCGGCCTCTTCCTCAACCTCAGGCTCGGGGCGCGAGGGGAGTGGTGTAAACAGCAGCAGCAGATGAGCCGCCACCGACAGACCCAGGAGGGGTGCTAACAGGAGCTTAGCCCAAGCCAATTTGCTGGAGCGACGGGGAGCAGGGGGCGGCGAAGCCTGCAACTCTCGAGGCGCGGGCGGCGATTTGACAGATTCCCCAAGGGTCATGGGTCGCAATTATTATATAGATGACAATCTACGGGTGGCCGGGCAACCAAGCGGTTGCTCATGTAGCAGTAGCCAATCTAGTTGAAGCGTGCGCACGCTCTCTGAATGGCTGCTCAGCCATCGCCGCAAAGCCCTTGGGAAAAACGTCATTCCCCAAGGGCTAAAACAGCGTTAGCAAGCCGGTTGGCTGAACTCTAGAGCCCGGCAAGAATCGAGGCGTAGCGCTCGGTAGGCAGGGCCACGTAGCCGGTTTCGGGCACCAGTTCGGGGCCGTTTTCGAGCATGAACTCGACGAAGGCCCGCACCTGGGGCTTGCTCTCAAAGCTGGTCTTCTTCACGTAGAAGAAGATGGGCCGCGACAGGGGCGCGTAGGTGCCATCCAGCAGGGTCTCTTCGCTGGGCAACACACCGTCAACCGCCACCGCATTGAGAGTGTCGCGGTTTTCTTCGTAGTAGGCGTAGCCAAAGTAGCCTAAGGCACCACGGTTGCGGGCCACACCCAGCACCAGAATGTTGTCGTCTTCGCTGGCGGTGAAGTCAGCCCGGCTGGAGGCGGCCTCGCCCACAATTACCTCGGTGAAGTAGTCGAAGGTGCCGGAGTCGGTGCCGGGGCCGTAGAGGCTGATGGGCTCGTTGGGCCAGCTGGGGTCGATCTGGTTCCAGCGGGTGATGGTACCTTCAGCAGCGGGTTCCCACAGCTTTTTAAGCTGTTCAACGGTCATTTCATCCGCCCATGTGTTGGCAGGGTTGATGACTACGGTGAGGGCGTCGAAGGCGATGGGCACCTCCATGTACTCAATACCGGCGGCGGCGCATTCTTCAGCTTCGGAAGATTTGATAGGGCGAGAGGCACCAGTAATATCCAACTCGTCGGCGCAGAACTTCTTGAAGCCACCACCAGTGCCCGACACCCCAACGGTGACTTGGGTGCCCCGGTTTGCGGCCATATATTCTTCGGCCATAATCTCAGAGATGGGGAAGACGGTGCTAGACCCGTCAACCACGATGGTAGAACCACTCTGGGAAAAGGCACTAGGTGCAGCCACACCTGCGGCTACGGCGGCGGTCAGTACCCCGGCTAGCGCATAGCGATTAAATTTTTGTCTGCTCAACATACAACACTCTCCGTGGCGTTTAACGACATCGAATTCGCCATTTGAGAGCATATAGCTTCAAGCCTAAGGGAGTTTAATCACTACAATAAGACCGTATTTAGGTGAGTTTAAGAAAACCTTAATTCACGATCAAACTATTCACTGAACCACTCTAAAAATCGCTCTCAAAAAAGCATTACTTGAGGTTAAAGCTCTGCCCAGATTAAGCGGAAATTAATTTTTGAATAAGAGCGGCATAAAGGAAATTTAAGGCCTAGCTAAATTCTGAAATGATCTGTTTAGATTGGGCGATCGCGGTTTAGCGTACTAGATGTACCTGCGTGCCGAAGAGAGGCGCTGACCCCGATGACCGCCGAGTTTTCACCGCCGCCTGACCGAGGCTATCTCTGGCAGCCCAACCGTAGCCGCAGCCGCCGGGTTGAGGCTGCGGTGCGGGTGATTTGTTTTTTGTTTGCCGCTATCTCCATTCTCACCACCCTGGGAATAGTGCTGACGCTGATCTTCGAAACCGTCGATTTTTTCTTTGACCCGTTCTTTCGCCAAGATCTTTGGGTTGAGCAGTTGCCCACTCTGCTGCCCAACGCTTCAGAGGCGCAGATTCAGGCTCTGGGTGAGCAAATTCAGACAGCAGACCCCAGAACGCTGTTTGATCAGGCCGAGGCGATCGGGGTGGCACCGCCGAGCCGGGCAGCGGGTGTTTTCCACGCCCTGGGGCGCTTTTTTACCGACAATCGCTGGACGCCGCTGTTTAAGAATGGGGGCTTTGGCATCTTTGTGCTGGTCAGCGCCACCCTGCTGACCAGCACCATTGCCATGGCGGTGGCGGTACCCCTAGGCCTGCTGATCGCCGTGTTTCTAAGCGAGTATGCAGCCCCTGGAGTGCGCCAGGTGCTCAAGCCGGTGCTGGAGCTGCTGGCGGGGGTGCCCTCGGTGGTGTTTGGCTACTTTGCCCTGCTGACGGTGACGCCCTTTTTGCAGGGGTTTATTTCGCCTTTGCAGGGGTTTAACGCCCTAAGCGCAGGCATGGTGCTGGGGGTCAGCATTTTGCCCCTGGTGGCGTCGCTGAGCGAAGACGCCATCAGCGCCGTGCCCGAGGAACTGCGCCAGGGGGCCTTTGCCATGGGGGCCACCCGGCGCGAGGTGATTCAGGCGGTGGTGCTGCCGGCGGCGCTGTCGGGCATTGTGGCATCGATTATTTTGGCGGTGTCGCGGGCGATCGGCGAGACCATGATTGTCAGCCTGGCGGCGGGGCAGAGTCCGCAGTTCATCGATCGCAACCTCAACTTTATCAACCCCTTTGTGCCGGTGATGACCATGACCGCCTTTATTGTGCAGGTCAGCCTGGGGGATGCAGCCCACGGCACGCTGCCCTACAAAACTATCTTTGCGGTGGGTATGGCCCTGTTTGTCATGACCCTGGTGCTCAACATTGTTAGCTACTGGTTTGTCCGTCGCTTTCGGGAGAAGTACGACTAATGGCCTCCTCACCGTCTGAACTGTCGCCTGTATCACCTGAGGTGGCAGAACTGCCCAAATTTTCCGGCGATCTGCCCCGGCGCTATACCCTCGATCGCCTGTTTCAGATCGCCGCCTGGGGGGCGACAGCGATCGCCATCGCCGTCCTCGGCTGGCTGCTGATCGATGTGATCGGCGAGGGCTGGGGCCGCCTCAGCTGGGAATTTCTCACCAGCTTTCCCTCCCGCAAACCTGAGACCGGCGGCCTCGTCAACTCCCTGGCGGGCACGTTCTGGGTGATGCTGCTGGTGGCGGCCTTTGCCTTCCCCATTGGCGTCGGCGCGGGGCTGTATCTAGAAGAATTTTCTGAGGACAACTGGTTCACCCGCTTGATTGAAATCAACATCAGCAACCTGGCGGGGGTGCCCTCGATCATCTACGGGCTGCTGGGGCTGGCGGCCTTTGTGCGGCTGATGGAGCCGATCACCGGGGGGCGATCGGTGCTGGCGGGGGCACTGACCCTGGCCCTGCTGGTGCTGCCGATTGTCATTGTCGCCACCCGCGAGGCGCTGCGAGCGGTGCCCGAGGGCATTCGCCTGGCGGGGCTGGCCATGGGCGGCAGCCGCTGGCAGGTGGTGTGGGATCACGTGCTGCCCGCCGCAATTTCGGGCATTCTCACCGGGGTGATTTTGGCCCTGTCGCGGGCGATCGGCGAGACGGCCCCGCTAATTGCCATCGGGGCGCTGACCCTGGTGCCCTTTACTCCCGGCTGCACCGAGGAGTTCCCCTACCTCAACCCCCTCGACCTGGTGCGCTGCCCCGCCGACGTGGTGCAGAGCCCCTTTACGGTGCTGCCGATTCAGGTGTTTAACTGGGTCAGCCGTCCCCAGCGGGCGTTTCACATCAACGCCGCCGCCGCCATTATTGTGCTGATGGCGGTGCTGATCGCCATGAACAGCGTGGCGATCGTGCTGCGCAATCGCTTCAGACAGCCTCGGTAGTGTAGTGGCCCTACCGCTGAGTCAACCAGCCGTCCGGCACAGAACGCGGCTCTGCCCAAAGTGTGATTTGTGTCATGAATCGCCATGATCGCTGACAAACTTTCTTACTATCAAAGGGCAAGCCCTGAAGAGTAAAACCTTAAATCGAAAACTTCGATCTAAGCAGTGCTGTAGGCTGTGTTTTAGCAATAGCTAAACGCGGCGTCGGGGTTGGCTTTAGTATGTCCAGGCTGCTTCATCAGCACCCTGCGATCGCCCCCATTACAGTACGGTTTAGACCCTAAAATCATGCCTACCTTAAACCCTCAACAAGAAAAAACGCTGACGGCCTTTATCACCGCCCTGGGTCAGCAGGACAACCCCTTGCCAGAGGCCCTGCAAAAGCAGCTTCACGCCATTGGCCAAAATTTAGAGGCTCGAATTGTGGAATTGCCTGCGATCGCGGCCAGCCTGCCAAACCTGAACCAGGCCTACCAAACGGCTCTCTCCGATGCCCAAGCCAACGCACCGGCTGCCACCTTTGCGTCTAACACCAATCAATCCGACAGCGCCAAACAGTACGATCGCGCCGTTGACATTCTCACCGCTGACGACCCGGTTCAAGCGGCTAAGAGGGCGTTTGAAAAGTTGACTGAGCAGTAAAAAAGCTCACACGGTCTAGGCTG
>VFQR01000228.1_pt1 | contig 107067 bp, 56 predicted proteins | sample 3512321 | NCBI WGS metagenome assembly VFQR01 (sample SAMN10412374, study PRJNA504923) | tailings metagenome | isolation source: Relicate 3 Philex TSF1 revegetated site | place: Philippines: Tuba, Benguet | collected 2017-08-29 | reverse complement strand
TTCTTAACAAAACTTTACAACGTGTCCCATTTTGCACGTATCTCGGCGGCCACCCGTCTACTGCCCGTTTTCTGGTCGAACGTTTGGAAATTCACCACACTCCCAAACATGGGAGTTGGCTCAATATCGCTGAAAACGAATTGTCCGCAATGACCCGACAATGCCTAGATCGTCGGATTCCTGATCTTGAAACTTTAGAACAGGAAACAACGGCTTGGTATATTCAACGCAATCATTCACAAAAATCTGTAGATTGGCAGTTCACAACAGCGGATGCCCGTATCCGTCTCAACCGTCTTTATCCACAAATAGCAAATTGACAGACCACTAGTTGTCCAATAATGTTAGTTATACCGATTTTGGCAATTAGGGAATTTTCTTTTTCTACGACAATATCTACAGCTACTCCTATTAAATAGGGCGGTGCTAGATCTAAGATTTTATTGATGATGGTAAAGGTTGCAGCATTCCATATTTGAGGGCGGTAGTCTTTGGCGTAGTCTAGCAAACGTGAGAGTGGATGCTTTTTAGGAGTTGGGGAAGAGTGCATAGCAATGTGTGTTTTTTATAAATCATGCCACATAAGTATTTCAGAAAAACAGAGAATAATAGAAAAAAACGGATTAATAAGCATTTGCCCTTGTGATGGGCTAAAGGGTCATCGCATCGAGAAAAGGTGAATACGTCAAGAGAATACGCACCGCTTTGGGTATGAGTCAAACTGAGTTAACCAACAAAGCGTTTTCAAACAGCCTCTAAACTGCGACCTCATCATGGTCAGGTACATTGTTTTCCAAATTTCGTAGCAATGGAACATTAAACCCAAGCAATCCGACCAAAAACATGCAAACGGCACAAATTACATACAACATCGCAATTCCCGCACCAGCACCAGTCCCAAATATACTTCCCAAAATACCCACAAGGCTACCTCCCTGACTAAATGCAGGTATAAAGACATTATCTGCTAATGGTCCGGCAAGCAAAACCGAGGCTGCTGAAGCTAATTGCAACAGCAAAGACCGTGCAGCAAAAACTCGTCCTTGTGCATTGGGAGCAACTTTAGCCATCCAAATCGCATTAGCTGCACTACCACTAATGGTAAAACTCAACGAACTTAAAAATTGTGGAGGAATCCATACCCACATAGTTTGACCTAAAGCAAATACTATTTTAGGTAAACCGACACCTATCATGCCAAGTAACATCACCTTAATTTTATTTTTAAAACCTCCCCATTTATTAACAATTATTACTCCGACTACACCACCACAACCTGCTGCTGTGATTATGTTACCCAGCACTAAAGTATCATCGCCAGTACGTGCAAGAATCATTGGTAGAGAAATTGAATTTCCAAGTTCATCAGCAAACATAAATGATAAGTTAGCGACTAACAGCAAAAGAAGACTTTTGTGAGTATTTAAGTAACGAAATCCATATCCGACATCTTGCCAAAAGTTTTCCTGGTTTTCTTCTGTTTGGACTGGCTGGGGTATGGGTATAAAAAAGAGAGTAAAAATGGCGACTAAAAAAGTGGAAATATCAATTAACCAAATACCAATTAGTCCAATTAATTTATAAAAAAATCCTGCTAAAGCAGGTGCGATGATAATTATACTATGACTGTACAAGAATTGAAGACTACTAGCACGAGCATAGTATTGCTGGGGTATCATTAATGGAACTGATGCCTCATATGCCAGAGATTGAAATTGACCAGAAGTACCAACTAAAGCTGCTGCCACATAAAGATGCCAAATTTGTAAGTCTTCATTGATATATAAAAAGAGGAGAACAATTGTTGTGAGGACGGCAACAGTGTCACCGAGCATCATCAATAGTTTTCGATTAAAACGGTCTACAATTACACCACAAATAGGCGTAATAAGAATACTGGGAAGTAAACCAGAGAAAGCTACTAGCGTGAGAGCTGTTGCTTTACCAGTAATTGACCATGCCCAGATTTCCAAAGCAATGGCGGTTATTACACTACCAATTCCAGAAACGAGTTGACCTAGCCATATAATCAGGAAATTTCGCAAACTGCTGTTATCTGGTTGTTTTAACATTAAATCTTATTTAGTTTGAGGAAAAATTAATGGTTCTTCAGTACCTGTTATTCTAAACTGAACTGCGTCCGAAGTTGGCGATCGCCTTTTTCACAGCCTCCCTCACCTCTTCGGGTTTACTCACATCAAGTTGTACTGTTAATGTGCGATCCGGAAAGTTTGCCGCTAAATCTTCTACTTGTTGTGGATTCCGTGCCGTTAGCACCACAGTTTCACCCTGCTCAAGCACTGTTTCGGCTAATGCTCGACCAAAACCACTTGAGCAACCAGTAATAAACCATACCCGTGTTTTTTGAACTGATGACATTATCATAGAAATTCTCCATTTTTAACAATGACTTTGTAGGGTTTTCAAATGTGAAGAAATATTTCGCCAACAGCATCCCTTGATACTCACGCTCCTAGCATATAGGATGCTTTCACAGGCGAAGAAACTTAGTTTAAGTAGGTAAGCGTCAAAATTTTCCGCTATGTAACAAAGTCTTAACCTGACGATTTAGAGCTAAATCTTACACGCCGTGTACTGTGATTGCTTTTTTCCCCTCTTGCCTGAACGCCATTAATTACGGCGTAAGCAAGGTCTAGCTCATCATCAAATGCTTGCCCGGATAATTCATCTTTCTTTATATGCTGCCATTCCAGTTCAATTGGATTCATTTCTGAGCAATACTTTGGTAGAAAAAACATGTATAAACCCTGACTCTCCCATTTTTTCCACAATTGCTGAACTTCTTGACACCGATGTATTGATCCGTTATCCTGCACAATTACCCTTGCACGTCCCGTTACAAGTGCTTCTTGGGCTTCTTGTTCCATCATTTCTATATAGGATTTACGGCCAACACCACCGATGATCAAACCGTAAACAAAACTGATTAAAGGCTGGAGAAGACCTATAATGCTTAATCTCCGACCACGACGTTTTGTTTGTTCTAAGCGTTTTTGCTCACCTCTAAAGTAATAAGTATAACTAGGCTCGCTCCATACACAAAACCCTGATTCATCCAGATACTTTAAATCGATTTCGCCACAAGCAGCAGCTAATTCCAGCATATCTAGGTCAGCTTGCTTGTTTGCTCGTGCTACCGGGTCTTGTTTTCCTTTGTGGCTCTTTCTTGCCCGCTTCCAATCAACCCCCTTTTTTTGAGTACCCGCCTCAATCTGTCGGGACTCATCTGAACGTTGCGTTCTGTTTTTAACTTCAAAGCTAACTGGGAACTATTGTATGTACGCGGCTCTTGTCTTAAGCATTCTTCCAAAAATATGATGTCCGAGTCTTTCCATTTTGGTTTTCCCCCTCGACCTGGTGATTCCCAAAGTCCTTCTAAACCGAGATTTTTCCATTGACGCAAAACCTTTGTTACTGTTTTCTCGTGCCAATCAAAGTGAGCGGCTATGTTCTCCACATACCAGCCATGTGCATTTAGCCATAAGATTCTTGATTTTCGATTTCGGACTAGCATAACTAGGTTTGGATCGCCTGAATTTTGTCTATCATTAAACTTCTCAATTTTCCGGGACTTATTTTGATAATTAATAGTAATGTCACTGTCACTAGTATGCTCAATCGGTAGAATATTAAGCCACCAATTCATGACAACATCTGACTTAGAAAAAAATCGGTGACCGCCAATATCCATTCGATAGCCTTTATAATTTACGGTTTTAGAGATTCCACCGATATCATGGCTCATCTCATAAATAATAGGTTTGATATCTGTATGTTCAAGTAATTCATAAGCAGCAGTTAGACCAGCAGGGCCAGCTCCGATTATGATTGCTTTTTTCTGATTTATAGTTTGAGTCATGGTTATTTACCCCTTATACTAATACTAATACTAATGTTTCTATAATTAAGATTAAGAAAACCATTTTAATAGTTTAATAATTCCCATTTTTGCTAGTTGTTTGTGGGCAGATACATTATTTATTTTCCGTAGCTTTTTTACATTTATAGAATAATATTCATAAGCTTTATAAAGCATTTCTTCATTAGTTAAAGTGGGTTTCCAATTGAGTTGTTCTTTAATTTTAGATGTATCAAATATAAAACTTTCTGCAATCATTTTATACTGATATGCTCCTAGTGGAGATAATTTTAATAAGTAAGCAATTTTCATTAAAAACAAGGTCAGTTTTTTGGGTAATGAAGCAATTTTAGATCCTGTGTTTGCTTTCTGTATAACGTAATTATAAACTTCTTTAAAAGACTTAACGTTGTCTGATCCAATATTGAAAATGTCTGAATGATTATATTCTAGAGATTTCAGACAAGCATTGACTAAATCTTGAGCATAGATAAACTGATATTTATTATTTCCTCCACCAACAACCCAAACTTTTCGACCTTCATAAATAAATTCAAATAAAATTGCTAGTAATCCTAAACGACCAGAATCAATAATAGTTGGAGACCTGAATATTATGGTATCAAAATACTCTGAATAATTGAGCAGTATTTTTTCACCTTCCCATTTTGATTTTCCATAAATTTCTGCTGGTGCTGGGATATCATATTCTTTTACCTGCCTATTAAAATTCTTTGCCCATAAACAGTTAGATGAAATAAATATTACTTTTGGAACCTTATAGTTTTTAGCAAATTCTGCAATATTTTTTGTTCCCTGCACATTAGAACTCCATAGCTTTTCTTTACTTTTTATTGTATGTGCAAGAATTGCCGCACAGTGAAAAATTGCTTCAATTTTATATTGCTCAAAAATATTTTTTAAAGTTTCTGTATCTCTAATATCTCCCTGGATAGAATGTAAGTTTTGATGTGAAAAATGGTCTACTTCAAGATCTATGCTTACACAGACAAAACTGTTATTGAGCAACTCTTTTTTGAGAAGTTCCCCGAAAAAACCAGAGCCACCAGTAATTAGTATGTTTTTCACTTTTCTTCCTTTTATCGGGAGTTTTTTCCACTTTTTGCGGTTACGTCACAGCAACCGCAAAAATTCATCTGTCATGAAAATAGGAGCAAGAAATCCGGGGTATGAGAATTTGGCTATTACCGGGGCAATGATTGCCCCATTTGGCCAGGTGGGCATCACTTTTGAATCGGCTTATATCCGTACCAATTTCTGCAATCAACACTTGTGCTGTTGGTTGCCCAACCCCAAGAATTGTGTCTAATATCTCCAGCTTTGCAGTTTAAGCTAGCTGGAAACTTCGATTTTATCTGCTACAACCTCGTCAAAGTCAGTACTCGTAGATACTTCTCTCCAAGCATCTAATTCTGATTTCATAAATTCTAATGCACCTTCAACAGTTTCTACCGTATCGGCTCCCAGAGCCAATCTAATTGGTGGATTATCAGTATCAACCACTTTAATTATCGCCAGAGCAGCTTTCCTTGGGTCACCTGGTTGCTTGATTGTTAGATTTTGTATACCCCGTATTGTCTGACTTATTTCATCAATTAGGGGTTTGTAGTCTTGAATCTGAGTTTCAGTTAAGACATAAGAACGATTGAAAAAATCTGTGCGGAATCCACCCGGCTCAACCATTGTGACTTTGATGCCGAAAGGTGCAACTTCGTTAGCCAAAGAACCAGAAATTCCCTCTAGTGCAAGTTTACTGCTACCATAAATTCCTCCACCAGCACCAGCAGTAAAACAAGCAATTGACGAGAAATTCACAATATGGCCGCTACGTTGCTGTCGCATATGAGGTAATACTGCTCGGAGTACTTCCAAGACACCAAAAAAGTTTGTTTCAAACTCACGACGAACTTCTTTATCGGGAACTTCTTCAATTACTCCAGCAACTTCACATCCAGCATTGTTGACGAGTACATCAATGCGTCCGAAGTTGGCGATCGCCTTTTTCACAGCCTCCTTCACTTCTTCGGGTTTACTCACATCAAGTTTTACTGTTAATGTGCGATCCGGAAAGTTTGCCGCTAAATCTTCTACTTTTTGTGGATTCCGTGCCGTTAATACCACAGTCTCACCTCGCTCAAGCACTGTTTTGGCTAATGCTCGACCAAAACCACTAGAACAACCAGTGATAAACCATACCCGTGTCTTTTGAACTGATGAGATTACCATAGAAATTCTCCATTTTTAACAAGTGTTACTAAGTTAAAGAAACTTGGAAATTGCAGAAGCATAAAAATGCTGATATGCACGTAAAGTGGGCAGACAAAAACCACCCAAACACACATATTCAGTTTTTTCTTCTAACAATTTTTGTCTTAACTTATTCATGACACTGTTTCCTGATTAATTGACAAAAAATACATTTTCAATTCTTATTATTCAACTTGAAGTTTATTTAAATCTTGAAACTCTAAAACTGTCAGCATCAAAACTATGAATATAAATACAATATCTGCTAAATTCATGCCAATATATATACCTTGTACACCAAATATTCTGGAAAATAATAGGACAATCGGTACATATAAAACTATGCTTCTTAATAAAATAACTACTAATACAGTTTTGCCTTTGCCTATAGATTGAAAAAGAGTATTACTAAAGAATGCTAAAGGCCATATTGGTATTAAAATACTGATAATTCTAAAATTGAAGATATCAACCTGCGTAAAATTAACATTTGGCAGAATCAGATTTAAAAATGTCTTGGGAGATACTTGCAAAGGTAACCAAAGCAATAGCAGTAAAATAGTTCCAATTATGGCAAAAGTTAAGTATGCTTTTTTGAGTCTCCGATGATTCTTTGCACCATAATTCATACCGATGATAGGTTGTAATACTTGTGCAAAACCAATAATGGGAATATATACCAATGAAGTTACCTTGGCTGTTGCTCCAAAGAAAGCAATATCATTGTTTGTTCCGTAGCGAGAAATTGAGTTAAACACTACAAATTCTTGAACCAAGGTCATAACTGGGTAAAATAGTGATGATATTCCCACTGAGAAAATTGCCGATAGTAAATCTGTTGCGATCGCCAACTTTTTTGGATTAAATGGAATAGAACTTTTACCAGCGAAAAAATAGCCCAAATTCATCATATTATAAACAACCATTGCCACAACTGTAGCTAGAGCAATACCTTGAGTTTCCCAATAATATATAGTTGTAAATATATAATTTAATAAAATATTAATAGTGACAAAAATTAATTTAAATATTGTATTTAATCTAATTTGTCCCTCTGAAATTATGATTTGGCCAGAAGCTTCTCCTAATATCAAAAAGACCGAGCCTAGTATATAAATCTTCAAATATTTCGCTCCTTCAGAAGCAACTTCACCACTTCCTCCCATGAATGCAATTAATTGTTGGTCAAAATTATAGCCAATAATTGTAATAAAAAAAGCAATAACAATACTCATAATTATGAGATTGCCAAAGATTTTGGACTGAGTTTTAATATCTCCAGACCCAATAGCTCGACTGAGAACAGAAGCAGAACCTACCCCAATCAAGCCAGCAAATCCATTGACTACACTTGTCAGTGGTAGTGCAATTGAGATACCAGCTAAAGAAGTTTCACCAATGAATCTTCCTGCAAATAAAGCATCAAAAAAAGTATTTAAACTAAGCATCAATACACCTATAATACTGGGTATTGATAATTTAAACATCAATTTAATAAGATTACCTTTAAGGATTTCATTTGTAATTTGAGATTGTTTTTGTGAAATCATTTGTTTACTCGACCTGAATCAAATGGTTAACGCGATATTGCTTTACTGCTTTTAATTCCATTTGTTTTGTTGAGTTTAATGCACTCATCACTTCACCACAGACTTCAATTCTGGCTTGATATGCACTTGTTTTAATCCCATCAGCAAAATCAATCCGAACTTCTGCCCAGTTAGGATTATCTCCTTGTGTAACTTCTTCCATCGCCAGTACTTTGCCTGCTTTCAAATAATCTAGCCAACTCCACCCAGACTGCATCCAAATTTCGCGCTCGGCAATTTGCTCAAATTCATTTAAACCAGTCCATCCTCGGTAGTATTGGCGTAAACCAGAAACTGAACCATTTCGCTTTACCAACAAATCCAATACATCAGGCTCTAGATGTCCCCACAAGCAGCCTTGGGGTAAATCAATTAACGTAGGAGCAAACTGATGGCCGCCAAAATGAGTTGTTTGCCAGACTCTTAACTTTCCGTTGGCAGCAGGAGCATATTTTTTACGTAATTGTCGATATATAGGAGTCCCAAATCTGCCACAAGCAAGGTCAACTTGAGCATGGGTGCAAACCATAAGTTCACGAATGTCACTTGTTTGTTGTTGAAATTGCTGAAATTCTGATAAATCATTGGGCTGTTGCATTAATTGTTGGAATATCGCTGTCACTAAAGCAGTAGCTTTGGTTTCTGGAACAATAAACTCTTGTTTCTCAAACTGAGAAAATAGCTTTGCAGGGCGGTAGTAGTACAAGACGCGGGTAAAGCCGGGATAAGAATACTCGCGGTCAGGAGCAATTAGTATTGGTTTTAATTTAATCCCATGATTAGAAATTAACTCCTGGAACAAAGGTATCAACGATCTAATAGTTGGATTTTCCTCAAATATTTCTTGCGGCCACGGTTGTGAAACTTCTATTATTAACCAATAATCGCAAGTATCTGCTGTACCAATTGGATCTTCTGCATTAGCTTTAGAAACTAAGGAGCAAAAACGACAGTTTTTTGGGAGTAATTCTTGAGTATTTTGAGTTTGCATATTTACAATACTTTGGGACAAATTGGTTGCGGTTTTGAATTTTATATTGATACCGCAGCGGTAGAGATTCTGCAAAGATTTTGATTATGAATTCTGGATTATTCTTCAATAATCCAATTCCATATTTTTCAGATATCTTTATAAAGATTGTCATAAAAATACTGGTGTGGTACTAATCTTTTGTACAGTGCATGTAGCTTAAATTCCCAGGGCGATCGCACTACAAAATATTCTCTTTTAGGTTTGGGAGCTTCCAGAACTTGCAATATTACTGCTGTCACTTTTTCAACTGGTAAACCTGTGGTGCGATTTCCCTTTACAGATCCTTCTACACATGCTTGGAAATTTTTACCATAGATAGCTTTCATTTCGGGTGACATATTAGCTAAAACTTTTTGACCATCAGCTTCTACTTTGTCAGCCTGCTCAGGAGTGATTATTCCCTCTGGCAATATAGACAATACATCAATCCCGCTGGAACGTAATTCCATTCGTAAAGAATCTGTGATTGCCTCAATTGCGATTTTGGATGTAGATAATAGGGATCTATACGGTATAGCAAATCTCCCACAAATTGCACTGATATTAATAATTCTACCTTTTGCCTTTCGTAGCATTGGCAGGAAGGCTTGTGTGACAGCAATTTGACCTATAACATTTATTTCAAAATTCCGTCTTATATCATCTATTGGGATACATTCTAATGGTCCGTCAACTCCGGCATATGCATTATTGATTAACGCAAATAATCCCTCATCACTGATTGCCAAGGAAACAAATTCTGAAGCAGATTTTATTTCTTGGGCTTTTGTGATGTCCATGATAATCGGTGTTAAATTTCCAGATGCAGCCTGCTTGAGAGATTCTGCATCTTTTTCTGTGCGGACTCCTGCAAATACTTGATACCCTTTCTTGTCTAAGAAAAGCGCGATCGCTCGACCAATACCTGTGGATGTTCCTGTGATAACAACCGCACCTTTATTACTCTTGGCCATATTTACTTCCTCAATAATGAAATATATTTTTAACTTGAAAAGGTCAGTTTATAAATATGGCGTATGGACTGAAGGAAGAATTTAATTTCATACTTAAAAAAGCAAAAAATAAGCAACTATTATTAATGTCATGAGTTTTAACGCCGACCATGAAAAACCATTTTTACACCACTCCTTGGATGACACTGATCGTCGAAACGCTTGTGCCCTTCTGGTTGCTTGTTAACCAACTCTAATTTATAGTTTGAAAGAATAGTTGCTAATACAAGCTTCATTTGAAATATAGCGAAAGGTGCTGCAATGCAATTACGGGCACCACCGCCGAAGGGTAGAAATTCATAAGGAGAAAATTTTCTTTCTAGAAAACGCTCTGGCTTAAATTGTTTTGGCTCCTGATATAAATCTTCACGTTGATGTGTTGAATAAATATTACCAATCAGTACTGTACCCGGAGTTAACTCATAGTTCATTATCTTTAGTGGAGACTCTACCAGTCTCGGTAACATAAACATTGGACTGGAAAGAATTCGTAAAGATTCGTTGCAAACAGCATTAAGATAGGGTAACGCAACAATATTCATAGGCTCTGGATTTTCACCAAGACCGTCAAGTTCATCAAGGAGCTTCTCACGAACATCTCCTAAGCGATGAACCCAGTATAAACACCAGGTAAGCGAATGTGCTGCACCATCTCTACTTGCTAATATAGGTAAAAACAGTAGATCGCGCACCTCCTCATTAGTTAGTGGTTTACCTGTTTCATCACAAGCAAGTATGAGATCGCAGAGCATATCAGTTTGCGAGGAATCTATTTGTTGACGACGTTCTTGGACTTCGTGGTATAAAAACTGAAGTATGTTTTTATACAAGTAGTTCCAGTATCCTTGCGGACTCCATCGCCCTAAATCCAGTCCCGCAAAAGAAAATTCTTTAACAATAAGATCGTACAAGAAAGATTCTTCATATTTTATAAAAGACGTAAATAAACTCTTAATTTTTTCGTAACGTTCTCCTTCTCGTAACCCTATCACAATCTCTATTGCTATCTGCAAAATAATCTTTACTACTATGTCATAAGCAGTAAAAGTCTTTCCAATCTTCTGTTGATTAATAATTGTTTTAGTTATTTCGCAAATCTTTAGCCCACTTGCGTTCATCCTCTCTCCGTGATAAGTCTTCATTAAAAGAGGACGACGATGTTTGTGAACTAAGCCCTCAATTTCAAGAATTCCTTGCTGTCCTATTTTCAGAGTGGGATTTCTCCAAAATATACTAGAATCTGTAATTTCTTTGGTATTACTAAAAATCTGCTTTATTCCCAAGGGATTACTGACATAAACAAGTGGCGTAGAACCATCCATTACAGTTACGATGTCACCATAGCGTTTGTAGATAAAATCCAGGGTGGCAGGTGGATTGTTCTTAGTCTGCTGGCTTAATAGCCAAGTGGGTGTTTTCACTTTTGGAGGTAGGTCCATAAATTGTTACTTACTCCAGTATCAATGTAGAAAAATTAAAAACTCCAGAGGTTAAATTAGATCGACAGCCAACGCTTGTGACTTTCCTTGGGGTTGACGAAGACCACGCTTGACCATCTTCACACCGCTAGCAGGATAACAAATCAGACCTCCATATTTGGGACGTTCTGGGCGTTGGCTGACTAGTTCTAATTCATAATGTGAAAGAATAGTTGCTAATATAAGTTTCATTTCAAATAAGGCAAAAGTTGCGCCGATACACACACGAGAACCACCCCCGAAGGGCAAAAATTCATAGGGAGAGAATTGTTTTTCTAAAAAACGTTCTGGCTGAAATTCTTTTGGATTAGGGTATAAATCTTCACGTTGATGTGTTGAATAAATATTAGCAATAAGTACTGTTCCCGGATTTAACTTGTAGCCCATCACCTCGACGGTTGATTCTACCAATCTGGGAAATGCAAACAACTGGGTTGGATAAATTCGCAAAACTTCGCTACAAACCGCATTCAAGTAAGGTAATGCAAAAATGCTCATGGGATCTGGATTTTCACTAAGACTGTCGAGTTCTGATAGTAGGCGCGATCGCACAGCAGGTAAACGGTGAATCCAGTACAAAGACCAAGCGATCGCAGTTCCGGAAGCATCACCAGCCGCATATATCGGAGATAATAACAAATCACGGATTTCTTCATTACTTAATGGTTGACCTGTTTCATCTTCAGCTAATATCAGATCGTTAAGCATATCAGGGTGTGAAAAATCTCCTTGCTGGCGACGTTTTTCCACCTCAGTCAATAACAACTGAAAAAGTTCTTGTCGAAGATAGAGAAGATAACCATGAGGACTCCATCGACCTAAATCTCTTTCTCCAAAAATATTACTCAGAATTTTATCTATTGGTGATTGTCCATATCTGAGAATAGAAGTAAACAAATGCTTGATTTTCTCAGAAAGCTTTCCTTCAGTTAAACCCATTACAACTTCTATACCTACTCGTAAGGTAATATCTTCAATTGTTGGGTATGCAACAAAAGGTTTTCCGAGTATCTGTTGACTCATAATCTTTTCTGTGAATTCGCAGATACGTCGCCCGCAAGCTTGCATCCGCGCCCCATGAAAAGTTTGCATTAACAATTTACGTCGATTTTTGTGAATTAAACCATCAAGTTGGAGAACTCCTTGATTTCCCGTCATCAAAGCGAAACCTGGGTTCAATTCACCTCTAGCTGCAATTTCTTTAGTGTTAGTGAAAATCTCCTTTATTCCCGAAGGATTGCTGACATAAACTGTTGGTGTAGTACCAAACATGAGAGTGACTATATCACCATAATCTTTGGAAATAGCATCCATATAACCAAAGGGATTAGCCTCGAATTGCAGACCTATTAACCAAGAAGAGGTTTTTGGTCCTGGGGGTAGTTGCATAATGTGTTTACTCCCATTATCAATTTAGATTGCACATAGCATTATCGATACATCTTTTTAATTGTTTAGTTAAATCTTGGATATGAGGTTCAACCAAAATAGAGAAATGATCCCCTGGAATATCAACAGTTTGAATGGGCTGACTAGAACATTTACCCCAACCTAATAGAGGGTCACTACTAAACCACTCTCGATTATCAAAGTCATGTATTATTTCCTCACTAGCTCGAAATATAGTTATGGGTAAGGGATAAACTTGAGGAATGTAATTTCGCATTGCTTGGACATGCAGTTTGAAAAGTTTGTAATAACGGAGAAAATCTTGAATTTCTGCATCACTGAAGATAAAATTTGCCTTTTTATTAATCAAATTTAACTTCTCTATTAATGACAAATCTCGAAGTTCTTCAAAAGGTACTAAAAAATCCACATCACTATCGGTTTTCATTGATTCGGCAATACGAAGCAAAAATTTAGCATCGTCATCATCCGTAGGTTCAATTATTGTTTCTGGTAATATGGCATCAATGACAACTAATAAACCAACAGTATCGCTTTGCTTGTGTAATTGTCTTGCCATTTCAAAGGCTAATACACCACCATAACAATGACCACCTAGAAGATAAGGTCCATGTGGTTGCACTTTACGAATTTCTTGCAGGTAACGAGTTGCTGTTTCTTCTACCGAAACAATTTCGGGTTTATCTTGTTCTAAGCTATCTTCCAAAGCATAAAATGGATAATCTTCACCTAGCCTTCTGGATATATTAAAGTATGGGCTAATATTCCCACCAGCACCATGTATGCAGAAGAAAGGTGTCTTGTTTCCTGAAGAGTTAATTGCTACTAAGTGAGAATTAGAAATTTTGCGATATGGTTGACTAACAATCGCAGCGAGTTTTTCAACAGTTGGGTTTTCAAAAAGAGTAGAGACGGGAAGATTATGTTCAAATTTATCATGAATTTGAGCCATTAAGCGAATGGCTAAAAATGAATGACCACCTAATTCAAAGAAGTTATCTGTCACTCCAATAGGACTAGTATCGAGAAGCTTTTCCCAAGTTTTTGCTAAAGCTAATTCGGTAAAATTTCGTGGAGCAATAAAGGCTTTATTTATATTTGATTGGATAACCTCACTACTCGGCAATGCCTTTTTATCTATTTTTCCGTTCGGTGTCAGTGGAAGTTTATCAAGTACTATAAAAGCGGATGGCAACATGTAGTTAGGTAGCTTCTGTTGCAAATAGGATAAAAGTTGCGTAGTTATATCCTGCTTATTTGTGACAACATAGGCAATCAAACGGAGATTTTTTTGAGCATCATCATTAGTAATAACAACCGATTCTTGGATATCTGGATGTTGTTCGATCGCAGTTGCAATTTCGCCTAATTCTACTCGGAATCCTCTGATTTTTACTTGTTCGTCATGGCGACCAAAATATTCCAGATTACCATCTTTAAAATATCGTACTAAATCGCCTGTTTTGTAAAGTTTATCTCCTGGAAGAAAGGGGTTATCAATAAACCGTTCCTGATTTAATTCTGGACGATGTAAATATCCCCTCGCTAAACCGTCACCACCAATATAAAGTTCGCCAACAACTCCTATAGGTGTTGGTTGTAAATTGCGATTTAACACATAAACCTGAGTATTATCGATAGGACGACCTATGGGGACACTGTTTGCTTGATCTTGTAATAAATTGGTGTCATAATAAGTGGCGTTGGCAGAAACTTCCGACGAGCCGTAAAGGTTGATTAGTTTTGTAAATGGGATCAATTCTCGGAAGGTTGTAACTAACTTAACAGACAGTGCTTCTCCGCTAGTTATCCAAAGTTTTAGTTGCGATAATTTCTGGATTAGATGACTATAATTATCTAAAAGTAAGCGTAGTAGTGAGGGTACAAGTATAATTCGAGTAACTTTGCGATCTACCAAAGCTTCTATAAATAACTGCGGGTCTTGTACAGTTGCATTGCTAATAATTACTGTTGCAATTCCTTGAAGTAAAGGAGCAAAAATCTCCCACACAGAATCGACAAAGCTAATAGCTGTTTTCTGACAACAAACTTCTCCTGGGGTGAAAGGATAGGTTTTCCATAGCCAGTGTAAGCCGTTTACTGTACCGCGATGAGTGCCAAGAATGCCTTTAGGAGTTCCAGTTGAGCCAGAAGTGTAGATAATGTAGGCGACATTATCAGCTTTTGAAATGTTAATCAAGTTTTCTGGACTTTCTTGAGCTATTGCATCTTTATGGATATCTAAGCAAACAGTTTTAGCAGAAGATAATGAAAGTTTTTCTAATATCTCCTGTTCGGTAATTAACACCGATGCTTGAGAATCAGAGAGCATAAAATTCAGACGCTCCACTGGATAACTTGGGTCAAGGGGAATGTATGCACCACCAGCTTTAAGAATAGCTAAAATTCCCACTACCATATCTATAGAGCGTTCCAGACATAGAGCAACCAGGGTTTCTTTTGTTACACCCTGTTTTTGTAAATAATGTGCAAGCTGGTTAACTTTGTTGTTAAGTTGACGATAAGTTAGTTTCTTAGACTCACTAATTAATGCTAAAGATAATGGTGTTAGTTCAACTTGCTGCTCAAATAATTGATGTAAACATACATCTTGAGGATAGTTTGCACAAGTTTGATTAAACTGGAATAATAGTTGTTTTTGCTCATAAGCAGCTAGTACTGACAATTCACTGAGGCGCTGTTCTGGATTTGCAACTATATTTTCTAATAAAGTTTGGAAGTTGTTGATAAATTGGGTAATAGTTGCTGAATCAAAAATATCCGTATTGTACTCCAAACACCCTGCTAATCCCTCTTGAGATTCAGACATCGATAAGAAAATATCTAGTTGGGCTGTACCACTATCAAAATCCAAAGTACGCAAGGTTAAGCTAGACACTTCTTGCACATTCGTTGGAGTATTTTGCAGCACAAACATGATTTCGTAAAGTGGATTTCGACTTAAGTCGCGTTCGGGGTGCAATTCTTCTACAAGCATCTCGAAAGGTAAATCTTGATGTGCATAAGCATCGAGAGTTACCTCACGTACCCGATGTAAAAGTTCATGGAAACTAGGATTGCCACTGAGATTATTACGTAACACCAAAGTATTAACAAATAAACCTAGCATCCCCTCTAATTCTGCACGATTGCGGTTAGCAATTGGAGAACCAATTAAGATGTCTTCTTGGTTTGTGTAGCGGTATAGTAATACGTTAAATGCTGCCAGCAAACTCATAAATAAAGTAGCGTCTTCTCGCTGACTTAATTGCTTGAGAGCATTAGTTAGGGATGCTGAGAATCCAAAGTATTGCTTGGCTCCAGTGAAAGTAGCAAGGTAAGGGCGTGGACGGTCTGTAGGTAGTTGTAGTATAGGTAACTCACCTTGGAGTTGTTGCTTCCAGTAATTTAATTGGGTTGCGAGGAATTCACCTTGGATGCGATCGCGTTGCCAAATTGCAAAATCTGCATACTGAATCGGAAGTTCGGGTAAAGGGGAAGGTATATTTTTTGAGAAAGCAGCGTACAGTGATGAAAGTTCGTGCAGGAATACATTGCAAGACCATCCATCTGTAATAATGTGATGCATAGTCACAAGCAAAACGTGTTCTTCTTCACTCAATCGCAGTAAAGTAGCCCTAACTAGTAGCCCTTTAGCCAAATTAAAAGGTTTTTTGGCTTCATCTGCTGCAATTTGTTTAACTTCTTCTTCCCAATCTTTACTACATAAATCTTCTCGGTTAATAATAGATAAATCCCAAGTAGATTGAGGAAAAATTTCTTGTATTGACTCTCCATTTATAAGTTTAAAATTTGTCCGCCAAACTTCATGACGCTTCAGAATTTCATTTAAACTTTGCTCAAGTGCTGCAATATCTAGGTTTCCTTGTACGTGAAAAGCTATGGGAATGTTGTAGAAGGAACTGCCGTGATAAAGCTGGTCAATAAACCACAGCCTTTGTTGGGAAAAAGACAAGGGAATGTTTTGGCAATCTTGACGTTTAGGAATCACATCAGCTTGAAGTTTTCCCCCTTTCCATTTTTCTAAAAGGGCTTTTTTTGCTGGTGATAAGTTAGAATATTTATTATCCATAGCTAAGAATTCTTGATTAACCAATTATGAATTACTTAAAAGAACTGAAACTTCTTCTTCGGATAGTTCTTCAATTTTTTCCAACAAAAGTTGCTCAACTATTTCTGCCTGCTTAATTGGTATCATCGCTTCTAATAACAGGTCACGTAATGGTAAGTCTACAGGAAATTTGGCTCGCAATCGAGACAATAATTGAGTTGCAATTAGCGAGTCTCCCCCTAAGTCATAGAAGTTGTCGTAAATACCAATTTCTGCAATTCCAAGTACCTCTTGCCATATCTCTGTAATTTGTTTTTCTAACTCATTTGTGGGAGCGACATAGGAATTACTTAGGCTTGGTCGAGAATAGCGCGATGATGAATCTAACTGATTAATAGATTTTGAATCTACTAAAGATTCCAAACTGAGTGTGTGATTTTTTCTCGCATTAATGTCTACTATAGAAAGAATAATTTGGGCTACTTTCCTCAAAGAAAAAACCCGTTTAAATACTTCTACTGCTTCTACTGAGATAATAGCTAATTCTGTTCTATTAACTTGATAAGTTGCTGTTTTGTCTTGGCTTACATTCGGCTGGAATTTATCCCAATTTATAACATACCACGGCAAAGAAGTCTTTTGATTATGCCGATTGCTAAAAGTATCCATAAATTGGTTAGCTGCTGAATATAAGCCTAACCCAAATCCTCCTAAAATGGAAGACAAAGAAGAAAAAATGATACAAAAATCTATCTTAAAATCCTGCAATACTTTTTCTAGAACTAAAATTTTACTACTTTGTGATTCTAATAGATTTTCAAATTCTACTCCAGTAATTTCGGGAATAGAAGTAAATAGGTTATCGCGCTTGATTCCAGTTGAATAAATTACGCCATTAATTTGTTCAACATTTGTAGATGCAAGAGCTTGATGCATCTGCTCGTAATTACTGGTATCGGCACGTAATAATAAAATTTCTGCACCTAATTTTTCTAATGCTAAAAAATGCTGGATTTTGAGACTCACTTCATCATCTTGAGGATGAGTTTCCAGCCATTGTAAGAAATTATCTTGCTCTGGAAATTTAACATTTTCAATAAATATGAGTTTTGCTTGGAAAGTTTTTGTTAAATATTCTGCAAGCACAACCTCAATAGTTTCTAATCCACCAGGGAAAAAGTAAACACCTTGTTTTCTTAAAGGTATTTTTTCCTCAAATATTGACTCTGCATGAACTGGCTCAAATGTTTGTACCCAACGGTAGCGATCGCGATAAGCAACAACCATATCTGAGGATACAGTTGTTAACTCATTTGACAGTTGATCAAATATAATACTGTCATCATCTCTTCCCTCTGCCTCTGCGCGATTAGTTAAAGCAATATCAATACATCGACAAGTAATATTAGGATACTCTTGAGGAATGACTTTACATAAACCTAATATAGCTGCTTTTTCTGGGTCTAGTTTTTCGTTACCGTTGACTTCTTGAATATTGTTTGATATGACCCAAAGTTGTAAGCGATGCCTTTGGCAAGCCGCTAAAGCGTCTACGCTAATTTTTAATTTACTAAGGCTTTGCGTTAAAAATAGCAGACTGTTAAATTCTAAATATTTTTTATCCTGACAATTTTCAAGATGATTCACACTCCATAAATAAGCAATATTTTGAAGACTTTTACCCGATGCAATAAGTTCATTGAATAAAGCATCATAATCTTCGCATATACATGGATTAATTGTATAAATATCCACACCTAGTTGACTAAACTGCTCTCCCTGCTTAACGATAATGACATTTTTACCCTGATTTTTGAATGCATTAATTAATCTTTCAGCTACTCCACATTCATCAACGAAAAATAGCCATTGCTCTTGTATCGTTTCTATTTGAGAAGAAGATGTACAATGGAGCAAAGAGCGTTTCCATGAAGGAGCATAAAACCAGTCAGCAATATCTTGTTTACGATCTAAATTTGCTGGTTTTTTATTTAAAGAAGCAGATAAAGATTTAGCATCAATCCAATAGCGTTGTCGTTCAAAAGGATAAGTAGGTAAAGGTAAACGATGGCGCTTTTCGTAACTATAAAATCCTGACCAATCGATTTCTACACCAGCAAGCCACAACCGACCCAATGTTTGTAATAAAAAGCTGACATCAGATTGTTGCTCCTTAACATGGCGTAACGAAGTCAAGACATGTTGTTTAGCATCTTTCTCTAAATGCTGTGTCGTTAACGTGCCTAAAGTTCGCCCTGGTCCTACCTCCAGAAAAACACCCTCAAATTGCTGTATTAATTGCGATATCCCATCTGAAAATCTCACAGTTTGTCGTAAATGTTGACACCAATAATCAGGATTTGTAGCTTGTTCGTCGGTCATCCAATTGCCAGTCACATTGGAAATAAAGCCGATGCGTGGCGGATGAAGTTTGACTTTTTTGACAACCTCGATAAACTCTTCTAATATTGGCTCCATCATTTGTGAATGAAACCCATGAGATGTATGCAACAGCCGACATTCAATTTCTTGAGAGGAGAGTTGATTTTCTAAAGCCGCAACTGCTTGGTTTGTTCCAGAAACAACGCATGAAGAGGGGCTGTTGATAACTGCTATTTGTAGAGAATTTTTATACAACGCGTTTGTATCTAGTAGCAACTGCACATCTTTTTCTGGAAGTCTAATTGCCAGCATACTTCCTGTGGGCGCAAGTTGCATCAGTTGTCCTCTTTTTGCAACAATCAATAGGGCATCTTCTAGAGAAAATACACCTGCGATCGTTGCAGCCACATATTCGCCGATGCTATGACCAATCATTGCTTGTGGACGTATTCCCCAAGACATGAATAACTGAGCGAGAGCGTATTCTATTACGAATAATACGCTTTGGGTGAGGGCTGTTTGTTGGAGTTGCTTTGAAGCAGTCTCAGTGTCTTGTTCGTTGGGGTAAAGTAGGGAGCGAATATCAACACCAAGGTGCGGTTGCAAAATAACAGCGCAATTATCTACGTGTTTTTTAAACGTCGGTTCGACTTCGTACAGTTCCCTACCCATGTTTGCATATTGTGACCCTTGTCCGGAGAACATGAAGATGACTGGACAGTGACCTGAATCGTGGTGGTGACTAAAAATGCGTTGTGGATCTTGGTTATGAAGCAATTCCACTGCATCCTCTCGGTCGTGGCAAATCATGATGCGGCGATAGTCAAAAGTTCGCCGACCGACTTGTAAGGTGTAAGCGACATCTGCTAAGGGAGTATTGCGATTTTGTTCAAGATAATCGCGCAGTTGGGTAGTTGCTGTGTCTAAAGCGGTGCTGGTTTTGGCTGAAAGAACTAACAATTGCCAAGGACGCGAGGGACTCGAAGCTTCAATTACTGGAGCTTCTTCTAATATGACATGGGCATTAGTCCCGCCAATACCGAAGGAACTTACACCTGCTCTACGAGGTGTGCCGTTGCTTTCCCAGTCAGTAAGTTTAGTGTTGACGTAAAACGGGCTATTAGCAAAGTCTATTTCTGGGTTAGGTGTTTCAAAATGCAAGCTGGGAGGTATTTGTTTATGTTTGAGTGCCAGGACTGTTTTTATTAATCCTGTTACACCTGCTGCTATATTCAAATGCCCAACATTGGTTTTTACTGATGCGATCGCACAAAATCCTTTTTTATTGGTGCGTGCAAATACTTTTTTCAAAGCACTAATTTCAATTGGATCTCCCAACGCTGTACCAGTTCCATGAGCTTCAATATAAGTAACCGTTTCAGGACTAACAGAGGCGATCGCTTGAGCCTCTGCAACCACCTCAGCTTGACCACCCACACTAGGAGCTGTGTAGCCGACCTTTGCAGCACCATCATTATTAATGGCTGAACCTTTAATTACTGCATGAATATAGTCACCATCATCAATAGCATCCTCTAGTCTCTTAAGGACGACAAGACCCACGCCATTCCCGAAAATAGTCCCTTGGGAACTCGCATCAAAGGCGCGACAGTGACCATCGGGAGAAGTAATACCCCCTTGTTCATAGAAATAGCCTTCCTTTTGCAGGGATGTAATACAAATACCACCAGCTAAAGCCATGTCGCACTCGTAGTTTAGCAATCCTTGACATGCCGAATGGACTGCGACCAAAGATGTAGAGCAGGATGTTTGAATATTAATGCTTGGTCCCTTAAGATTCAACTTATATGAAACCCTTGTGGCAGCAAAGTCTTGACTATTGCCATATATAATAGGAAGTCCTATAGATTCAATGAGGTCAGGGTGGGAACTTAAGTTGTTCAGAAAGTAAGAACTCATATCGGTTCCCACATAAACACCTGTTAAGTTTTTGCCAGTTCCAGGTTCATAACCAGCATTTTCTAATGCTTCCCAAGCACATTCAATCAAAATACGGTGTTGGGGATCTACAATTTCAGCTTCTCTTGGCGAGAAATCGAACAAAGAGGCATCAAACATCTCAATATCTGAAATATTTGCACCAGCTTTTACATAATTAGGATTACTCAGCAATGTTGGATCAATCCCTGAAGCCTCTAATTCCTCATCACTGAAGAAAGAAATAGACTCCCGTCCCTTGCATAAGTTTTCCCAGAACTCACCAATATTTCTGGCTCCTGGAAAACGACCAACCAGACCAATTACAGCTATGCCTTTAAGAGAATTGTCCATTGCTTGATTAGACATTTATTTTCTCCTTTGCTTGATTAATTGTCGTTTTTCCTGCATAGCCGCTTCTTTTCTGCTGGCACGTTCATCAGCTTGCTGAAATATTGGCTCTTCAATTTGTTTACCACTTATATATTCAGCCAAGGAACTTACAGTTGAATGTTCAAACAAATCCGCAATTGATAAATTTTTATTTAATTCTTTGATAATTCTACTGCGAACCTGGATTATTAATAGAGAATCTCCGCCTAATTCAAAGAAATTATCATAAAGTCCTACATTTTTTATTCCCAAAATCTCTTGCCAGATATTGGCAATTTTTTGCTCGATTTTATTACTAGGAACTACGTAGGAATTTGATAAATCGGGTCTGGAATGTAGTAATAAATTTATTTGTTGATTCTCTGTCCGCTGTTGCAATGATTCCAAATTAATCCATTGATTAATTCTAGTTTGAAGCTCTCCAGTAGAAACAACTATATGATTAAATCCATTGTAGGTTAAAATTCGTTTAACAGCTTTTACTCCTTCTTCTGGGTTCAGGGCTAATTCTGTTAAATTTACACCTACAGATGTGTTTTCTTCATTTTCATTTGCTGCTGTCTCAAATCGCCAACCATCCCAACTGATACTACTCCATAAAGCTGGATAAATTTGATTGTGTAGATGCACAAAAGTATCCATAAAAATATTAGCTGCTGAGTAGGCAACAAATCCTAACCCTCCTAATATAGAAGATAGAGAAGATAGCAAAAAACAAAAATCTATATTTTGATTTTGCAAAACCTTTTTTAATACTAAAACACCTTGTAATTTTGGTTTAAATTGCTGCTCACAATCAGATTTACTGAGATTTTCAATCGCTTCAATAGATTCGCCTTGAACAACTCCAGCAGCATGAATAACACCATTAATTTGACCAAATTGCTGTTGAGTTTGAGCAATGACATTTTGCATTTGTTCAAGACTGCTGACATCAGCACTCACTACTAAAACTTCTGCACCATTACTTTCTAATTCTTTAACTTTACGAATTTTACGACTAGTGCCATCAGTTTCGTCATGGGTAGTCAGCCATTGTTCCCACTCGTCTTTTTCGGGTAAAGCAGAACGTCCCACCAATACTAGTTTTGCTTGTACAGTTTGCGCCAAGTATTCTGCCAAAATCAGCCCAATGCCTCCAAGTCCACCCGTAATTAAATAGACTCCTTTCTCTCTGAGTCGAGGATTTTCAATTTTAGGTTTCTCGAACCGCACGGGTTCAAAAGATTGCACCCAACGATTCAAACCTCGATAAGCGACAAGTTTTTCCGAATCCGAAACTTTCAGTTCCGCCAGCAATTGCTCTACAAGTTTTGCTTCCTGCCAACTGTCACTTTCTGGAAGTATAATATCAATACTACAACATTTTATATTTGAATATTCTTGGGAAATAACTTTAATCGGTCCAAGTAAAGTTGCTTTCTCTGGAGATATTTTTTCGTTCCCTGTGACTGGCTGCAAGTCGTTAGAAATAACTGTAATTTTTAATTCATCAGCAGTTTCTTGTTTTCCCAGAGTTTGAGCTATAAATAGGAGACTATAAAATCCTGTTATTTGAGCTTGCTCAACTGTTTCAACTGTTAGTTCTTTGTCTATACTTGGTGTTATACTCCATAGATGAACAATTGATTTTGGTAATTTATTCTGTTTGCAAAGCTCTTGAATCAAAATATCATAATCCAGATTATTGCCTGGGTTAATTGTATATTCATGGTCACTGACTATGCTGAAATTATCACCATTTTTAACAGTAATTATGTTTTGATTGTATACTTCTAATTCTTTGATTAATTTACTACCCAAACCACACTCATCAATAAACACCAAAATACAAGATTCATCAGATGCCAATTCTTGATTTTCTATTTGTACTGGGAGTAAAGAGGGTTTCCAAAAAGGAATATAAAACCAGTCGGCAATATCAGGTTTTTTACTCAGTGATAATTGATGCTCGCTTTCCCTTTGCTTGTTAGGCTCAATCCAGTAACGTTGTCGTTCAAAAGGATAAGTAGGTAAAGGTAAACGATGACGCTGTTCATGAGCATAAAAGCCCGACCAATCAATTTCTACACCCGCAAGCCACAACCGACCCAATGTTTGCAATAAAAAGCTAACATCCGATTGTTGCTCCTTAACATGGCGTAACGAAGTCAATACCTGTTGTTTAGCATCTTTCTCTAAATGCTGTGTCGTTAACGTGCCTAAAGTTCGTCCTGGTCCCACCTCCAGAAAAACACCTTCAAATTGCTGTATTAATTGCGATATCCCATCTGAAAATCTCACAGTTTGTCGTAAATGTTGACACCAATAATCAGGATTTGTAGCTTGTTCGTCGGTCATCCAATTGCCAGTCACATTGGAAATAAAGCCGATGCGTGGCGGATGAAGTTTGACTTTTTTGACAACCTCGATAAACTCTTCTAATATTGGCTCCATCATTTGTGAATGAAACCCATGAGATGTATGCAACAGCCGACATTCAATTTCTTGAGAGGAGAGTTGATTTTCTAAAGCCGCAACTGCTTGGTTTGTTCCAGAAACAACGCATGAAGAGGGGCTGTTAATCACCGCGATTTGTAAGGATTGTTTTAAAAGCGATCGCACATCTTTTTCTGGAAGTCTAATTGCCAGCATACTTCCTTTGGGTGCAAGTTGCATCAGTTGTCCTCTTTTTGCAACAATCAATAGGGCATCTTCTAGGGAAAATACACCTGCAATTGTTGCAGCCACATATTCCCCGATGCTATGACCAATCATTGCTTGTGGACGTATTCCCCAAGACATGAATAACTGAGCGAGAGCGTATTCTATTACGAATAATACGCTTTGGGTGAGGGCTGTTTGTTGGAGTTGCTTTGAAGCAGTCTCAGTGTCTTGTTCGTTGGGGTAAAGTAGGGAGCGAATATCAACACCAAGGTGCGGTTGCAAAATAACAGCGCAATTATCTACGTGTTTTTTAAACGTCGGTTCGACTTCGTACAGTTCCCTACCCATGTTTGCATATTGTGACCCTTGTCCGGAGAACATGAAGATGACTGGACAGTGACCTGAATCGTGGTGGTGACTAAAAATGCGTTGTGGATCTTGGTTATGAAGCAATTCCACTGCATCCTCTCGGTCGTGGCAAATCATGATGCGGCGATAGTCAAAAGTTCGCCGACCGACTTGTAAGGTGTAAGCGACATCTGCTAAGGGAGTATTGCGATTTTGTTCAAGATAATCGCGCAGTTGGGTAGTTGCTGTGTCTAAAGCGGTGCTGGTTTTGGCTGAAAGAACTAACAATTGCCAAGGACGCGAGGGACTCGAAGCTTCAATTACTGGAGCTTCTTCCAAGATCGCATGGGCATTAGTTCCACCAATGCCGAAGGAACTCACGCCTGCTGTGCGGGGTGTACCGTTAGTTTTCCACTCTGATAACTTAGTATTAACAAAAAAGGGACTGTTGGCGAAATCTATCTGTGGATTGGGTTTTTCAAAGTGCAAGCTGGGAGGTATTTGTTTGTGTTTTAATGCCAGGACTGTTTTTATTAATCCTGTTACACCTGCTGCTGTATCCAAATGCCCGACATTGGTTTTGACTGAACCTATCGCACAAAATCCTTTTTTATTGGTGCTAGCGCGAAAAGCTTGTGTGAGAGCCTTAATTTCAATCGGGTCTCCTAAAACGGTTCCTGTACCGTGCGTTTCTACATAACTAATAGTCTCAGGATCGACGCCCGCTAAGGCTAAAGCCTCTAAAATAACTCCTCTTTGACCATCAACACTAGGGGCTGTGTATCCAACCTTTAAAGAACCATCATTATTAACTGCTGAACCTTTAATTACTGCATGAATATAGTCACCATCACTAATAGCATCCTCTAATCTTTTCAAAATCACCACACCTAAACCATTGCCACCAACTGTTCCCTGCGCTTGAGCGTCAAAAGCTCGGCAATGACCATCAGGAGATTGAATTCCTCCTTGTTGATAGTAATAACCAGTTTTTTGCAACATTGTAACAGAAACACCACCCGCTAAGGCAATATCACTTTCACCATTTAATAAACTTTGGCAGGCTAGGTGGATAGCAACTAATGATGTAGAACAGGCCGTTTGAACATTGATACTTGGCCCTCTCAAATTTAATTTGTAAGAAATTTGCGTAGGTAAGAAATCCTTATCATTTCCAATCAAAATTTGGTAACTATCTACTGATTCCATCAAATCCAGATTGGAATATAAGTTTGAAAGTAAGTAATTACTTGCAGCAACACCAGCGAAAAGACCTATTTGACCACCATAAGTTTCAGAGTTATAGCCAGCATTTTCTAAAGCTGACCAAACACATTCAATAAAAAGGCGGTGTTGTGGGTCTGTAATTTCAGCTTCTCTAGGTGAAAAACCAAAAAAGGAAGCATCAAAGAACTCTATATCTTCTAATGTACCGCTTGCTTTCACATAATTGCGATCGTTGAGTAATGATTGATCTAGCCCAGCAGATATTAATTCCTCATCTGTGAAAAAAGAAATTGACTCTACACCATCTCGCAGATTTTGCCAAAAGCTATCAACTTGATTTGCTCCAGGAAAACGACCTGCCATTCCAATAATAGCTATTTCGTCTCTATCATTTAAGCTGTCAATCAAATTATCGGCTATATCCATACGTCAAAACCTGACCGTAAATGTTTTTTGGCTAATATCAAAGCACTCGGTACACAATTCAAATTTCTGAAGCAATCTGAACTTGATCGTTTAAAACTGCATCAATATCTGTTTCAGTAGTTAATGGATTGGCAATTACTGCACGCATGGCTATTACAGAGATTTCTTTATCCAAGCTGATGGTTGTTTTTGTCGTTCGTGAGATAAAAGTTCTACCAATTTGACGCTGTATCTTCTGCAAATGCTCATTGAAATTATTAATAAATCGATTTTCTGTCTCTGATAATTGTTTGTTAGTAACTACTTCTCTAAATTGCTCTGGAATATAACGATAAATTAGCAGATTAGTATCAGGTTCAGCCAATAATTCAAATTCAGGCATTGCTGAAATCCGAGCTGCCATGTATTGAGTTTTGCGGATTCCTTCGTCAATTAAAAACTCATATCCACTAAGACCAATCAGCTTTAGACCTGCATGTAAAAATAAAGCCATGCCTGGTCGAGAACCTTCTAAAGAACGCTTACCTAAATCAAATGACCCTTTACGCATGGTATAGCTAGCCTGTTTTTCAATAGAAGAAGCTAAATGAGGGTCGCGGAAAAAGACCATACCAATACCCATTGGCAAATACAATTGTTTATGTCCATCAATGGTTACTGAATCAGCTTTTTCAATGCCAGCAAGCTTATGTTTATGTTTTCGAGAAAATATCACTGGACCACCCCAAGCAGCATCCACATGAAAATGTATATTATTTTCTTGGGCAATCTCTGCTATATCCTCTAGTGGATCGACGCTACCAGAATCTGTAGTTCCAGCAATACCAACAATAGCCATGATATGCAAGTTTTGTTGGCGACAATCTGCAACAGCTTTACGTAAAGCTTGGATATTGACTCGATTGTTAGAATCTACTGGAACTCGTATCAAATTTTTAGTGCTGATCCCCATCAAATCCGCAGCTTTATCAAAGGAGAAATGCATTAATTCGGAACCAATTACAACTGCTCCTTTGTAGCCGTAAAAATTTAAAGCTGCATTTAAACCTTCTTTTTCTATACCTAAAAAATCGTTCTTCGCGCCTAAAGACCTATTTCGAGCACACCACAAAGCTGTAATATTGGCTGTTGTGCCACCAGAAACCAAAATTCCTAATGTACTTTGATTATTTTGAATATGCTGGGCATAGAAATTATCGGATAAATTATAAATTTGCCGATGCATCATTGCTAAAGCCTCACGTTCGTAAAAGCTCAAGGCTTTGGCTGTTTCTATTTTGACAGCGTTTTGATTCATTGCTGTCATTAGTTTGGCTAAAGGACGCACAAAAGCAGGAAGTGCAGAGGTCATATGACCGATAAATTGTGGTGCAGATGTATGTATTGAATGAGCAACAACATTTTCATTTAAGTATTGAAAATAGCTTTCAAAATTAGTAGGTTGTGCAGGTATTTTGCTATCACCAAAATTTTTGATTATCCATTCAATGTCAACATTGGTATTTGCACTGTCTGCAATTAAAAAATCTTGAGAAAAATTTTCAACCATTTCATCTATTTGAGCTTCAATTGATTTCCCTTGAGGAGGCGCAAATATTTGTTTTACATACTGACTAATTTCCGTAGATAATACTTTTTCTGATGGGGGAAAAATCTTTTTAGATAAAATTTCTTTTTCACTTAATGTCATGTGACTTCCTTGGATAACCAATAATGTATTTTTCTATCTTCAGTGGAGAGTAAAGCAATGAGTATTTAGATACTCATAGAGTTGAGAGCAAATTTTAATTTTCTAAATTTTATTCATTGGATTGGTGCGAAACTTCTCTTTCCATAGTTGCTGCTCGATGTTCTTTTCTAGCTTGTTTTCGACGTTGTGTCGAAGCTTTCCTGCTTTCAGAACGATGAGATACAAAATATGTTTCTTCTGTTGATTCCTGGCTAAAATATCCAGCTAAGTGGCTCACGGTTGGATATTGAAACATTTCCACCAAGAGTAAATCTTTCTGGAATATTTTTTGTAATTTACTATGAACTTGAACTAAAAGCAGCGAATGACCACCCAACTCAAAGAAATTATCATGGATTCCTACGTCCTCAACATTCAGTATTTCTTGCCAAATATCAGCAATAGTTTGTTCTACCTCAGTTTGGGGTGACTGATAAACTGTTTCCAATTGGGGACGTGCAGTATCAGGAGCAGGTAATGCGGTGCGATCAATCTTACCGTTGGGCGTGAGTGGTAGTACCTCTAATATGACAAAAGCTGCTGGTATCATGTAGTTTGGCAGTTTTGACTCCAAGAAGCTACGTAATTCAGAAAGAGTGAGTGTTTGCTCTTTTTGTGGGACTACATAAGCAACTATTCGTTGAGAGTCTGCTGAATCTTCATGTACTACAACTACAGTTTCTCGAATTATTGGGTGTTGAGTGATTACTGCTTCAATTTCTCCGAGTTCTATGCGGAATCCTCGAACTTTTACTTGATGGTCAATACGACCTAAATATTCAATGTCTCCATTCGGTAAATATCGTGCCTTATCGCCGGATTTATAAAGACACGCATTTGGTTTATCACTAAAGCGATTAGGAATAAACCTAACAGGTGTTAGTTCTGGTCGATTTAAATAACCTCTGACCACACCAGCACCACCAATGTGCATTTCACCTGGTACTCCGATAGGTACTGGCTGCCCATACATATCTAACAAATAAACTTGCAAGTCACCTATTGGACGACCTATTAAACTCGCTGATGTAACTTCTAAGTCTGCCATTGTTAGCGGACGATACGTCACATGTACGGTTGTTTCCGTAATCCCGTACATATTTATTAACTGTGGTGACTGGTCGCCATGACGTTCAAACCAAGGTCTTAAACTTTCCAGTTGCAATGCTTCTCCACCGAAAATGACTTTTCTCAGGCTTAAGTTGTTAGTATTTTCCAGGGACTCCTCTACCTGTATCAGTTGGCGGAAAGCAGAAGGTGTCTGGTTAAGTACAGTTACTTGCTGTGCTAACAATAATTGATAAAAGTCTTCTGGTGAACGACTCAGCCAATATGGTACTACTACTAATTGTCCACCATATAGCAATGCTCCCCAGATTTCCCAAACTGAAAAGTCAAAGGCTATGGAGTGGAATAATGTCCAGATATCCTGTTGGTTAAAGTTGTACCAGGATTGGGTTGCTGCAAACAGACGAATAACGTTGCTGTGATTGACTAAGACACCCTTAGGTTGACCTGTTGAGCCAGAGGTGTAGATGATATAAGCTAGGTTATCGGTTGTGGATTCACTAATTGGGTTTTGTGAGTTTTGTTGAGCTACACTTTCCCAGTTTGTATCTAGACAAACAACCCTTGTCTGGTGTTGTGGCAAATTCTCTATCAAGTGCTGTTGTGTTAGTAGTACTGATACAGCAGCGTCTGACAAGATGAAGGCTAAACGTTCTGGTGGATTAACTGGGTCTAGTGGTACATATGCACCACCTGCTTTGAGGATGGCTAATAGTCCGATGATCATAGAAAGCGATCGCTCTACACAAATCCCTACCAATACTTCTGGTTGGACTCCCAGTTGTTGTAAATAATGTGCTAGTTGATTTGCTCTTGTGTTGAGTTCGCGGTAGGTTAATTGTTCATCTTCAAACACCACTGCGATCGCATCAGGCGTTTTCTCTACCTGCGCTTCAAATAATTCATGGATACATTGCTGTTGAGGGTATTCGACTTTTGTGTCATTCCATTTCCTAAGTATTTGATAACTTTCTTTTGAAGTCAACATCGGTAATTCTTGAAGTTTTGTTTCGGGGTTAGTGACAAAACCTTCTAACAAGGTTTCTAAATGCCCCAACATTCGACTAATAGTAGCGTTATCAAAGCGACGGGTATAATATGCAATGGACAGATTTAATAAATCTGTACCTGGACTTATCCCCACGGCCAGAGGATAGTTTGTCTTTTCAAATAACTGATATTCGTTGCTCCCCATGCTTTGAGCTAGTTTCCCTTGAGTAGAATCTATTAGATAGTTATTAAAAACTAAAAGGCTCTCAAATAGTGGTAAACCACGAGGTATTTCACTCCATTGTTGGATTTGCATCAGTGGACTGTACTCATACCGACGCATCTGGACTTCTTGAGTTTGAAGCTGTTTCAGCCAAGATAAGAGAAAATCATTACTGTGTACTCGCACTCGTAGCGGCAATGTATTGATAAAAAGTCCTACCATAGACTCAGCCTCTGCTAGTGCAGCAGGTCGCCCAGAAGACGTGGCTCCAAAAACTACATCTTCCTCAGCACTATAGCGGCTCAAAAGCACTGCCCAAGCTCCCTTTAGCAGGATGTTCAAAGTCAGTTTATGCTTTCGTGCAAAGGAATTCAGGGCGGCTGTCATTGTTGCCGACAGTTGAATCTGTTGCTTATCATAGTCTTCGTCTTGGAAAGAGTTGCTACCCGAAGCTTTGTCCACCAACATCGGTGTCGGTACCGTGAATCCTTTAAGGGTTTCGCGCCAGAAAGCTTCAGCCTTGGATAGGTCTTGCTGCTGTAGCCAAGCAATATATTCCCTATATGGACGAGGACGTTCCAGATGTAAATCCTGACCCTGGCAGAATGCATTATAAAATTCATAAAATTCTTTCCACAGCCAGGTCATGGACCAACCTTCCATCAGTATGTGATGAAAGCTGAAGACAAATTGGTAAGTGTTATTAGCTACTTGAATCAATGTCAAGCGTATTAGTGGAGCTTGAGAAAGGTTAAAACCGCGCTCGCGATCTGCTTTTAAGAAAACTTCCAGCTGCCTTTTTTGCTCCTCTAAAGATAGTTTTCGCCAGTCTTGGAACTCCCAAGGTAAGTCTATTTGCCGATACACCACTTGATATGGCTTATCAAGATTTTCCCAATAGAAGGAGGTTCGCAAAATTGGGTGCCGATCCACAATTTGTTGCCAAGCTTTCTTAAAGACTGAAACGTCAAGCTTTTCTTGCAAGGTGCAGGAAAACTGGTCAAAATACACTCCGGAATTAAGTGCAGCAAGCGTGTGGAACAGCATACCCTGCTGCATAGGTGAAAGTTCGTAGATATCTTCTACATTATCCTGTATCATTGAGAATTCCCCACGTTTGATTGACTAGCCTGAGCCAGCAACTTACTCAAATTGTCTTGACTTATTTTTGCAGCGGAAAAGTCTGAAGGGCTGTAATCCACTGTTTCAAGAGACTGACAGTGAGCGATCAAAGATTTGAGTGCTTCTACAAAACTATGAGATAATTTTTCTATTGTGTCAGGTCGATGCAGATTAGAGCTATAACTCCAAGTCATTTGCAACTGACCTTCAGCGACTATCCCGGTGACTTCCAGCAAATGAGACCGAGTTCCTTGTAAACTTCGCTCCGATCCATAGGGTTCTTCAGTTGGCCGGAACAAAGAAGACTGAACCAAGCTTTTACTAAACTGGCCAAGGTGGCCGAAAATCACTTCTGCTTTGGGAATTGAGCAATTTTCCTCAGTAACTCTCGCATCTTCGCTCAAATAGCGTAGCACTCCATGGTCAATACCCTCATTAGAGATGCTGCGAAGTTGCTCTTTAACAACTTTCAATGCATCGCCTGGATTGTCAGCCTTTTCTATATCCAAAAGTACAGAATAGATAGTAGTAAACCAACCTACTGTTCGAGATATATCTACATTATCTATAGATGCCTCCCGCCCATTTCCTTCGAGATCAACAAGTAGCGAATTGACGTTTGTCCATTGTGCAAAAGCCTGTACAAGAGCAGTAAGCAGAACCTCTTGTGTATTGGTTCGATAGACTAATGGGACCTCTTGTAGCAGCGCTTGGGTCTCTTTTTCGCTTAATACTACTGACAAAGTTTGAGCGGATGTTACAGTGTTAACACCTTCAGGATAATCGATTGGTAGGTTAGATACCTGTTTGTGATGTTTGTTCAACCAGGAATCTAATTTTTGTTGCAGGGAACTTGAGCGAGCGTACTCTTTTAATTGGAAAGACCACTGCTTGAAAGAGGTTGTCTTTTGTGGAAGTTGAATTTCCTGATCCTGAACGAGTTGCTCATAAGCAGTTTGGATATCTTCTAACAAGATTCGCCAAGAACCAAAATCTACTGCCAAGTGGTGGATGACGACTAACAAGCGGCTTAACTTGTTGGCACCCAGTTCAAAAAGGGCAACCCGCACAATTGGTCCTTCTGACAAGTTCAGGCTGGCTTGAACTTGAGCAGCACTTACTTCCATAACAGATTTTTGAGCCTCTGTTGACAGTGCTGACAAATCTAACCGTGTAAAAGGCACCACCTCCTCAGGACTAGCGTTGATTTGCTGCCAGCCACATTCAGAGGGTGTGAACCGAAGACGAAGCGCATCATGATGTATTAGTATTTGACAGAATGCTTGCTCTAACAATGCTGGATTGAGAACTTGCAATACCTCTAGCAAAAATGCTTGATTCCAATGGTGGACTTGGGGTTGATTCTGCTCAAAGAACCAATGTTGGATAGGCACTAAGGGTATCAAACCAGTAATTAAGTCCTGTTCAGCTTGTATGATCTGGCTTGTGCTCGCTACTTCTGCCAATTCGGCAATTGTCTGGTATTCAAATAGTTGCTCAGGGGTAAGCCGAAAACCTGCTTTAGCGGCTCTAGCGCTGACTTGAATGCCTAGAACTGAATCTCCACCCAACTCAAAAAAGTTATCGTGGATGCCTACTGGATCAATAGCAAGGAGTTCTCCCCAGATGTTAGCAATAGTTTGCTCTACCTGACTTCTGGGAGCAACATAGTCATTTTCTAGATTGGGTCTTGAGTAAAATGAGGAGTAACTGACTTTTTCTGTAAGTTTAGAGCCTTTACTAAATTCAGGTTTAGTCCATTTTTTTATTGTATCTTGAAGATCTACTGTTAAGACCGCCACCTGAATGAGTTGACTTGTAAATAAAAAACGTTTAATGGCTTCCAAACCTTCTTGGCGCGTCATCGCGGAGTCCGCACCTTTAAGTACGGTCATCGATTCAGAGGATTCTTGAGTCATCCATTCGCCTTTGATACTTCGCCAGGGAACAAGGCTTGTTTGGTTATGTTTATGTACAAAAGCGTCAGTAAAAGTGTATGCTGCCGGATAGGCAGCCATGCCTAATACCCCTATAATTGTAGATAGTGACGATATTAGCAGACAAAAATCAAGTTCTTTTCCCTGTAAAATATCCTCTAATACAAACAGTCCATAGCCTGTTGAGCGTAATTGATTTTCACACTCAGTTTTACTTATCTGTTGAACAGTGCGATACAACCTTATTCCTGCTGCATGAATGACACCATGAATTTCACCAAAGCGGTCTGATGCTTGAGTCATTACTGCTTGCATTTGTTCGAGATTACCAATATCGGCACGGCAAATTAGAACCTCAGAACCTAATTTCTCTAGTGCTTGCACTTTCTTGATTTGGCAAGTAATATCATCGTCCTCATCATGAGACGCTAGCCATTGAGACCACTCTTGTTTTGGGGGAAGACCGGAACGCCCTGTGAGAATTAGCTTGGCACGAGCTGTTTGAGCGAGATATTCCGCTAGCAACAAGCCAATACCTCCAAGACCACCCACTATTAGGTACACTCCTCCTTCTCTGATGGAAATAGTTCCCTCATCTGGCTCCTCAAGGTGTATTAGCTCAAAAGTTTGCACCCATCGGTGTTTGCCACGGTAGGCAACCATATTCTCAGATGCCGTTTGAGTGAGTTCTGCTAAAAGTTGGTCTATGAGTTGATTTTCTTGGCGTGTCCCTGATTCAGGAATGACAACATCAATGTTACGACAGGTGATGTTGGGATACTCTTGGGGAATCACCTTACAAATTCCCATGACAGTTGCTTTTTCTGGGCACAACTTTTCATCACCATTTACCTCTTGCACATTGTTGGTAACAACTAGAATTTGGAGATCATTGGTAATCTCTTGTTTTCCTAACCCCTGTGCTAGGAAAAGCAGACTATAAAATCCATTATTCTGACATTCCTCAAAGAACTGATGAGGGGATTGTCCCTGTTGGTTGGGAATAAGACTCCAAAAATGGGCGATCGCATTTGGGTTTAAATCCAATGAGTCAAGTTCTTTGAGCAAAGCATCATAGTCACTGCTTGCTTGTGGATTAATTGCATAAACACAATCATCTAACTTACTAAACTGCTGTCCTACCGTTATAGTGATAACATCATGACCCTCTGTATTGAGTTTTTTGGCTATTTGTGAACCTACTCCAGTAGCATCAACAAACACTAACCAGCACAATTTTTGTTTTGATTTTAATGCTTTATAGTCAGAGCGTTTCCAGGAAGGGATGTAAAACCAGTCAGCAATGTTTGGTTTTCTCTGTAATGTTTGTTGTAAGGGCGTAGCTAAAGCAGCTTCAGGGTTTGCCTCAATCCAGTAACGTTGGCGCTCAAAAGGATACGTTGGTAAAGGAATGCGATTGCGTTGCTCCGCAGCATAGAAACTAGACCAGTCTACTTTTACCCCAGCCAGCCAAAGCCGACCTAATGTGTTCAGTAAAAATGCGACATCTGATTGTTGCTCATAAGAATGCCGCAGGGAGGGGAGCATTACTGCTTTGATATCGTCACTTCCTACACATTGCGATGCAAAACTAATCAATCCTTGCCCAGGACCAATCTCTAATAAAATCGGATTGTCTTTTTGCCATAACTGTTGCACTCCTGAAGCAAAGCGTACTGGTTGACACAGGTGGTTCACCCAATAACTGGGATCTGTTGCTTGTTCTGCTGTAATCCAAGTTCCCGTAACGTTGGATAAATAAGGAATTTTCGGAGATTTGAGGGTAAAGGTTTTGACTAAATCCCTAAAGGCAGGTGCGATCGCCTCCATCATCACAGAATGAAAAGCATGGGAAGTCTGCAAACGTTTACCAACTAAATTCTGCTGGCTCAATTGTCGTTCCCATTCTTCTACAGCGTCTGTGGCACCTGCTATTACACACAACGACGAGCCATTGATTGCAGATAGAGAAATGTTCTCATTGAGTAGAGGCTGTATTTCTGACTCTGAAAGCGGAACTGCTAGCATTGCCCCTTCTGGCAACTCTTGAATCATTTGCGCTCTTTTAGCTACCAGAGTTAAAGCATCTTCCAGAGATAAAACTTCGGCTAAAGCTGCTGCTACATATTCACCGATGCTGTAGCCAATCATTGCACAAGGACGGATTCCCCACGACATCCACAACTGAGCTAAAGCATATTCAATCACGAACAGAGCAGGCTGAGTTAGAACGGTTTGATTGAGCTTTTGAGTAGCGACATCTGTTTGTTCTTCACCGCGACCTAACATTTTTCGTAAATCTAGCCCATTGGATTGAGTATTTTGTTTTTGCTTATAGTCATTTCCACTGTTTTTATTCGGATATAAAACCTCTCGCAAATCAAGACCAAGTTCGGGTTTGAGGAATTCGCAGCATTGATCAACACAGGCACGAAATGTTGACTCAGTTTGGTAGAGTTCAAGAGCCATATCAATGTAATGAGTTCCCAGTCCAGAAAACATAAAGGCAACAGGGCGTTCCTGAGTTTTCTGAGTACTGGTGATGACTCGCCTTGGCTCTTGAAGTGCATTTATCGCATCTTGAATATCTCGGCAGACAACCATACGCCGATGCTCGAAAGCTCTGCGTCCAACCTGCAATGTGTAAGCTACATCAGCGAGGTTTAAATTGGGATGCTCTTGAAAATAATTAGTTAGATTTGCTGTAGCCGTTTCCAGTGCCGAACTAGTTTTGGCAGATAACATCAATAACTGCCAAGGACGAGAAAGACTCGAAGGTTCAAGTACAGGGGCTTCTTCAAGAATCACATGAGCATTGGTTCCCCCTAACCCAAAGGCACTAACTCCTGCACGTCGGGGAGTACCATTGCTTTGCCATTCAGCAAGTGTAGTATTGACGTAGAAAGGACTATTGGCAAAGTCAATTTCGGGATTAGGCTGCTCAAAGTGCAAGCTTGGAGGTATCTGTTTGTGCTTGAGAGCTAGAACAGTTTTGATTAATCCCGTCACACCAGCAGCTGCATCCAAATGCCCAATATTGGTTTTGACGGAACCAATGGCACAGAATCCTTTGTTTTGGGTACTAGAGCGAAAAGCTTGTGTCAGCGCAGCAATTTCAATTGGATCTCCTAAAGCGGTTCCAGTACCGTGAGTTTCAATGTATGTGATAGTTTCAGGTTCTACTTCAGCGATGATTTGAGCCGCTCTAATCACCTTTGCTTGGGTATCGATACGAGGTGCTGTATAGCTAACTTTGACAGCCCCATCATTATTGATAGCTGAACCTTTGATCACAGCATGAATGCAATCTCCATCGACAAGAGCATCTTCCAATCGCTTCAAAACTACAATACCTACACCGTTACCACCAACAGATCCTTGAGCTTCTGCATCAAAAGCACGGCAGTGTCCATCGGGAGATGAAATACCCCCTTCTTGGTAGAAATAGCCAGATTTTTGTGATGCACTGATTGCAACACCACCAGCTAAGGCAATATCACATTCACCACCAAGCAAACTTCGGTAGGCAAAATGTACAGCAACCAATGAAGTTGAACATGCAGTTTGAATATCTACAGAAGGTCCCTCTAGCTGTAATTTGTAAGAAACTCGTGTTGTGAGAAAATCTTTGCCGCTTGCAAGGAGAAGTTGAAGATCATCGGTAGAATTTACAACATTTTGATTTGAATAAAGATTGAACATATAACTGTTCGTGCCTGCGCCTGCATAAACCCCAATTAAACCTTTATACTTTTTAGAATCATAGCCAGCGCTTTCAAGAGCCTCCCAGGCACACTCCAAAAAAAGACGCTGTTGGGGATCGATGATTTCTGCTTCTCTAGGATTGAAACCAAAGAACGAAGCGTCAAAAAACTCTACATCTTCTAATATACCCCCAGATCTTACATACTGAGGATCATTCAGTATAGTAGGGTCTATTCCTGAAGATATTAGTTCTTCATCTGTGAAAGAAGCTATTGACTCTTCACCATTTTGCAAATTTTGCCAAAATTCTTCAATATTTTTAGCACCAGGAAAACGACCTACCATGCCAATGATTGCTATTTCTAAACCATTCCGATTCCATTCTATCTGAGTACTCATTTTTCTTGAATTTTCTTACTAATTGTTAAAAACTGTTTGGTACGATCTTTACCTTCTTTTAAGTGTTCGCTTCTAGCGTCAGTTTGGTCAGAAGATGATGGGTCATTATTGTTTGATCGACTGAGAAAATCAGTCAAGTAACTGATGGTCGGATATCTAAATAAGTCGAGGACTGATAATTCCCTTTTAAAAACTTCACGCAACTTACTATGAACCTTAAGTAAGAGCAGCGAATGACCACCGAGTTCAAAAAAATTATCATGGATTCCTACGTTCTCAACATTAAGTAGTTCTTGCCAAATATCAGCAATAGCCTGTTCCACTTTAGTTTGAGGTGGTTGATAAATTGCTTCCAATTCAGGTCTTATTGTGTCAGGTACTGGTAGTGCTTTCCGGTCAACCTTACCATTTGGTGTTAGTGGTAGTGCTTCTAATGTGACAAAAGTTGCTGGCACCATGTAGTTTGGCAACTTCGACTCTAAAAAGCTACGTAGCTCGGTAATTGCCAGCATTTGTTCTTTTTGCGGAACTACATAGGCAACTATTCGTGGAGAATTTTCTGAATCTAAGCGTACTACAACTACAGTTTCTCGTACTCCTGCATATTGAGTAATGACTGCTTCAATTTCTCCCAACTCAATACGGAAACCACGAAGCTTCACCTGATTATCAATGCGACCGAGAAACTCAATATTGCCGTTGCTATCGTACCGGGCTAAGTCCCCAGTTTTGTAGAGGCGAGATCCTAACTCATCCCTACAAGGGTTAGGAATAAATTTTTGGGCCGTCAATTCCGGGCGGTTGAGGTAGCCCCGTGCTAACCCAGCACCGGCAATGTGTAATTCCCCAGCAACACCTATAGGTACTGGTTGTAACTGAGCATCTAGCAGATAAACTTGAGTGTTGCCAATTGGGCACCCAATTGATATTGATTTTATAGTACTATCAAGTCGCCTTGGTATAGGATAGCAACAACTAAAAGTAGTGCTTTCTGTAGGGCCGTATCCGTTGATAATTTGCGTAGATGGCAAAATTTCTTGAGCGCGAAGAACATGGGAAACTGAGAGTGCTTCGCCACCAATTAATAGCTGTTGAATTCCTAAAAAAGCGTTTGGTGTATCATCAATGACAGCGTTGAAGAGTGCCGCCGTCATCCACAAAGTGGTAATTTCGTGTTTGTGGAGGATGTCACTTAGATACTTTGGTGTCGGAATATCTCCTGGGAACAAGACGCACCGCGCACCGTGCAATAAGGTTCCCCACAACTCGAAGGTAGAAGCATCAAAGGAAATCGATGCCATCTGTAGAATTCTTTGTGTGGCATCTAGATTAACGTAATCTATTCCAAACAACAGACGGATAACGCCACGGTGAACAACCTCTACACCCTTAGGTTTGCCTGTAGAGCCAGAGGTATAGTTAATATAAGCTAAGTTGTCTGATTTTACTTGACTGAAAGGATTTTCTTGACTTTCTTGAGCGATCGCATTCCAATCTGTGTCCAAACAGATAACTTTGGCTTTGTGAGAAGGCAAAGTCTCCACCAGTCGTGTCTGAGTAAGTAGTACCGACACAGAAGCATCTTCCAACATGAAAGCCAAACGTTCTTGGGGATAGCTAGGGTCTAGTGGTACATATGCACCATCGGCTTTGAGGATGGCTAATAGTCCGATTATCATAGAGAGCGATCGCTCTACACAAATCCCTACCAATACTTCTGGTTTCACTCCTAGCTGTTGGAAATAGTGCGCTAGTTGATTCGCTTGATTGTTCAACTCGCGGTAGGTCAACTGTTGGTCTTCAAACACCACCGCTACTGCATCAGGTGTTTTTTCTACCTGTGCCTCAAACAATTGATGAATGCACTTATCTTGAGCATATTCTGTTTTAGTATCATTCCACTCAACTAATAATTGTTGTACTTCAGATCGGGTTAGTAATTGCAAATCTGAAATCCGTTGTTCGTGCTTGCTAACTATGCTTGATAATAAAGTCTGGAAGTGTCCCAGCATCCGGGTAATAGTAGCATTATCAAAGCGATGGGTATCGTATGAAATAGATAGATTCAATAAATCTGATTTAGACGCTACTTTCACGGTCAGAGGGTAGTTTGTCCAGTCAAATAATGTTTGAGATTCATCTAATAACTGAGATTCGGCGATTCCTATGCTTTGAGCAAGCGCTTCTTGATTGTAATCTACTAACTCATTATCAAAAACTAAAATGCTATCAAATAGTTGTAAACCACGCGGGATCTCACTCCAGTGTTGAATTTTGAGTAACGGGCTATATTCGTACTCCCGCATCTCAACTTCTTCGGCTTGCAGCTTTTTCAGCCAAGCTGAAAGAAAAGCATTATTATCTACTTGTACTCGTAGCGGCAGTGTGTTGATAAACAGTCCGATCATAGACTCTGCATCTGCTAGCTCAGTCGGCCGTCCTGAAGATGTAGATCCAAAAACTATATCTGACTCTTCACTATAACGATTTAAAAGTAAAGCCCAAGCTCCTTTCGTTAAGATATTTAAGGTCAGCTGATGTTTGCGTGCAAAAGATTTTAGGGCAGTTGTCATAGTTGCCGACATCAAGACTTCTTGCCTTTGACGATCTTCTTTTGGATCAGAAAAGCTAGCAGAAGTCTTAGCCGCGATTATTGGTGTTGGTGATGTGAATCCTTTGAGTTTCTGCCGCCAAAAAGTCTCTGCTTTACCTATGTCTTGCTGTTTTAACCAAGCAATATATTCTCTATAAGCACGGGGACGTTCTAGATGTAAATCTTGACCTTGGCAAAAAGCATTATAAAACTCATAGAATTCTTTCCACAACCAATTTAAAGACCATCCTTCCATTAATATGTGATGAAAACTGAAAACAAATTGATAATTGTCATCAGCCACCTGAATCAATGTTAGGCGGATTAAAGGTGCTTGAGAAAGTTCAAAGCTGCGATCGCCATCTGCTTTTAAGAAAGTTTTGAGCTGTTTTTGTTGCTCTTGTAAGGTTAATTTCCGCCAGTCTTGGAATTCCCAAGGTAAGTCTACTTGCCGATAAACTACTTGATAGGGTTTATCAAGATTATCCCAATAAAAAGAGGTACGCAAAATTGGATGGCGATCCACAACTTGCTGCCAAGCTTTCCGGAAGGCTGGGATATCCAGCTTTCTTTGCAAGTTGAAGCAAGCCTGCTCGAAATAGACTACAGAATTGGGTGCAGCAAGTTTGTGAAAAAGCATACCTTGCTGCATGGGTGAAAGTTCGTATATATCTTCAATATTATTTTGTTTCATTGAGAATTGCTCCTGGTTTACTGCCCAATTTGAGCCAGCAAGTTACTCAAATTTTCTTGATCTATATTTGCTATAGAAAAGTCTGAAGGTGTGTAGTCTCCTGCTTCCAGGGATTGACAGTGGGTGATAAGAGATTGAAGCGCTTTGACAAAATTATGAGATAATTTCTCTATTGTATCACGTCGATGCACATTAGGGCTATATTGCCAGTCCATTTGTAACTGGCCTTTTATAACCCCCATATTCACATTTAGCAGATGAGAACGAGTTGTTTGGGGACTGATCCTTAATCCAGTGGATTCTTCAGCCTCTTTGAAAAAAGAAAACTGAGGCAAGCTTTCATCAAACTGACCACGGTAGAGGAACATCACCTCGGCTTGGGGGAGTACCCGGATTTTCTCAGTAACTCCTGCATCTTCACTCAGGTAGCGTAGTATTCCATAATCAACACCTTCATTAGAAATACGACGAAGTTGCTCTTTGACAACTTTCAATGCATCGCCTGGATTCTCAGCTTTTTCTAAATCTAAAAGTACAGGATAGAGAATAGTAAACCAACCTACTGTCCTCGATGTATCTAAGTTATCTATGTTACCTGTAGCTTCATCTCGTCCATTTGCTTCCAGCGTAACTTGTAGCAAATTGCTGCCTGTCCACTGTTTGAAAGCCTGTACAAGAGCAGTAAGTAGAACTTCTTGTGTACTGGTTCGGTAGACTGCTGGAACCTCCCGAAGCAACGCCTGAGTATCTTGTGCGTTCAGCAGTGCTGACACAAATTGAGCTGACCCAAAAGTGTTAACGCCTCCAAAATAATCTATTGGTAAACGGCAGACCTGCTTACGTCGTTCGTTCAGCCAGTAATTTTGGCTTTTCTGTAACTTTGTCGAGTGAATTTGTTCCTTTAGCCGCAAAGACCACTGTTTAAAGGAGTTTGTTTTCTGTGGAAGCTGAATTGGCTTATCCTGACTAAGCTGTTGATAAGCGGTTTCAAGATCCTCTAATAAGATCCGCCAAGAGGCTTCATCCATTGCTAAGTGATGGATGGCGATGAGCAAACGGCTTGACTTGTTGCTGTTTAGTTTAAAGAGGGCAAACCTCATGATTGGCCCTTCCAAAAAGTTTAAGCTGGCTTGTAGTTGAGTAGCAGTTGCCTCCATCACAGAATTTTGAACTTCAGCTGCCAATGCCGACAAATCTATGCGTGTAAAGGGTACTACCTCTTCAGGGCTAACATTGACCTGCTGCCAGCCAAATTCAGATGGTATGAACCGCAGGCGAAGTGCATCGTGGTGCATTAGTATTTGCCGCAATGCTTGTTCAAATAAAGCTGGATTGAGAACTTGTAGTGTTTCTAATAAAACTGATTCATTCCAGTAGTGCGGTTCTAGTTGATTTTGTTCAAAGAACCAGTGCTGGATAGGCGTAAGAGGTATCGGGCCAGTTATTAAGCCTTGTTCTGCCTGTTCGACTTGGGTTGTACTTACTACCTCTGCTAGTTTAGCAATTGTCTGCTGCTCAAACAATTGCTGAGGAGTCAGCCGAAAGCCTGCCTTAGCAGCTCTGGCACTGACTTGAATGCCAAGAACAGAGTCACCACCCAACTCAAAAAAGCTATCATCGATGCCCACTTGTTCAATACCAAGGAGTTCTTGCCAGATATTGGCAATAGTTTGTTCCACCTCACTTCTAGGAGCAACATAGGCATTATCTAGATTAGGTCTTAAATAAGCTGAAGCAGAACTAGTTTTTGGTGCAAGTTGAGAGTCTTGACAAAATTCAAGTTGAATCCATTTCTTGATGCTAGCTGGCAAATCTACCGTTGATGTAACTACCTGAGTGAATTTTCTCGCAGATAAAACACGTTTAAAAGCTTCCAGCCCTTCTTGCCGTGTCATCATCGAGTCCGCACCCTTGGGTAGAGTTACCGATTCAGAGGATTCTTGAATAATCCAATCGCCATAATTGATGCTCTGCCAAGAGATAAGGCTTGTTTGGTTATACTTGTGTACAAAAGCATCTGTGAATATGTGCGCTGCTGGATAGGCAGCCACACCTAGTACACCCAAAACCGATGCTAATGAAGATATTATTATACAGAAATCAAGGTCTTTTCCTTGTAGGATATTTTCTAATACAAATAGTCCATAGCCTGTGGAGCGGAATTGATTTTCACACTCAGCTTTAGTTATATCTTGAACAGTATTTTCTACTCTGACACTTGCGGCATGAATTACACCATGAATTTCACCAAAGCGGTCTGATGCTTGAGCGATCGCACTTTGCATTTGTTCAAGATTAGCAATATCAGCGCTACAAATTAAAACTTCAGCACCTAATACTTCTAATGCTTGCACTTGCTTGATTTTGCGACTGATGTCATCGTTTTCATCATAAGTCGCTAGCCATTGAGACCACTCTTGTTTTGCGGGTAGAGTGGAACGCCCTGTAAGAATTATCTTGGCACGAGCTGTTTGAGCGAGATATTCTGCCAGTACTAAGCCAACATCTCCCAGCCCACCAACTATTAGGTACACTCCCTCTTCCCTAATGGGAATTGTTTCCCGATCTGGCTCATCAAGTTGTATTGGTTCAAAAGTTTGCACCCAACGATGTTTACCACGGTAGGCAACCATATTTTCAGATGCCGTCTGATTGAGTTCTACTAAGAGTTGATCTATAAGTTGACTTTCCTCGGATGTCCCTAATTCAGGAATGACGATATCAATGTTACGGCAGGTGATGTTCGGATACTCCTGGGGAATTACCTTAGAGATTCCCATGACAGTTGCCTTTTCTGGACACAACTTTTCATCACCGTTCACCTCTTGCACATTATTAGTCACTACTAAAATTTGCAGATCGTTGATGAGTTCTTGTTTTCCCAACGCTTGCGCTAGAAAAAGCAGACTATAAAACCCTAAATTCTGACATTCTGCAAAGAACTGCTGGGGTGATTCTCCCTTATCTGGTATGAGACTCCAAAAATGAGCAATCGCATTTGGTTTGAAATCCCATAGCTCTTTGAGCAAGGTATCATAATCACAGATCGTTTGCGGATTAATTGCGTAAGAGCGATCGCCTAACTTAATAAACTGTTCTCCAACAGTCACAGTAATTACATCATGCCCTTGTAATTCTAATTGTTTGGCAACTTGTGAACCGATGCCAACAGTATCAAGAAAAACTAAGCAACATAACTTTTGTGCTGATTTTGATGATATATGTGGAGAGCGTTTCCAGGAAGGGATGTAAAACCAGTCGGAAATATTTGGTTTTTTGTGTAATGCTTGCTGTGATAACGTCGCCAAATTAGGTTCAGGATGAGCCTCAATCCAGTAACGCTGACGTTCAAAAGGATACGTCGGTAAAGGAATGCGATTGCGTTGTTCATTCGCATAAAAACTAAACCAGTCTATTTTTACTCCTGCTACCCAAAGGCGACCCAATGTGTTCAGTAAAAATGCGACATCTGACTGTTGCTCATAGTCATGCCGCAGGGAAGGGAGTATCACTGATTTGGCTCTATCATCACTTTCTAGACATTGTGATGCGAAACTACTCAATGCCTGACCAGGGCCAACCTCTAGTAAAATGGGATTGCCTTTTTGACATAATTGTTGTACTCCAGAAGCAAAGCGTACTGCTTGACACAAATGCTTTACCCAATAACTGGGATCTGTTGCTTGGTCTGCCGTAATCCAAGTTCCCGTAACGTTGGATAAATAGGGGATTTTTGGGGGTTGGAGATTGAAGGTTTTGACTAAATCACCAAAAGCAGGTGCGATCGCCTCCATCATGAGAGAATGAAAAGCATGAGTTGTCTGTAAACGCTTACCAACTAAATTCTTTTCACTCAACTGTCGTTCCAATTCCTCTACAGCATCGGTAGCACCTGCAACCACACACAGCGATGAACCATTGATTGCGGACATGGAGATTTTCTCATTCAACAGAGGTTGTATCTCCTCTTCTGAAAGCCCAACTGCTAGCATTGCCCCCGAAGGCAACTCTTGAATCATTTGCGCTCTTTTAGCTACCAGGGTTAGAGCATCTTCCAGGTATAAAACCTCTGCTAAAGTCGCGGCTACATATTCACCGATGCTGTAGCCAATCATTGCCGCAGGACGAATTCCCCACGATATCCACAACTGAGCTAAAGCATATTCAACAACGAAAATAGCTGGTTGGGTGAGAAAAGTTTGATTCAGTAGAGACGTTGCATGCAACGTCTTTACATCTGTTGGTTCTTGCCTACGACCTAACATTTTTCGCAAATCTAACCCAGCAGAGTGAGAATTTTGTTTTTGCTTTCCATTTTCACTGTTTCTATTGGGATACAAAACATCTCGCAAATCTAAACTAAGGTGTGGTTTGAGGAATTCGCAGCATTTGTCAACACAGTTGCGAAACGTTGGCTCAGTTTGATAAAGTTCAACAGCCATATCAACATAGTGAGTTCCCAGTCCAGAAAACATGAAGGCAACAGGGCGTTCTTGAGTTTTCTGAGTACTAGTAAAAACTCGCTTTGGTTCTTGAAGTGCGTTGACAGCATCTTGAATATCTTGGCAGACAACTGCACGCCGATAGTCGAAATTTCTGCGCCCAACCTGCAATGTATAAGCCACATCAGCAAGGTTTAAATCGGGATTTTCTTGCAAATAGTTAGCTAGATTTATTGTAGCCGTTTCCAGTGCCGATTCCGTTTTGGTAGAAAGAACTAACAGATGATATTTTCTCCCCTGCTCCCCTGCTCCCCTGCTCCCCTGCTTCTCCACAGGCGGGGCTTCTTCAAGAATCAGATGGACATTGGTTCCCCCTAACCCAAAGGAACTAACTCCTGCACGTCGGGGAGCGCCATTTGTTTGCCAATCAGAAAGTGTGGTATTGACGTAGAAAGGACTGTTAGCAAAGTCAATTTCTGGATTAGGCTGCTCAAAGTGTAAGCTGGGTGGTATTTGTTTATGCTTCAGGGCGAGAACAGTTTTAATTAATCCCGTCACACCCGCCGCAGCGTCTAAATGCCCAATATTGGTTTTGACGGAACCAATAGCGCAGAATCCTTTATTCTGGGTGCTAGCGCGAAAAGCTTGTGTCAGCGCAGCAATTTCAATGGGATCTCCTAAAGCTGTTCCTGTACCGTGAGTTTCAACATAAGTGATAGTCTCTGGTTCTACTTCGGCTACTATTTGGGCTGTTCTAATGACTTTTGCTTGGGTATCGATGCGAGGTGCTGTGTAGCTTACCTTGAATGAACCATCATTATTGATCGCTGAACCTTTGATTACAGCATGAATGGTATCGCGATGCGATAGAGCATCTTCTAAGCGCTTTAACACTACGATCCCCACCCCTTCACCGCCTACAGAACCCTGTGCATTAGCATCAAACGCCCGGCAGTGTCCATCAGAAGACATTATTCCTTCTTCTGTGTAGATATATCCATCTTTTCTTGTCGCATTGATGGCAACGCCACCAGCTAATGCAATATCGCATTCACCATTCAGCAAGCTCATAATAGCTAAGTGGACAGCAACCAATGAAGTTGAGCAGGCTGTTTGCACCGCGTAACTTGGCCCTTGTAAGTTGAGTTTATAAGAAACGCGGGTGGTTAAAAAATCATGATTATTGGCAATTATTAGTTGCAGAGGATCTATAGAGTTGATAATATCTTGATTTAAGTAAACATTAAGTAAGTAACTGCTGAGACTAGAACCAGCATAAACACCAATAGCACCTTTATAATTTTGTGAATCATATCCGGCACTTTCTAAAGCTGACCAAGCACACTCTAGAAAAATTCGGTGTTGTGGAGCTGTGATTTCTGCTTCTCTAGGATTAAAACCAAAAAAACCTGCGTCAAAAAGCTCTGCGTCTTCTATTCTTGCGTTTGCTTTTACGTAATTAGGGTCACTTATTAACGAAGAATCTATCCCTGATGATAAAAGTTCTTCATCAGTGAAAAAAGAGACTGATTCTATTCCATCTTGGAGGTTCTTCCAAAATTCATCAATGTTTTTGGCTCCAGGAAAACGCCCTGTTAAGCCGATAATCGCTATTTCTGAGCCATTTTTAGAAGTAGATGCTGTCGGTATACTCATAACTTTGCTTAATCATTAAATTTTACTTTTATTTGTTTTTTTGTTGAGTGAGGATAACTTGATGATTGAATTCTTGGATTTTGGATTGAATAATTCAAAATTGCTCAAACGTTTCCACTTAAGGTGTCTTGACAAGTAACTTCTCAATTTCATCCAGCACCACATGAGCCGCAAGAATGTTGTATCCACGCCAGACGTTCATATTTACCAAATACACTTGGTTTTGCTGTACTGCCTTGACTTGAGACCATAGAGGTTTCTGTTGAAGTTGTTCTAGAAGAGAGCGGTCATTCTCAGTGTACGTAGCAATAAAAAGAACATCACCATCAATTTCTGGCAAAATTTCTTCAGAAATAATGCCAGATGTTATAGGTCTTGGTGCTAGTAACCCTAGATCGTCCAAAATGTCATCGGCAAAATCTTTGCTGCTGTAGTAGAGTTGACCATTGATAACACTGGCAAATGATAGCTGAATAGGTTGTTGGCGATTCTCCTTTGAAGAAGCTGCGCCTTTTTGATCTGCCACAGGACTTACGCTCAATGCCTGCCTTAATTCTTGAATCCGACGGTTATAGTCGTCTAGCAGTTGAGTAGCTAATTCTGTTTTTCCAAGCACCCCTGCAACATCTTGCAGGTGCTGTTTCCAATCACCGTCAGTTTCCGCCCAAGGCAGAACGACTGTAGGAGCGATTTGTGACAACTGGTTATAGGCTACTTGAGATGATCCATCAGAAACAATAATAATTAGGTCAGGCTTGAGTAATACAACTTGTTCTAAATTGTGTTGTGGGCTGTATATCATCTCAACCCCATCTGTTTTGTCTGCAAGGTAGTCAGCTTTTTCAGGGACTGCACCCATGAACGCTGCGACAGGTTTGCTATTCAAAGCAAGCATATCAGCAAGGCTATTTTGAGACATAGCGACAATTCGTTGTGGATGCAGAGGGATGCAAGTTTCTCCCCTAACGTGCTGTACGACTCGGCAGGGAGTTTGGATTTTGCTACGCTCGACAACAGTGCTACTACAGGCTGAGACGATCGCCACTGTGAGTAGTGATAGCAATAGCCATTGTTTTACCCCCCTTAATCCCCCCTTGGTAAAATGCACCCCCCTCAATCCCCCCTTGGTAAGGGGGGAAGTTAGAGGCTGTTTTGGCTCCCTCCCCTTTGCAAGGGGAGGGCTGGGGTGGGGTCGATTACCGCCACTGCCAAACCATCTGAGCAATTGTCTCCACCACTTCATCCAGTTGTTGATCCACCTGCTCATTGTTCTCTTTCTTCATTTTGTTTTGTATGGGAGGATGTTTGAAAAGCGATCGGTTGTGATGTTGAGCATTGGAAGATCCCCCCTAGCCCCCCTTAAGAAAGAGGGGAACCGGATTGGCTTCAAAGTCCCCCTTTTTAAGGGGGATTTAGGGGGATCTGAATCAAAACTCCCACGAAATCGTGCCCTGCACCGCAAAGGGTTCACCATAAAAAATCCGCCTCCTACCGTAGGAACTTTCAAAATAGGTAACATCGAACAGATTTCTGAAATTGAGGGCGGCGCGGAACCGATTTCGCTGGTAATAAAGCGCCGCATCCGTCCGCAAGTAGCTGGGTAGCTCGTAGCTGGTGTCGAAAAAGCCGGGTCGCTCTCCCACATAGAACAAGCCCACGCCCATACCAAACCCTTGCAGAGGACCGCTCTGAAACTCATACTTTGTCCACAGGTTAAAGGAATGTTCAGGTACATTGCCAAAGCCAGTACCCTCGGGAATCGAGTTGTCCTCGGTGACTTCAGCATCAATGTAAGCATAGCCCGCAATGATGCTCCATCCCGGCAAGATTTCGCCCCCAAGGGTCAGGTCGAACCCCCGACTGCGTTGCTCACCCACTTGAATCGAAAAGTCTGGATTACCGGGATCGGTCGTCAAAACATTGGAGAGGGTGATCTCGTAAAAAGCCAGCGTTGCCGATAGTTGGTCGTTCAAATCTGCCTTGACCCCCACTTCATACTGAGTGCCGCGCTCTGGCACAAATCGGTTCCCCTCAAAATCGGTGCCACCTTGTGGGGTGAAGGAGCGAGCGTAGCTGGCATAGAGCGAAATGGGTGGAATGGGTTGATAGACGAGACCCACACGGGGGGAAAAAGCATCGCTTGACTCGGTTGATTCTGTATTGGCAAGAAAATCTTCGTTGGTTTGCCTGACGAGATCAAACTGCCCACCCAGGAGGAGTTTGAGATTGGGAGTCAGCGTCACTAGGTCTTGAACATAAAATCCTAGCGAGTCTACCACATTGTCAGTATCAGAAACGAGGGTAAGAGGTCCAGTTGGCAGCCCATACACGGGGTTGAACACGTCAATGGGTGAGGCAGTTCCACTGAAACTTTGCCCTGCAAACAAACCATCAATTCTATTCAGATCGACTCCCAAGAGGAGCTGATGGTCAATTGAACCGGTTGAAAATTTGCCCGTCAGGTAGGTTTGTAGCCCATAGGTTTGAGTGTCCTGAATGAAGTCAGACCGTGTCCGATTAATGGTTCGCAGATCTGGATTCAGTCCAGCACCAATAACTAGTGAATTTTCATATTCAAAGAACGATGCCCGAAAGACATTTTGTAGCGACCAGTTGTCGCTAAATTGATGCTCCAACCGATAGCCAACTCTGCTCAGGCTGCGGTTGATCTCACCTTCTGAAGTATTCCGATTGCGCGGGATGCGACCATTGGGGTTGGGTAGCACTGTGCCTTCGATCGGCAGACCAATGAAAAAAGAACCCGCTTGGTCTAAGTATTCGCCCTCCAGGGTTAAGCGAGTGCGATCGCCCAGCGCCAGACTGATGACTGGTGCAATAAAGAACTGACTCTCGTCAAACCGATCAACGAAGGCATTTCTATTCTGATAGGCAACATTGAGGCGATACAGCAGCGTCTCGGAGTCGTTCAATGGTCCAGACAGATCGATCGCGCCTCGATAGAAGTCAAAGCTGCCAAACGTGGCATCAACGGCATAATAGGGATTGCTCAGTGGCTGTTTGGTCACGATGTTGACAACCCCACCGGGTGCAAGGGTGCGACCGAAGAGCACGGAAGCTGGACCACTGAGCACCTCGACTCTCTCGACATTGGCGAAATCAATGATTTGAGAAGTTTCCTGATCTCTTACGCCATTCCTGTAAGGATTGGTGGCCTCAAAGCCCCGCAAACGAATACCTTGATCCCTATCTGTAATGGAAGAACCAAATTGACTTGCCCCAGCGACATTGCGAGTGGCATCTTGTAAGCGGGTCACGTTTTGATCGCGCAGTACCTCCTGTGGTACGACCTGAATCGTTTGGGGAATATCGCGTAGCGGGGTGTCGGTGCGGGTGCCGACGCTGGTATTCGGCACGCGATAGCCATCTTGCTCACCCGTCACCACCAACTCAATTGGTTCGTCAGTTGGCGCTGATGGTTTTTCTTGCGGAGTCTCACTATCAGGTTTTTCTTCGGCTTGCGGTGTTTGGGGCTGTTGCGGTGGCTGCTGTGCGGTTGCAGCAGTTGTTATCCCGAAAACCAGCCCGGCATTATCATCAAATAACTCAACCGTGGGCAAAGCCTTCTCACCTACTACGGTCACTCGCACAGTGTTTACATCAACATTCGTCACTGTGATTTCAGTAATTCCCGTGATGGGCTTTTCAGAACGAAATGTAAAAGCTTCACCGTTAGGTAGTCGTAATTGCCCACCTGAGACATCGACAATAAAATTATTACCTGCACTGCGATTTGTGACTTGCAGTTGAGTTCCAAGTGGTGTCTCTAAAATCACCTCCACACCTTTATCTGTGGGATTGGCTTTCACTCCCGTAATTGGTACAACTTCACCTCCCTGTTTCCCCCCTTGGGAAGGAGGGTTATTTGGTGTTGGGGACTGCACTAGCATAGTAGCGCTGATGGTGCGACGCTCCATCTCACTGAGTCGGCGAATCTCTCTAATTGACCGGGAATTGTTTAGTACCGATGCCAAAGATTTATTTCGCACCTCTTTGTTGGGTACTTCAGTTGCAGTTGCGCTCATTGCAGACCAAACACAAACAAAACTCGTCAGTAAGAAAATTTTCATCCACACCACTAACCTCATTTGCTACTTCTCACACTTATATACTTGACTGAAATAATGACAATAGTACAGCAAATAGTTGATTTTATTGAGAAAACTTACTATTAGCTTTAGAATAAAAACTACAGTAAATAGATAACCAATTGCAAGCATTTAGCAGCTTTTGTTTACAAAAAAGTCACCAAATCAAGTCGCAAGTCGGAAGTTACAATGATGGTCTAAGGTAATGGGCGTTTGAATTGCATAACTACTCGTGGTAGTTGTTGACCAAAGCAGAAAAGGATATAAGCTCGTTCCGTTGTCCTGATGACCGACTTCCAGTGCTCAGACTTCTCTCTAAATTTATTTACCGATATAATAATTTTGAATTTTGAATTCCCCCTTTACGTAGCGTCTTTGCAGGAGAAGGCGTTGACCTGCATATTCTGTAATCTCAATTGTCACAAATGAGGCTGGAGCATTCATTATTCGATTCATCCTTCAATGTTTTCAATAGATTTAAGTTTTTGCAGACGCTTTCTTTGTTGAGCTTTCCCATCTGCAATTTTTTCAGTGACGATTTCTGTGACATAAGAAGATGGTTGTTGATTTTTAACTTGATTAAAATAATCTGCTAAAGAACTAATGGTTGGATATCTAAACAAGTCGAGTACTGATAACTCCCTTTTAAAAACTTCACGCAACTTACTATGAACCTGAACTAAAAGCAGCGAATGACCGCCCAGTTCAAAGAAATTATCATGGATTCCTACGTTTTCAACATTTAGTACTTCTTGCCAAATATCAGCAATTTTTTGTTCTACCTCAGTTTGGGGTGGTTGATAAGCTGCTTCCAATTGAGGACGTGTTGTATCAGGTGCAGGTAGCGCTTTGCGGTCAATCTTACCGTTGGGTGTGAGTGGTAGTACCTCTAATGTGACAAAAGCTGCTGGTATCATGTAGCTTGGCAGTTTTGACTCCAAGAAGCTACGTAATTCAGAAATTGTCAGTGTTTGCTCTTTTTGTGGGGCTATATAGGCAACTATTCCTTGAGAGTCTGCTGATTCTTCATATACTACAACTACAGTTTCTCGAATTATTGGGTGTTGAGTGATTACTGCTTCAATTTCTCCGAGTTCTATGCGGAATCCTCGAACTTTTACTTGATGGTCAATACGACCTAAATATTCAATGTCTCCATTCGGTAGATAGCGTGCCTGATCGCCAGATTTATAAAGACGCGCATTTGGTTTATCACTAAAGCGATTAGGAATAAACCTTTCAGGAGTTAGTTCTGGTCGATTTAAATAACCCCTGACTACACCAGCACCACCAATGTGCATTTCACCTGGTACTCCGATAGGTACTGCCTGCCCATATCTATCTAGTAAGTAAACTTGCAAGTCACCTATTGGACGACCTATTAAACTTGCTGATGTAACTTCTAAGTCTGCCATTGTTAGCGGACGATACGTCACATGTACGGTTGTTTCCGTAATCCCGTACATATTTATTAACTGTGGTGACTGGTCGCCATGACGTTCAAACCAAGGTCTTAAACTTTCCAGTTGCAATGCTTCTCCACCGAAAATAACTTTTCGTAGGCTTAAGTTGTTAGTATTTTCCAGGGATTCCTCTACCTGTATCAGTTGGCGGAAAGCAGAAGGGGTCTGGTTAAGTACAGTCACTTGCTGTGTTAACAACAATTTATAAAAGTCTTCTGGCGAACGACTCAGCCAATATGGTACTACTACTAATTGTCCACCATACAGCAATGCCCCCCAGATTTCCCAAACGGAAAAATCAAAGGCTATGGAGTGGAATAGTGTCCAGATATCCTGTTGGTTAAAGTTATACCAGGATTCAGTTGCTGTAAACAGACGAACAACATTACTGTGATTGACTAAGACACCCTTAGGTTGACCTGTTGAGCCAGAGGTGTAAATGATATAGGCTAGGTTATCTGTTGTACATTCACTAATTGGGTTTTGTTGACTTTGTTGAGCGATGTTTTCCCAGTTTGTATCTAGACAAACAACCCTAGTCTGGTGTTGTGGCAAATTCTCTATCAAGTGCTGTTGTGTTAGTAGTACTGATACAGCAGCGTCTGACAAGATGAAGGCTAAACGTTCTTTGGGATTAACTGGGTCTAGTGGTACGTATGCACCACCCGCTTTGAGGATGGCTAATAGTCCAATGACCATAGAAAGCGATCGCTCTACACAAATTCCTACAAATCCCTCTGGTTTGACTCCTAATGAACGTAAGTGGTGTGCTAGTTGATTGGCTCTAGCATTCAATTCCCGATAAGTCAACTGTTGGTCTTCAAACACCACCGCTACTGTATCTGGTGTTCGCTCCACCTGCACTTCAAATAATTCATGAATGCAAACCTCCTGGGGGCAATCAGCCTGTGTATCATTCCACTCCACTAGTAGCTGATGTTGTTCTGCCTCTGTCAACAGAGGTAACTCCCAAAGGCGGTGCTGGGGATTCCCAACAATCCCAGAGAGCAACTGCTGCAAATGACTAACCATCCGGTTGATAGTATCTGCCTCAAACAAATCGGTGTTGTACTCCATAGTGCCAATCATACCCTGTGGTGTTTCTCTCATATACAGGGTCAAATCATACGGCGCAGGTCTTGTGTTGTTCTCCAAAGAACTCCAAGCCAAACCCGACAACTCAATCACTGAAACAGGTTCATTATTAAGGACAAAATTCACCTGGAACAGAGGCGTGTAGCTCAAGTCTCGCTGTGGCTGTAATGCGTTCACCAAGTACTCAAAGGGCAAATTCTGGTGAGCATATGCTCCTAATGTCATCGCATGTACTCTCTTGAGCAATTCCTGAAAGGTAGGGTTGTCTGATAAATCAGTCCGTAGCACCAAGGTATTGACAAAAAAACCAATGAGTTGTTCAGTTTCTACCCAGTTGCGGTTGGCAATAGGTGAACCTACAACAATGTCATCTTGCCCAGTGTAGCGATGTAGCAACGTCTTGAAGGCAGCCAACAAAGTCATAAAGAGAGTGACCTCTTGTTTCTGGCTTAGTGCTTTGAGCGCCTGTGTAATGTCAGTAGGTATAGAGAAGGATTGTGTCGCACCTCGGAAAGTCTGAACTTGAGGTCTGGGGCGATCTGTGGACAACTGCAACACTGGGAGGTTGCCACCTAGTTGCTGCCGCCAATAAGCTAATTGAGCTTCCTGCATCTCTACCGTTAACCACTGCCGTTGCCAGATGGCAAAGTCGGCATACTGGATCGGTAGTTTTGGTAGCGGTGAAGACTGACCTTTGGAAAACGCTTCGTAAAGTGTTACTAATTCCTTAGTAAGGATCTCTATTGACCAACCATCGGAGATAATGTGGTGCATTGTTAGTAGCACTACATACTCAGTTGTGTTCAATTGTAGTATTGTTGTTCGTAATAGGGGTCCTTCTGCCAAGTTGAATGGCTGATAACTCTCCTCAGTGGCGACACGTTGTATCTCGATATACCGTCGTTTTGGAGGAAGCAACTGTAAATCTACTATGGGTATAGCCAAAGTCAAGGTTGGGGCGATAACTTGAATCGGTTGCTCTCCTACCATGCGAAAAGTGGTACGTAAGGCTTCATGACGCCGCACGATCTCATTAAGGCTTTGTGTTAGCGCGATCGCGTTCAGCGAACCTGTAAGGCGTAGAGCAGTAGCTATATTGTAGGCAGAGCTACCAGGCTGCAACTGGTCGAGGAGCCACAACCTAGTTTGAGCAAAAGACAGAGGCACAGGCTCAGTGTTAGAACGCAAAGGAATAACGTTTAATGGAGAATTAGACTCAACTGCACCTCGCAATCGCTTTTCAAGAAGTGCTTGTTTTGCAAGGGAAAGCTCAGATCTCAATTGTGCAATTTTATCTTTTTTCTTGTCCATAAAATTATTCTTTAACCAATTCAAGATTGTGAGCTTCGTCTTCAGTTAATTCTTTTAACTCCATAATGATCGATTCTTCAATAATTAGAGCTAATTCAGCGACAGATGGTGACTCAAATAATGAAGTAATCGATAGTTGAACCTCAAAGTTTTGACAAAGCCGAGAAATTAACTGAATCCCAATCAGAGAATTTCCCCCCAATTCAAAAAAGCTGTCATTAATGCCTACTTGCTCTATTCCTAGCAATTCTTGATAAATTTGAGCGATGCGGTATTGAATATCATTGCTAGGAGCAACATAGACAGTTTTTAATAGTGGTCGTTTGTGTACTGATTTGATACGATTTTTTTCTATATTTTCTAGGAAACTGGCTATTGTAGAAAGCTCGTTATCTTCATGCTCAATGACAGATCGAAGGTTTCGCGTTGAGACAATAACTTGAGGCAATGTACTAGATAAAATGTACTCTAATGCTTTTACACCCTCTTGAGATGCTATGGCGTACGTCTCTCGAAATTGCTTAATCTCAGCTAGTATCTCAGGTCCATAAGATGACATTAATTGGTCTTGTAAGTTGTTCTCTTGCCAGCCATCCCAATTAATAGAAACTGTTAGCCTTTCGTGGCGAGAAAAACTGTCATGGGCAAAGGCATCCAGAAAAGTACTAGCTGCACAGTAATCTGCCTGCCCTAAGCCACCTGTAATTGAACTCATTGAAGAAAACAAAACCAAAAAATCTAGCTTCGTGTCCTTCAAAACAGAATCTAACACCAGTGTTCCTTTTACCTTAGGTTCAAAAATACGTTTCGCTATTTCTGGTGTTTTCTGTTGCACAAAACTTGCACTGGCAGTTCCTGCGGTGTGAATTACTCCATGAATCTCTCCGAAGTGATCGCGTACTTGATTCACCATTGCTTGCATTTGCTCGTAGTTGGAAACATCTGCCTGGATAACCAGAACTTCTGCACCCAACTCCTCTAAAGACTGAACTTTCTTAATCTTTGTCCTCAAGCTGTTTGACTCATCATCGCTTGATAACCATTGCTGCCATTCATCTTTGGCAGGTAATCCAGAACGTCCAATCAGTACTAGCTTGGCTTGCACTGTCTTTGCCAAGTACTCTGCAACAATCAGTCCCAGTTTCCCCAATCCGCCTGTGATCAGATAGACTCCTCCTTGCCGTATCCGCTCTGTGTATGGGGTTAGAGCTTTCATAGGCAACGCTTCAAAGTCCTGCACCCAGCGATGATTTCCACGATAGGCAATAACTTGCTCAGATGTTTCCGTAGCTACTTCTGCCAACAATTGGTCTATGAGTTGCTGCCATTTTCTAGTACCCGATTGAGGCAAAGTGATATCAACACTGCGACAACAAATGTTTGAGTATTCTTGAGAAATAACTTTACATGAACCTAAAATAGTTGCTTTTTCTGGATACAATTCTTCTTCATCGAGTAACTGCTGCATATTGTTAGATACAACAGTAATTTGCACAGAGTCATTCATCCCCTGTTCTCCCCATGCCTGTGCCAAAAACAGCAGACTGTAAAAGCCAAGTTCTTGAACTCGATCAAAATACTCAAGTCTTGAAGGTATGTACTGGCTTGATGTTATGTTCCATAGATGAGCGATGATTTGAGGAGTTTTATCAAAGTTGTTAAGGGCTTTCAATAAAGCATTATAGTCATCTCTGTTTTGAGGATTAATCGTATATTCTCGCTCGCTGAATTGATTAAATTGCTCTCCAATCCTGACAACTATTACATCTTGTTTATTTCGTTCTAGTCTTTCTACAAGTTGAGAGCCTACTTCGCAACTATCAATAAACACTAACCAGCAATGCTTTTGAACGATTAATTTCTCAGGTGCAAAAGATATAGGAGATGGGGTTTGTTTCCAGGAAGGAACGTAAAACCAATCGGCAATGTCAAGTTTCTGTTCTAATTTTTCCTGAACAGAATTAACATTAGGTGTATTTGGGAAGGGATCGATCCAGTAACGCTGGCGCTCAAAGGGATAAGTGGGTAGAGGAATACGTTGACGACGCTCGTGAGCATAAAATTCTAACCAATTTATCTTGGCTCCCGATAGCCACAACTGACCCAAGGTGCTGAGTAAAAAAGCTAAATCTGATTGTTGATTATAGGAATCACGTAGCGAGGATAGCACAACTTTATCTGCCATCTGTTCGCTTTCCAAACACTGCATAGCCAAGCTACTCAACGTTTGTCCCGGTCCAACTTCTAAAAAAATGGGCTTGTGTTGTTTCCACAACAGATTTAACCCATCAGCAAATAACACGGGTTGGCATAGATGCTGTGTCCAGTAGTTTGGATCGGTAGTTTGTTCTGCTGTAATCCAAGTTCCCGTGACATTGGACACATAAGGAATTTTGGGTGGTTGGAGGTTGATGGTTTTGACCAGTTCGGTGAAAGATTGGGCGATCACTTCCATTATGTGAGAATGAAAAGCATGGGATGTCTGCAAATACCGACAGGCTAAACCTTGTTCAGTTAGCTGAGAAGCTAATTCATCTACAGCGTCTGTAGTTCCTGCAACAACGCATACAGACGAGCCATTAATTGCTGATAATGAGAGATTTGCGTTCAGTAGGAGGCGCACCTTGTCCTCTGGCAAAGGAACCGCTAACATTGCTCCACTAGGTAACGCTTGAATCATTTGCGCTCTTTTAACAACAAGAGTCAAAGCATCTTCCAAAGAAAATACCCCTGCAAGCCTTGCTGCCACATATTCACCAATACTGTAGCCAATCATTGCAACAGGCTGAATTCCCCAGGAAATCCACAACTGAGCCAAAGCGTACTCAATTACAAAAATCGCGGGTTGGGTAACAAAGGTTTGATTAAGTTTTTGAGTAGCTTCATCTGCTGGTTGTTCTTGACGACCAAGCATTCTGCGTAAATCTAAACCTGATGAAGAGATGGTTTTGGTTGGGTTGGGTTGTTGGTGACTGTTATTGGTTTGGTTTTGATGAGGATAGAGTACATCTGCCAGATCGAAACCAAGGAGAGGTTTGAGTAATTTAGAACAGTGATCGACTGTCTCTTTAAATATTGGCTCAATTTGGTAAAGTTCCCAAGCCATGTTGAGGTATTGAGTTCCTAGCCCAGTAAACATGAAAGCAACTGACCTTTCAGTTGTTTGTTGCATACTAGTGAGAACTCGCTTAGGGTCTTGAAATGCAACTATCGCATCTTCAATGTCTTGGCAAACCACTGTTCGCTGATAATCGAAAACACGACGACCGGCTTGCAAGGTGTAAGCCACATCAACCAAATTGAGGTCAGGATGCTGTTTTAAGTGTTCGACTAAATTGGCTGTTGCTATCTCTAAGGCTGAACTAGTTTTGGCAGATAGCATTAATAACTGCCACGGTCGCCATTGTCCAGAAATTTCTTGGGGAGGCGCTTCTTCTAGAATTACATGAGCATTTGTTCCACCAAAACCAAAAGCACTAACTCCCGCACGACGAGGAGTACCATTGCTTTTCCACTCAGACAGTGCAGTGTTAACATAAAAAGGACTATTATTGAAATCTATCTTAGGATTGGGCTGCTCAAAGTGCAGGCTAGGTGGTATCTGTTTATGCTTGAGGGCTAGCGTAGTTTTAATCAATCCAACAACACCAGCAGCAGCATCTAAATGCCCAATATTGGTTTTTACTGAACCAATAGCACAGAATCTCTTCTTTTGAGTAATCGTGCCATAAGCTTGTGTTAATGCTGCTATTTCAATGGGATCTCCTATGGATGTTCCTGTGCCGTGAGCCTCAATATAGTTGATAGTATCAGGTTTTACTCCAGCGTCAGATACAGCCTGTAAGATCACATCCGCCTGACCATCTACACTAGGCGCTGTATAACTAGCTTTAAAAGACCCATCGTTATTGATAGCAGAACCTTTAATGACGGCATGGATGATGTCTCCATCTACCAGAGCATCCTCTAATCTTTTCAAAACCACAATGCCCAAACCGTTACCAAAAACGATTCCTTGAGCTTTAGCATCAAATGTCCGGCAATGCCCGTCTGGTGACAAACTACTGTCTTGTTTATAATGGTAACCAGCTTTTTGTGGCACTTGTATCGAAACACCGCCAGCCAAAGCCATATCACATTCATAATTAAGTAAACTTTGGCAAGCTAAATGGACAGCCACCAAGGATGTAGAACAGTAAGTTTGGATATTAATACTCGGTCCTTTCAAGTTTAATTTATAAGAGATACGCGTTGCTAGGGAAGCTAGATCATTTCCTAAAGAAGCTATTTCTTGTAATGCGATGAAATCAGGATTTGAATAATGATTCAACATATAGCTACTCATGCTGGAGCCAGCATAAACTCCAACATAACCTTGAGTATAAGCATAGCCAGCACTTTCAAGAGCTTCGTAAGCACACTCTAAAAAGAGGCGATGTTGTGGATCTGTAAGTTCAGCTTCTTTTGCAGAAAAGTTGAAGAACGAAGCATCAAACATCTCTATATCTTTGAGGATGGGTCTTGCTTTTACATATTGAGGATCACTCAGTTCTGCTGGAGCTATTCCCGAAACTTTTAGTTCTTCATCACTGAAAAAAGTGACTGATTCTTTTCCATCTCTGATATTCTGCCAAAATTCTTCAATATTTATTGCGCCAGGAAATCGTCCAGCCATACCAACAATAGCTATGTCTAAATCATCACTCGTATCGTCAAAAGTTTCCGTAATTCCCATATAATTATGCATATCCAACTTCACCTAATTAATTTAAATTATGTTTTAAAATCTGGAGGTGTTGCTTTTTCTTCTCTCTTCGTTTTTTACCTCTATCAAGACTAGACTTACCTAAGTTTTTCTCATTTTCATCACCACTGATGATTTCAACAAGAGAACTTATGGTAGGTCTGTTATAAATACTGACTACTGGAATTTGAACATTCAGTTCTTTTTGTAACTGGGAAATAACCTGGACACTTATCAAGGAATCTCCACCCAAATCAAAAAAGTTATCATGAATACCTATCTTTTCAATCCCTAAAGCTTTCTCCCAGGTTTTAGCAACAATTTCCTCTATCTGGTTGCGGGCTGGAACATAGTCAGTTTGTAAGTTACCTCTTGAGTATAGAAATGAAGAATTTTCATTATTTGAGAAATCTTTATTTCGTAATGATTCAAGTTTTATCCATTGCTGAATTCTTGCTTCTAAATCGCTGGTAGAAACAAGAACTTGACTCACTTCATTTAGCTTTAACAGACGTTCAAATACTTCTACACCAGCCTGTGATGTGATGGAATATTTAGACAAATTTGCTTCAATCTCTATATTTTGTTGTTCTTTGATTTCCCAACCATCCCAGTTTACACTAATCCAAGAACAAGATTTATTTTGATTATATTTTTGTATATAAGCATCCATAAAAATGTTGGCGGCAGAATAGGAAATAAATCCTAAACCTCCTAAAATAGAAGCTAAAGATGAAGTGAATTGGCAAAAATCAAGATCTTGTTGCTGTAAAACTTTTTCCAAAACAAATATTCCAAATACTTTGGAGTTAAATTGCAATTGTGCCAAGCTTTGAGAAGTTTCTTCAATCGCACAATGTGCTTCTTCGGTATTACCTGCTGCATAAATAACGCCGTTAATCTTACCAAAGCGCTCACTCGTCTTGGCGATCGCTTTTTGCATTTGTTCTTCATTTGCGACATCGGCGGCGATCGCCAAAACTTCAGCACCCAAAGTCTCAATTTCTTGTACTTTGCGAATCTTACGGCTAATGCTATCTTCTTCATCGTGAGTTTCCAACCATTCTTGCCACTGGTCTTTTTCGGGTAGTCCCTTTCTTCCAAGCAGAACCAATTTTGCCTGAACAGTCTTTGCTAGATATTCCGCCAATACTAAACCAACACCTCCGAGTCCACCAGTGATTAAATAAACTCCTTTTTCCCTTAACCTAGTTTTACCAGTAATGTTTTCATTTAAACGGATAGGCTCGTATGTTTGAACCCAGCGATGATTTCCGCGATAAGCAATTACATTGTCATTTAGCTGTGCTGTAAATTCAGCAAGTAGGTAATCAATATGCTTTTGTGATGGCTTATGTCGTGAATCTGCCAGCACAATATCAAAGCAACAGCAGCTAATATTAGGATATTCCTGGGGAATTACTTTGCAAGGACTTAATATCGTTGCTTTCTCAGGACACAAAATCTCTGAACCAGTTACATCATGTACATTACTGGTGACAACCATCAGTTTAATCGGCTCAGTGATATTTTGCTGTCCCAAAGCCTGTGCTAAAAATACAAGACTGTATAAACCGAGACTTTGACAATCTTCAAAGAACTGACGCTTTAAGTGTATCTGTCCGTCTAGTTCTTGGTGAGGTAAACTATCGTCTGGTGTGATGCTCCAAAAGTGCGTTATCTCTTGTGGCTTCCAATCCTGCTCTTGCAGTGCTTGGAGTAAAGCATTATAGTCATCTTTTTGTTGAGGATTAATTGTGTATGTATGGTCGTCAAGTCTGGTAAATTGCTCTCCCGGCCCCACTGTTACTACATCCTGCTCCTTTTGTCTAAGTTGCTCGGCAATTTCGGCTCCTACACCATAGGTATCTACAAAGACTAACCAGCAAGACTTTTGCTCTAGCAATTCTCCCTTTTTGAGAAGCTCAAGCGGTGTAGATTCTTTCCAGCGAGGAACATAGAACCAGTCGGTTATATCTGGCTTCTTATCTAAGGTTTTTTGCGACATCATTGCCGAAGTTGCATTTTGATTTACCTCAACCCAGTAACGCTGGCGTTCAAAAGGATAAGTAGGTAAAGGTACACGATGACGCTTTTCATTTACGTAAAAATTAGACCAATTAATTTGAACCCCTACTAACCAAAGCTTACCCAAAGTGTTGAGTAAAAATGCTACATCCGATTGTTGCTCTTGCGGATGCCGGATGGAGGTTAGTGCTATCAGTTCCTCCATTTGATGTTGTTTAGCCAAACTACTCAGCGTCTTTCCTGGTCCAACCTCTAATAGTATTTGCTCCGGTTGTTTGAGTAATTCAGTAACACCTTGACTGAAGCGGACTGGTTGCCTTAAATGTTTAGCCCAATAGTTGGGGTCTGTTGCTTGTGCGATAGTAATCCAAGTGCCGCTAACATTGGACACAAACGGAATTTTCGGAGGATTGAGTTTTATCTTTTGTAAAGATTGGGTGAAAGTCTCAATGACGGGTGACATCATTTGAGAATGAAAGGCATGAGACGTATGCAAAGATCTACAGCTGACGCCTGCTTGTTGTAACTCCTGTTGCAATTGGTCTATTGCTTCTTTTGAACCTGACACAACGCAAGAAGAAGGTGCATTAAGCGAAGCCAGGGAAAGGTTTTCATCGAGGCAAGATTGTATTGCCTCCTCGGAAAGTGCAACCGAAAGCATGGCACCAGATGGGATCTGTTGCATGAGTCGCCCACGAGTGGCAACAAGAGCTAAAGCATCTTCTAGAGAAAATACATCTGCTAAAGTGGCAGCTACATATTCTCCAATGCTATGACCAATCATTGCCATTGGAGATATGCCCCACGCCATCCACAACTCAGCTAGAGCATACTCAATCACAAACAGTGCTGGCTGAGTAATGTGAGTTTGTTGCAGTTGCTGCGTTGCAACTTCTGTCTTCTCTTCATCCGGATATAAAATTGTGCGTAAATCAACGCCAAGATGAGGTTTGAGTATTTCACAACACTTGTCTATATGTTTGCGAAATACTGACTCAGTCTCATATAACTCTCGACCCATGTTCACATACTGTGAACCTTGACCGGGAAACATAAATACGGTCTGTCGGTTACATGGTTGTTGAAAGTTGTTGAATATCCTTTGTGAGTCTAGGTTTTCTAGAACTGTCACTGCATCGTCAAAATTCTGACATAGAAGCATTCGACGATGTTCAAACTCTCGACGACCAACTTGTAGGGTATATGCAACATCAGCTAAATTTGAGTCTGGATGCTGTTTGAGGTGAGTGACTAAATTTGTGGTCGCAGTTTCTAGCGCCGAATCAGTTTTTGCACAAAGCAATAACAATTGCCAAGGGCGAGACAGACTAGAAGCTTGAGTAGGCGGAGCTTCTTCCAGAATCACATGAGCATTGGTTCCACCAATACCGAACGAACTCACTCCAGCACGGCGAGGAGTACCGTTAGCTTTCCATTCTGATAATTTATTATTGACGTAGAAAGGACTGTTATCGAAATCAATTTGAGGATTGGGCTGCTTAAAATGCAAGCTAGGTGGAATCTGTTTATGTTTGAGAGCTAAAACAGTTTTGATTAATCCACTAACACCAGCAGCAGTATCCAAGTGACCAATATTGGTTTTAACTGAACCAATCGCACAGAATCCTTTTTTCTGAGTGCTTGCACGAAAAGCTTGCGTTAGTGCTGCAATTTCAATCGGATCTCCTAGAGGAGTCCCTGTTCCGTGTGCCTCAATATAGGTAATTGTCTCAGGATCAACTTCAGCAATTGTTTGAGTCGCTCTAATCACCTTTGCTTGGGTATCAATACGAGGTGCTGTATAGCTAACTTTGAAAGCACCGTCGTTATTAATAGCTGAACCTTTAATGACAGCATGAATGCAATCTCCATCTGCAAGGGCATCTTCTAATCGCTTCAAAACTACAATGCCTACACCGTTACCAGGAACAGTTCCTTGGGCTTCTGCATCAAAAGCACGGCAGTGGCCATCGGGAGATAAAATACCTCCTTCTTGGTAGAAATAGCCAGATTTTTGTGATGCACTGATTGCAACACCACCAGCTAAGGCAATATCACATTCCCCACCGAGCAAACTTCGGCAGGCAAAATGTACTGCAACTAATGAAGTTGAACATGCGGTTTGAATATCTACAGAAGGTCCCTCTAGCTCTAATTTATAAGAAACTCGTGTTGTGAGAAAATCTTTATCACTCGCAACGAGAAGTTGAAAATCATCAATAGAATTTATAATATTTTGATTTGAATAAAGATTGAACATATAACTGTTCATGCCTGCGCCTGCATAAACTCCAATTAAACCTTTATACTTTTTGGAATCATAGCCGGCGCTTTCAAGAGCCTCCGAAGCACACTCCAGAAAAAGACGCTGTTGGGGATCGATAATTTCTGCTTCTCTGGGATTGAAACCAAAGAACGAAGCATCAAAAAACTCTACATCTTCTAATACAGCCCCAGATCTTACATACTGAGGATCATTCAGTATAGTAGGGTCTATTCCTGAAGATATTAGTTCTTCATCTGTGAAAGCAGCTATTGACTCTTCACCATTTTGCAAATTTTGCCAAAATTCATCAAGATTTTTAGCACCAGGAAAACGACCTACCATGCCAATGATTGCTATTTCTAAACCCTTATGACTGAATTCCGGATGAGTTGTTAAAAACTGTTTGATACGATTTTTCCCATCTGTTAATTGTTGGTTTCTAGTGTCAGTTTGGTCAGAAGATGATGGTTCATTATTGTTTGCTCGACTGAGAAACTCAGCTAAGGAACTAATGGTTGGATATCTGAATAGATCGAGTATTAATAAATTTATTGGAAATATTGTTTGCAATTTGCTGTGAACTTGTATCAAGAGCAACGAATGACCACCCAGTTCAAAGAAGTTATCATAAATTCCTATGTTCTCGATATTCAGTACTTCTTGCCAAGTATTGGCAATTTTTTGTTCTACCTCAGTTTGGGGTGGCTGATAAACTGTTTCCAATTGGAGACGTGCAGTATCAGGAGCAGGTAGCGCTTTGCGGTCAACCTTACCATTGGGTGTGAGTGGTAGTGCCTCCAATGTCACAAAAGCTGCTGGTATCATGTAGCTTGGCAATTTCGACTCTAAAAAGCTACGTAGCTCAGGAATTGTCAGTGTCTGTTCTTCTTGAGGAACTACATAAGCAACTATTCGTTGAGAATCTGCTGAATCTTCACGAACTCCTACCACAGTTTCTCGAACTGCTGGGTATTGGCTGATGATTGCTTCAATTTCTCCCAGTTCAATCCGGAAACCACGTAGCTTTACTTGGTTATCAATACGACCAATGTACTTTATTTCTCCATTTGCTAAATAACGTGCCTTGTCCCCAGTTTTATATAAACGTTCTGTTTGCTGAATAAAAGGATTAGGTATAAATTTCTCTGCCGTCAACTCAGGGCGGTTTAAGTAACCTCTACCTACTCCCACACCACCAATATAAACTTCACCCGTTACCCCCACAGGAACAGGGTTGAGATACTGATCGAGTAAATATATTTGGATATTTGCAATTGGTTGACCAATGGGAACTGTGTTTTGATGGGTAACACCATCTTTTTCACACTGCCAAAAAGTCACATCCACAGCAGCTTCTGTTGGACCATAGAGATTATGCAGTTGAGCATCAAGTCGATTGAAGAAGCGTTGTTGCAACTGGGTTAGTAATGCCTCACCACTGGCAATTACTCGTACCAGTGATTGACATTTTTCTAAACCTTCTGCTTCCACAAATACTTGCAGCATTGAGGGAACAAAATGTAAAGTCGTTATTTGCTGCTGTGCTATCAAGTTGACTAGATAGTTTGTATCTTTATGACCCTCTGGTTGAGCGATAACTAAACGCGCACCTGTCATTAACGTCCAGAAAAATTCCCATACAGATACATCGAAACTGAAGGGAGTTTTCTGTAACACTGCATCTTTTGATGTTAATTGGTAAGTATCTTGCATCCATAGTAAGCGATTGAGAATACCGCTATGGGCATTCATCGCTCCTTTGGGTTTACCTGTAGAACCAGAGGTATAGATTACATAAGCTAGGTTATCAAGTTTAATGTTGGATATGGGATTTTCCGTACTTTCAGTGGCAATTTTCTCCCAATCACTATCGATGCAAATTACTTGAGCTTGATGATTTGGTATATTTTCTAACAGGTACTGTTGTGTGAGTAGTACGCTTGGTTGTGAGTCTTCTAACATATAAGCCAAGCGTTCTTGAGGATAGCTAGGGTCTAGTGGTACATATGCACCACCAGCTTTGAGGATGGCTAATAGTCCGATTATCATAGAAAGCGATCGCTCTACACAAATCCCTACCAATACCTCTGGTTTCACTCCTAATGAACGCAAATAATGTGCCAATTGGTTGGCTCTAGCGTTCAGTTCCCAATAGGTTAACTGTTGGTCTTCAAATACTACTGCTACTGCATCAGGCGTATGTTCTACTTGCGCCTCAAATAACTGATGAATGCATTGGTCTTGGGGATACTCAACTTTTGTATTATTCCACTCCCAAAGTAATTGATGTTTCTCACTTTCCGTCAACAGTGGTAACTGTGACAAACACTGCTGTGGATTCGCAACAATTGCTTCAAGCAACGTTTGCAAATGAGCCGCCATTCTTTGGATAGAACTTGATTTGAATAAGTCAGTATTGTATTCTAAACTGCTAACTAACCCTGACTCCGATTCTGTCATCGATAGGGTTAAATCAAACTGGGCAGCACCACTATCACTTTCTATAGGAGTTAAAGTCAAACCAGGCAATTCTAAAGCAGACATTGGAGCATTCTGAAGCACAAACATCACTTGAAATAGTGGTGTATGGCTTAAATCTCGCTGTGGTTGCAATTGTTCAACTAACAACTCAAAAGGCAAATCTTGATGAGCATAAGCTCCTAATGCTACTTCTCGCACCCGTTTTAGTAGCTCTTCAAAGCTAGGATTCCCTGCCAAACTAGTTCGTAATACCAAAGTATTGACAAAAAATCCAATTAATCCTTCTATTTCCGGTCTGTTTCGATTGGCGATGGGCGAACCGATAACAATATCTTCTTGTCCTGTGTAACGCCATAGCAGTGTTTGAAAAGCTGCAAGCAGGGTCATAAATAAAGTACTTCCCTGTTGCTGACTTAATTTATTCAGAGATGCGGATAATTCTTTGGATAACTCAAATGAGTAAGTCGTACCGAGGAAAGTCTGAATTGCTGGTCTTGGGTGGTCTGTAGGTAATTCTAAGACTTTTGGTGCATCTTCTAAGTGTTTTCGCCAATAAGATAGCTGAGTTTCGAGTACTTCTCCTTGCAGCCATTGTCTTTGCCAAGCAGCGAAGTCTACATACTGTATTAGCAGTGGCGGTAAGGGTGAGGGTTGCCCATCACAGAAGGCTTGATAAAGTGTTGCCAATTCCTGCACCAATACATCTGTTGACCAACCGTCAAAGACAATGTGGTGCATTGTCAGTAATAATATATGTTCTTCTTTACCAAGATATAATAGCTTTACTCTCAGTAGCAAGTCGCCCTTCAAGTCAAAAGGTTTTTGTGCTTCTTGAGAAGCTTGTTGTCTGACTTCCGCTTCTTTCTGACTTGCAGATAACTTGCTAATATCAGATATTTGTAATGTTAAAGGTTTTGCTTTCGAGATGACAGCTACTGCTTGCCCTTTTGTTGTTTGGAAATTGGTTCGCAACGCTTCATGGCGACTTATAATTTCGTTGAAACTTTGTTGTAGTGCCTCTACATTTAGTTGTCCTTGTAGGCGAATAGCAGCAGAAAGATTGTAGAATGAACTATCTGGTTCTAATTGAGCTAAGAACCATAACCGCTGCTGGGCAAATGATAGTGGTAAATTTTCCTGGCGTTTTACTGGGTGAATAGGCTGCTTACCAGCAAGGAAATCTACACTGTTATTACGTAAAAAAGTGAGGATATCTTCTTTGCGTTCAGCTATTTCTTTTTTAATAACTGGTGTTAATACGTCTTTTGGAGCGTTACAGCGTAAGCGATTATTTTCAACCCATAGCTTGACATCTAAACTGCAAAGGTAAGACAAAAACTCTTCAATAGTTTTCATAATTCTATCTCCTCGCGGTCGTTGTCTACTCCATTCGTGGAAACAAGCTGTAGTTGTTGAACTGTAAGCATGTTCTCGATACGTTCTACCAATTGAGCTACTGTCGGTGCTTCAAACAAACTGCGTAAGGGTAACTCTATATTGAATGCTTCACGTAACCTGGAAATAGCTTGGGTTGCAAGTAAAGAATGTCCACCCAAATCAAAGAAATTATCGTGAATACCAATATGCTCTTGCTTTAATACCTGACCCCAAATATCAGCAACTATCTTCTCTGTCGGAGTACGAGGTGCAACAAAGCCCAACTCAGATTCATTTTTGAAACTTGGTACAGGTAATGCGCGGCGATCTACTTTACCGCTAGGGCTAAGAGGCAATGCTTCGAGCAGTACAATTGCAGAAGGTACCATATGCCCTGGTAGCTTTTCTTGAAGAAAATCGCGTAACTGTTGGACTAGTTGGTTACTACTTGACTCATCTTGATAAAACTCAGAGCTAGGAACAACATAAACAACTAAGCGTTTATCATCAGGGTTCTCTTCTCTAACAACAACTACAGCTTCCCTAACAGCTTGGTGCTGATTTAAAAATGCCTCAATTTCTCCCAGTTCAACCCGGAAGCCCCGAATCTTCACTTGATGATCGATACGTCCGAGGTATTCAATATTTCCATCAGTCAGCCATCTTCCTAAATCTCCAGTTTTATAAATTAAATCTCTGCGATTCTCTAGTAAGTTCTTCGTTACATGTGTAAACGGGTTAGGAACAAAGCTTAAATTAGTTTTTTCTTCATTCTTCCAGTATCCCGCACCAACACCAATTCCCGATACACAAATCTCTCCTGGAGCGCCAATGGGTAATAATTTCATTTGCTCATCCAAAATGTAGAGATTTAAGTTTGCTAATGGTTTACCAATTGGAACTGTACGTTGGTTTTCACCAAAAGGCTTGTCAACAATAAACTGAGTAATATCATCAGCAGCCTCGGTAGGGCCATAAGCATTAACAATTCTAATATGGGGATAGATATCAAGCCACTTATTTACCCATTTAACCGATACAGACTCACCGGATAACATCATCCATTTTAAATCTGGTAATACCCGTTCATCTTTTGGTAGTTGGGAAATATATTCAAGTAATCCCCCAAATAATGCTGGTACTAACTCAACAACTGTAATTTTTTCTGATTTTAGTACTTCAAATAGTTGTTTAGGAATAGCAACAGTTTCAATATCTACTATTACCGTCTTTCCACCAATTAAAAGTGGTGCTAAGAATTGCCAAACAGAAATATCTGTTGAAGAAGGGGCACTTTGGAGAAAACAAAATTCTTCAGTTAATTGCAATTCATCAAACTGGGCGAAAATATGATTAATTGCGCCATCATGTCTGATAATTGTCCCCTTTGGTAACCCTGTAGAACCAGAGGTATAGATCATATAAGCTGGGTCAACAGCATCATTTATTTGCTCTAGGTTATCTTTGGGAAGATGAATAAAGTCAAGTTTATCATATATTGTTATTTGATTATTTTTGGCAAATTTGATATTTTTACCAACAACTTCATCTAAACAGATAATAGATGTTAGTTGAGAACAGTTATCTGTAAAATCAATTAAAACATCCAATAGCGAAAAATCAGTTAATAGTAACTTAACTTCGCTATTAGATAACATATACTCAATTCTCTTTGGTGGGTAATTGCTATCAACTGGTATGTACACTCCTCCTGCTTTATAGATAGCAAGGATAGCAATGAGGAAATCAATATTGCGGTCTTTAAAAATGCCTACAAACTCTCCCTGCTTAACTCCTAATTTCCGTAATAATCCAGCTAACTGATTAGCTCTATGATTCAGTTCTTGATAATTTAATTGAGTTTGTTCGTGAACTACAGCTATATTGTTGGGAGTATGAGATACTTGTTTTTCAAATAATTCGTTTATTGTTTGCTGAATTGGATACTCTTTAATATTATTGTTATATTCTTTTAATAATGTGTATCGCTCGGAGTCTTTTAAGAAAACAATATCAGAAATTTTAATATTAACTTTATTTAAACAACTGTCTAGTACATTGATATAATATTTGCCGAATAATTTAATATTTTCATCTTGAAACAGATGTTCGCTGTATTCTATCTTAGCACTAATACTTTCTCCATTAACTCTAAAAGAAATGGTGATATCATTATTGAGTTTATGTAAATTATTTTTATTATGAATATTTTCTAATAAAACTACTACGTCAAAAATTGGACAACGATTAGGAGTTGTAGGTATTTCTAATAATTTAATTAATTCATCAAAATTATAGTTTTGATGACTATAAGTGTTTATGGTAGCATCTTTAATTTGTAAAAGAAAATCTTTGAATGAAACCTGAGAATCTACTTGAGTACGCAAAGGAATTACTTTGCTATTTATGTCATGTGTTTCAATTTTATCATATACTGGTATGCCAACGACAATATCATTATTTCTAGTATATTTTTGCAGCAAAATATTTAACGCTGATACAAGTATTAAGTAGATTGAAAAGCAAGAACCTTTTGATAACTTAATGAGGGCTTGAGATAAATTATTTGATAAATCAAAGCTCAAAGATTTGTTATTACCACTAGTAAATAAAGGTCTTACATAGTCCAGCATCAAATTTGTTTCTGGTAGTTCTCCTGATAATTTATTAATCCAATAATTTTTTTGAGAGAATGTGTAAGTCGAGTGTAGATGTGTACCCATAATTGTTTCCTGATAATTAATTCCTATGCAAGTTAACTATTATGTAAATCTTCTAAATACAATCATCAAAAGCTGTTTTGATAATTGAACAACCCTTTTGCAAAGTAGGCATATCAATTATTAAAGGTGGCAAAATTTTAATTACAGTATCATTTCTACCTGCTCGTTCTACTATTAATCCTAGTTCAAAACAGCGTGATATAATTTTTTTGGATAAAGCGCAATCACCAAAATCTTTGAGATCAATTCCCCAAATCATCCCAATTCCGCGTATGGCAATTTTTTCACTAATTGATGCTATTTGCTCTATGAGAAACTTTCTCAGAAAAAACTCTTTAGCTTTCACATCCTGTTCAAAATCATAGCTTTCTCGATACTCTAAAGCAGCAGTGGCTCCTACAAATGCTAATTGATTACCTCTAAAAGTACCATTATGTTCGCCTGGTTCCCATATATCCAATTCTGGCTTAATTAATAATAGCGACATGGGAAAGCCATAACCACTAATGGATTTAGAGAGTACCACCATATCAGGGACGATATCTGCTCTTTCAAAAGAAAAGAAAGACCCAGTTCGACCACAGCCGACTTGAATATCATCGCATATTAATAAAATATCATACTCGTCACACAACTTTCTTAATCTTTGCATCCAGTCAATCGGAGCTACAATAACTCCACCTTCTGCTTGTACTGTTTCAAAGATGATTGCGGCTGGTTTTTCAATTCCAGAATTTACATCATTTAAAATTGTTTCTATATATTCTATTGTGTCAAAATTTTCCATAAATCCATAGGGATAAGGCATAAATGTTACATTACTTGATGTACCAATTGCACCTGCTCGGATACCGATATTACCACTAATGGATAAACTCCCTAAAGTCATACCATGATATGCTCCCATGAAGGAGAATATACCTGGTCTTTGTTTAATTTTTCTAGCTAACTTTAAAGCTGCTTCTACTGCATTTGTTCCTGTAGGCCCGCAAAATTGAACACGATAATCTAGTTGCTTTGAACTTAGCACTACTTCATCAAATTTAGCTAAAAACTTCTCTTTAGCCGAAGTATACATATCCAAGCCATGTGCAATTCCATCTGCCTCTAAGTATGTTATAACTTTTTGTTTTATATAGTCATGATTGTGTCCATAATTTAAAGCACCTGCTCCTGCAAAAAAATCAATATATTCTTTACCTGATTCCGAATAAATTATAGAATATTTAGCTCTATGAAATATGTCGGGAAAAGTACGGCAATAGCTTCTGACGTTGGATTCACACTTGTCAAATATATTCATAAGATTTATTCCTCTTGAAAATTTGAATTCCTCACTTGAGAGTTTATATCTTCTTTCTATTGCAGATGAAACAATCATAAGTAAGTGTAAATCTTTATTGTTAGGTAAGGTTAGTAAAAAGGGTCAGGAATTTAGTTTCCGTTAAGATATTGGAGTAAATTCCCAATCAAATATTGCTTGTTTTTCTAATGCTGCAACAATTTGTTGCTGTTCTGGTGTCAGCAAGGGTAAGTTTTTAATTTGGAAGTTGGGATTAGTTATTAACCCTTGTAATAGCATTTTGATATCTTGGAGGATGCCAGTAATAGTAGCAGTCTCAAATCTTCTAGAATCATAGGAAATAGCTATCAATAACTCTTTATTAGGGTAGACAACCAAGTTCAGAGGATAGTTATTTCGGTAATAGATCTCTGTATGTTGAAATTCTATATTACCTTGCCAATCTCGAATGAATTCGCTGACTGGAAAATTTTCAACTACCACAATACTTTCAAATAAAGTTAATTTTCGGGGAATTTCACTCCACTTCTGAATATCTGTTAATGGAGTATATTCATAATCGCGGACTTCGACTAATTGCAACTGAAAACGCTGTAGCCATGACAAGAAAATTTGTTCGGTATCGATATTGACATGGATGGGCAAGGTGTTAACAAACATACCCACCATTGATTCTACTCCCTGCAAATCTGCTGGTCGTCCAGTGACGGTGCAACCATACAATATGTTGTTGCAACAAGAATAACGACTCAGAAGAACAGCCCAGATACCGTTAATTATCGTAGCAAGGGTAAGACGATGCTGTGTAGCAAATGAATATAGTGCCTGTGTAGTTGTTGTTGATAGTTGAATTATTTCTTCACTATATCTGACTTCTTGGGTAGATGATTCGTCAATTTTTTCTATTTCTATATAACTTAGAGGAGTTGGTGTTTTGATCCCCTGTAAGGCTTGTCGCCAAAAATTTTCGGCTTTTGATATATCTTGCTGCTGCAACCAATCAATGTAGTCTCTGAAAGGACGAGTAGGTGCAAAAGAGGTTTCTTTACTTTGACAAAGCGTTCCATAAGTTTCGACAAACTCTTGGAATACTAATGAGCCACCCCAACCATCGATAATGATGTGGTTAAGACTCCAAATATATAAATATTTATCATCAGTAAAACGAATTAAAGTATGACGCATCAAACATGGCTGGGAGAAGTCAAAACTTTTTTGGCGATCGCTTAGAATAAAAGAATCAAGTTGTGCTTTTTGTTCAACTGAATTTATATTAGTCCAATCATGATAAGCTAAAGTTAATTTTACTTGTTTGTAGACAATTTGTAATGGATTTTCTACTTCTTGCCAATAAAATCTAGTACGTAAAATGGAATGCCGATCCATTACTAATTGCCAAGTTTTTGCAAACGCCTCTATATTAAGATTGCCACGCACAGTAAAGATATGTTGGAAAAAGTATAAGGATAATTCACTATCAAACAGACAGTGGAATAGCATCCCTTTTTGTACGGGTGTGAGTTCGTAAATATCTTCAATATTTTCTAACAAATGGGGGTCATTACACACTCGCTGTATTTCCAGTAATAAAGACTGCTTAGAATTATCTAAATCAGGTTGATTCTCTTCAAGGAAGCTATGCTGAATTGGTGTAATTTCTAACTCTTCAGGTTCGATAATTGGAGTAATAGATAAATCTGTTGCTAATTCAGCAATTGTTTGGTGATGGAAAAACTGTTGAGATGTTAACTTCAAACCTGCTTGATTAGCTTTAGCAGCAATTTGAATTGTGTTGATGGAATTCCCACCCAATTCAAAAAAGTTGTCGTGGATACCTATCTTGTCAATTCCCAGAATTTCTTGCCAAATGTCAGCCAAGATTTGCTCAATTTCGGTTTCGGGAGTGATGTAATCGTTACCTAAATTAGGACGAGGATGTTTTGCTTTTGAGAGATTGACTGAGGATAATTGCTCTTGTAAATACTGAGGAGAATTATTCTGTTTAATTAACTCTGGTAAATCTTGAGTTGAAACTACAATATGAGGCAGCTTACTTCCGAGAATGCGGTTAAAAACATCGATACCTTCTTGCGGTAATATACCTTTTTTGATAATTTCTGCACGTTCTTGTTGAAGTTTATCTGGTAGTACAGTTTCTACCGCAAATCCAACTTCTTGCCAAGTATCCCAACTGATTGATACTGTTAAGCGATCGCCTATATAATTACGACGAGCATAAGCATCTAAAAAGGCGTTAGCTGCACAATAATCTATCTGTCCAAATTCACCTAAAATAGAAGTTTTGGACGAACAAAGTACGAAAAAATCTAAATTTATATCCTTTAAAGCTTCTTCTAAAACTAACGTACCTTGAACTTTTGCTGCTAAGATATTACTAGCCATATCTCGCGTTTTGAGTTGGGTAACACCACCACCAGGAATCCCAGCCGCATGGATTACACCATTAATTTGACCGAATTTTTGTAAAGCTCGAGCGATTACTGCTTGCATTTGTTCGGAATTAGTGACATCGGCACTTATAACTTCAACTTCTGCACCTAATTCTTCAAGCGATCGCACTTTTTGGATTTGACGAATAATAGCATCTTGGCTATCATGATTTACTAGCCATTCTTCCCATTCAGAGCGTTTCGGTAATCCCTTTCTGCCAACAAGAATTAACTTAGCTTGGAATGTCTTTGCTAAATGTTCTGCTAATACTAAACTAATCCCTCCGAGTCCACCTGTGATTAAATAAACTCCACCTTTTCTTAACTTAGCTTTTCCTGCTATGCTATCTTCTAAATAAACTGCGTCAAAGGTTTGAATCCAACGGTGATATCCTCGGTAGGCAACTATTTCATTAGTTGGTTCTAGTGTTAATTCTGTTACTAATTTATCTATGATTTTTGCAGACAAAGAAGTTTGAGCAGAATGTATTACTAAATCAACAAGACTGCAATTGATATTGCGATATTCCTTGGGAATTACTTTGCAAGGGCCTAATATAGTAGCCTTTTGTGGATATAAATTCTCATCGCCAGTTACATCGTGTAAATTACTGGTGACGACCATCAGCTTTAGGGAATCCCAAATATCTTGTTTTCCAATTGCTTGTGCTAAAAATAGTAAACTATAGAAGCTAATATCTTGATGCTCATCGTTGAGCGAAATATCGTTTGGCGTAACGCTCCAAAAATGAGCAATTGTATTTAGTTTAAAATTCTGTTGTTGCAATTCTTTCAGCAACGCATCATAATCATCTGGTTGTTGAGGATTGATGCAATATATCTTGTCATCAAGCTTACTAAACTGTTCCCCCAACTGCACGGTGATGACATCTTGATTTTGTTGTGCAAGTCGTTTGACAAATTCAGTTCCCACTCCATAATTATCCACAAAGACTAAGCAATGCAACTTTTGTTTACTCAGTTCTTCTTGGAAAAACTCCAGTGGCATTGATTGTTTCCATACTGGAATATAAAACCAATCAGTAATATTTGGCTTTTTATCTAATGATTGTTGTGATGTTGTTTGTGAAGTAGATGAATCAAGATCAATAGAATAACGCTGATTTTCAACGGAATGACTCGATATTTGCTCTAATGATTCTTGGGAAGTTGTTGATTCAATCCAATAACGCTGACGTTCAAAGGGATAAGTTGGTAAGGGAAGGCGATGACGGCGTTCATTGGCGTAAAAACTTGACCAATCAATCTTGATTCCCAACATCCATAGTTGACCCAAGGTGTTGAGTAAAAATGCTACATCTGATTGCTGCTCGTGGGGACTGGGTATTGAGGTCAGCACAGTTGATTCTTCAGTACTCAAAGTTTTTCTACAACCGACTTTTAGCATAATTCGCTGATTGTCTTTGAGTAACTCGGCAATTCCTTCATTAAAACGTTCTAGTTGCTGTGGTTGTACCCAAGAGTTAGGGTTTGTTGCTTGGGCTTGGGTAATCCAAGTTCCACTAACATTGGATATGAAGGGAATTGTTGGAGGATTGAATCGGACTTTTTGTAATAACTCAATAGAAGATTCATTCGCCACTAGTGCAAGAGCATCTTCAACAGAAAAAACTCCCGCTAAAGTTGCAGCAACATATTCTCCAACACCTTGCCCAATCATTGCTTGAGGAGAAATGCCCCAGGAAATCCACAATTGCGCCACAGCATATTCGATGACGAACAAGGCGCTTCGAGCGAAGCGAGTTTGTTGGAGTTTCTCTACGGCGGTTTCCCGTTCAGATTCCTTGGGATAAATTACGGAACGCAAATCTAACTCTAGATGCGGTCTTAATATCAGACAGCACCGTTCTATCTGGGCACGAAATACTGACTCAGTTTCGTAGAGTTCTCTACCCATGTCTGCATACAGCGCATCTATCCCAGGAAAGATAAAAGCCACGGAGCGAGTTCCTGACTCTTGAAATTGAGTTACAGTTTGTTGTGAGGTTGGTTGATTCAATGTCCGAATTGCGTCTTGGACATCGGAGCAAATCAATATTCGTCGATGACTGAAGTCTCTACGCCCCATTTGCAAAGTATAAGCGACATCTGCAAGATTAATATCGGGATGTAGTGTCAGATGTTGGCTAAGATTTTGCGTAGCAGTTGCCAACGCAGACTCAGTTTTTGCAGAGAGTACCAACAATTGGCAAGGACGAGAAGGACTAGAAGCTGGAAGTGTTGGGGCTTCTTCGAGAACTACGTGGGTATTGGTTCCCCCCATTCCTAGAGAACTCACACCAGCACGGCGGGGAGTTGAGCCTTTCCATTCCCTTAACTTTGTGTTGACATAAAAAGGACTGTTGGCAAAATCAATTTCAGGATTAGGCTGTTCAAAGTTGAGACTTGGTGGAATCAATTGATGTTTTAAAGCCAAAGCCGTCTTGATTAACCCTGTAACTCCGGCGGCAGCATCTAAATGACCGATATTCGTTTTGACTGAACCGATGGCGCAGAAACTCTTTTTCTCGGTATTAGCACGAAAAACTTTAGTCAGCGCGGCAATTTCAATGGGATCACCCAAAGCTGTACCGCTACCGTGGGCTTCAATATAGCCGATTGTTTCCGGTTCTACCTCTGCTAACATTATCGCTTCTGCGATCGCTTCTGCTTGGCCATCGACGCTAGGCGCTGTATAGCCAACTTTCATCGCACCATCGTTATTGATTGCAGCGCCTTTAATCACAGCATATATGCAATCTCCATCTGCGATCGCATCTTTGACTCGCTTAAGAACAACAACTCCCACACCGTTACCAACAGTCGTTCCCTGGGCTTTGGCATCAAAAGCATGACAATGCCCATCAGGAGATAGCGGCCCTCCTGGTTCATAAAAATAACCAGTTTTTTGCGGCAAGCGAATAGAAACCCCTCCCGCCAAAGCCATATCGCATTGATAATTTTGCAGACTTTGGTAGGCGAGGGTAGTAGCAACTAATGATGTAGAACAAGCTGTTTGAACAGTAATACTTGGCCCGGTAAGATTTAATTTATAAGAAACACGAGTTGAGAGAAATCCTTTATCATTACCAATCAATTTTTGATATGATTCCCCCGACCCTAATTGATCATTTTTTAAATCAAAAGATAAATAATTATTTAAACTAGCACCAGCATAAACACCAATTCTGCTTTCACACTTAGTCGAGTCATAACCAGCATTTTCTAAAGCTGACCAAGCGCATTCCAAAAACAGACGATGTTGAGGGTCTGTGAGTTCCGCTTCCTTCGGATTCAAATCAAAAAATTCAGCATCAAATAAATCGATATTATCTAAAACACCACCGACTTTTACATAATTACTATTATTTACCAACGCCGCAGGTACACCAGCAGCAATTAATTCTTCATCTGTAAATAAAGATAATGACTCCACCCCATCTTGTAAATTTTGCCAAAAAGATTCTATACTGATGGCTCCAGGAAAACGCCCCGCCATCCCAATAATAGCAACCCCCTCCATTAACTCATAATTTTCACTCATATCATTAAACCTTTATTATTTTACTCACTTCAAACTGTGACTCTAATTCTCTCTTTCTCTGTGTTCTCTGTGCCTCTGTGGTTCGTTTTATCAAAATATTGAACAAATATAATAGCTTAATCAATCACTTGAAAATTCAGATACTCAGGCACATCTTGAATGTGACTTAAATCATTTTCAAAAATCACTAAATCGCCATTCTTTTCAACTTCCTTAAACCCAGCAAACTTATAGGATATATACATCATTCTGTTGCGATCGTTTGATACAAACTCTGCCAAAAGTCGAACATTATTGCTTTTAGCCAGACTCATAACATGATTCAACATAATCGTTCCCACACCCCTCGACATCACTCGACAAGACATCAGCAAAAGCTTAATTGTCCATGACTGAGGCTGACATTCAATTAAAACTAAACCTATCTTCCCGTAGCTACCATACTTATCTTCCAAACTCGCAATCAGCAGTTTATGGTTTTCTGAACAGCGAAAATAATTCAGTTCGTCGTAGGAATATGTATAACCAGTTGTATTTAATTGGTTAGTTCTTAACGTTAACTCTTCTGCACGTTGCAAATCTTCTTCTTGAGCAGAAGATATCGTGAAATTCATCTTAAGAGTAGCTAAAAATTCGTCTGATGTGCCAACAAATTCTTTTTCTGCATTTTGCCGTTCAATGTCACTAAGATACATCAACCTTCTAATTCGTGAATCTTCCGTAATAAACCGGGGATTCATAACAGGCATATCTAAAATATTTTCTATCTCATTTGCGTTGATACAAAGAACTTCTGGCAAGGAAAACTTGACTTCTTCTAATTCAAATAATTGGTCGTCGATGAAGGCGATCGCATCTAAACCAATATTTACTAACTTAGCAATTTCTTTGATAGAAGATGCTTTAGAATTCCAATTTATTTGGGGATATAAGAAATACTCTTTTAACCCAAATTCTTCTAATTTAGCTAGTGCTGTACTGGGTTCATTCTTACTAGCTATAGATTGTAGTATACCACGATTATCTAAAGTTTGTGTCAAATTTAATATATTTTCTTGCAAAGAAACTTTCTCATCTTCGAGTAAAACTCCGTGCCATAGGGTATTATCTAAATCCCAAACAACACATTTAATAACTTTTTTGTCTTTTTGTTTGCTATTTACATCTTGCTCTTGAATACTAATCATATTCTAAATTCTCTCTGCTAATTTCTTTTCTAAACCAGTAGTCACAGTTGGAAATAAATAATTTTGATAACCTGACTCGGCAATAGTAATTTCTTGAATTTGAGTACTACCTTCAATAACTTCCATAATTTTTGAATCGCGTAGATACCTCTCAACAGGGTACTCACTACTACATCCATTACCACCATGAATTTGCACAGCATCATTGGCTATTTTTGTAGCTGCTGTAGATGCAAAGTACTTAGCAATAGAAGTCTCGATAATCGAATTAGGGTCATTAATATTTTTGAGATAACCAGCTTGATAACATAATAATCTTGCTGCTTTTGTGTTAGTTATCATCTGAGTAATCTTTTGGCGAATTAATTGATGTTCTTTAAGATAAACACCAAACTGTTTTCGCTCGTTTGTATATTTAACACAAGCTTCTAAACAAGCTTGAGCAATACCTACGCTACCCGTTGCGACGCTATACCTACCATAATCAAGTGCAGAAGCAGCAATATAGGAAAATCCGAAGCCTAATTTACCTACTAAATTTTCTAGAGGAACGTGGCAGCTATCAAATTCCAATTCCGCAACCATCGAAGCCCTAGTACCTAAAATACCAAACATCGGTTTGACGGAAAAACCTGGGCTATTTTTTTCTAATAAAAAAGCACCTGCTTTACCCTCGCATTTAGCAAAGACCAAAAATACATCTGCTATTTGTCCATAGGTAATCCATTTCTTTTGTCCATTTAAGACATAAGCGTCAGCAGCAAGTGTTGCTGTTGTTTCTACACTTTTGGCATCGCTACCTACATTGGGTTCGCTTAATGCAAAAGCAGCGATGATTTCTCCAGATACAAATTTGGGAAGCCAATACTGTTTTTGAGATTTATTACCCCATTTACACACTGCTTGGGAAACCATGTTGTGCACTGTCAGCAAACTCCGCACAGAAGAACATCCCCGTCCAATTTCTTCGTTGAGAATGCCATAGGTAATCATGTCCATTCCTTTACCGCCATATTCTTGGGGTAAGATAGCACCCAGGAAACCACGTTCAGCTATTTTTTTAATTAGTTCTGGTGGAGTAAATTCTTTTCTATCCCATTCGCCAGCATGAGGACATATTTCCTTATTAACAAAAGCTCTCATTTCAGCTTGATAGTTTTTTTGTTGAGCGGATAGTTCTAATTTCATTGTAAGTTTCTTGCCAAGAAGTCAAAAATTACTTTGAAGGAACAGTCTTAAACCATAGTTATAGAAACTACTATGTATAACTAACTTTTTTATGTCTCTTTAGGAATAATTTATGAAATCATGCCTTTAAAGAGGTTCATCATATGCCATAGAGATCCTTCAGAAGAAATTGAGTGTCGAATATAATGAGGTGCGATATTAAAAAAAACTTTTAGCATATTTTTTTGTCTGAAAAAATCTTGAAGTTTAATATCGTACCAAAATGATAATGATATGTTTTCATCTACGGCTGTAACATGATGCCACCAAAAAGGGGGTATGTAGAGAATTTCTCCCGGTTGAAGTACAACTTCTATTCTTTCTTGCCATGGAAATTTTGGAAATAATTCAAATTGGAGGAGATCCGGATTTACCTTGCTATTATGTCCCATACCAGAACTATCATCAAGAGGCGGATAGAATGATAAGTAATTTGAAGGAGGAAATAAAAGAAATCTTTTTCTACCTCGAATTTGAGCGTAAATATTATATATTCGGTCGAAGTGAAGGGAACTAGCCGAAGTAAAGTTTTTATTTGAGAAACCGTGCCATAAGTTGACCCATGGCTTTCTATTTAAGTATTTTGGATAAGTTACATCTCCAATAAGTTCAGAAAAGTACTCTTCAAAATCAACTTCGTATAAATAACATCCTGTATCATCATTGTTACTAATTTTATTTTCTATATCTTTTATATATTCCTTATATTGCATTTTTTTTTCATCAGCACCATTATTTTTATCATAAGCAAAATTTTTATAATTATCTAAAAAACCTTTTTTAAAATAAACTACAGACATCACTTTACTTCCACAGTGGTCGATCAAATAATCATTAGACCATTTATGACAAGCATCCCAATGTTCTGCAACACCTTCAATTAAAAAAGGCTGATATTGCTTCCATATCTCTAAAAACTGTTCTGTACTAGGATTTTTGATTTTTAAAATCGATTTACTAGCTTGAGTTTTCATAAATTTCCTAACATTCTGTACTTCCGTAACTATAAATTTTGTGTCCCTTTGTAATTATTGCTACTACTTATGCATTATTACAGCAGTCTTACGCTCAACCAAATTGGTAATAGAATTTATTGTCCGAAAATTTTCAAACTCTAAATCCTCATTTTCAATAGCAATCTGAAACTCTTGCTCTACAAATAAAACAAGTTGCATAGCAAACATAGAATTGACAAAACCTAAAGCAAAAATATCTTCATCTGGTTGCAAATCATGATTACCAAAAAATTTTGAAAGAAAAAATTTAATTTTAGCTTGAATTTCGTTCATGAGTTTGTTATTTCCTCTTTATTGATATACGTAAAATCCTTTACCACTTTTTCTTCCATGCAACCCTGCATCTACCATTTTTTTGAGTAAAGGGCATGGTCTATATTTACTATCGTTAAAGTTTTCGTACAAGACTTCGATAGAAAATAAGATTGTGTCTAGACCAATCAAATCTGCTGTTTCTAAAGGCCCCATTTTGTGACCAAAACAGCCTTTAAAAATTTTGTCTACATCTTCTGCTGTAGCAACTTGGTCTTGCAACAGAAAAACAGCTTCGTTAATAGTTAACATTAACACGCGGTTGGAAACAAAACCCGGTGAATCATTGACAATGATGCATTCTTTACCCATCTGAGCCAACATTTGTTTTGCTGTCTCAATTGTTGACTCAGAGGTATGATATCCACGAATCATCTCAACCATCGGCTTCATTGGTACGGGATTCATAAAGTGGATACCAACAACTTTATTGGCGCGTTTTGTAACTGAAGCAATGCGGGTAATAGGAATTGCTGAGGTGTTAGCGGCGAATACGCAATCTGTTGGGCAAATAGAATCTAGAAGGGGATACACTTCTTTTTTAAGATCCCATTTTTCGGTGACATTTTCAACTACAAAATCTGCATTTTCTAAAATTTTATAGTTTGTCGAAAAATCTATTTTTTCAATTATACCATCTGGAGTTTCTGGGCGATGCCTTTGGCTGGCTTCTCTACGAGAGGCTACGCCAACGCCAACGCTTTTTTTGAAAAAAGTTTGAAAGCGGATATTATTTCTGATTTCCTGTTTCGCTTTATCCAGAATATCTTCAGAAATATCTACTAGAATAACTTGATGACCTGTTTGAGCAAGGTTTTGTGCAACCCCTATTCCCATTACCCCTGCACCAACAACGCCTACTGTTTGAATATTCATAATTTCAACTAACCTCAATTTACATTTGCTTCTACTTAAATTCGGTAAATATTTGCATTATAAAGATACAAGCTTCTCAAGCGCAGAACATCAACAACTGTAGGACAATTATGGGAAATTTCTTTGAAGCCTTTGGTTTGTTGAACTATCTTATTCCTCAGGCATTAAGATGCACATAAATAATCTTTGAATCTTGCTTTGCCCACAGCACATTCAACTGCTATTAAGTCAAAGTGCTTTCGTCACACATTTATTAGATTCAACTGGATAAAACCTTGATAATATTACTTTAGGGTTTGAGATTTATCTTCTAGCGAAATCGCTGAAAAATCAAGGTTTTTTGTAAAATTCTTGTGCAACAAGAATTTTAGTTTACGCCCTACTTAGCTCGCAAATTTTCCGGCACATTTTTCGGAATCGTCCACATATAAATTTGACTACACCTGTCTTCTTGACTACAAGTATCTTCTGGATTGCATTGAAAATAGTCTACATCGTCATAGTCTACCCAGTCTCCCATATGATGTTGCAAAGATACTACACGAGTACCTGGTTTGAGTTGTTTAAATAATTGTGGTCTTAGTTTGATGTTAATATCATCTCCCAAGTACAGAAACACAACTGTTGCGTCGCTGAAGTTACTCTTAAAAATATCCTGCTGAATAAACTTCACTTTATCAGTTACACCTGCATTTTTAGCATTATCATTAGATTTTTTGACAAGCTGTGGGTCAATTTCTATACCTACGCCGCGAGCGCCAAATTTCTTCGCTGCGGTGATAGGTATCCTACCGTCACCACTACCAAGATCGTAAACGATATCATCTTTGCCTACTTTTACTTCTTTCATTGCATGTTCTATTGTTCCTTGAGGTGCAGGTACGTACTCTGCATCTGGTTGTCTTTCAATAGGTTTAGCTTGGGAAGTGGATTGCTGAACCTCTACTGTATTGGGATTTGTTGTTGCAAGGTTTGTACTGAGTTCAGAAGTTTTTTGTTGGCTACAGCCTGCTAGTAAAAAGGTACCTGCACTCATGGTGACGAAAAGTATTTTTAACGGTGAGTTTGGTTGCATGATATGGGACTCTTGTTGATTGAAGAAGAATTCAGGAGTCAGAATCAATTAGTGTGGCGAAGCAGCGCACTAATAATTGAAGACCACTAAATCTTCCATAAGCGTGTGGTGTTTCACCACTTATTAATCCGCCATTCGTACAGAATTCAGACCTCATTCTGACTACTGACGCATGTATTCTTTCTTGATAAAAATCTGAAAAATTGTATAAAATCATGCAGCATGTGGGCATTACCATGCCCACTAGTACTATTGAGTTATCAATTCTGACCTTGGCAATCTTTGCTAGAAGTAGCTTGCAGATTTTCCGGCACATTTTTCGGAATTGTCCACATGTAAATTAGACTCTGTTCATCTTCTGAACTACAGTTATCTTCTGGATTACATTTAGCTAACTCTACATGGTCGTAATCTACCCAGTCTCCGAGATGATGCTGGAAAGCCACCACACGAGTACCAGGTTTGAGTTGCTTGAATAATTGTGGTCTCAATTTGATGCCGTCTTTTTCTACCAATCCGAGAGTCACAACTGTTGCGTCGCTAAAGTTACTTTTAAAAATATCCTGCTGAATAAACTTGACTTTATCAGTTACACCTGAATTTTTAGCATTCTCATTAGATTTTTTGATGAGTTCTGGGTCTATCTCTATACCAATACCGCGAGCACCAAATTTCTTTGCTGCGGTAATGGGAATCCTGCCATCACCACTACCAAGGTCATAAACTATATCATTCTTACCTACCTGTGCTATTTCCAGCATTCTATTTACTGCTGTTTGCGGTGTAGCTACGAACTCTGAATCTAGTTCCATTTTTTTAGGTTTGGTTTCGGAGGTAGATTGCTGAACCTCTACCGTATTGGGATTTGTTGTTGCAAGGTTTGTACTGAGTTCGGAAGTTTTCTGTTGGCTACAGCCTGCTAGTAAAAGGCTACCTGCACTCATGGTGACAAAAAAGATTTTTAATGGTGAGTTTGCTGACATTTGTCTCCTATTAGGAATGTGATTTGATGAAAGAAAGATTTAAACTTTTTCCTTTTCTGTGATACTTGAATACTGTTGGTTACGGGAAATGCGGTAGTTAAGCAGTAATACAGGTATACCCGTAAGTAAAACTACAATTCCCAAACGCGCACCGGAACCCGTGTAAGCAATGCTCGATTGCAACATATATCCGCAAATTGCACAGAAAAGCAAGGGGATCACGGGGTAGAGAGGGACTCGGAAGGGACGTTGTGTTTCTGGTTCTCGGAAGCGTAGAACTAAAAGACTGACTCCTGAGAGTAGAAAGAAAAACCAGAAGACGGGGGCAGTATAATCTACCATTGTGCTAAAGCCTTTACGTTGGATTGCACCATAGACTACTAGGAGGATGGCGATCGCGCTTTGCCAAATCAGAGCGTTGCTGGGTGAAGAGGTGCGATATCCCCACTTTCCCAAAAATCCCAGCACTGGGAAGTCTCGCCCTAAAGCATAGTTAGTCCGCGCCCCGGTGAAAATAGTGGCATTGGCTGTACCCAAGGCAGAGACTGCGATCAGGATACTTACGAAGACTGCACCGCCCTTCCCCCAAGCACGACGCATTAATTCAGCTGCTGGTGCTTTGGATGCTTGCATTGCTGTCAGACCCAAGCCCTGCAAGTAAGCAAAGTTAATTAATAAATATATGGCTGTGATGATAATAATACTTCCTAATAATACCAATACCATGTTTCGTTTTGCTTCGCGCACTTCGGCGGAAATATATGCAGCTTCGTTCCAACCGCCGTAGGTAAGCAAGACAAATACCATAGCTAAACCAAAATTACCTGCTTGATTACTGGATGCATTCGCTGCAAGTTGAGTACTTTGTAACATTGCGTCATTGCCAGTTTCTGAAGTTACCGCAACAATTCCCGCAACAATCACCAATAACAGTCCCAAAACTTTTGCAACTGTTAACCAGTTTTGCACCTGCTTACCTTGCTTTAAACCGAGCAGATTTATCACTGTCAACAGTGCGATCGCCCCACTAGCATATAAGGCTGAGGAAAATTCCCCAAAAGGTAAGATCTGGGAAGCGTAATCACCAAACACAAATGCTAGCAGCACAATAGAGCCTGTCTGAATTATTGCCATCCGTGCCCAAGCAAACAGAAAGGCTAAATTCTTACCGAAAGCTCGCATGAGGTAATAATAAGTACCACCAGCATCCGGATAGGTTGTGGCTAACTCTGCGTAGCACAAAGCACCAATCAAAGACATGACTCCGCCCAAAAACCATGCAAATATGGTAATCCCAGCAGTTTGGGCATTTGCTGCTACTAAACTTGGCGTTTCAAAAATACCTACACCCACCACCATTCCAACAATCAAAGCTCCTGCATCGATTGTAGAAAGTGTAGGTTTCGGTACTGTTAGTTTTTCTGACATAATATAATCGTGGATTTCTCAATATTAGCTATGTAATTCAGACTGTTGAAGGAACTAAGTTTGGCATACTTTTATATCTTTTGTTGCTATAGCAAGGGACTGGTGACTGGGTGAAAAGTCGTTTTTTGTCTAAGTTTTATCATCTGTTGATGTCCTAACCAGCAAGGCTTTTGCTATACTACTCATCAGTTGGAAATTAGCTTTTTTGAGTATGTCCATGACCGTATTTCTCAGATTGGAATGATCCCATCTTTTACGATTATTATTCGCTAGAAATTTTCTCTTATTTTTTTTTGGTCGTGCTAGCCAAAATAACTCCTAGCCCAACTTATTGAGCCGATACAAATCCTGCCCAATCTATTTGCACTCCTGCTAACCACAGCCGGCCTAATGTTTTCAGTAAGAATGCTAAATCTGGTTTGCGATCGTAGGAATATTTCAAAGAAGGCAAGATAATCTGACTGACTGCTGGATTATTTTCTATACATTGCAACGCAAAACTACCTAGAGTCTGTCCAGGGCCTATTTCCAATAAAATTGGATATTGTTTTTTCCACAACTCTTGTATACCTTGAGCAAACAATACAGGTTGACACATATGCTTAACCCAATAATCGGGATTTGTAGCTGATGCTGCTGTTATCCAAGTTCCTGTAACGTTAGATATGTAAGGAATTTTTGGTGCTTGCAGGTTAAATGTTGTTACCAACTTATGTAAATTAGAGGCAGCACCCTCCATCATCTGCGAATGAAAAGCATGAGAAGTTTCTAGACGACGACAAGCTAAACCTTTTTTAGTTAACTGTTGTTCTAAAGCTTCTATAGCATCAGTTTCACCTGCGATTACGCCCATAGATGGGCCATTGACCGCAGAAAGTGAGAGTTTGTCATTGAGTAAACGAGATATTTCTGTTTGCGAAAGTGGAACTGCAAGCATTGCTCCATTTGGCAACTTTTGAATCAGCTGCGCTCTAGTAGCAATCAGTTTTAAACCCTCGTCTAAAGATAAAACCTCTGCCAAAGTCGCTGCTACATATTCACCAATGCTATAGCCAATCATTGCCACCGGACGAATTCCCCAGGATATCAATAGCTGTGCTAAGGCATACTCAATGACAAAAATAGCTGGTTGAGCGAGGTGAGTTTGATTGAGTAAAGATGTTGCAGTTACCATTTTTGTATCCGTTTGTGTTTGGCTGCGACCTAACATTTTTCGCAAATCCAAACCCTGAGAATTTTCTTGTGGCGATCGCTGTTCTTGTTGAGAATTTCTATTAGGATAGATTACATCTCGCAAATCTTGACCGAGAAGGGGTTTAAGAAATTCACAACAGTAGTCAACACAGGCACCAAACACAGGTTCAACTTGGTAAAGTTCAAGAGCCATGTTAACGTAGTGAGTACCAAGTCCAGGAAACATAAAAGCTACAGAACGTTCTTGTGTTTCTTGGATGTTGGTAAGTACCCGCTTAGGATCTGCAAATGCAACTAGAGCATCTTCTATATCCTGACAAACAACTGTCCGCCGATGCCTAAAAGCCTGTTGTTCGCGTTGCAATGTTTGAGCAACATCCGCAAGGTTTAAATCACGATGCTGTCTCAAGTAATCTGCAAGGTTTACAGTAGCAGTTTTTAGTTCTGAGTCAGTCTGAGCAGAAAGTACTAATAACTGCCAAGGACGAGAAGGACTAGTAAGCATTTTTGAAAAACTCCAAAACTTTCACTCAATTTTAGTGAGAATTATTTGTTGATTTCCTCATCAATAATTGTTTTTGTTTCTGACGCGCTTCTATTTGTTTTTGGACGCGATCGCGTGTTCCTACAAAATAAAGCTGTCGTTGTTGATTTAGATATTGCGCCAGTGAGTAAATAGTTGGGTTCTGAAACATGGTGACAACTGATAGATCTCGCTGCAAAATTGCACGCAGTTTATGATTAACCTGAATCATCAGTAGTGAATGCCCACCAAGATCAAAGAAATTATCATGAATACCCACTTTATCTAGATGTAGCACCTCTTCCCAAAGCTTTGCTATATGCTGTTCCATTTCAGACTGCGGTGACTGAAAAGTTTTTGTTAACTCCGGGCGCAGATTTTCAGGTACAGGTAAAGCGCGACGATCTACTTTGCCGTTAGCTGTCAAAGGTAAAGCATTTAACATGACAAAGGTAGAAGGAAGCATATATTCGGGCAGTTTTTCTTTGAGAAATCCCCGTAGTTCATTTATAGAAAGCTTAACATTCTCATGATTAACTAGATATGCAACTAGGCGATAGTCATTTGGTATATCTTCCCTAGCTACTACAACGGTTTCTTGTATCTGTGGATGTTGCTCTAATAAAGCTTCAATTTCTCCTAGTTCAATGCGATTTCCACGAATTTTTACTTGATAATCTATTCTGCCTAAAAATTCTATATTTCCATCTGAGCGATAGCGTGCTAAATCCCCTGTTTTATAAAGACGTGTGTTGAAGTTTGAGATTGGGAATTTTGATAGTTGACATCTTTTATATGATTTTACATCATTAAAGGGATTGAAAATGAACTTCTCTTGAGTTAAGTCAGGTCTATTTAAATAACCTCGTGCTAATCCTACACCACCAATATATAATTCACCTGGAACTCCAATAGGAACAAGTTGTAAATATTTATCTAAGATAAATATCTGTGTATTAGCAATTGGACGACCGATAGGAACAATTCTTTGATGGTTAACAGATTCACAGTGATATGCTGTCACATCAATAGATGCTTCTGTTGGACCATAAAGATTGTACAGGTCTACATCAAAGCTCTTAAAAAATCGCTCTCGCAAATCTAGAGATAAAGATTCACCACTACAAATAACACGCTTGATATTTTTACAATTTTGATGTATTTGTTCCTCTAGAAAAATTTGCAGCATTGAGGGAACAAAGTGAAGTGTTGTTATCTGTTGTTGTAATATAAGTTCGGCTAGATACCACGCATCTTGATGACCACCAGGTTTGGCTAAAATTAAACTTGCACCCGTCAACAAAGTCCAGAAAAATTCCCAAACAGACACATCAAAACTAAAAGGAGTTTTTTGTAAAACCCGGTCAGATGATGTTAATTGATAAGCATCTTGCATCCACAGTAAGCGATTGCACAAACCCAGATGAGTATTCATAACTCCTTTGGGTTTACCCGTAGAACCAGAAGTATAAATTACATAAGCTAAATTTTCTGGCTTCAGGCCGTTGGCTATTAGATTTTGGGAACTGTAATCTGCAAAATCTGTATCTTGGGTATCTACGCATACTAATTTCCCTTGATGTGGTGGCAGAGCATTTACCAAATGTGGTTGTGTTAATAACACTGGTACTTGAGCATCTGCTAACATGAATCCCAAGCGTTCTCTGGGATAATTAGGATCTAAAGGTAGGTAAGCACCACCTGTTTTGAGAATCGCTATTAATATAACTACCATAGAGAGCGATCGCTCTACACAAACCCCCACCAATACCTCTGGCTTTACACCCAAGTTTTGCAAATAGTGTGCTAGTTGATTTGCTCGGTTGTTCAACTCGCGGTAGGTTAGTTGTTCGTTTTCAAAAACAACTGCAACAGCATCTGGTGTTTTCTCTACCTGTTCTTCAAATAACTGATGAATGCACTTATCTTGAGGATAATCTGTTTTAGTATCATTCCACTCAACTAATAATTGCTGTACTTCAGATGGTGTTAGTAATTGCAAATCTGAAAGGCACTGTTGGGGATCGCTAATTATACTTTCTAGTAAAGTCTGGAAATGTCCCAAGATGCGAGTAACAGTATCTGCATTAAATAAATTTGTGTTGTACTCGCAAGTTGCAACCAAGCCTTGCTCAGAATCCTCCATGAACAATGTTAAATCAAATTTTGATGTCCCGTTGTAACCTTCTTTATAAGAAACAGAAACCTCTGATAGTGTAGGATTTGATATTGGCACATTCTGGAGAACAAACATCACTTGAAATAGTGGATTATAACTCAAGTCTCTATTTGGCTGTAGTTCTTCTACTAACTTTTCAAAAGGTAAGTCTTGATGAACATAAGCCTCTAAAGCTGTTGACTTCACCCGTGCTAATAACTCCTGAAAACTCAGGTCGCCAGATAACTCTGTACGCAGTACTAAAACATTGACAAAAAATCCGATTAATGAATCAATTTCTGCTTTGTTACGATTGGCGATTGGCGAACCGACTAAAATATCAGTCTGACCTGTATAGCGATACAGCAAGGTTTTGAAGGCTGTCAGCAAGGTCATAAACAGAGTTACTCCCGAATGACGACTCAAATTCTTTAGCTCTTTTGTCAGAGTTGGAGAAAGAACTAATTTCGCTTGAGCGCCGTTGAAGGTTTGAATTGGCGATCGCGCCCTATCTGTTGGCAAATTCAGTACAGGTAGCTCACCCTGCAATTTTTGTTTCCAATAGCTCAATAATGATTGAGTGCGTTCGCGTAGCGTGCGCGTAGCGCTCTCGCCATCAAGCCATTTTCGTTGCCAATTGACAAAATCTCGATACTGAATTGGTAATTCAGGAAGTGGTGAAAGTTTACTTGTTGAGAATGCTTCATATAGTGCAGTTAGTTCTTTAATCAGAATACCCATAGACCAACCATCTGCAATTATATGATGCAGAGTCACGAGTAATTGATAATTTTTCTCATTTAATTGTAAAATTTTACTACGCAAAAGCGATTCAGCAGATAAATCAAATGGCTGTTGTACAAACTCTGTAGCCAAACGTTGTGCTTCTTGGTTACGCTCGTTTTCTGATAAAGACCGTAAATCTTCAACCACTAAAGTTACGGATACAGCTTGATTTACAACTTGGACAGGTTGTCCATCTTCTACTGTAAAGCTTGTGCGTAATACTTCGTGTCGTCTAATAATTTCATTAATACTATCTTGTAAAGCTGTTAAGTTAATACAACCTTTGAAGTTAATAACTATAGGAATATTATATGTAGGAGTATCAGGAGTTAGCTGATTAATAAACCATAATCCCTGCTGGGCAAAAGATAAAGGATGATGTGATGTGTTTTTATCTTGTTGAATAAGGGATAATGATGGGAATGCATCTGTTGTCATTTGAGCTAGTAGTTTTGTGACAAGCGATCGCCCACTCATCCCTTCAAAAAAATCTGCTACAGATACTTCGATTTCTAAATCAAATTCAATCCGATTTTTTAATTCAAATACTTTTAAAGAATCAAGTCCCAACGTACTTAAAGGCTCTTGTAAATTAATATCATCTGCGGCAATTGAAAGTACTCCCGCTAACAATTCCATCAAATATAATTCTAAAACTAGTTGACATTCTTTTGGGGAAAGTTCCAACAGTTCATAACGTCGTAATTGAGTTTCGTTTCTAGCAATATCGGTAATTTTAAGAACGTCACTTTCAACTATATTCAATTCACCATTTTGAAACTGAGCGCGAGTTGCACGCCTTTGAATTTTACCGCTAGAAGTTTTGGGAATACTACCTGGTTTGATTAAAATTACTCCATAAACTTGTACTTCATGTTCTTCAGTAATAGCTTGGCGAATCGCACTAGTTACTTCTACTAAATTTGGCTTGGCGCGAAACTCTAATTCTTGTACAACTACCAATCTTTCTTCGTTATTTACTTCTACTGTAAATGCAGCATTAGCACCAAGACGTAAGGATGAGTGACTGCGTTCTGTGGTTATTTCTATATCTTGCGGGTAAAGATTGCGACCGCGAATAATAATTAAATCTTTTGCTCTGCCTGTGATGAAAACCTCCCCATTGTATAAAAAGCCTAAGTCACCAGTCCGTAAAAATGGCCCTTCTTTTGTATCTTTGATATAGGCGTGGAATGTTTCTTTTGTTTCTTCTGTTCGATTCCAATAACCTTGACCAACACTAGGGCCAGATACCCAAATTTCTCCAACTTCATTTGATGAACAACGAGTTAATGTTTCGGGATTGACAATTACAATCTGCTGATTCGGAATTGCTTTGCCGCAACTGACAAAGCTTTGAATATCTTGACTTTCGATAGTTGCTTCGACTATCTGGTTTTGTGAAAGTGCAGATTTATTTACAGTTCTGATTTGAGGTAGAGCTTTTTTGCTCCCGCCAGAAACTATCAATGTTGCTTCCGCCATGCCATAACAGGGATAGAATGCTTCTCTTTGAAAGCCACATTCTGCAAAGCTGGCTGCAAATTGCTCAAGAGTGTCTCGCCGGACTGGTTCGGCGCCGTTAAACGCAACACTCCAACTACTTAAGTCGAGAGTTTCTTTTTGTTCTTGAGTAATTCTTTGAACACATTGTTCGTAAGCAAAATTAGGGCCGCCACTCGTGGTGCCTTTGTAACGGGAAATCGCCTGTAACCAGCGATAAGGTCTTTGTAGAAAGGATGCTGGCGACATTAAAATGCAAGGGAAAGCACCATACAATGGTTGCAAAATCCCACCAATCAACCCCATGTCATGGTAGACAGGTAGCCAAGAGACAAACTTGCTACTAGGTGAATGTTCCATGAGTTGGTAAGTGACAGCGGCGTTGTGCAGAAGGTTGCCATGACTGAGCATCACTCCCTTTGGTGTGCCTGTTGAACCGGAAGTGTATTGCAGAAAAGCCAGGGTATCTCCATTAATTGCAGGTTGCTGCCAAGAATCTTCTAGACCTTGGGTGATGTTGTCAGTTGTCAGCCAGCGAAAGTTTCCCTGTTTTGTATCTGGTGTGAATATTGATTGTAATGCTCTTAGCATTGCTGTTGTGGTGAGAGCAACACTGGCCTGTGCATCTATAGTAATAGCTTGTATTCTGGGTGTTTTACGTTGATTGCGAGGCGGATAAGCTGGAACTGCCACGACTCCAGCATATAGACAACCAAAAAATGCTATGAGGTAATCTAATCCTGGAGGATAGAGTAATATGGCACGTTCCCCACTTAAACCGAAAGCTTGCAGTTGTGCTGCTACAGCTCGACTGCGCCGATCTAATTCATAATAAGTCAGCGTTAATTCCTGAGTTTCTCCATCTTCAAGGAAAGTAAATGCTTGTGTGTGCGACATCTTGAAACTGCGATCGCGCAAAATATCAACGATAGTTGCACACTCAGGCGGAATTTCTGGGAAAATATTGAGAATTTCAGTCATTATTATGCCTCCCGTAATCAGATCCAGGCAAACAATAGTCGCAAAATTAGTCTCACACTCACTCGTGGCTGCACAAGCTTTTGAGTCAGTTGTTGTGGGTATGTTTAAGGTCTACTTCAATACAGTAAACCTTAAACAGATATACTTTTTCCTTGCTCAAGGTGGTGTTTTTACAGAATTATTTAATTCAATTCGGAAAACTTAAACAACAGACCTCATGTTGCTCTAAGCAAGAGACAACGCAATTAGTATTTTAGCCATGTAAGCTTTGATATTGCTAGTTATTTTCATTTAGACTTTCTTACATTACAAGGAATTGTAGCCTTTAGCAACCCCATATTCATAGCTAATTATTATCAATACTTGAAAGATGTGTGATTTTAGACTATATAATCAAATAATTTAATACTTTTGATAGATGCCAATGGCTGGAATAAGTCAAATGCTTTCAATGACCTGATTTTAGTCTAAGGGTAGTCCAATGGGTCAGATTTGAATTGGGAGTATGCGATCGCCTGACGACAACGATCAACGCTAGGATCTCCGGCAAACACTCGCCGATTTAGCTGATGAGCGATGGCGATGGCATCCGCACTTGGTAGCCAGGGAAAAATTACTATGTCCCCAGATGCCGAAAACATCTTGATTAGCTGTTCAATCAGTTGCTCCTTTAAATCTGATTCTGGGAAGATAATCACAGTCTTGGCTCGTTCAACTAGCCAATCGTGATCCCAGTCATCGGAGGTAATGGCTATAGCAAGGGTAGCAAAGGGTATGCGATCGATGAATTGTGGTGAAGCTGTATCACCACAGAACAAAAAATGTTGTTTTTCCAGCAAAAACCAACCAGATCCAATTTCATCTGGATTGACAACAACAGGTGACACTGAAGTAGTTTGTGCTACAGGAACTCCCAAAGCTAGTGTTTGGGCTTCCACTTGCTGCTTGGGGATCGTAGTCACAATCTCTGGCTTAGAAATAGGAGGCTGTGCTAACTCAGGCAAAACAAGAGCAGAGATAGACTTAGATTTTTCTGACTCAATTACTTGACGAATACTCTTATGAGTTATGGTTTTGCCCTTATGGGCATGTTGCAGAATTTCCTCGCGGACATTTTGGGAAGTTGATGGTGCTGCCAAAAGATAAAGGGCAGATGTGGCAATATTTATTTGTGCCAGACTTCCAGGTTCAGCTAATGCTTCATAAACGTTAATAAAATTGTAAGCTGTGCGTCGGCTCCAACCAAACTCAGCTTTGAGCCAAGTTTCAAACTGTCCGTGTTTGAGCTGAGAACGAACTTGGGCTAGCTTTTCACCAATTTCCCATATGTCTTGTGCTGAACGCCGTAAGCGCTCTTTAATTTCTCCAGTTCGCTGTTGAATAACTTGACGTTGTTCAGAATCCAAAATTTCATAGTCGAAGCAAGTGAGTGCTTGACTCTGTTTTTTTAACTTACTCACAGTTTATCTACACTACCTTCTACAAAAAATGGCGTTGTTGATTGCGGTATGAATTAAACAGATATAGGAATAGAGTTTGATATCATATCCGGCTAATCACTTATGATTACCAATGCCAAAAAGATAACACATTTGAAAATTACGTTTGAGAACTGGGATCGATATTAGTACCAGCCTGGAAATTAACAAACTACATATGGTTTGAGTAAAAGACTGACAACTTGCTGCAAGTATGTTGAAAGCGGGGTCTCTCTTACAAAATCCAGATGCCTGCGGCAAGCCGTAAAGCGTCTACGGAAGAAACCTCCTCTCTGATTTTGCGCTAAATTCCCGTTACAAAACTGTACTTCCGACTTCCGACTTCTTTAAATATAACTACACAGATTGTAAACTACCTACACCGCCGTGAACGGTCGGTGTAGGCTTTGTCCCAGTTTTCGCCGCCAGTCGGAAACAAGCTGAGTTGTCCTTCCAACAAGCAAGCAATCCCCGGAACTTCGGGGTTGTTTACAGAAACCCCCAAAGCTGCAATATTCAACGCAGCATTAATATCAGCATCATACTCAAAACCACAATGTCCACACATCAACGATTTGCCAGAACGATACGATTTACCTTTGACGGGGTGTATATGGTGACACCGTGAGCAAGTCTGGCTCGTGTAAGCAGGCGGAACAAAAACAACAGGTACACCAGCCATGTTAGCTTTGTATTCAACAAACAATCTCAACTGGTAAAAAGCCCAATTGTTTGTTTTGCGTCGTTCTGTTTTAGTCCGTGGTTTTTGATTGAGCGATTCTCTGATATTTGTCAAATTCTCAAATGCCAAAGCAGCGTTACTGCGTTTAGCATCTTGAACCAACTGTTTCGAGATATTGTGATTCAACCACTTTTGGAATCGTTGTTCTCTCCCAGAGAGCCTTCTAAGAAGTCTTCTAGAACTTCTAGTGCGTTTGGACTGAACTGTCTTCCTGACCTTACTGTAGCGGTCACGAACCAATTGAATTTGTTTTCCACTCCACGATTTACCCGTGGAAGTAGTAGCAATATCTCGCCTACCCAAATCAACCCCAATTACTCTGGGTGTTTTACCCGTGGGGTCACTAGGCAGGTGAACACAGATATTGATGTAGTAGTCGCCGCGTTTTGTTTTGTTGAGTGTAGCAGCAGTGGGGGATTGCCCTTTGAGCAATGCCAGTTGATAGTTGCCAATACTCAATTTGAACCGTTTGCGACCACTCATCAAGGTAATACCAACAGCTTGCAACTCCTCAATATATTGAAAAGTCCGAACATCCAAGTTAACGGATGTCGGTCTAAATTTATGGACTTGCTTAACTGCTTTGGCGTTACCAGTCACACGACGGATTGCTTGACAAACATGGTTTGCCTTCAACCCGGTCATTTCTCTGATTGGTTTGTAGACCAAGTGGTGAAGCTTGGTTGTGTTCCAACAGTTTTCACGTTTTGCAACCTCGTATATCTGATTACAAGCATCAGCAAATCCCTGAAAAGTGCGGTCTATCTCAACGCGCAACTCTATAGGGACTTGAAGCTTGCATTTGACAGATATCATTTGCATTCCGTACCTCTAAATACTCATCCAATTATATCAAAAGACACGATGCAAAAGCTATTGGTTCCCGAATATTTGGGAATTACTCAACTGGTCATCTCACTGTTTTTGCTTTGCAAAAAGGCGCTCAACGACCGTTTCGTAATGGGGAATCCCATTCCTCCAACCACTTACCCGATAGGGAAGTGGTTGGAGGAATGGGAGGTTGAGATGAAAAAACAACCTTCTCAACGCAAAAGACTTACTTGTGCTGCCTCTAGCGATGACAATCCACCAGAAAGGTCTGCAAAGAAACATACTTCTCAACAATCAAATCTCGCTTCAGTAACAATTACCATTACCGCTGTTGAAGTCCAAGAATTAAGTGAAGAAGAACAAAGCTTACGCCTGCACTTAGAACAAAAAGTTGAACGCGCTTTTTATGAAGCAGGGAAAGCGTTAATGGAGTTACGCGACAGAAAGCTGTACCAAAGTACTCACAGCACCTTTGAGGAATATTGCCGCGATCGCTTTGGTTACAGTCGCCGACAACCCTACCTTTTAATGGAGGCGGCTGTTGTTTTTGATAATTTAACTGAAAAATGTGATCCATTGGATCACATTTTGCCCACGAGTGAGCGCCAAGTCCGACCCCTGACAAAGCTAGAACCCGAGCAACAGCAACAAGTCTGGGAGCTTTCAGTTCAGGAAGCAAGTGGCAAAGTGCCCACTGGTAGAATAGTGAAAGATGTATTGCAACGCATTATGGAAACAACTCAAGTGCCAAATAACTATGAAATAGGCGAAGTCTGCCAAATTATTGCCCAAGACAATCCCGAACTCAGGGGTAAGAGTGGATGTTGGGCGCTTGTTAGCCAAGTGAACGATTTCACTTGCACCGTCAGGCTTTGGGATGGAGAGTATATCATTGGGCTAAAGCATCTGAAGTCTTATGGTTACTTCCCTTCGGAATGTCAGCAAATGCAACAAATCAGCGATCGCATCAGCAAAATATACTCCAGTGCATTGGAAGAATCGGTTCAAACGTTTTTGGAGGCTTTAGGAAAACTGAACCGGCCTCATTTAAGTGCTTTGGAAGAAAAAATCTTGAATGTTTTGGAGTCAGGAATTAGGATCGGAACAATTCGATAATCTAAGAGTAATTCAATGGCTCAGATTTGAATTGGGAGTAAGCGATCGCCTGACGACAACGCTCAACGCTAGGATCTCCGGCAAACACTCGCCGATTTAGCTGATGAGCGATGGCGATGGCGTCCGCACTTGGTAGCCAGGGAAAAATTACTATGTCCCCAGGTGCCGAAAACATCTTGATTAGCTGTTCAATGAGCTGTTCTTTTAAATCTGATTCCGGGAAAATAATCACAGTCTTGGCTCGTTCAACTAACCAATCGTGATCCCAGTCATCGGAGGTTATAGCAATGGCAAGGGCAGCAAAGGGTATGCGATCGATGAATTTTGATGAAGCTGTATCGCCACAGAACAAAAAATGCTGCTTTTCCAGCAAAAACCAACCAGATCCAATTTGATCTGGATTTACAACAGGTGAGACGGGGGTGGTTTTTGTGACATCAACTTCTAAAGCTGGCGTTTGGACTTGAAGTGCCTGCTTCGGAATTATAGTCACAATCTCTGGTTTAGAAGTAACAGATTGTGGTGGTTCAGATAACACAGGAGCAGAAATAGACTTTGATTTCTCCTCTTCAATTACTTGACGAATATTCTTATAAGTGATGGTTTGGCCTTCATGAGCACGTTGGAGAAATTCCTCACGGACATTTTGAGGAGTTGATGGTGCTGCCAAAAGATAAAGGGCAGATGTGGCAATATCTATTTGTGCAAGGTTTGCACGCTCAGCCAATGTTTCATAAACGTTAATAAAATTGTAAGCTGTGCGTCGGCTCCAGCCAAACTCAGCCTTGAGCCAACTTTCAAACTGTCCGTGTTTGAGCTGAGAACGAACCTGGGCTAGCTTTTCACCAATTTCCCAAATGTCTTGTGCTGAACGCCGTAAGCGCTCTTTAATTTCTCCAGTTCGCTGCTGAATAACTTGACGTTGTTCAGAATCCAAAATTTCATAGTCGAAACCACTGACTGCTTGACTGTGTTTTTTGAACTTACTCACAATTTGTTTAAACTACTTTGATATATCTATCATAGTCGATTATATGTTAATTTTCATCCGTCGTAGTAAAGTTACAGCACTTTTGTCAATACCTCTAAATGTATAAATATCAGATCGTGTGTATCTGAAAGGGGATGCTTATATCTTGCGCCTTCTCAATAATGGGTAGGTGAGCAGCGTCAAACAACGACACAATAAGCTTTTTGGGTTTTAATTTTCGCAATAAGACGTTGGTGCAAGATGTGAGGATGGAATTTGACCAAAATAAGTCGGAAGTCGGAGGTCAGAGGTATCACCAGACTTCTTGCATAAGTCGCATTCAAGGGGAAGGGGAAGGGGAAAAGATTTTGTATTTTCCCTTCCCCTTCCCCTTTTCCTACCTTTTGTAAAAAGCACTTTTGCAAGAGGTCTACCTTCAAAAGCAAGAAGGATGAGGAAAAATATGAAGTGAGTAGCTTGATCTGTTATCAACTTAATGATAATGTTTGTTATTAGGTGAATTCAGTCAATCAAAAGGTTTTGCCAAGTTGTTAACAGCCCTTGAGTTGAGGTTGGGAACAAAATTCCCAATAAGCAGCTTAGAATCTACCTTTTGGCCTAATCTTGTTATGGGTTGATTCAAGAGCGATCGCATATTGCGGGTGTTTCGCGCCACCACAACCAGCGATCGTTGCTAGTCCCTAAAACAATGGCACAAAGCCTGATTTTTTGAGTTGGCAAAACTTTTCAATTAGCGTGAACTAACTTATTGACAATGACAAAAAACCAAAACTAGCTTCCAATACCAAAATTATGCATAGTTCAACTTAAATAATATTCCTAACTAGTGGTGTGACACCTGTAGGAACAGTAATTGATTACACTTCCAATAAAAACTCCGGTTGTTTAAATACAATTCAGGAGATAGTTTTTGCTGGAAGCAGGAAGAAACCCACCCTTAAATAGAGCTATGGTGTACACACAAATTTTAACAAATTTGGCGCTTTTTTGAACAAGAGTTCATAAAAAGGCAAGTTTTCTGATGAGGTAACAGTCCCCATTACAAAGCAGGAAGAGCGACTTGCGACTTGCGACCTCCGACTTGCGACTTGTTTTGGTCTAGATCTCAGTCCAGCAACAAAATCAAGCCTCGTATTAGTTGTTATGCAAACAACCTCACCCCAGGTAAGCGTGGATGATTTTTTAGAGGTAGATCACATTTTTATCTGTACGACAAAAGAGGCCCAAAGTATCTCAGTTCTTCAAGAACTTGGTCTTTACTGTTCTAATCAGCCAGTGCAACATGTCAAACATGGAACAGCCTCAAAAATAATTTTTTTTGAAAATACCTATCTGGAGTTAATTTGGATAGAAGATAAACATTTAGTAGAACAGCAGTCTGTACAAACAGGCATTCAGACACTAACTCGCCTTCATGGGCAGCATTCGGGAGCATCACCTTTTGGTGTCGGTCTGCGTAGGAAGTTAGATCGAAGCAAGTTGGTATCCGATTCCAGTTTATACTGGGCTGAGTCTCGGCGATGCCTAGGTTGGGCTACGCCTACGCACAAGTCTATTAGTTTTGCAGCCGAAAATTTTGTGAATCAGCAAGAGCCTTTTTGCTTTATAATTCCTGATAGCATTGCTCTGACAGCTTGGCTCGATCCCTCATTAACCGCACATCAGCAGTTAATCTCTCATCCCTTGGGTATCAAAAAGCTAACAAGCGTCAAAATCACAATTAATAGCGACAAAGATTTAACTGATGCTATGTCTCTAGTTTGTACGAATAGCGCTATAACTATCGAACGAGGAGAATCTCCATTGCTAGAGTTGACCTTTGACGAGGGTATCAGAGAAAAAAAGCTTGATGCACGACCAATTTTGCCAATTTTGTTGAAATATTAAAACTTAGATTCATAGCATCCCTGACAAAAAGAATGTTTATTGAGGTATTATTATGGCGACAATGGGAAAGTATTGCAAAGCCTACTCTGTCAAAAAATTGCGTGAATTCAGTCAATGGACGGAGTGTGCTGAAAATACCAGAAAAGAAAACAAGTCAGTTGAGGGTAAAGAAGTCGCAATTAATAGAGAATTAACTGATGACGACTTTCTTTACTTGCAAGAAAACTATGTAGTTACAGATGGGATTTACAAGGATGAGAATATCATTTTTGACAATGTAACTCCCCAATGGCAGGAGTTTTGCCACAAAACCCTGGAATTTGAGATTCCAGTTTACGAACCAGCGAAAGTAGAAGCATCAACACAAAAGTAATTATTAAAAGAAGTCGTTCGTCTGAATGTTCACTGATTTCAAGAGGAGATATATATGAACGAGTTAGTACAACGCTTGTCATCAGGCGAACACCCTGTTGAAGCAAGTTTACGACCCGAAAAAACAGCTACAGCACTCAAAGAAAGTATCGACCGAGGTTATGTTCACATCAAATTTACAAATACTAACGGAGGTACTGATTTGGGTGTCAGACTCGACCCAGAAGCCTCTGATTTCCACTCAGCTGACTTTGAGCATCAAACAGGAAAGGTTCATTTAGTTGGTAATCTAACGCTCAATTACGTGAAAATCCGATGTGTTGCTGATATTGAACTGGCAACTTTAGAGGGTAAGGGACACCTTGAACCAGTACAATAGTGAGATTTATATCATGTTCGGACATGTGCGACCGAAGTATGAATAAATGAGTTTAATATACTCACCGAATTATAGATTTGACGCAAAACAATTAGCAAAGGATTCAAACCCACCACTAATTGATTCTGAATTCTGAATTCTTCTTCAATAAATAGCAGGACGCAAGTTATGTACCAAGACGACAAAGAAGACACAACAATTTACAAAGTTGTAGTCAATCATGAAGAACAGTATTCCATTTGGCCAGCCGACCGAGAAAACGCACTTGGCTGGAAGGATGCTGGCAAAAGTGGTTTGAAACAAGAATGTTTGGATTACATTAAAGAAGTTTGGACTGACATGAGGCCACTTAGTCTTCGCAAGAAAATGGAAGAAGCTGCTGGGGGGAAATCTTAAAGAAGTCGCAAGTCGCAAGTCGCTCTTCCTGTTTTATAACGGGGACTGTTACCCCACCACAAAACTTGCGGCTGTTCGTTGCCTCTTTCTTAAACCCACGGAGTCTTGATAAGGCATGTAAAGGTTGTCCAAGGTCAAGAGTGAAGAGTCAAAAAACTCTGGACTCTTGACCAGAGTAACGGAAATTCGGCATGAAAATAATATGACAACTGTACAAACATTTAACTCCTGGCTAACATATACCAAACCTAATCCTCATGCTTCGGTGCGTTTATTCTGCTTCCCCTATGCAGGTGGTAGTTCTATAATTTTTCGCACATGGGCCCAGAGTCTACCTACAATTGTGGAAGTTTGCTCTATTGAACTTCCTGGACGAGGAACCCAAATGAAATTAGCCCCATTCTCGCGGCTAGAACCTCTTGTCGGTGCTTTAGCCCACGCCTTGCTTCCGCATTTAAACAAGCCATTCGCCTTTTTTGGTCACAGCATGGGAGCAGTTGTCAGTTTTGAACTAGCTCGTTTACTCCGCAAACAGTACCGACTCGAACCAGTACATATGTTTGTTTCCGGTCGCCACGCTCCACAAATTCCCGATCGCAATCCACCCATCCATGCTCTAAGTGAACCTGAGTTCATAGAAGAATTACGCCGTCTTAATGGTACTCCCGAAGCACTGCTGGAAAACGCCGAATTAATGCAACTTCTTGTCCCGATTCTACGAGCAGACTTTGAAGTTCTAGAAACCTATGTATATACTACCGAGCCACCACTTAATTGTCCGATTACTGCTTTTGGTGGCTTAGAGGATCGAGAGGTTAATTATGATGAACTCCAAGCTTGGTGCGAACAGACAAATGCTGCATTTTCACTACAGATGTTCAAAGGAGATCATTTCTTTTTACACTCAGCACAATCACTTCTCCTACAGTCAATTTCTCAAGAACTGCAACAAGTTACCAGTGAAATAGACAGTCTACAGTCGAATTTTTGATTGACCATTTTTTGAATTATAAATGCAAAATTAAAAACTCAAAATGAAGAATAAGAATTTTTTTGAATTTAATAATTTTGGGTACAAGCCCCCACCATAATCCTCGATTTGGTGGTCTTCAATTAGCGCAAAGTCTGAGCGGAGGCTTCCTCCGATCAGAACTTTGTAAGAGAGCGGCGAGTCCAAGCTCCCACTAATTCTCTTTAATGCGTGAATTTTGAATTTTGAATTGGAGCGTTCGCGCAGCGTCTCGTAGAGAAGCGACTTGACTCTGTATTCTTCTTGATTTTGCCTTGCATTTATAATTGGTTTGAGCAACAAAATGCAATACTTTGAAGGCATACTTTTACAAGTTTGTAACTCTGCTTTAGGAGTTAAGCGATATTGAATATTTTTCGGATAAGAAGTTTGTTAATTAAATTTTGCATATGAATGCCTCTTCTTTATTCGCAATAGATTCTCAGACTCTTAAGGGATTTCAAAGACAACAAAAGTATTTTCCTTATCGGTATGCTTTAGTTCGTAAGTATTTACCTAAATTTGTCAATAAATATCAAAAAATATCTGCCGATAAACTGGTATATTTTGGTGTTTTACCTTCAGCAGAGATATTTAATCTTAGTACATTGCAAACTGATTTTTATGAATTCTTTACTGAGATAGTATGCGACACTCCTGGAAATACAACTTATGCAAAATATCTGAAAAGTACTTTCAGAGAAGTGACAAATCAAGCTGTCAATCCAGAATTTTTAGGTACAGAGATAATTGATGATGAATATTCACCTGTTGTCAACACTTGGAGAGCCAATATTCTCCATGAATTGAAGTTGGCATTAGCTTTTACAAATTTTTATAACTTAGGCAAAAATATTTTTGATTTTCCTCAATGTTTATTAGAGTCTTTTAAGAATACAAATATAGAAAACATTCCTTTACGCGATGTCAAACTGCCATATCCAGCTTTTTATTTACATTTTGGTTTGCAAAAGGACTTGGAGTTAGAACTCGGACATGTGGTCAACAGTGAATTTTTATATTCGTTGTCAACAAAAACTAAGCAAATAAATAAATATTACTTGGAGGGGGTATATGTAAAAGAAATAGCTAGTGGTGGTTTTGAATTAGCATTAATTGGTTCTCCAGAGTTTTCAGTTTTGAGTGATAATTGGCTGGAGTATCCGACCGAAGCACTTTCTGTAAAAATTCCTTTAATTAATCCAGATATAACTATTGGGGAAGCTTTAGACTGGGAGATAATAGATACTTCTGCCTCTCATAAGAAAGTGATATTTAATTATCTAGAGGAGAATAATTTACTTGATAAAATTGATGTTGATTTTAATATAGAATTCTTGAACGATTTTTTATTCTATGAATTTGAAGAATTTCACGATCTTAAGTGTCATAAATTTATATTAAAAATTTTAAAGTTAGTTATTAATGCTATATTTTACACAACTAATTATCGGTTAACTGAAGAAATCTCAGAACAAATACCTGGATTTCTTCCCAATAATTTACGTAAACAATTAGAATCAGATGATGCAAATACAAGGAGCAAAGCACTTTTAAAAATAGATCAACAGGGATATTCGCTAGTTAAAATATGCGGTAAGCGTAGTTGCCGAACAGGAGTTTTTTCGAGTGAGGAGATAGGTAAAGTTGATAACTTTCAACCCAAAGAATTAATCAGTAGTACTGAACCGAAAAGGCAGTTTAGTAGTTACCACAGAAGAAGGCATTACCGTCTTTGTCCTGTAGGCAAGAATCGTAGTGAAGAAGCATTGATTTGGGTTGAGTGTGCCTATGTGCAAGGCGCACTTCCATATAAAGAAGGTTTGCGAATTTATGAGTTTGGTCAGCCGGAGACATCTGGTACAAATGTAGATAATTTGGATGGGACAATCCTTAATAATAAGCAAATTTTGGACATTAGGAATATGTTTGAGCTAGGAGTTGCTACTATTAGTGATATTGCTAATCTTTATAAACTGCCCCAAGAGATTATTGAAAGAATTATAGTTAAGAGGCAACAACAAAAATACTAAATATCAACATGATTGATACCAATTCTCTATGAAGATGCATAGAATAAAGCTTGATGAAAGAGAGCTTCGAGTATAAAATCATAACTTGTCAAAGAGGAGATAACGAGAGAAGACAACCCTGTCAACCGTTTTCGATCGGGGGAAGACATGATGCCCACTTAGATAAACGGGATATGTTTCCCCGGTTTTTTCAAGCGGTGCGGGAGTTACGTCCCAAAGCTTTTTTGATTGAGAATGTGCGGGGATTGCTGCGTCAAAATTTTAGCAAAATTATCTTATTTTTAGACTATATTAACCTAAAATAAACGTTAGAAATAAATCGAAATGTTCTAGATTATTCTTAAAACAAAAAGGAAGAAAATGAATAACGTTATTATTCCCATCGAATTTGAACTCGCAGCAATAAAAATAGCCCAAGCGCATTTCCCTTGGCTACGTTTTAAAGTATCTCCTATCCAGGAGAAGGGAAGAGTCTACAATCGCTCATCAGACGCTATTTATTTTGAAGCTTACTTTCAAAATAGTTTGATTGATTGTGATCCTCTCCACAAAAATAATTACTATCCTAGTTTTAACTTTTACTTGTTGCCAGGAAAGAGACTAATTCAGCTAAGTGGCTGGTGGCGCAATCAAGTGCTAACTTTCATCTACGCACCATTAGACCCAGAACCATACAATAAGCACTGGCAAAATGACAAAAACTTGGCTGTACCTTGCCCCTATCCAGACGGCGATAAATTTGAACAGATGGCAATCGCTTTATTTTCTTTAGTTCAGGAGTATTTAGTAGGGTATGAGGGGTGATGCTGCAAGAGCAATTTGTGACTTGAAGAAGATTTTGGACAGGTTGTCCAACTTTACCTTCCAAAACCAGATGTCCAACTTTACCTTCCAAAAACATGAAAAAGATAACATCTAGAAAAATTAAAGGAAAAGTTGACGAGGAGTTATATTAAAACAACGAAAAACTTCAGAAAGAAAATGCAAAGAAATACGTGGTTTATAAGCAGTGTCAGAACTTTGAGGTTTAGCGATTAAGTGGGAACTCATCCAGAATGAAAAAGAGAGGTCTTTTAACCCTTGTTCATCAAGATGCACGCAACGTTCATGAAGGTACGAATAGACATCTTTAATCTGAGGTTGTTTTGACAAATAAGGTGTAATCGCAATTAACTCTTGTAAGTAAGAGATGTTACGTTGATAGGTTGACAAACATCCCATCGAGCGAAAATAAGTAGTCAACTTCAAGGGATACTTTGTTTGACCTAACCATTCTCCACAATGAGAACAATAACCTGGTTGACAAAAATTTAGCATTTTTTGATTGCAAGAAGGACAGGTATTCTCTAGAGAAATCTGATGTTGAGGGCAGAATTTAACATATTCAATTAACCAGAGCAAAGGAATATAAATAACTTGCCCTTGCTCTCGCCAGGCTTGATAACAATAAGGACACCAAGCACAAGAAGGTTTCAAAAGCAACTCTGCTGAATCAAAAACTTTCAGCCAACTCATTAAAGTTAAAGAGTATAAATCTTGACGAGATGTTAATTGCTCTATAGCTGTGATAATGATTGGAGTAATAGATTGAAGTCCATTTATAACTGATAAATTAGACGCAGTTTTTTTATTCATTAAAAATATCTGTTTAATGGAAGTTTTTTTAGTATCTTTATGTAATAAATATTCCTGATGTTGAATCAAAGGAACAAGTTCATAAGTATAAAGTTGCCAAGGTCGAAGGCAATGCTGTTGTGCTAATCTTTGTAAATAGCTACTTAAACTCTCAGTATTAGGAGTTCCTAAACCTATTGGTTCTAGAGGATAAAGATGGCTTCTTTTAGGTAGATTTTGAATTGTTAAATTCGCCAACTCAAAAGGAATGAAAAGAATCTGTTTCTTTATCCTCCTTTTCTAACTCCTGCTTTTTTAATGGATAGCGGCGAGGAGTACTTTGTGCAATCGGCGAATGAGTATTTTTTTTATCTTTTTTGCTCTGACTGTGTTTCCGTTGAGCATTCCCATGAGCTAAAGGAACTAATTTCAAGCCTTTTTGTAGGTTGAGTAAATCCTCTGATGAGTCTTGTAGTTGTTGTTCACCTATTCTAATAGATTTCAGCATTACCAAACATTGTCGTACTCCTAAAGCATGACGTTGTAAATCAGATAAAGTAATAGTCCGAGCATTTATATCACTATCTAAAACATCATTAAGTGTTACAGAAAGCCAATCTTTAAGAATGCCTACGCAGCCTAAACTTCTCTCATAAAGAAATTCCCAATTAGATAATAAGTCAGGTTGTTGAGATAAAGGAAGATATTGACTAAAAGTTTGAACCACACTTTTAAAAGCTTTAGCTTCTTGGGAATTTTCAGCATGATACCGTTGAAAATGAATTGTTTTGCTTCTCCGGCATAACTGATATCCTAAATCAATTAAAGGTAACAAATCATAAGTTCCAGTAGGAATAATTTTAACTTGAGTTAAATTGGCTAAAGATTTGAGAGTTTCAGGTTGATCCTTTAATTTTCGACCACTAGGTAACATAGCAAGATGATGGGCTTCATCAATATAAAAAGCATCGGGAGAACGATGAATTAAAGCCGATTCCACTGCACTCCGCCACGAGGAGCAAGATTGCCCATAACTAATCTTTTTTTCGATTAAAGGTTCGTTTAGTACTTTTAATAGACGAATATAAAAATCTTTCCAATCAAACTGACTAAATTCTGGAGCTTTAGCTTCTAAACCAATTACAGGGACTTTGCCCTGATTGTGCTTTAATTCAGGTAAGGCTTTCTCGGTTAGTTTTTGCTCTAAACGTCGCAGTAAGGTAGTTTTCCCTACTCCGGTTGCTCCTACTACGAAAATTAAGGAAATCCCTGGTGCTTGATAAACTGATTGCATCACCTCATTAAAAGTCTGAATTAGATGAGGATGAGCCATTGTATAATTCACAAAAAATGTCACCCTTTCAGATATAGGAGCCTTTAATAATTCTGGTTCTTCGGTTATTTTTATGGAGAATTAATAGTAAAATGCCAGTTTAATA
>VFQR01000227.1_pt1 | contig 107885 bp, 92 predicted proteins | sample 3512321 | NCBI WGS metagenome assembly VFQR01 (sample SAMN10412374, study PRJNA504923) | tailings metagenome | isolation source: Relicate 3 Philex TSF1 revegetated site | place: Philippines: Tuba, Benguet | collected 2017-08-29 | reverse complement strand
GCCACTATATTTGCAGTCCCTTAAGGCACACAGCCAACAAAGGAAACATGGTGGATGTAGCTCAGTAGGTTAGAGCACCAGATTGTGGTTCTGGGGGTCGTGGGTTCGAGCCCCATCTTCCACCCCAAATCCCGCCCAAGTGGCGGGATTTTTATTTTTTGTCCTTTTTAACCAGAATAACATACTCCTGTTCTAAGTGTGCATATCCATATTCAAAACAAAAAAAGTAGGTATTGCCTGATGGTGTTTTGTGCATGTGGGTATGGTATTGAAAATTAAACCCCAATTCGTACAGCCGCATGCGGTGCACTTTGCTTTTGACAAGTTGATCATCAACCAATTGCTGGAGTATCTTGCGATTGTGTCGAAGGATATTTTGAATTTGTCTGACCCAAGGGTTGTTTGTCGCTAATTTTCGATTGTTGAAAAGGTTCCTGCATGAATCGTCACAAAATTTTTTATCTCTTCTGCCTCTAATTTGATTTCCACACTCGAGGCACTTATGATGTTCCATGGTTTGGTGTTTAAGTAAGTTTGGATTTATCGGTTAAAAGCGTTTATAAACGTTTCTAAGCGTTTAATATCCGACTACTTTTTTTTTGGTATTCACCTTTGTTTTTAGGGATTCGGCCCGATTTAAACCAATTGTTCCATTTTTTTAACCAAACGTCATGAGCAACATGAAAAACCAAGTCAGACTCATCGGAAATCTAGGTATGGATCCGGAAATCCGGGAGATTAGCGGTAACAGAAAACTAGCCAAGTTTAGTTTGGCTACGAACGAAACCTATCGTAACGAAAAAGGTGAACGAGTGACGGAAACCCAATGGCATAATCTTGTAGGATGGGGGAAAATTGCCACCATTACCGAGAAATACCTGCATAAAGGTTCCGAAATTGCAGTTGAAGGAAAGCTAAACAACCGCACTTATACCGACAAAGAGGGCAATAAGCGGTATGTGAGCGAAGTTGTAGTAAGCGATTTAGTTTTGCTCGGGCGAAACAAAAACGGTGGCCCAATTGCCTAAAATTAAACAGGGCAAGGAATGCTCCTTGCCCTGTTCTTACATGTGAATAGCTATCGTATGATGGCGAATTTACCCGTTTGTACGTCGTTCGTCTTGAGGTCTTTCACACTAAACAAGTACAATCCACTGGTTATAGTTTGCTTGTCGTCGGAAAGAACGTCCCAACCATGTTCACCACCAGCAAGTACAGCCTTAGCGGGATCGCCGCCAAAACTTGTGTACCAAGCGCTATTCGAACCGTTAAACGGTTCGGATGAATCGTGATTAAGGGTAGCCACAATATCCCCAGCCAAGGTATAAATCCGAATTTCTGCCCTTTCTGGGAGGTTGTAAAACATTATTTTTCGGCTTCTCGATGTGGTTCCGTCCCAAGCCGCACTCAGTCTGTAAGGGTTCGGGTAAACACCTACTTTCCTTGTTTTTCCAATTTCACCAGCTTCGGTACCTGGAAAAACACGAAAGGCGTTTTGGATTCTCGATGACTCCAAGGATTGTAAGCCGATATCGGGATCTCCTTCATCAAAACTTGTTATGATATAGAGGTACTGCCAACCGTTTAAAAGATTTTCTACCTCATACTTATACCAATAGGAGGTAGTATCACCTTCAAATAATTTTGGGCTATTTAATCTTACAGCATCAAATCCGTTATTAAATCCAACACTATTTCCGGCTTTATCCCACTGACCCAGCAATACAGCACGCTGCAGAAAATCTGTTTTCAAGTCATCGCCTGCATTGGTGCGGTATACTCGATAACCTTCAAAATCCCTGCGCTTTGTAATCGGGTCTACAGATAGTGCCGCAGTACTATCCCAATAAATAATGGCTTTATTCGCTGCAGTTTCAATTCTCACTTTGGGTGGCAACGTTGGCTCTGGCAGAATATATCTATCGAGACGGCCGTTGAAATTTAAATCTTCGCCCGCATCTAATCTTCCGTTTTCATTGGCATCTTCACCCACATATGTTCTTTTGGCCCAACCAAGGTGTTCCCGTAATTGTGTACGAGCAAAATAAGTGTCTTTAGGTGTATCGTCGAGTTGGCGTGCACAAACTACCGCAATGACAAAAGAAACTGTCTCACCGGGTTCTACTCGAACGATTGGTCCAATACAAAACAACTGAACTCTATTCGCTGGAGCGTTTAATCCCGCAGCCGGACTGAAATCGCCACGGTTGCGCATGCGGTCGTAGCGTTGCTGGTCATTCGTAGGTGCTGCTACATTATACAACCAGTAATTAGGGTTCGCACGAGGTGCTGGTAAGCCTTGGTTGGTGAAGGTTGAAGCATTGTTGGGGTGGAAATATTGACCGCGCCAATCAATGCCTAGAAACTGTATGGCACCATAACTATTCGTAAAACCGGGGTCTCCAGTCACATCATAGGCATATAAGGCCGTGAGTGTATCTTCGTAGCCAATACTTCCTTTGTTGAAAAAGGCGCTTCCTCTGTCGGTAGTCACATTTACATTTCTGACTACTAAATCACTCCAAGTTCCCAAATACACCGAATCCCAAGGAGCATTGGAATTATTGGTTATTTGATAATTCATCAAGACAAAGTAATCAGCAAAAGTAAAATTCCAAGCATAGGTCTCCAACTTAACCCTAGCGTTTAGTGGGTTTAAGTGGTCACTGATGGGCTGATTGGTGCCGGGAACAACTGTAAACTCATCGGTGAATTGAAGAATATTGTCTTCGTGGCTAATCGCTTGTGTACTAAACACTTCGCTTCCAGGTAAACTCGAACGCCTTACTATTGGGTTGCCCGGAATGGCCGAATATTCGAATCCTGCTTTACCTATGGCATAACCAGAAGCGTCATCAACTGAACCCGTAGAAACACGAATCTGACCATTTTGGTACGCTCCGATCCATAAACCAGCTTCAAAAAGGTGCTCTACACCAGAGTTTAGCGGATATTCCATCGATGGTGGGCCTTGAGGATCATTTCTAACGTTCGGCCTGCCGATTGTCCCCACATTCGTTACATTCAAACCAATATTTCCAATTTGAATGGTTCTTTGATCAAATTGAGAATAGCCGTTTATCCAAACCAGAAGAAGGGCTAAAGTGTAGATGTATCTCATATTCAAATGCGAAGATAAGCCTCAAAATGTTTCGTTAGCGTTAAGCTCTACAAGCTGATTTAAATACCCTAAAGATTCTGGACCCAAATGGAACAAGAGATCAATAATGCTGCAATTTGAAATAAATCCATTTCGCTCTTGAAAGCATTGATAGTAAGGCATATCGAATAAAGGTTGTTGTACTTGGCTGTCCCGTGCATCAAGCCAATTTTTAGGTAATGCTTTCCGGTACTCTTCGGTAAAGGCATGTTCCAATTTAAGGTTCAGAAGTTGAAGCACCAACCTATGAAGCTCTAAATTAAATTGCCAAATGCTTGTTGTTTTACTATGATAAACTGTTTCGAACCAGGGCGAATAATCTTCAAAATAAGGTGCTTTGCCGTAGGCGGATTTTATGGCATGCCAATGCTGGCGTAGCCAATTTTTGCTATTATCCGGCAATATGTTCTTCACCACTGCGCGATGATTTCTGCCACCAGCAATCGGAATGGAGAGTAGTTGCTTACCTTGAGCGGTACTTATGGTTGTGCGGTTGAACCCTCCAGATTTGACAAAATGCTCACAATTCTCGAGTACTACCGTAGGGTATTTAATTAAATTTGTGTACCACCCAATGCTGGGCAGGTAATGTAACGAAAGGACTATGGTGCGTTTATCGTTCATAATTTCAAGTAGCAAAGGTATTATACTGCTTTTGTTTTCTCTTCTTGCTTATAATGCTGTTGCAATCGATGCTCAGTTTAGATATTGTACATTTCAACAACCAGGGAAAAGTCCCTACATCGAAACCTATCTATCGATCAACAGCAGGTCGCTTGCCTTTGTGAAAGTAGGCCCAAACAGTTTTCAGGGAGCCATAGAAGTGACCATCGATTTCAGTAGAAACGATACCATAGTGGCTTACGATAAATACACGCTTCGAAGTCCCGTAATTGATAGCACTACCAATAATAATTTTGCCTTTCTGGACCTACAGCGATTTAGGTTGCCCGCAGGAACCTATAAAATGCAATTACATATTGTAGATAAGGCCGATACAAGTAATCATGCTACCGCGAAGGAGAATATTGTAGTGGAACAGAAAGGTGGTTTTTCTTTTTCCGACATCATGCTCGTGAATAAGATTAATCCTGCAGCCAAGCCGTCGCCTCTTACACGAGGAGGTCTTGATTTAGAACCAAGGCCATCAGCCTTTTTTGGCAATGGACAGGATACTTTGAGCTATTATTTCGAGTTGTACGGGTCGAATCAACTAGCACCCGATTCTTTAGTGGTTGTAAGAAGTTGGGTTGAAAAAGTGGATGGCGATATTATCCCGAATACAAGCCGGTTTTATAAAAGAACGCCAAAAGACATAATTGCCATCGCAGATGCATTTCTTATTGATGAAGTGCCGAGTGGAAACTACAAAATTCAACTGGAGGCTCGAAATAGAGAAAACGAATTGATTGCATCGAAGAGTTTTTTGATTCAACGCATGAATACGCAAATCAAGTTTGATGAGTCTAAAGTATTAGCTGCCCAGTTGGGCGGATCATTTGTAGATAAATTTACCCGAGCCCAGCTCATCGACAATATCCGATCTATGCGGCCAATTTCACAATTCATGGAACGCGAGTATGCCGACAACTTATTGAAAAATAAAGAAGTGGATGATGAGTTGCTGAAAAGATATATGCTGACTTTTTGGGAAAAGCGCGATGCGAATGCTCCTCGTGCGGCTTGGGAACTCTACAGCCAACAAGTCAATAATGCGAATCAGCTATTTAGCTCAAAAATCACGAAAGGCTACGAAACCGACAGGGGAAGGGTTTATCTACAGTATGGGGCACCCAACAGCCGAACGGTAGTAGATAACGAACCCTCCGCGTATCCCTATGAAATTTGGTGGTATTACGAATATCAAGGACAAAGAAACATTCGCTTCGTCTTTTATAACCCTGATATGGTTACCAACGATTATCAGTTGCTTCATTCTGAGGCGCTTGGGGAAACCTTCGATCCTCAATGGCGACTGATCATTTTTAGTCGCACAACGGCATTTCAGAACTTAGACGACACTCAAAACAGAGACCATTTTGGAACTCGTCTCGAAGAGAACTTCCGGAATCAATAGTCGATGCTGAACGAAATTTCTTATCGAATTCAATTTGGTATTATATCGACCATAGCGCGTTTACCACTTTGGGTATTGTATCTGGCTAGTGACGTTTTATTTTTTTTGAATTATTACCTCATTCGCTATCGTTATGCTGTAGTTGTTGAGAATTTGCGAAAGAGTTTTCCTAACAGAGACGAAGCCGAAGTAAAGAGAATAACCAAAGCCTTTTACCATTATCTCAGCGATCAATTGGTTGAAACTTTCAAGACTTTAGTCATATCTGAAGAAGAACTTGATCGGAGGGTCGTTGTTTTAAATCCTGAGGTGATGGATACGCTTTATGATCAAGGAAGAAGTGTTGTACACTTGCTCGGGCATCATGCGAATTGGGAGTGGTATGCCAAACAACTACATCGTAAGACAAAGCATCAGCTTTTTTTTGTATACAAACCCTTAAGCAACAAGGGCATGGACAAGGTGATGCTTAAGCTTCGCTCCCGATTTGGGGTGATGCCAGTTGCTATGAAAGATGTATTTCGAACCATTGAAAGTTGGAAGGTTGAGCCTCATGCCAGTTTTTTTGGAGGGGATCAATCGCCCATGCGGCACAACAAATACATTTGGACAACCTTTCTTCATCAAGAAACCGCTGTTTATACGGGTGCTGAAGACATAGCAAAAAAATACGATGAAGCAGTGGTTTTCGGTAAAATGAGACGAATAAAACGCGGATATTACACCATCGAATTAGCGTTAATCACCGATTCACCTAAGCAAACGGAACCTACCGAGATTACGAAAGCACACACGAAAGTATTAGAAGATTTCTTGGAGGAACAACCCGAATATTGGCTTTGGTCGCATAAAAGATGGAAATTAAGTAGAGTTGAAGCTGAAGCATGAACGATTACCCTGAAGTAGCAGTAGTTATCCTTAACTGGAATGGACGCCGACACCTAGAAACTTATCTTCCTAGTGTATTCGCAACGATCCATAATTCGTGGAGATTGGTAGTGATTGATAATGCATCAACCGATGATTCTGTCGAATTTTTGCGACAGAAATATGCCGATAAACTTGAAATAGTAGTTCTAAAAGAGAATTATGGTTATGCTGGAGGGTATAATCAAGGATTAAAACAAATTCCAGCAAAGTTTTACGTATTGCTGAATAGCGATATTGAAGTGACGCCGAATTGGCTTGACCGACCAATTGAACTTCTGAAAATCAAGAATATAGCAGCTGTTCAACCCAAAATACTTTCTTGGAAAGAGCGAGAAAAGTTCGAGTATGCTGGTGCTGCCGGGGGGTATATTGATCGATGGGGATATCCATTTTGTGCTGGACGTCTTTTTCAGGACTTGGAAACCGATTTAGGTCAATACGACTATGAGAAAGATGTTTTTTGGGTTTCAGGGGCTTGCATGTTTGTACGAGCCGATGCCTTTTGGAAGGTAGGCGGACTTGATGAGGACTATTTCGCACACATGGAAGAAATTGACTTGTGCTGGAGATTACACAATGCGGGTTATCGACTAGTGCAAACCCATCTGAGCACCGTTTATCATTTAGGTGGTGGTTCTTTGGCGTATGGTAACCCACGGAAGACCTTCCTTAACTTCAGAAACAGCTTGATTACAGTTCAAAAGAATCTACCACTGTTTTCAGCTATGCTAGTGATTTTGGTTCGCTTGATTTTGGATTTACCTGCAGCCTTGCTTTTTTTAGCCAGGGGCTCTTCAGCAGACTTTAAAGCGGTTGCTGATGCTCATTTCGCTTTTTATAAAATGCAAAAAGACATTCGTTCAAAACGAAAGCTCATTGGAGCAAAAAAGGGGCGACATCACTATAAGACCATATACACGGGTAGCGTTGTTCTCGACTACTTTTTGAAGGGAAAGAAAAGACTGCCTGGGTTTGTGTCAACGAATCACGCGCGCGATTTGAGCTGAATGCCCTCTAAAGCGAGTTCGTAGCTGGATAATCCAAAACCACTGATCACACCATGAGCTACACCGCTGATCAGGGAAACATGCCTAAATTCTTCTCGAGTTGATGGATTAGAGATGTGAATTTCTATCACTGGCGTTGAAATAGCGGCAATGGCATCCCGAAGTGCTACACTTGTATGCGTATATCCTCCTGCATTAAGTAGTACATAGGCGTATGAGAATCCTACTTCATGTAATTTGTCAATTAAATCGCCTTCGTGATTGGACTGGAAATATTGGATATCGAACGTTGTATATTTCGTTTTTAGTTGCGCTAAAAATGCCTCGAAAGTAGTGTTTCCGTATACTTCAGGTTCACGAATACCTGTTAGATTCAGGTTAGGACCATTCAAAATTAGGATTCGTTGTGGTGTATGCATCTAAGTACGATCTTGTGGTAAATCAAAAGAGTTGTAGGTGAACTGGGAAGCTGAAATTAAAGGATTTAAAGCCTATTTGCAATTAGAACGATCACTATCGTTGAATACCGTTGAGGCGTATGTCAATGATGTACATAAATTAGCTCAATATGCTTCTACCTTACCCAATCAGCCTCCTTTTAAGCACTTGAAACTGCAAGATTTGCAGCGATTTCTTGCTTGGATTGCTCCCTTAGGACTCACAGAAAGCTCGCAGGCTAGAATTATATCAGGCATTAAAGCCTTTTATAAATATGCTGTTCTGGAGGGCATTACAGACGAAAACCCTGCTGAATTGCTTGAAATGCCTCGAATGAAGCGGAAATTGCCCGAAGTGTTGTCTTTGCCAGAAATAAATGCAATGCTTTCGGTCATTGATTTAAGTAAACCAGAAGGCCATAGAAACAAAGCCGTGTTGGAAACCCTGTATGGCTGTGGATTGCGTGTAAGTGAACTTGTAGATTTAAGAATCTCAAACCTATTTTTTCAGTCAGGCTTCATTCGGGTTATCGGAAAAGGAAATAAAGAACGAATAGTGCCGATAGGGGAAGAAGCCCAAAAAGCCATTGATCAATATGTAACAGGTTATAGAAGCATGCTCAAGTACGTAAAGGGCCATGAGGATTTTCTGTTTTTGAGCCGAAATGGTAGACAGTTGACACGGGTAATGGTATTTTTCATCATCAAAGAACTGGCTGCACTTGCGCAGATTACAAAAACTATTTCGCCACATACGTTTCGTCATTCATTTGCGACACATTTAGTTGAAGCAGGAGCCGACCTACGCGCGGTTCAAGATATGCTGGGGCATGAAAGTATCACTACAACCGAAATTTACACACATATTAGTCGTGATTATTTGCGCGAAGTGGTTATGAAATATCATCCAAGGGCATGAAAACAAGTGTTTTACAAAGACGGTCTCATTATGCCGTAGTAACGGGAGCAAGCTCAGGTTTGGGATATGCTTTTGCGTTACAACTTGCTCAAATTAAAAAACCTTTGATTTTGGTGGCCTTGAAAGGAGAGTCGCTGCAAGAAAAGGCGAGTCTACTTAAAACGAAGTTTGGAGTAGACATATGCACCATTGAAGGCGATTTAACCGACCCTTTTGTTCAATCGGAGTTGCAAGCATTGGTTGAAGTAAAATCAACCGACTTGCTCATACTTAATGCAGGAATAGGAGGAAGCAAGCCGATTGAAGATGCATCAGAACACTGGTTAGGAAAGATCATTGATTTGAATGTAAAGGCAAATGCTCTCATCACATTCGCGCTATTGGAAAATCTCAAAAAAGCACCCGATGCTGTTATCTTGACTGTCTCAAGCATGGCGGCTTTAACGCCTATGCCGTTTAAAGCTGTTTATCCTGCATCTAAAGCTTTCCAGTCATCTTGGGCGATGGGATTGGATGCCGAACTTTCCGACCATACACGAGTTCGCTCACTAGTCTTGTATCCAGGCGGCATGTTAACAAACGACGACGTGCAAGAACGGTTAAAACGACAAAGTTGGTTGGGAAGAAAAACGATTTTACCGGTAGAACTGGTCGCTAAAAAAGCGCTCAAAGGAATTGAAGAGGGTAGAAGTAGGATAATTCCCGGTTGGGCGAATCAGCTTAACTACGTATTGTTCAAATTTATTCCGTGGAAATTTCGATCTAAAGCACTGGTTCGCTTCATGAAGACCGAATTAGACATGCACTAATGCATGAGAATTTCGCAATCAGATATCGCTACCAGGCCTCCTATGCGTACAAGTAGTTCACGCAAAGGCTCTTGCATTTTTAGCCAGATTTCGTTGTCGCAATAAATAAGCACTAGGCTGTTTTTGAATGCTTCTGTTAGGCCATCCGCATCGCGATAACCGCGTTCACCATTTCCTTTTAGATCAGGTATGATGGTGTAGCCTGTAATGCCTGCAGCTTCAGCAATGGCAATTGCTCGGTGTAAATCGTAATTGCCAACGATAATTTCAACTCTTTTTAGTTTTTCCATAATCAACTGCTTAAAACCATTGAACAAACTGATAGTAAAGGGGTAATCCTATCAGAATATTGAAGGGAAAGGTTATTGCCAAGGCCATGGGCACATATAAGCCAGGGTTCGCCTCAGGAACAGACATTCGCATGGCAGCAGGTACGGCTATGTACGATGCCGAAGCGGCCAATACGCAAAGTAAAAACGCATTTCCATCGTCTACATTCAACATTCCTGCTGCTATTGCCGCTATAAATGCGTTGATTAAAGGAATTAAAATCCCGAACAACACTGGGAACCAACCTCTTTTCCCTAAGGTCGACAAGCGTTTACCAGCAATTAAGCCCATATCTAACAGAAAGAAAGATAAGAAGCCCTTGAAAATATCTTCGGTAAACGGTTTCAAGCCTTCTATTCCCTTGTCGGGGCTCAAAATGCCAATAATTAAACTTCCAAGAATCAAGATAACGGAGCCATTGCTCAACGCTTCGTGCCAAATCGTTCGCATACTCTGCGAGCCGGTTTTATCCTTTAGGTGTAGACCAATTAACAATACCCCGATGATAATAGCAGGCGACTCCATGAGCGCCAGCATGGCAATCATATAGCCATCGTAATGTACGCCTAATTCAGAAGCGTAATTGGTAGCGGTGATAAAGGTCACTGCACTCACGGAGCCATAGGTGGCAGCCACAGCGCCGGCGTCATGAATAGAATATTTTTGTTTGAGTATAAAAAAGGTGTAGGCTGGTACTAATAAGGCCATTCCAATAGCGATAATCAAGCTATACCAAAGCTGATTTCCAGCCCCACTATGCCCTAACTCGGCTCCTCCCTTTAAACCAATAGCAAAAAGCAAGTAGAGCGATAAAAATTTACTAATTGGTTGTGGAATGTCGAGATCAGAACGAATTGCGACTGCCAACAGACCCAAAAAGAAAAATAGAACAGGAGGGTTTAAAAGGTTCTGCAAAAGCAACTCAACTGACATATTCGCAAGTAATCAAGCTTAATTATGAAAGGACAAAAAACAAACATAACTACTTTGAAACAAAAAATCCTGCCGAAGCAGGATTTGAATTCGTTTATCAAGCTTTATTCGCTTTGGCATGATCAGCCAAAAACTGAGCAAGACCTTTATCGGTGAGCGGATGGTTAAGTAAACCTGTAATCGCGCTTAAAGGGCAGGTAACTACATCGGCACCCACTTCGGCACACTTTACGATATGTAGGCTATTTCTAACTGAAGCAGCGAGTACTTGTGTATCGAATCCATTGATGCTGTATATTCTCACGATTTGTTCGATGAGTTGAATGCCATCAAATGAAATATCATCTAAACGGCCCATAAATGGAGAAACGTAGGTTGCACCTGCTTTAGCGGCGAGAATTGCTTGTCCTGCGCTGAAAACCAGGGTACAGTTGGTTTTAATGCCTTTACTGCTAAAGTACTTAATGGCTTTCACGCCATCTGCAATCATGGGTACTTTCACCACGATTTTCTCGTCTAAAGCCGCAAGTTTTTCACCTTCGGCAATCATTCCTTCAAAGTCAGTACTAATTACTTCAGCACTTACATCTCCATCAACGATTTGACAAATGTCCTTATAGTGTTGAAGCACTTTGGCTTCACCAGCAATACCTTCCTTGGCCATCAGTGAAGGGTTGGTAGTTACACCATCTAATACGCCCAAGGAGTGAGCTTCTTTAATTTGATTGAGGTTTGCGGTGTCGATGAAAAATTTCATAAGTGTGATTTATTCTTGTTCAAATTCACTGGTACTGAAACGCAAATGCGCTGAATGTTCATGGTAATCTGAACTTTCGTTTTGTTCGTAACCTTCTGCCCGTGCATTTCGCGCACGACGAATATAGGCAATGTATGCGTTTAACAGGCGAACACATTCGGCCCATTGCTCACGAAAATCAGTCATTACTAAGTCATTAACATAACCTTCGTCATGTGCAATCAACATATGATCGAGTGTTTCAAAAAGTGACCCACGAGCCTGCTTACATGCATTAATGTTTTCCTGGTACTGTAGTTTGCCGTACCCTTCGGCAATGTGATTGCCTACTTGGCGCGATGTGCGCTTAAGCTGGCTAATCAATTCAAATCTTTCGTGCGTCGGAAATTCTTTAACGATAACACTTATCCGGTTCCTGAGCTCTTTGGCCGATTTCCAAGCATCTACATCTTCGAATGTGCGCATATAAAAACGTAGCTGAGACAGTATTTAATAAAAAATGGGGTAAGCTACTTGCATCGCACCGCTCAACCGCCTACCCTTGCTGTATTCCTACCCTGGGGGATTCAGCAGGAGCTGGTCGTACAAGACTTACCCCAGCGCAAAGGTAAGGATTCTGACCTTTTTTTATACCGTTACGCATGAAATACGTTGTTTTTCACCGTCGGTTTGAAATTTCTAGTAAAAATGTAAACTTTGCTTTACAATATGTAAAGTAAACTTAACGTTTTGCTCTAAACCTTTCGATTATGAAAACATATCTCATCAAAAACAGTTGGCGGCCACTTGGCTGGTTTTTAGTCCTTCCTTCTTTGGCATTGGGAATTGCTGTGATGTATTTCGATTATGAACTATCCGCTTTGAAGTTTGAAGATTCTTTGCTCAGCACTTTTTACGAGGGTGATTTTTTATCTGGCAACATGAACATGACCGACGAATTGGCTGCTCTAGGAACTATAGTAGGGCTTTTTTTGCTCGTATTTAGTGCTGAAAAGTTGGAAGATGAGGGTATAACCCAACTTCGTTGGAGGGCGTTGTCTTGGGCGGTATGGCTGCATTATTTGATTTTAATTGTGGCGATACTATTCGTTCATGGCACCGACTTCTTTTCAATATTAGTGTATAATATGTTTACACTTCTCGTGTTGTTTGGCCTCCGGTTTCGTTGGTTAATGTGGATAGAAACCAAAAGGGGAATAGAACATGATTAATCACGTAAAAAAGTATCGCATGCTTCGAAGTATGACGCAAACGGAATTGGCTGAACAACTACAGGTTTCTCGGCAAACGATACATTCAATTGAAACCATGCGTTACGTACCATCAACTATTTTAGCACTCAAACTTGCTCAATTGTTCGCATGTCAAGTCGAAGATTTGTTCGTGCTCGACGAATTAGATTGATAATTAAGCCTGCGTTATGCCAAATCCAGCCCTTATTTTTGACGTTCAAATCTGAAACATGAATCTTGAGTTCAACCGCAACGAAGACGAATACAAACAGCTTTTATTCAAGTACAAGCACCGTTTCGAACAAATTAAAAAAGGTGGAGGGGAAAAGGCGATTGAAAAACTTCACGAGAAAGGTAAACTTTCTGCTCGTGAAAGAATAGCCTTGTTGGTCGATGCAGGTACTGAGCCATTAGAAATAGGTGGATTTGCAGGAGAAGGCATGTATCAAGAGCATGGAGGATGCCCCTCTGGAGGAGTAGTGGTTGTACTTGGGTATGTGAGCAATCGTTTATGTGTCATTGTTGCGAATGATGCCACGGTTAAGGCTGGTGCATGGTTCCCCATCACTGGAAAAAAGAATCTTCGTGCCCAAGAAATTGCCATCGAAAATAAAATACCGATTATTTATCTAGTCGATAGTGCTGGTGTTTATCTACCCATGCAAGATGAAATATTTCCAGATAAAGAGCATTTCGGCCGAATTTTCAGGAATAATGCAATCATGTCTTCTGAAGGCATTGTACAGATTGCCGCGGTTATGGGCTCGTGCGTTGCTGGGGGCGCTTACCTTCCGATTATGTCGGATGAAGCACTCATAGTGGATAAAACAGGCAGCATTTTCTTGGCAGGTTCCTACCTCGTGAAGGCCGCAATTGGAGAAGATATCGATAATGAAACGCTGGGAGGTGCTACCACGCATTGTGAAATCAGTGGAGTGACAGATTATAAAATGCCGGATGATAAAACCTGTCTAGAAACCATTCGGAAGTTAATTGGGAAAATAGGAAAGCCAGAATTAACGGGCTTCGACCGTATAAAAGCTGCTCTTCCACTGAAAGATCAGAAAGAAATTTATGGAATTTTCCCGGTTTCAGGAAAACCATACGACACACTGGAAATTATTGAGCGAATTGTCGATAATTCTGAATTCATCCCTTACAAAGACGGTTATGGGAAGTCTATCATTTGCGGATATGCTCGAGTAGATGGTTGGGCGGTCGGTATCGTAGCCAATCAGCGAAAGGTTGTCAAAAGCAAAAAAGGAGAAATGCAATTTGGAGGAGTGATTTATTCCGATTCTGCCGATAAAGCCACAAGGTTTATTGCAAATTGCAATCAAAAACGTATACCGCTAGTCTTTCTTCAAGATGTTACCGGATTTATGGTAGGGAGCCGTTCGGAACATGGAGGAATCATTAAGGATGGTGCAAAAATGGTGAATGCTGTTGCGAATTCGGTTGTACCTAAGATCACCATTGTAACAGGTAACTCATACGGTGCCGGTAATTATGCCATGTGTGGAAAAGCATATGACCCAAGATTGATTTATGCTTGGCCAACTGCTAAGATGGCCGTAATGGGGGGCGATCAGGCCGCCAAAGTGCTGCTTCAAATTCAATTGAGTGCTGCCAAATCAAAAGGTGAAAGTATCAGTGCTGAAACAGAAGCCTCATTACTCAAAGAAATATCCGATAAGTATTCAAGCCAAACTACACCTGAATATGCTGCCGCTCGATTGTGGGTCGATGGCATCATTGATCCTTTAGAAACAAGGAAGGTTATAAGTATGGCCATTGAAGCAGCTAACCATGCACCTATTACCAAGAAGTTTAATATGGGTGTACTTCAGGTTTGAAGCCTTTTTACAGAGGAAGCTTTATGCCGTAACGTAATCTTCTAAGTAGCTGAATTTTGCCGTTAGCTCTCCATCTCTACAGATACTAGCTCTGCGTATCATTTCATCTTCAGGATTCCGAATTAGCTTATCCATAACGTATTGTAACAAGTTATAAGAAAATTCTCTCGAAGCATCTCTCGGCAATTCGCAGGGCAAATTGTCAACCGCCATTACATCTATGCTCTCTGGGAGGAAAGGTTTGGTTTCGGTCTCAGAGAACGGATTAAAGCCATAAAACGGATCCGCAATGCTGCTTGCTCGGATAGTAGAAGGTATTGAGCCGTCAATATCGCAGGTGATATCTGCTATGGTTTTTACTTTAAAGTTGGCCTCACGCATGTCGGCTTTGGTAAAGAAAATGGGTGCTTTGGGATCCCAGTAAATCGTGTTTACCAATAGGTCGGTTACCGATAGAAACGGTTTAAATATAGAAACGTACTCCTCCGGAAATTCATGAAAGTGTGCACTTTCGAACGGGCGATGATTTTTATGCCGATATAAATCTTTTGAACGCAACTCAACATAAACGGGCGAATCGAATTCCTGGAATAAATACTCATCAATACTTACCGATTTAACGCCTGCTACATGAAGCATCTCAAGAGCCCCTGAACCAACGCGCCCGGTACCCGTAACCGCAATCTTGATAGGAGGTAAGTTTAAACCAGTATACAAGGATCTTAGTTCTGCATAATCGTGACATTGATGTGCGGGCTTCAACTGAAATTGACCGCTGCGTATACCGTAGGCCCTGAGTCCGTTGTGCGTCCCAACCACGCCGGCGTAATGACCAAATGCCACGGCTCTTTTCCCTGTTTCAAAGGTTATCACTTCGTAATCTACCATTCTGATCTTGAGCTTCAATAACTGCTGCAGCAGATGGCGATTATAACTTTGTTTTTTGATGGTATGGGAGAAAAATAAGTAGGTTTTGTTCTCAATTAGCTCATTAACAGGAACTTCCTTGACTCCCATGAGAATATCGCAATCGGATAGGTCTTCGTTTATTTCACACCCAGCAGCCGCATAATCGCTTTCTGGATAACACCGGATAGGGGAAGGCTGAACCTTAATTTTTAGTTCGGGGTAATTTAGCAGTAGCTGTTCACAATGTTCGGGAATTAAGGGCACGCGGTGATCATGTGGCACTTTACCTTCTCTTACTATTCCAATGCTGATCAAGTTCATGTTGCAAAAGTCGTCATTTATGGGTGAAAGGGCAAATTGAGCCAGTTATTTAATTCTTCTACTGCGCTTTTTCAGTACCTTTGTGTATCATTTGGGGCTGACCGGAATCGACAGCTTGTATGAAAACGCAGGTAAGCATGCGGAGCCTTGTACGGGTGCTCCTTAATCTGAACGTTCAAGCCATAAACGGCGAAAATAACTACGCACTCGCTGCTTAATCCTAGGGATTAAGTTGAGTTGTTCCTGTTATACCGGGTCTCTGGGGTGTAATACAAGGAACATCATTTACCAGAGAATAGCCAACGTTTCGCTCCTAAACAGCGGTGATATTTTTAAGAGCTAAGGATTACATTGGCAAGCCATCCGGCCTGTGAAATCACGAAAACCAACGGAAGGATAAGCATGTAGAAAGCTTTCGGTTCGCTTGACTGGACCAGGGTTCGACTCCCTGCAGCTCCACCTTAAACCTGTCTTTGAATTTCAAGGGCAGGTTTTTTATTTCAATTGTATTTTGTTAGCTTAGTTTTTACACTTTTCAACTTACCGCTGATGCGTTCACTGCTAATTTTCTGCTTATCTTTTTTATGGATAACTGCTCATTCTCAAATATTACAAACAGCTTCCAGTCAACCGGTAACAAGAAAAACCTTGATTAAGGTAGATCTATTCAGTCCGATTTACGACATGCTGAACGTTGAAGTAGAAAGAAAAATTTCTGATGAAAGTAGTTGGACGGCTGAACTGTTAATTCAACGTGAAAAGGAGAATAGGTCGATATTTAGTAAAACAGGGGGGCGAATTTTTTACAGGTATTATTTGAATGAAACACCTGCACCAGTCGGGCTATATGTTGCAGGCGGCATGGGGGTTTTCGACGTTAAACAAGTGGATAGCGTGTATTCTTTTGTTTCAGGACCTACTGGAAATAGATTGGAAACTGTAAATATTGCTAGAGCTACCGAAGCAGCATTATTCGTTTTTATCGGAAAACAAGCGGTCTTTAAAAATCGAATTTCACTCGATTTGGGGATAGGGGCGGGTTATACTTTTAATCCAATAAATTCTTTTTCAAATTTTAATTTGGTTTTTAATAACTATGGCTTGTACGGTAATTTGAAAGTTGGGTTACTTATCGGCAAACCTTAAACCCTTTCAATTTACGTACTTTGTAGTATGGCAAAAGCGATAGGTTATTTTCTCACTCCGTTTTATCTCCTTTCATTCGGAATTACTTTATTAATTTTTGACGTCTTTCAACGTTTAGCTTGGTCGATAGGTGGGTATGCGGCCCAGCAAAATGCGGTTTATTGGTTAAACGGCACTTTAATGCGCCTTATTCATATCCTAGGTGGAAGGATTTCTTTTGATTTTTCACCAGAGAACTTGCCTACTGGGAAAAAGCTCATATTCGTGGCTAATCATCAAAGCATGAACGATATACCTCCCATGATTTGGCATTTCAGAAAATATGCTCCCATTTTTATAGCCAAAAAAGAACTTGAAAAGGGTGTGCCGAGTATTTCGTATAATTATAAAAGGCGGGGAGTAATAGCTATCGATAGGAAAGATGGAGGTCAGGCTAGGGCTGCAATAATGGCTTTAGGCGAACGACTGAAAAACGAAAACATATCGGTATGTATTTTTCCCGAAGGCACCCGAGCACGCGATGGTAAGCTCAAACCTTTTCAGTCGGGTGGAATAAAAACGTTGTTAACTCAGGTCCCCGACGCTGTATTGGTGCCGGTTGTTGTTGCGAATAGTTGGAAAATGGTGCAATACGGTTTTTGGCCAATTCCTGCCGGAATTCATTTGCGTTTTAAGGTTTTGGAACCACTTCACGTACAAGGCATATCTGCCGATGCAGCGCTTGAAACGGTCCGGAATCGGATCGAAGAGCAACTAGAAAAGTACAATTAACGATTTACAATAAGGAATTATGAAACATATCAATAAGCTTATTCTAACCCTGGGCATAGCTTTCAGTGGTTCGGTACTCGCAGGTCCAGAAGAGGGTATGTACCCCATGAGCGATTTGTCGAAATTGGATCTTAAAAAGGCTGGTTTTGGTTTAACTGCCGAAGAATTGTTTAGCGGCAGAGGAGATGCATTAATGAACGCCTTGGTGCGAGTTGGAGGCTGTACGGGATCTTTCGTTTCACCCGAGGGCTTGATTATCACGAATCATCATTGTGCATTTGGGGCTGTAGCAGCCGCTAGTTCGGTAGAAAACGACTATATCAGCAATGGCTATTTGGCCAGAGAAAAGCAAGTCGAAAAAATAGCACAAGGATTAACTGTACGTATTACGGTTGGTTACGAAGATGTTTCTGCAATCGTGATAGGTGCTGCCGGTAATGAAACTGATCCAGTAAAACGTTTGGCTGCCATGCGTGAAAAGATGCGATTAATTGAGGCAGATGCTAAAAAGAAGGACCCAAAAAAATCGCATGAAGTTTCAGAAATGTTTTTGGGTAAATCTTATGTGTTGTTTCATTATGAAACTATTCAGGATATTCGGATGGTATACGTTCCCCCAAGGAATATAGGTGAATTTGGTGGTGAAAGTGATAACTGGGTTTGGCCGAGACATAATGGCGACTTTGCCTTTGTACGAGCCTACGTAGCTCCAGATGGTAGTCCTGCTGCGTACAGTGATAAAAATATCCCATTTGTGCCAAAGCGGCACTTAAAAGTGAATCCTAATGGGGTAAAGGCAGAGGACATGGTTTTTATCATGGGCTATCCCGGGCGCACTTTTCGACATTATCCCGCGGCGTACATTGAATATCAAAACGACTATCTGCTACCCTATACTTCACAAACATACGACTGGCAAATTGATTATATGAAGCGTTTAGGTGAGGCTAGTCCGGAAAAAGAAATAGCATTTGCGAGCAAAATGAAAGGGCTGGCTAATGTTACCAAAAACTACAAAGGCAAAATTCAAGGAATTCGAAGGATTGATTTGATAAACGCCAAACTCCTTGAGGAGCAAAAATTGAAAAAAATAGTAACCGACGATCCTGAGCTGTCTAAAGTATATGGTAATTTATTCGAAGAGCTCAATAGTGTATATGGAGCAATCAAAGCCGATGCTACGCAAAACCTATGGCTAAATCAGTTTTTTAGCGGAAGCGCTGCTCTTTCAATCGCTGGTCGAATTGCAACCATTCGTATTGCACTTGATACTGTTTCGAAAGCGAACAGAGAGCAATTCGTAAAAACACAAGCCGATGATCTTATAAAAGTGAGTGGTCGATGGTATTCACCTTATGATGCCTCATTAGATCGTGACTTTATTGCAATGATGGTTCGTCAAAGTATGGGCTGGCCAAGTGATAAACAACTGCTCACATTAAAGAGCCGTTACGGACAAGATGAGTCGGGAGAAAAACTCGAGAAGATGTTGAATAAATTAACCACCAAGACTCCGCTGTTGAACTACGATAAGCTCGTTGAACTACTCAAAACTAAACCGGAAAAGGTGTTCTACCTCAAACATGACCTCATAGAGATTGCTTTTGAAATGATTCAACTTCAGGCGTCACTCCGTCAACGTTCGATACAAAACGAAGCCAAGCTGGCTGGCTTATTGCCAAAATACGCTGATCTGAAAATGGTTGCAGGTATGCAGTTTGTACCGGACGCCAATAGTACTTTGAGACTCACCTTCGGTAAAGTAAAAGGGTACGAACCAGAAGATGGGATAGTGCAGGCTCCGTTTACCACCATCAGTGGATTATTGGCGAAAGGTGATTCGGTGGGTGATTACGAAATCAACAAATCCTTAGTTCAAGCCTATAAAAGTGGCGAGCATACCAAATATCAACATCCCGATCTAAAAGATGTACCTGTTGGATTACTGTATAATTTAGATACTACTGGAGGGAACTCTGGAAGCCCAGTTATGAATAGTAAAGGAGAATTGATAGGTGTAAACTTTGACCGAGCCTACACCGCCACCATCAATGATTTCGCTTGGAATGAGGCATATAGCAGGTCCATCGGCGTAGACATCCGCTTTATACTGTGGACGCTCGACAACGTAGCAGATGCTGACTTTTTAATTAAGGAAATGGGTGTGAAGTAAGACCATGCAGTCAAGAAACAAGCCATTGGCACGCAAATTCAAGCATGTCAATGGCTTGTTGATTTACCGAGTACGATTAATTTTCCAGAGGCTCACATTTTGACCCGAATGTGATGGTGCTGATGCCGACGGTGAATTCGTTTTTTGACTAAAAACGAATGCGGCTAAAGCAGCCACCTCTGAGTCGTCGTTTGAAAGCGAAGCCAAATACTCTGGTTTAAAATGGCGTTCTATGAACTTGGTATCAAAATTACCGCTTCTAAAAGCTTCATGATTAACTGCAAAGCTACCGAACGACAAAGTGGTTGCAAAACCACGAATTTCGTACTCAGAAATAGCGCGCAGCATTCGCGCAATGGCTTTATCACGAGTATCGGCGTGTACTACCAGCTTTGCAATCATGGAGTCGTACATCATGGGTACATCCATTCCTTGTTCAAATCCATCGTCAACGCGCACTCCGGGACCTTTAGGAGTCAAATAACGCTCAAGCTTTCCAACGTTAGGTAAAAAGTTGTTCAATGGATCTTCGGCACAAACGCGAAGTTCAATGGCATGTCCGTCAATTTTTATGTCTTCCTGCGAAAAAGGTAGTTTTTCGCCTTGAGCAACTCTAATCTGCAATTCCACAAGGTCAAGGCCAGTTATCATTTCTGTTACCGGGTGCTCTACTTGCAAGCGGGTATTCATCTCAAGGAAGTAGAAGTTCAATTGCTCATCGACTAAAAATTCTACCGTACCAGCCCCCGAATAGTTACACGCCTTTGCCACGCGCACAGCAGCTTCTCCCATAGCTTTCCGAACCGCAGGAGTGAGGCAACTTGATGGGGCTTCTTCAATAAGTTTCTGATGCCTGCGTTGAATGCTGCATTCACGTTCGAATAAATAAACCACGTTTCCATGGTTATCTCCGATAATTTGAATCTCAATATGTCGAGGTGAGCCAATATATTTTTCAATAAAAACCGAATCATCGCCAAAAGCAGAACGGGCTTCATTTTGAGCTAAATGGCACTGTTCCTCGAAGGTTTTACTGTCTTCAACCACCCGCATTCCTTTTCCTCCACCACCCGCTGCTGCTTTTATTAGTACGGGATATCCAATCGCTTCTGCAACATTTTTGGCTTCATTTACATCTTTGATAGCGCCTTCCGTGCCAGGAACCATAGGGATGTTAAAATCTTTTACAGCATGTTTGGCCGATAATTTATTACCCATCGTTTCCATACTGTAGGCACTTGGGCCAACTAATACAAGGCCAGCATCTTCTACGGATTTAGCGAAATGTGCATTTTCAGATAAAAAACCGTAACCTGGGTGAATGGCATCGATTCCATTTTTGAGGCATACATCAATGATTGCGCTACCTCTTAAATACGACTGTGCACTGGGTGCTGGGCCTAATAAAAAGGCTTCATCTGCAAATCGAACGTGAGGACTAAGCCGGTCAGCTTCAGAATATACAGCTACTGTTTTTATGCCCATTTCACGTGCAGTTCGCATTACCCGGAGAGCAATTTCACCTCTATTTGCAACAAGTAGTTTCTTTATTTTACGCATTCCGCTCTATTATGGCAGCTAAGTTAATGGCTTGCATGAAATATTCCTTTGAACAGTGGTGGGAAGAGCTAATTTTGTGTGAAATACCCTGTTTGTGCAGCATTTTTTGATACTCTTAAAGCACGAATTCACACAAGAATGGCGGCAACGAAATGCGCTTGGGGGGGTACTTTTGTATGTTATTTCTACAGTTTTTGTGGCCTATCTTACTTTTAAGCGAGTAGAACCACTTACTTGGATTGCACTTTACTGGGTCATTTTACTATTTGCATCAGTAAATGCTGTTGCAAAAAGTTTTATTCAGCAAAGTCCGGGTAAAATGTTGTACTACTACACGGTGGCGAATCCACTACTCCTGTTATGCGCCAAATTGACTTATTATATTCTACTGCTTTGGTCAATTCAGCTTATTGCATTCTTAGTGCTATCAGTATTAGTAGGACAGCCAATTCAAGATGTGTTCTTGTTTTTTCTGGGATCATTTTTAGCGGCTTTTGGTTTCGCAGCCTCGGGTACTTTAGTATCCTCAATTAGTCATAAGGCCACCAATCAAAGCACGCTTATGGCTATACTGAGTTTTCCGATTTTGCTGCCTGTACTAACTTTAGTGGTGAAAATATCGAAAAACGCCCTCGATGGATTGGATAGAAGTGTTTCGATTGACGAAATAGTAAGTTTAATTGCTGTTGACACCATCGTGATCGGCGTTGCACTTCTGTTATTTCCTTACCTTTGGAGAGAATGATTTTAGGACTGCACTGGTATAAAATTGCGGCCATGGTATTGGTGTTTGCTGCAAGTTTGTTCGGCTTAATTGCCGACGTACCTCGATTAGTTGTTTTGAATGAAAGTATTAGGAATCTCTATTTTCACGTACCCATGTGGTTTGGCATGGTGGTTATATTGGGTGCGTCAGCCATACACAGTATACGCTATTTAAATCAACCTAATCCGTTGCACGATTTAAAAGCAGAGTCTACAGCCAAAGTAGGTTTGTTGTATGGAATTTTGGGTTTGATAACGGGAGCCATTTGGGCACAATACACTTGGGGAGAATGGTGGAGCAGCGATCCAAAACAAAATACTTCTGCCATAGCCCTTTTAATTTATCTCGCATATTTAGTATTGAGAGGGTCGTTTCAAGAAGACCAGCAGCGGGCCAGAGTAAGTGCTGTTTATAATATTTTTGCTTTTGCGAGCTTAATCCCTTTGCTTTTTATTCTTCCAAGATTAGCTGATGATTCTCTTCATCCAGGTAATGGGGGAAATCCAGGTTTCGGCGGATATGATTTGGATGCCAAAATGCGGTTAGTTTTCTATCCAGCTGTTGTAGGATGGATACTTCTCGGATTTTGGATCTCAGAACTTGCAGTGCGAGTACAGAAATTAGCCAATAGATAAGATGAAAATGAAATTGACGAAATTACTTTTGTTGGTAGGTTTGTTTTTTAGCTTTTTACAAGACGCTGCTGCTCAGGTGGAAATGGCAGACGTGATGCGTTCCAACGGGAAAATCTATGTAGTGGTTGCCGTTATTCTGGTTATCCTGTTAACTTTATTTATATACATGATTCGTCTTGATCTGAAGCTCAAAAAAATCGAAGAGCAATCCACTAATAACTAATCAAACCCAAAAATATGGCTACAAATCATCAAGAGGAGCACAGCTTTTTCGGCGACGTGCTACAGTATTTCGAAAAAGCAGCTACTTTTTTACCTTACAATGCAGGTTTACTCGATCAGATTAAATACTGCAACAGCGTTTATCGCATGCGATTCCCAGTAAAAGTAGGCGAGAACATAGAAGTTATCGAAGCCTATCGCGTAGAACATAGTCATCATAGAATGCCAACTAAAGGAGGTATCCGTTATGCTATGAATGTGAATCAAGACGAAGTAATGGCTTTGGCTGCACTTATGACCTACAAATGTGCCATTGTGGATGTTCCATTCGGTGGCGCCAAAGGTGGGGTTAAAATCGATCCAAAAAAATATACTGAAGATCAGTTAGAAAGAATTACCCGCAGGTATACCTCAGAATTAATCAAGAAGAATTTCATTGGCCCTGGTATCGATGTACCAGCACCAGATTATGGTACTGGCGAACGGGAAATGGCCTGGATAGTAGATACGTATAGCACATTTTTCCCCGGACAAACAGATGCAATAGGTTGTGTAACTGGTAAACCAGTTTCTCAAGGGGGTATTAATGGACGCAGAGAAGCCACGGGCCTTGGTGTTTATTTCGGGATCCGAGAGGCAGTTAGTTTTGAAGATGACATGAAAAAACTTGGCCTTACAACCGGATTGCAAGGAAAAACGGTTGTTGTTCAGGGACTAGGAAACGTTGGTTATCATTGTGCGAAATACTTCCATGAAGGAGGAGCTAAAATTATTGCTCTGGCTGAATACGAAGGTGCCATTTATAATGAAGCTGGTTTAGACTATGAGGCCGTTGTAGCGCATCGTAAAAAAACTGGAAGCATCTTGAATTTTGCAGGTGCCAAAAATTTGAATGCCAGTTCCGATGCCCTCGAGTTAGCGTGTGACATTCTGATTCCGGCTGCCTTAGAAAACCAAATTCATGAAGGCAACGCCAATAACATAAAAGCTAAAATCATTGGAGAAGCAGCAAACGGTCCTGTTACCGCTGAGGCTGAAGCCATCTTAAACAAGAAGGGCGTAATGGTTATACCTGATATCTATCTGAATGCGGGTGGCGTAACGGTTTCTTATTTCGAATGGTTAAAAAATCTATCTCATGTTCGTTTTGGCCGTTTGGGTAAGCGTTTTGATGAAAACTTAAACAACAGTATTATCAATGCTGTGGAAGAGATGACTGGAAGAAGCTTACCAGAATTGCATAAGCGCCAGATTGGTAGGGGAGCCGATGAGGTAGATTTGGTACACTCAGGACTTGAAGAAACGATGATTGAAGCATATCGCCAGATTCGTGAGGTAAAGCTTGAAATTCCGGCAATCCCAGATTACCGCACCGCTGCTTTTGTGGTGGCTATCCGTAAAATAGCACGTTCTTATGAATCATTGGGCGTATTCCCATAGTTCAAACTAGCTATCAATAAAAAAGGCCGCAATTTTTGCGGCCTTTTTTATTGAATAGCATCAAGTATCGCTTGATAAGTCCTTTCTAAGTTTTCTGTTTTGGTAAAACCGTTTGACAGCAAATAATACTGATTATTCGAGTGATAAATTAAAGTAGGGTAACCGCTCACTCCGAACTTTTTAACATGCGAAAACTCGTCTTGCACACCTAATGAAAAGGAATGATTGGAGAAATATTCGTCAAAGAGATCTGGCGTAATCCCTATTTTTTTAGCCAGTAGGTGGTAGGAACTGCTAATATTGGGGTCTTTTCCTTCTTTGTAGATGATTTCTTGAATAGTATGGGCTATTTCTAATTCTTGATGGGCACTAAACTCCTTCAATATGAGCCCAGCTCTGCTTGGGGGTTCAGAGTCAAAAATCATTTCGCTGCCGTTATTCAAATTAGCCATAAAATGCTCACCGAACTTTACACCACTCAAAGATTCAACCCGCTTCAATGCATCTTTAATGTATTGAGCCATTTGGCTTAAAGGTCCTACACGACTGCCTACTACCATGCCTCCGCTGAAAACTTCTATAGGAACTTGTTGATGCGCCTTATGAAATTTCTGGAGGTGCGAACTAAAACCGTAGCACCATCCACATAGGGGGTCGTATAGGTAGATAAATTTACTGTCCATATCTCTACCAACAGCTTCCCCAAAAGTAAGTTCAAGTTTATTCGTCCGGGGTTTCTACTTCAACTTCTTTTCGAATTAATCTTAAAATAACCACTATATGTGCGATGAATACCATAGGAACCACTACTACAGGTAAAAGTTGATAAGGAAAGGCCAATACAGCTGTGTTAGGCATATTGGCGTTTATCACATTCATGGCACCAGGAAGTGAAAGAACGGCATGAATTACCACATTGAGGAGGGATAATATTCCGATAATGTTCCAGCCAATTATAATATTTCTAGTCAGTATTTTTTGAGTATACCCCATATGAGCAACTAATGGGGCCGTCATGCCGATAACGATATCGTAATTTCTTCCCTCAAAAGTTAAGTCTGAAGGTAAGTATTGTGCTTTGTGTAGCCAGAGTAACACAAACTCAACGAGTATCCTTAATCCATGCATATAATGCAGATAGCCGTCGTCAATCGTATGTACAAAATCTTTTCCTCGCTGAGTGAATAAGTACACTGCGGGTAGAAGTATAGAAGGAGCGATAAAGAAAAACAGACGATTAGGAACTGCCGCAACATCTTGGAACCAGCCTTGATAGGCTAAATACGAACTTACAATCCCAAGTACAAGCCACAGGAGTAAAAAGAGCTTGTCTTTACCGGTTGAAATGAACCAAAAAACAAAGCCGATGAACACGGCAATTCCAAATGTAATAGGTACGTAAGAAGCTACATTTTCCATCTTGGACGGTTTTAGGTTCGTCTAAAATATGCAGCACTTTTGAACTGAAGATGAATTGCTCGCCGACTTTCTCCACAGCAAAAACTCGAAGGTGTGGATACCTTTGTTTGATGTTTTCACATTGATATATATTTACTCATTTTTCGCAACCATTTGATTTATAATCGAAAGATTAGATCAAAAATGGGTCAGAAAATGGTAAAAATGATTCAAATTAAATTTCTATAAAAAATACCAAAAAGTATTTTATTTCTTCTTGTTTAATCCCAAAAGACCCACCATCCAATCTGGGAGCTGTTTCGATTTCCTATTTTTTAGATGTAAAAACAAACCAAGTTTTTTGAATATGGGGACTTTGTGGGTTTCAACCAATTCTATTAACGCGCCATCCGGATCTTCTACATAGGCAAATCTTCCTCCACTTTCACCCATATCGAACGTATCACCACTGTCAACAGTAAATGGATGACCTAACGTGTTTGCTCGCGATTTGAGCTCATCCATGTTTATGGTGTCAAAACATAAATGAATATACCCACAATCTCCCCAGCAGCGGCCTTCGAAAATCGCTCGTCCCTTTTCCTCGATAAGTTGAAATAATTCAACTTCAACGCTGCCAAGCAATTTGCTGAATGCCCCAAATGGCGTATACCTTTTTCGTAATAGAACCCTTCTGAATTGATTGCCAGAAGGTAAATCATCAAAATGGCCGGTTTGGTCGTATACAATTTCGTTAAGACCCATTACTTGCTGGTAAAAGTTTATCGAAACATCCATGTTACTAACACCAATACATGCACCAGTAACTCCTCCAGAATCTTTCTTGTCAGCTTTGAACCACTCTAATCCTTCCACAACTTGGAAAGGATAACCATGAAGATCATTTATCCAGAAAGTTGGATGTCCAGCAGGATCAACACTTAGCTTGCCTGGGTTGTGACCTGAATTCTTTAAGCGCTCATGTAGTTCAGCGACCTTTGGACTCTTCATTTTGGCTGAATAAATACCTAAGTCGCCTAGTTTAATTTCGAATGAAGCTGGTACAGGTACTTTACTGGTGTATTGCCAAATTTCAAATCCTCCTCCGCCCGACATGTTCAATGCCAATGCGGCTCTTCGCCTTTCAACCTTTTGATTCGTGTACTTAATCATCAAAGCGGCTTCGGCAGCATCATCGAACACATTCACATTCATCCCAAATACTTCGATATACCATTTCCATGCTTTATCTAAATCTGGAGTACCTATACCTATTTGTTGAATTCCGGTGATTAAGGGCATTTCATTCATACTGGGCTAATTTTCCGACTTATAAGTCGATATAGAGGAGGTGCAAATTTAGAAAACCAGTACAACAATCGCTCACCCCGCGCAATGAGTACAAGCTGTTTTTTTGCGCTATACGCTTTAAGCATTTTTTGAGCACATACATCAGCAGGTATACCATTGGCTTGCCCCGGATCCATTTTGCCATGTGCTTCTCCCGAAGCCTCAACTGCAGAAAAAGAAATTGGGGTATTAATTCTTCCAGGACACACAATGGTTACGTTGATTTTTCCGAATTCTTCTATTGCTAGCGTATTGAAATACCCATGAAGTGCGTGTTTAGAGGCCGAGTATGTAGAACGTGTTGGGAAACCGAACAAGCCTACCACAGAACTGGTCACAATAATGCCAGCATTTTCAGAATTAAAACATGGCAAGAGTAACTTCGTGAATAAAACAGGGCCTAAGAAATTAACCTGCATTATCCTTTTTTCTGTTTCAAACGTAGTTACACGCGCAAATCCTCTCTGGCTGATTCCGGCATTATTGATGAGTAAATCGATAACCGGCATTACATTCACCACGGCTTTGCCAGCATGATGTATTTGTTCTTCCGATCCCAAATCAAGCGCAATACATTCGCAGAAGCTGGTATAGCGTAAGCATTTTGCTTTAACCCGCTCTAATTCATCCATGCGACGCGCAAGAATAACTAGTCGAGCTTCTCTTTTTGCCAATTCGATGGCTAGAGCCTCGCCGATTCCTGAACTTGCGCCGGTAACGACAACATTTAAATCTTTGAAATTAAGCATGGTCGAAACTACATGATTATCCTAGAACTTGAATCAATAGTCTGCCATATTGCCCAATATCCACCATTGCTCCAGAACGTTTTTTTGACGTTTCATCTGCATTTCTAAGAGCTTAAGTCGTGTATTCACAACTGCAACCTCTCGTTGATTTAAAATAAATATGGAGCTCTCTCCGGTGCTAAACCTTGTTTTTTCTGCATCTAGCAACAATATCGTTTGTCCCACTAAGCCAATTTGGGTACGAGCTAGTTCATCCAATTGCTCTTTTTGCATGGCAATCCTCAGCTGTTTTTGCTTGAGTTCGTTGGCTTTTAGATCTTGTTCCCAAGAAGTGGAAGCAGTACTTAATCGGATGATGTTCAATTGACCTCTCTCACTTCGTAGGAATAATGGAAATCGCACACTGATGCCAGTTTGCTGTCCCTGGAATGGAGTTAACTCGGGCCGAGTAGTTTGATTTAATGCGTAGTATTTGAGGTCGATTTTAGGTTTAAGATATTCTAATGCCAATCTCCGTTCAATATTTAACTGTTGTAGCTTAAAATCATATAAACGGTATTCGGGATGATTATTAATAAAATCAGCATTAAAAGTGGGTAAGCGCAGTTGAGCGCTTAAACTATCTGGAGTCACTTCAGGCTTAAGCTCTAAGGGCAAGCCATCTTCAGTCCACAGAAAAACAGATAATGCATAGCCACTTTCGAAATATTTCATTTGACCTTCACGAAGACGTTGTGCCCAATTGTCTCGTTGTATGAGGGCTTCTAATGTATCCACTGCGGCTCTATCCCCATATCTCGCTGCGAGTATCACACCTTTTAAGACTTCATTGGATATGTCGTAGGCTTGCTGATAAACTTGAAGTTCGGCATATGCCTGAGCCCATTCCCAATAGGCTTTACCTGCCTCATACATCAAATCGTTAAGCATGGCTTGCCGCTCTACTAGGGCAGCATCCCTGTAAATTTGGCCCTTACGGAGCTCAGCTCGTCTCTTGTCGATAAAAAGACCAGCACCTACTGGCATGCTTAATCCAGCCCGATACAATCCATCGGCAGGAGTGGAACGCATAGGATCAAGAAATACTCCTTGACCTCGGTCGTATTCGCCCAAAACTTCAATACCAAACCAAGTCGGTACTCTTAGCCCGTATTGTTCGTGAACGTAATAGTTCTTCCCATCAAAGTCTTTTTTGGCTGTTTGTCCTTCCAAGATAGGGTCGAACCCTCCGCGAGCTTGTTGTAAACGTGCCTTTCCTTGCTTGACTACGAGCTCAGCTTGTTTTGAAACTGGATGATATGCTTTTATCCAACTTAGATACGTTTCAAAAGAGAGTTGGGAGGTTGACTGCGCTAGTACCGCTATAGGCAGGAAACACAGCAACAACAATACTAAGAGTCTCATCATGGTTGAGTATAGTAATCGGCCGGAAATCCATTGAGTTGACGCCAGAGTTCATACCACACTGGAACATCGCGTAATAGTGCAATTCCGTTCGCTCCAGAACCAACACGTAAAGCCGTAGGCCATTGTGTATCATTAGGATCGGGAGTTATCAATATGCGGTATAAACCATTTTTCGATGCAAAATTGTCAATTGCTACCACTCGGCCACCAAAAGTGCCGAACGATACATTTGGCCAACCACTGAATACTACGGCGGGCCAGCCATCAAAAAGGAAACGTACAGGTTGTCCGAGGTGCATTAACGGTAAATCAAGCGGCTTAACATACATTTCCACCGCCATTTCAAAACCCACAGGAGCAATAGAAACGATTTCTTCACCTTCCTTGATTAATTCACCAATGCCTGTTTTGGTAGCTTTCGTGATGACACCGTCTTGAGGTGCCAATACCCAATACAATCCGCTTCTTTGGGTATAATTAGCCAGTTGATTTTGAAGCTTTTGCAAAGCTCCTTCAGCCTCATAGAGTGCTGATTCAGAGGTGTATAAGTCGCTTCTGGCTTTAGCCATCTTTTCTTGATATTCATTTTCAAGCGTAACTAGTTCAATTTCTGCGTTTTGAACAATGTTCCTGCTCGTCAGAAGTCGGTTTTCGAAGCTTGTTTTACGAGCTAAAGCATCTTGTACACGTTGCTTTCGGGCTTCATATTCATTTAATGGTTGTAAGCCTTGTGAAAATAAGGTCTCAGCGCGCTCGAATTGCAGTTGGTTTATCTGCAATTGAGTCCTTGCTGCTTCTAAATCTGCGCTATCGGCAATTACCTTCAATCTGGCTTGAATGAGGTAGTTTCTAGCTTGGTTAATTTTGTTTTTTCTAGTTTCATCGAGAGCATCTACTTGTTGAATCAAGGCATCTATCTTGCCTTTGTAAGCAACAATTGCCATTTCTTTTGCTTCAACTTGTTTTGCTGTCCTTGGTACAAGCAAAGCATCAAAATACTCCTCTTTTACTTCGGAAATATGAAGAATGGTATCTCCTTTTTTTACTTTGGTGCCTTCAGATACATACCATTTTTCGATTCGGCCGGCAATAACCGATTGTAAAGTCTGAGGTCTTTGGTCTGGCCTCAAAGCTGTTAAATAACCTTTGGCTCGGATATTCTGTGTCCAAGGCACGAACATTACGACAAATAAAACGGCTAGTACCGAAAGTAAAAACCGGCGTATTTGAATTGAAGGAAGACGGTCCTTTAAGCGGTCAAACGCCTTAGAATTCCCCGTTTCTATCTCTTTTTTCATTGAGTTTTCTGATAGGTTTAACATACGTGAGAATTTATATGGTTTGAATTTTTCCTTCTTTCAACAAGTATTTTTGCTTGCATCTATCAGTAAACATGGCATCGTTGGTAACAGCAATGAGTGTCCAGGGCCCGTTGAGAAGCAAATCGTATAATGGCTTCTTTTCGTCTTGTGTCAATTCGGAAAAAATATCCTCATAAACAACCAGTCCGGGATTTCCAGCAATACAACGTGCGAGCAAAATTCTTTGTGTAGCTTGACGAGATAAGGGAGCACCTTCGCTGTATAGGACAGTTTCGAGTCCAAACTTTTGCTTTTCAAGAAAGGGCATAAGGCCCACCGCAAGAGCTACTTCTTGTAATTTCTTCAAGGGGATGTTTCTACCCAGGTCGATATTTTCAAGAACTGTCCCCTGAAAGATGGTTTCAGCATGTAAGCATTGTCCAATCCAACTATGTAAAGTATGTGAATCGATACTGCGCATGGCTAAACCGTTTAAGGTTATAGCACCATGGTCTGTTTGATAAATACCTGAAAGCAGACGTAATAATGTTGATTTACCGCTACCGGTTGTGCCTGAAATCGAGATTTTTTCACCGGCATTTACGACCAGGTGAATATTTTCAAGTACCATCTCATTATTCTGTTCGTATTTGAAGCCAACTCCTTCCAAATGCACGTTTACAGGTTCGCCATGTCCAGTAGATGGAACTAGTTTACCATCTTCGCTTTCCAATTCTAACTCAGAGATATAGCCAACTTTTTCAATACTGGTCAACAAATCGTAAATGGTATCCATGTTTAATAGAATCTTCTCTACCGCATTGATTACTAATACGATGATGATTTCAGCAGCGACGAATTGACCCAGATTTAGTTGTTCTTGTGTAACTAAAAAGCTTCCCAAAACCAACATACTTAGCGCAATGATAACTTTTAGAGCTACCATCGACCAGTATTGCGTTTTAAGAAGCTTGAAGTGTTTCATCCTAGCTTCCAAATAATGATCTACCTCGTAATCCATCCGTTCATAGGGCAGGTTGCTTGAGCTTGCAAGTTTGAAGGTGGTTTTAGAGTTCGCCATCTCTTCAAGCCATTGAGCTACGCGATACTTGTATTTTGATTCCAAAAGGCTTGTTTTCATGCCCAATGGACTTGTGGTCCTGAAGAGGATATAAAGAAGTGCAACAAGTAATAAACTGAACGCGATGAAAAAAGGGTGATAGATACTTAAAAGTATCAGCCCCAATACAACTTGTAATGATGCGGCCGTAAAGTCGATGAGTACTTTAGAAAGTCCTTTTTGTATGCCAACTACGTCAAAGAAGCGATTCATCAATTCAGGTAGATGCTGACCTGCAAGTTTTTCTAGGCGTATTCTTGGAATTCTATGCGTTATGTCGAATGCGCCTCTTGCGAAGAGTTGTTGCTGAATATGCTCTGAAACCGTGAGTTGTAGAATTTGCATCCAGCCGCTTATCAATAGGCCAACAACGACCATCATGACTAGAATTACGATTGAGGTCGAAATTTGGCCAGCCATCAAGAATTGGATAATCGCTTGCATCCCTAGGGGGAGAGTAAGTCCAACTAAACCATTTAAAACTGCATAAAAATAGAGCTGTCCAATCTCAGCTTTAAATGACTGTGAAAGTCGATAAAATCGTTTCAAAGGATTCATCGAGTATAGGGCTTTAAAGTTTGAAAAATAATTTGCTTTATGAATTCGAACATCGAATTGGTATCGTCGTTAATTTCGGTTAATGAAGCTAAATGGTGGCGATAATACACCTGAACCTGAATATTCTCCATACAGCACGACACTAAAGCTTTTGGATACGGGTAAGAGGGAGCATATTCGGTGATGAGGTGTACAATTCTATTGTGCAAACGCTTGTAGTCAGAAAAAAAGCCGGCTTTATTTTCTTCATCTACATCATCTGAATAATAGGTGCGTATGGAAGTGTCGATCATAATCTTGTACATCTCGGCCCTATTTAAGTGGTCAAAGGGCCAATTCAACTGATGCACGCTGCACAATGTGTCAATGGCTCTGTTAAGTCTATCTTCTACAGATTCTATGTTCTGAAGTCTAAAAATCAGATGATATTCTTGCCACAACCAATAATGTGAGACCAGGTAAATCAAAAAACGATGCTTATTGTCGAAATAGCGATATACTGAGCTTTCAGTCGTATGAAGCCTTTCAGCAAGTTTTTTAAATGTGAATTTGTCAAAACCTGATTCACTAATCAGACTAAGTCCTTCAATGACAATTCGAGTTCCAAGTTCACTGCTCGCAGGATCCTTTTTGTAAAGTCCTGGGTTTAACTTGGTTTGCCATACCTGCATGAGTGATTGCATATTGATGGTTTTACAAACAAATATAATAGTAATACTACTATCATAAAGCAGTAGAACCACTTTGATGCCCAGAAAGTTTCAAATTCTAAAACAAAAATTGACGAACTCACTTTCTTTAAGACATTCAGTATTTTCGCATCACAATAAATCAGCTATGAAAAATATATCGGTAATCGGTTCTGGAACCATGGGTAATGGTATAGCCCATGTATTTGCCATGAAAGGCTATTCTGTAAGGTTGGTGGATATTAGCCAGGCCTCTCTCGATAAAGGAGTTGCAACTATTGCAAAAAATCTCGATCGTCAAGTGGCTAAGGGACAGCTTACAGCGTTAGAGAAAGAAGCAACGCTTCAAAATATCTCTTCCTTTACTGATTTAGCGGAAGGCGTAAAATTGGCTGATTTGGTAGTAGAAGCGGCAACAGAAAATGTCGACTTAAAATTAAAATTGTTCAAGGACCTAGATACATTAACGCCTTCTACCTGTTTACTTGCCACAAACACGTCCTCAATATCAATTACACAAATTGCAGCAGTAACCAACAGGCCGTCACAGGTCATAGGTATGCATTTTATGAATCCAGTACCTGTAATGAAACTGGTAGAGGTAATCAGGGGATATTCGACTTCTGATGCGGTAACTGCTCAGGTAATGGAATTGTCGCAAGCCTTAGGGAAAATACCCGTAGAGGTTAACGATTATCCCGGTTTTGTGGCTAATCGGATACTTATGCCCATGATTAATGAAGCAATTTATACACTTTTTGAAGGTGTTGCTGGAGTTGCTGAAATCGATACGGTTATGAAATTGGGAATGGCTCACCCTATGGGCCCACTCCAGTTGGCTGATTTTATCGGCTTAGACGTTTGTTTGGCTATTCTGAAAGTTCTACACGATGGGTTCGGCAATCCCAAATATGCACCTTGTCCACTACTTGTAAATATGGTAACCGCAGGACACTTAGGGGTGAAATCGGGTAGGGGCTTTTACGATTACAGTTCAGGTACCAAAGATTTGATTGTTGCAGCAACCTTTCAGAAATGAGCTGCTAAAGCATCGGGGATCGCTCTTATGATATCACGGGCCAAGACTGACTCTTGGCCTTTTTTCTGCGTGGCAATTTCTCCGGCTTTGCCGTGGTACCAAACCCCTTGTAGCGTTGCTTCTAAGGGAGAAAGTCCTTTTGCTAATAATCCGCCAATCATACCAGTTAGTACATCGCCACTGCCAGCTTTTGCCATACCAGGGCATCCAGTACCATTGACGTACATTGTGCCATCTGGACAACATATGAATGTGTAGGCATTCTTTAAGACAACGAACACACGATAGTCTTTCGCGAAAGCTCTTGCTCGGTCAAGTCGACTTAAAAAAGTAGCGTGTTTCGTTGTCAATCGATCAAATTCTAATGCATGCGGGGTTAGGATACTATTGGCTGGAAGCTTCTTTAAAAGCGTTTTATTCCTAGCCAGTAAATTCAAGGCATCCGCATCGAGGAGCAGAGAATTCGTTTGTTGCGCAAGCAAAGTTTCAAGGGCTTGTAAGCTTTCATTTTCATTGCCTAAGCCAGGTCCACAGGCCATTGTTACATTGCTCAGGTTACTCGTTTCACTCCAATAATTGAGATTCGAGTCGGCCTCAACCATGGCTTCTGGAATGCAGATTTGAATGGGAAGAACACAATTGAAGGGAGTGTGAACCGTAACTTTTCCACAACCAATACTTAAGGCTGCATCCGCGGCAAGAATAGCAGCGCCAGCTTTCCCTGTACTTCCGGCATAAAGTAAAAGATGGCCAAAGAGTCCCTTATGCGCAAATTTGGATCTTTTTTTCAATGAAGGTTTTTCATTGTTAGCAATAAAATATGCCCATGGAGGATTAGTTGTGATAAATTCCTCGGAAAGACCGATACGCACAATTTCAATTTCACCTACATATTTTTCAAATTCGGGAAAAAGAAAACAAATTTTTGGACTTTCTACTGTAAATGTTTTCTCGGCAATAATAACTTCATCATCTCTATTGAATGAGGTTTCATGTAAGCCAGAAGGTATGTCGATGGACCAACATCTGAGCCCCGACGAGTTGATCTTCTTTATCAATACGGTAGTGGACTCATCTAATACGCCCTTGTAACCTGTACCCAGAATACCATCAACAATTATGGTAGATTTTGGTAGCTGACTCAAGTTATCAATTTCTATATTTTCAAACCAACGATCAGCGAAAAGTAACTTAAACTCGTCGGCACACCTACTATTCTCAAGCGATGGTGTTTTTTGAGGAAGTACCGACCAAACGATGGCGTTGTATCCCCATTTGATTAAATAAGTAGCTGCTCTGATAGCATCACCACCATTGTTCCCTTTGCCTGCAATAAATACTACTAGGGTATTTCCATCCAAGTGCTTTCTCAGCTGCTGGGCAATGGCAATTCCGGCTTTATCCAGTAACTCAAATGAATTTATTCCCAATTGTTGAGCACTGAAGTGATCCCACAAGCGAGAAGTATCATATGGGTATATAGGTAGCACTAAATCACTCTTTTAAGTAGTCTTAGTTTATGTGTATATCTACCCAGTTCCCGGTTAAAGATGCCTTCTTGGTCCAGGAGGTCAATTCTAACTTGGCCTGATGCATGGAGGATGTGGCGGTCGTCGATCAATAGGCCAACATGTATAATTCTACCTTCCGCATTGTCGAAGAAAGCCAAATCTCCAGCTCGTGCTTCCGAAGGAAGCAGTAATGTTTGACCAATTTCAGCCTGCTGCCAAGCATCTCGAGCTAATTGCAGGCCGTGAAACCCGAATACTTGTTGCACAAATCCAGAACAATCAATCCCCATTAGTGTACGCCCCCCCCATAAGTACGGACTATTTAAATATTTCATCCCGATGTCAACCAATGAGGTTGGTGAAGCGGTTAAGGAAGGAGTTGCTCCATCGGTATTTTTAGGAACGCGTGAACCAAAGGGCAAAAGCATAATGTTGCCACCTTGATCGAAACGGATAAATGGTTCTACCACTAACCATTCGTGCTTGATCTCACCTTGTTGAATTTGTTTATTATCAACCCAACCCTCATAACCTTCTTGACTTCTAATCAAGCTCCACTTCGCTTGAGCTTCCAAGACGCTAATATTCTCCCCAAACAAGAGTTGATTCACTTGTTCACTTTTGTCTGAAGGTTCTTTACGAACCGGTATTACGGCCAACGGACAGTGGTAAAGCATACTTAAATTTCGTACAAAATAAAAAGCCCCGAGTTAAACCCGGGGCTTTTCTTCAACATTATCTTATTAGCGAATGGCTACTTTGAAATAATCTTGGTCAAAGTGCTTCATAAATTCAGCGTCGCCTTTGGCAAGATCCCGATACGAAGCGTCGAGGGCAATGGCACGTGTTAAACCAGTGGTCATCATGTCGCGGTTATCCATACGAGCACCGATGATTGCCTTAAGATAGTGACCAGCACCATCTAAATTTTGGATACCGTCCAACTCTTTTTGAGCAGCACTATAATTTTTGTTCAAAACGTAAGCTAATGCCTTGTTGTAGCCACCTTCATCAGCAAATTTGCGCAAAGCCAAGTCGTAATTGCCAGCACGTACAGCAGCTACACCTTCGTTGTAAGGCATGCTCAAACCGGCATTGGCAGCTTTGGTGAAATATTCAGATGCTTTTTTGTAGTCGCCTTCTTTACCTGCAAGTACACCCATATTGTTTAATACTTCAGGCGCATTGGCGTTGTGGTTTGCAGCATTCTGCAAGAAAGCTTTCGCTGCAGTTAAATCTCCTCTATTCAAAGCGGCTGCTGCGCGGTTGTTATAGCTTCTGTAATCGGTTGCATGTATTTTCGACATGTTTGAATAAATCATGTCTCGGTCAGCATCATTCTTGGCCATTTTAGCTGCTTTCATGTATTCTTCAGCAGTTAGTGAATCACCCTTTAGTGCCATTGCGTTTAGCACGCTATCAGACTTTACGGGTTCGATAGCCTTAATTACCATTTGGGCACGACGAAGTTGTGGTAGATATTGCTCAGCAAGGATTTTGTAAGCTGCTGTTAGTTCACGCAATTCTGCTTGCTTTTCTTCGCTCGACTTGTTGCTATTGATAATCGCAATAACTTGGTCTTTGTTCGGGATGTTAGGCTCAGCGAGAAGCGCAAGCAAACCTTTCCAATCTTCAGTAGCAGTTTCTTCTTTGTAGAAGTTGTCATCGTATAGCTTAGACATGCCCTTTTTGCCAATCAATGATTTGAAAACGAAATCATTAGCAGCTTTTGCACGCTGGTCAGCAAGCTTATCGTTGCGCTGAAGTTCACCATCTGGTGAAGCGTAGCCGTTTACAACGATCTCTTTGATTTGGTATCCCTTCTGCATGAATGCAGCCAAGGCTTGAATTTCAGCCTTTTTCTTTTCGGAGTTGCGTACGTCAGATTGATTAATTTCAAAAAAGATAGTTGCGCTTGCTTGAACTGGCACCTCTTTGAAGTTGTCAGCCGACATGGCAGCCTTGTAATCCGTTTTCAAACGCTGAGAAGTAGTGATTGTACCATCTGCTAATTTTACAGAAGGAAAATCAACACTCTTTTTGCCTACGGTAACTTTAATTTTAGCCGTAAGCTCAGCCTTTTCCATGCCTTTTTTGTAAGCTAAAGAGCCACTATTACTGAAAGAACCGCCATTTTCATTATTCACAGTTCTACCGCCAGATTCTTCTACACTCTCGCCTTTAAATTTGACTACTGGTAACTCTACATCAGTACCTGCATAGCTGAACACGGGTGTTGCTTCCAATACGCCTTTTTTGTCGAAGAATTTTTGACCAAAAGTGATTTTGTTTACGAAACTTACACTGTCGCCCCGCAATTCGAGAACTTGGGGTTCAGTACTGTAAGTCACACCACCGGGGTTTTTGAGCATTTTACTGCTGCAGCCCGCGGCAATTACACCTAGCATCGTTAATGCGGCAATCGATTTTTGTAGATTCATAGCGATGTTATTTGATTATACCTGTTTATAAAAAGACAAGTTGTTAATTTTGAACGCAAATATAACGAAAGACCCCATAAAATGGAGACCTTTAGGGGACAGAACAAAAATATAACCTATCGTTACAGTCAAATCGCTATTCATGAACGACTCAACAGAAAAAGTAATAATCGTTAAAGGGGTTGATATCTATCAACAAAAAACATTGGTGTTGCATGATTTGAATTTTGAAATTGCAGCTGGCGAGTTTGCTTATTTGATAGGAAAGACCGGTGCAGGTAAAAGTTCTTTGTTGAAAACACTTTATGGTGACTTAACCCTTCAGAAAGGTGATATTACTATTGCTGGAGTTGAATTGAATGGTTTAAAATCAAAGGAAATTCCCAGTTTACGTCGAAAACTGGGCATAGTTTTTCAAGATTTTCAATTGTTAACCGATCGTTCGGTAAAAGATAATTTACTTTTTGTGTTGAAGGCCACCGGGTGGACCGATAAAAAAGAAATGCTAGCAAAAATTGAAGAGGTACTTCAATTAGTGGGTATCCCAAGCAAAGATTTTAAAATGCCACATGAGCTAAGTGGCGGAGAGCAACAGCGTGTGGTTATAGCTAGAGCACTTTTAAACAACCCAGGTATAATTTTGGCCGACGAACCCACAGGTAATTTAGATCCTGATACTTCCACCGACATCATGCGTCTTCTGATAGATATCAGTAAAAAGTCGAATACCGCAGTTTTGATGGCTACTCACGACTATATGATTATTGAACGTTTTCCTGCTCGATTGCTAAAATGCGAGGAAGGGCAGGTGAAGGATTTAGGAGGGATATTATTTTAAAATGAGACTATCGTGTCTCATACCCGTTTATCGATTGGATGCGTCGAGATTGATAAACGACCTAACAGTACAATGCCGAGAGTTACAAATTGATTTTGAAATCCTTGTACTGGATGATTCAGCGGAATACAGGGATGTGAATTGGCAAGTTCAGTTAGACCAGCAGGAAGTTAAATTCATTAATCCTTCAAGAAATTTAGGAAGGGCGTCGGCTCGAAACCGATTGCTAGCAGAGATGTCCGGTGATTTTGGGTTGTTTCTCGATGGAGATATGCGCATAGCTGAAAAATTTTTGGCGGGATATGTGCAAGCAATCGAGGCTTATCCAGACTCTATACTCGTTGGTGGAATTGTGTATGAAAAAGGGGAGAGCCTTAGACACGCGATTGGGAAAAAAAGAGAAAGTAAACCTGCACACGAGAGAGATGCAAACCCATTCCATGGATTTACAGTTGCCAATGTGTTATTTCCCCGAAAAATTGCCCTCCATTACTCTTTCTCCGATAAAATTTCGAGCTATGGACATGAGGATACGCTGTTCGGTCTGACACTCATGGAGGGAAATGAAAAAATTGTGCATATCGATAACCCAGCCATACACCAAGGAATAGATAGCGATGAGGATATGTTAAAAAAAGTTGAAGCATCTCTTGAAACTTTGGCTTTTTTATACAAAAATGAGCCCATTATGGCTAGAAATAAGGACAAAGTGAAAGTGCTAAAAACGGCTCTTTACTTTTCAGATTGGTTGCCTATTTTTTGGTTTGACAGAGTAAAATCAGCTTGGCGAAAATTGTTGTTATCAAAGCGTTACAGTTTACTATGCTACGACCTCTATAAGCTCAGCTTTCTCATTTTTACACTTAAACATCAAAAAAGCTCATAAACAGAAAGAAGCTCTTTTTCTTCTTGCTCCCAATTCCATTCTTTGCCAGCAAGCGCACAATTTGCAGCCTTTTGTTGATAGCCAGCTTGATCCACAGAAATTCGAATCAGATCTTCGTAGATGGCAGCTTCACTATTTCCATTGGTTAAATAAGCAACATCATATTGCTCATTTAGTCGGCGATACTCTGGAAAATCCATACACAACTGAGGGACACCAGCTTGAACATAATCAAAGAACTTATTGGCTAATGAAAAAAAGTAGTTCGCCGATTTGGCTTCTAACAAATTTACGCCCAGCCATGCCTTCTGGGTAAGTAATTTGAGCTCGGAGGGTGGTAATTGGCCTACAAAGGAAATGTAATTTCCCCAGCCATTCTTTTCGGTAAGTCCTCTGAGTTCATCAAATAAGTCGCCATGTCCAGCTATCACACATGGTATTTGTGCCCTCACACACGCCGGAATAAGCCATTCCAAGCCTCGTCCAGCGTTCACGGCACCTTGATACAAAATGAAATTACCTTGTTCTACAGGAATAGAGGGAGAAGCAATTGGCACATTTCGTACAACCTTAAAAGTAACGCCGTATTTGTCAGCGTACCATTTCTGCAACGAATGATTAACCGTGTAGCCAGCATGTACTCGCTTGAGGAAGAAGTGTTCCAGGCCTAACCAGATTTTTTTTACAAGCCTTCTTTCTGAAAGCTCAGGAACCTCAGTAAACAACTCATGAGCATCAAAAACAACAATTTTCCCTTTAATTTTCGCAGCTAACCAAGCACCAGGTAGGCTATCAAGATCAGCAGCAGAAATGATGTCGGTTTTTTGGATAAGCAACCAAGCAAACACCCTCAAATTGAACAGAAGATAGAAAAATGGGCCCTTTTGCGGACGAATTCCAAATCGAATAGAAGTAAATGGTAAGACCGGAATAGAAGCGCTAGTTGACTTTTTCCTACCCACAAGGGTTACATCATAGCCCGTCTTTTGCAGCGAGTGTGCAATGCGAAGCATTCTTTGGTCATGTACAAGATCTGTAGTAACAATAAGGTGAATTCTTTTCATGCATTCCACTTTATATGCTCCTTATTGTCGACCTGAATCTTCCCTTCGTCGCTTAAAACGCGAATAACTTCTAAAACTTGCTCGTGGTATTTCTCTTCAAACAGATTAACCACATGCTTAATGGGTGATGAAGCGGTTAGGAAGGTGCTGAGTTTTAATTCTATTTCGGCAAATGTCAATTTTGAAAGTTGTTTTTTAAGGCAATAATCACATTTTCCGCATTCACTGGATGATGTTTCGCCGAAGTAAGCAAGCAGAATTGTACTTCTGCACAACGCTGTACTTTCGGCATATTCCAGTGCTTTATTGAGTTTCTTTTTTCTTTCAATTTTTAGCTCTTTGTATTGTGCATCAGGGATTATGAGATGCTCTTCGCCAATTCTTGGCTCCAACCAAGTAATAGTTGGTTTATCGGTACGAGCAACATAGTCAATCAATTCGTATTGTTGTAAACGTTGCAGGATAGCTTCTATTTGTTGGATCCCGAGTCCTGTTTTTTTAGCTAGTTTATATTCATCAATTTTTACATATTGATCCATAATTCCCGAATAACTTCTGAGCAGTAATTCGATAAAAGCATCCAATTCGCGATGGCGTAAACGGAAGTCATAAACGTTTAAACCATCTACTAAAAATTTGACCTTGGCAGGAGTGAAGGCAGCTTCATTCAATAGGATAAACCCAGCATGGTGGATGAATTTTAAAGCTTGAAAAGCTTCATAGGGTTTAAAATTGAAGGCCTCGCAAAAGGCATTAAGTTCAAACGGAAAAGTTTGATAATGTCCACTACCGATGGCTAGATTGAAGTACAATCCTAATCCTCTATAGATAGATCGTATGTATTCAAGTGTTGGAAAACTAAGTTCAAATAATCGTTCTAGTTCGTTTCTATCAGATTTATGGAATAGCAAATAACAAGCTGCTTCATTTTCATCTCTTCCTGCTCGACCGGCCTCTTGAAAGTATGCTTCGAGATTGTCGGGGAGTTCCATATGCACCACCAAACGTACATCGGGCTTATCTATACCCATACCAAATGCATTGGTGCATACAATAGCTCTAAGCTGGCCTTTTATCCAACTCTGTTGTCGGTTGTCTCGTTCACTACTCGATAGGCCAGCATGATAAAAGCTACTTGAAATCCCAGATTTTGAGAGAATATCGGCGATAAGCTGTGTCTTCTTGCGGCTATTGGCGTAAATCACTGAACTTCCGCTATGGGTTTTTAGCAAGCGAAGTAATTCGCCTACTTTATCTTCTGTGTAACTTACCCGATAAGCTAAGTTTTCGCGATAAAAGCTTTTTTGAAATACTTCTTTCTGCTTAAAATGGAGCTGATCCAGAATATCATCAACAACCCTAGGGGTAGCAGTTGCTGTAAGCGCAATGAATGGAACATGCTTAATAAATGGCCGAATCTCCGCGATTTTCCTGTATTCAGGGCGAAAATCATGTCCCCATTGACTTATACAATGAGCTTCATCAATAGCAACTAAGCCTATTTTTAGCCGCTCAATGCGTGCTAGAAAAATCCGAGTAGTCAATCGCTCAGGTGAAACATATAAAAACTTATACTTTCCTTCGGCACATTGGTCGAGTGTAAAGTCAATTTCTTTGGCACTCATTCCGGTAAATATGGCCGTTGCCTTGATGCCTCGCTTATGAAGATTTATTACTTGATCCTTCATAAGTGCAATAAGTGGACTGACTACGAGGCATAAACCTTCTAAAGCCAATCCAGGTACTTGAAAACACAATGATTTACCACCACCAGTTGGAAGTAAAGCCAGCGTATCGCGACCAGAGATTACACTTCGAATAATGTCTTCTTGAAGTGGCCTGAATTGGTCGAATCCCCAAAATTGCTTTAGAATACCATGAATATCAACATCATTCATAGCTCTAATTTACCATCTGTCATCAACATTCTTCTGTCTGCCATCTTGGCTAAACTTTCGTTGTGCGTGACGATAATAAATGTTTGTCCGAAGTGATCCCTTAAGCTAAAAAATAATTGGTGGAGCTCTTTGGCATGTGCGGTATCTAGGTTTCCTGAAGGCTCATCCGCCAAAACGACTGTAGGGTTGAGCATCAAAGCTCTTGCAACCGCAAAACGCTGTTGCTCCCCACCTGAAAGGGCAGAAGGCTTATGATGCAATCGGTTGCCTATTTGCAAAAAATCTGCGAGTTCTTTGGCCCTGCTTTCAGCCTTTTCCCGTTTTTCACCGGCAATAAATGCAGGGATGCATAAATTTTCAAGAGCGGTAAACTCAGGTAGCAAATGATGAAATTGAAAAACAAAGCCAATGTCTTTATTCCTAAAAGCAGCTAGTGCTTTGTCGTTCAATTTAAAAACATCTGTATTGTTGTACATCACCTGCCCTTTGTCAGGCTGATCGAGTGTACCTAGAATTTGTAGTAATGTTGATTTACCTGCTCCAGATGGACCTACAATGGCAACTACTTCGCCCTTTTCAATTCGCGTGCTTACCCCTTTGAGGACGGCAAGTTGGCCGTAGTTCTTATGTAGATCCTTTACTTCAATCATTTAAATGTCCAACTTGGCATATCGAGCGTTCTGTTCAATGAATTCTCGTCGTGGTGGAACTTCATCACCCATAAGCATGCTGAAAATATGATCTGCAGCAGCAGCACTCTCAATCGTTACTTGGCGTAGCGTACGTGTATCTGGATTCATGGTCGTATCCCACAATTGTTCAGCATTCATTTCACCTAAACCCTTGTATCGCTGAATATTTACGCTGCTTTCGTTGCCGCCTTTTGCCAATTGCTGTACTGCTTCTTGACGGTCTTTGTCGTTCCAAGCGTAAATCTGATCTTTTCCTTTTTTGACTAAATAAAGAGGTGGAGTAGCAATGTAAACGTAACCTGATTCTATCAACGCTTTCATGTATCTGAAAAAGAAGGTCAGAATCAAGGTTGTAATGTGAGAACCATCAACGTCAGCATCGGTCATGATGATGATTTTATGGTAGCGAAGCTTGCTGATGTTTAGCGCCTTACTGTCTTCTTCTGTGCCAATAGTAACCCCGAGAGCAGTGAAAATATTCCGAATTTCTTCGTTTTCATAAATTTTGTGCTCCATGGCCTTCTCCACATTCAAGATTTTTCCTCGAAGTGGCAATATGGCTTGGAAGTTTCTGTTTCGGCCTTGTTTGGCTGTTCCGCCTGCCGAATCACCTTCCACAAGGTAAATTTCACATAATGAAGCGTCATTCTCTGAGCAGTCGGCCAGTTTTCCAGGCATGCTGTTTCCTGAAAGTACGTTTTTCCGCTGCACCATCTCTCGTGCCTTACGTGCTGCATGTCGTGCAGTGGCGGCAAGGATTACTTTATTGATGATCATTCTGGCCTCGCGTGGATTTTCCTCGAGGAAATTACCCAAGGCTTCGGCTACGGCCATGTTAACAGCTCCAATCACCTCATTGTTACCAAGTTTGGTCTTGGTTTGACCTTCGAATTGCGGTTCTGCAACCTTTACAGAAATAACGGCCGTTAAACCTTCACGGAAGTCGTCACCGGCAATATCAAACTTCAATTTGGTGGTCATTCCTTCTTTGTCGGCATATGCCTTCAACACCCGGGTGAGTGCTTGCCTAAATCCGGCAACGTGCGTACCACCTTCATGCGTGTTGATGTTGTTTACATAACTATGTACATTTTCAGAATACGACTGATTGTATTGCATAGCTACTTCTACCGGAACTGTACCCTTATTGTTCTCAATGTAAATGGGTTCGGGAATGAGTGGCTCACGAGTGGCATCTAAATAAGTCACAAACTCGCGTAAACCACCCTCCGAGTAGAAACTCTCTGTTTTAAATGCCCCTTCAGCGTCAACTTCTCTTTCGTCGACCAAAGTAAGTCGTATACTTTTATTCAAATACGCCAGTTCGCGTAGACGCGATGCCAATGTGCTGAAGTTGTATTCTGTTGTGATGAAAATGCTGTCGTCGGGCTGAAAGGTAACAATAGTGCCTCTGTAATCCGTAGTGCCGACTTCTCTTACAGGAAACTGTGGCTTTCCGCAGCTGTATTCCTGTTCGTATATTTTGCCGTTCCGATGTACTTCTGCACGAAGGAAAGTAGATAACGCATTTACGCACGATACACCCACACCGTGTAAACCGCCCGAAACTTTGTAAGTGTCTTTATCAAACTTGCCTCCAGCGTGAAGTACAGTCATGACAACTTCAAGCGCTGATCTTTTCTCTTTCTGGTGGATGTCGGTTGGGATACCTCTACCGTTATCCTTGACAGTTATTCTGTTTCCTTCATGAATTGTAACGAGAATGGTGTCGCAATGTCCGGCCAAGGCTTCATCAATGGAGTTGTCAACCACTTCGTAAACAAGGTGATGCAGGCCTTTAACACCAACATCTCCGATATACATTGCAGGTCTTTTCCGTACCGCTTCAAGGCCCTCAAGTACTTGAATATTATCTGCTGAATATTGCTGTGGGTTTTGATTTACACTCATCGTTTCAGGTTCTTCACAAAAATCAAAGATAGCAAAATAGAGGGTGAAATATTCGTTTTTTGTACACAGAAGAGGCTTTTTGTGGATAAGTACAACAAAAAAGAGCAACCAGTGGTTGCTCTTCTTGTCGGATCATTTTGGTCTTAGTAGATATGCTGGGAATTTCTATTTCCAGGTATATCTAAATACCAGTCTTTGGCCAAGGTGCCTCCCGATTGTGCCCAATCGGCAAATCGAGGATAACCATACAGGATTGCTCTTCCTTCACGAGGATAATCGTATGGTTCCACCATGTGAAGCGCATAGGGAAGATTGTTTTTTGTTTTATACCAGTTTCCTGTAATTGCATTGGTTCCGTCGCTTGAAGTGCCAAACAAGGCAGTATTGGCTTTTGAAGTAGCAGCCATTCCAGGTAAATGTACTTCATGACCACGTTGTTTATTCGTCATGATGAACGGATTGAATGGTGGTGTGCCCAAAAGCAACGCATTTAAGCCTGTATTGAAGTTTACTCTGATATTAAGCGTATCGGGGGTTACAAATGGTGCCTCTGGCTGGGTATTGAGAAAATAGGGTGCAGGTAGTGGACTAATGAGGTGTGCGTTATCAAATACAGGAATGATTGCTTTGGTGTTAACTCCAGCTTCGGTGCCGTTTCCTGCTAAGGTAATGTAGGTTTCCCTCATGTCTTGCCCAGTTACGCTGCTCACAAAACTAGCTGCTACCGGTAGTTCAAAGGCAAAGCCATTACGATAGGTTGCACCAATCGCCTTAATAATGAATCTGCTGTCCATGTATTTAACTTCATTTCGGGCGTTGGCAAAAACGGTGTACTGATAGTTAAGTACCAGGTCGTTCATGTCGTAATCGCCTGAACCAGGCCATAAATCTTCGAATGCGAGGGTACCCCAGCTTCCTTCGGCAGGATATACATTTCGATAGGCAAGTGTATTGTCGTTTGGAAATCGGTCATAAACATCGCTTACACCATCCCCATCGCTATCACCGGGTTGGTCGATTGGATTCACCGCTTCTGTACTGATTGCTCGAACAGGATTTGACTTCACGTAAAATACCAAGTCGTTAAAATCATTGTCGCTGCCACCATTTTCACGGTATTGGTCTTCGAATCCAACAAGAAATAAGTTGTTAATGTTGTCATGCAACAAAACATGATGTTGTTTGTAAATAGTCGACTCCGGATTCAATGACTTGTCGCTGTAAAACTTTTGAACACTGGAGTTCACGTTGGTATTCGACCATCCGTTGGCCAACAATACCCAGCCAATGGTTTTGCCTGCTGGGAATCGACCTACGAGTAGTTTGTCGCCAGAACGTAATCCACCACCGCCACCATTTGCAAATGAAGCATTCGGGAATAAGTAGAAAACGGAATCGATATCTGCTGCGCTTGTAGGTGGATTATTCGTGTCGTATACGTAATACCCCAAGGTATTTTTGTACCCAGCGCCTTCATGAACAAAGGTGATCCAAACGTCGGCTAATTCGGTGATTTTTATGTTGATGTTGGAATTCGGATTCAAATAATCAGGGTGATTTACGGGCACAGGCTTTTGCTCTGGCAAAGAGGTGTTGATTAGTTCGAGCATGGAGTTGCTGATAACATCTCTTGGGGTTACCAAATTGGTAGGTACACCTCCGTTAGCTCCAAAAGAGTAGCTACTTTTAAACGAGTATACCGTATTTGTACGAATTTGCACCAATCGCCCAGGACTGTTTAACATCTCAGGAAAAAACTCCGGAGCGGTTCTGTTTACTGGAGTGGCATTGGGTCCACCAACCGTCATGGTGAGCGACTGGTTAACATTTACCGGAAGGTCGTTCGGTAATCCAATAAAATTAGGACAAACGTATACCATGTTTAAGTAGCTTGGTAAAACCATTTTTCCCCGAACTACTCCATTCATATCGGAAAGAGCAGTGAACAGGACTTTACCGCCTACTTGTACAGGTTTATCTAAAATGTTCAATGGTATCATTGTGATGGGCTCATCTTGCTCATTGCGCAAAGAGATCTGAATTTCTACTTCTCTTGAATTTTGATAATTAAAAGAAGCTGGAACTACTAACTGATTCATTTCAGTTACAGGAGAGGTCGGTACTGGTGTGTTCTCTTCTGGTCGGCATGAACTAACAAATACCAACGAAGAGATGGATAAAAGAAGAATTAATTGTTGCATATCGCTTATTTCTTGAGTCAAAATTCCCTCAAAATCATAAGGCAGCTCGGAAAGCTTCGACTAACCCCCGTCTATTATCGACTAATCCCGTTGGTCTTTAGCTAATCTCTTTTTGGTCGACTATTTTATTCCAGATTTAGCTCGTTTGGCCAAGGGGATTCTATTCTAATTGTCTTTTTTTCAGCTGGATGCCAAAAACGTAAAGCGAAAGCATGCAATGCTAAACGTTTGCAGGGATAGGGTACACTTTCAGCAGAGGTATAGCGGGTATCACCCAATATAGGATGGCCCAACCATTTGCAGTGTAAACGTAATTGATGCGTTCTGCCAGTTTTAGGATAGAGTAAAAGTTTACTATAAGCTGTATAAACCTCTTCAACTTCATAGTTGGTTAAAGAGTATTTCCCATAAGTTTTATCTGTGCTCCAATCGAATCGATATGAATCACCTGGCACACGGCCAATGTACAGTTCAATTTCTCCTCGCTGGGATTTGGGTACGCCATTTACTAAAGCCTTATATTCCTTTTGAATTTTATTGGTTACAAATTGCTCCATTAAGGCTCTTCTAACTTCTGTGTTTTTGGCTAGGATTAAGACACCCGATGTACCTTTATCTAGTCTGTGTACGAGCATTTCTTCGGCTTTCAGTTTCGTAATAAGCGTTTCGTTTTCGATCATGAACTGCACTCCATTCAATACAGAACCTGACCAATGCCCTAAGCCAGGATGCACAGGTATGCCCGACGGTTTATCAATAACTAGTAATTGTTCGTCTTCAAAAAGGGTTTCAAAGACAAGGTCTTCTGCTATTATTCCAACTCTTTCCCTAAGAATAACAGTTATGCAGTCACCTTTTTGAATTTCGTTATCTGGAGATGAAACATTTCCATTCAACAAAATTCGGTTTTGAAAGAATAAAGTGTCTAGTTGATTAAGCGTAATTCCGTCAATCCTACCTCGAAGCCATTGCCCAATTATCCCATTTTGATCTTGTACAATTAAGTCCTTCATAATTATTGGATGAATTTAGGAGCCTTGTCGTTTTTTTAAAGCCTTGTTCAGAGATTTATGCGTTTTTTTACGTCATGCGGAGTACCGATCGTTTTTACTTAAAGGTTATTACGGGATTACAAAAGCATCTTCGCCCTACATCGCTCATCATACTTGTGAGTATAATCATAGGCCTATCGGTGGGTATGGCAGCTGTAGGACTTAAAACGATACTCCATTTTTTTGAGTCTACTGTTCTTGAGGCCTTCCCGCGCTACTTACTTTTCTTTTTGCCTGTAATAGGTGTGATGTCGGTTGCCGCAATCAATAGAAGCTTTTTTAAAGAAACTAAACTAGAGCAAGGTTTATCAGGAGTTCTTTATGCCATTAGCCGACAAAGTAGCATCATGCGTCAAAGCTTGATGTATTCTCAGTTACTACTTTCCAGTATAACGCTTGCATTTGGTGGATCAGTAGGGTTTGAGGCACCAATTGCGGTAACTGGATCATCATGGGGATCAAATATTGCTCGATTTTTCCGATTAGATTATCGAAACAGGACTTTACTCATGGGTTGCGGCGCAGCAGCTGGAATCTCGGCCATATTCAATGCACCCATCACAGGGGTGATATTTGCCGTAGAAGTAATACTCCCTGAATTTAGTACGAGCAAGTTCATTCCCATTCTTATTGCCGCTGCAATGGGGAATTTGCTTTCGAGTCTATTTATCGAAAATGAGGCAATTTTGAGAGTTACTCAAACCTCGCCTATAGGCTGGAACGATTTGATTTGGTTGGTCATGTTGGGGCTCATTGCTGGCTTTCATGCAATGAGCTTCAGCAAAATGATGTCAATTTCAGGTTATTGGCTCAAGAGGGCTGGAAACTGGTGGCAGCGTGCTGCTTTAGGAGGCCTTGCTTTAGGTACGTTAATCTATTTCTTTCCGCCGCTCTACGGAGAGGGCTATGTAGGAATTCGGTCTATTCTAAATGAACAAGCCCTTGGATTAATTGTGAGCAGCAGAATTCCGGGACTTGAAACAAGACCTATTGACCTGGTAGTATTCATGGGTCTTTTGCTTTTTTTAAAGCCTCTTGCTGCGGCGATAACGGTTGAAGCTGGTGGGGTTGGGGGGAAGTTTGGCCCTTCATTGGTAACGGGTGCTTATTTAGGGTACACTTTTGCTTTTGTCGTAAACCAAATATTTCCAGCAGCACAACTGTCGCCCGTAAATTATACCTTATTTGGGATGTCGGCTATTTTATCTGGCGTAATGCATGCTCCATTAACAGCTTTATTCTTGATAGCAGAAATCACCAGCAGTTATGATCTCACCGTGCCTCTGATGCTCGTATCAGCACTGTCGTTTTTTACCAAAACTTATTTTCAACCACTTTCAATTATTTCTGGTCGACTAGTCGAAAAAGGGGATTTAATACATCTTGATAAAGACCGGCAAGTCTTGCTTGAAATGGACTTGAGTAAGTTCATCGAAAAGGATATTTTGCCAATAAAAAGTGGGAGTAGTTTAGCCGATTTAGTTGACTTAATAGCTAAATGCAAGCGTAATATCTTCCCTGTACTCGACGAACAAAATCGCTTAATGGGAATAATCTTGTTAGACGACATTCGTGGGATCATGTTCGATAAATCACAGTACCACTCACTAAAAGTGGATCAGCTTATGCATACTGCACCTGCCGAAGTTGCCGTAAACAGCAGTATGGAGGCGGTAATGCAGCTTTTTGATGAGACCAACGCATGGAATTTACCCGTTGTGCGAGATGGACTTTATTTGGGCTTTATTAGCAAATCCTCCATTTTTTCGGCGTATCGTTCCCAGCTGAGGGAAAATCAAGAAGAATAGCTAAAAGCTTTATGCTCTTTTAGCGCGTTCCCATTTAGCACTTTGTGAGCCCTTGATATAGCGAAAGAAGCCAGCTATGACCGCATAATTCATAATGAAAAAGTAGTAAGGGATGAAAAATTTGGATTTAATTCCCTTCGAATCATCCCGGTATCCTTTCCAAGCTAATAGATAAAAAAGAACTTGTCCGGCAAATAATACCGTATAAAAAGGCTCTTCGATCAATAACACGTTTAAAGGAACCAGAAAAAGCAACGCAAGAGGAGTTATACTCCAACGAAGCACTCGATGACTGATATAGGCAAAAGACAAGAGTGGTTGTTTTAAATAAAACAAGGCACCTCCCAATCTGCTCATGGCCTGCCAGCCACCAGCGGCAATCCGAATTTTCCGTTTCAACTCTTCCGAAACAGAAGCGGATGCAGTTTCCATCGCGTATGCATTGGGCTCATAGGTCACTCTGTAGCCTTGCAAACATATTCGCATACTCTGTACAAAGTCATCTAAGATGGTATCATGTTCTAATGGTTCAAAAAGTGAAGTACGAAAGGCGATTAATTCACCGGCCGCGCCTACGATAGAATAGAGCCGGGCATCTAAGCGCTTTAAAGTCGATTCATAGCGCCAGTATAAGCCTTCACCGGCACCAGCGGCGTCTCGTTGTGCGTCTTGAAATATTCTCTTTTCGCCAGAAACGGCCCCTACTTTCGGATCGGCAAAGTGTGCAACCATTAAGCGAATTGCCTGATCGTTCAATCGAGTATTGGCATCACAAAAAACAACTATCTCGCTTTTAACCATTTCTATGGCTCTGTTTTCGGCAGCTGATTTTCCTCCGCGAACCGGACTATGGGTAACTTCTACACCTTCAATTTTTTCGAGAATTTTTTCAGTACCGTCCGTAGACCCGTCGGTAATAAAAAGGATTCGCAGTTTTGACTTTGGATAAGCTAAGGCAAGGCTATTTTTGGCCTTTTCTTCGATAAAGTCTACTTCGTTAAAAGAAGGAATAACCAGTGTAACATCCGGTAAATAGTCTAAATCAGGTTCTGGATATTTAAATCCTAGCCGCTCCTTGATTAGAACCAAAAACCACAATAGTAACCCATATCCCAAGTAGGTATAAAAAGCTAAAAAAAAGCAGCTCCAAAAGAGTAATTCTATGGTATTCATGGGTAAAGAGCTTTACATTTTTCGGTGGCTTCGAGTAACTCCCAGAACCATTCAACTCTACCGTCCCAGGAGTTTTTTTCGGCAACCCGTAGTCGATTTAGCTTTTCCTCTTTGTCCCGGTGAAGAAGAGCGTCTTCAATTTTATCTGAAAATTCAGTATTGTCGTTCACCAGCCAAATATGTGCACTAAAACTGGCGATGTCTGTCGAGAAGTTGGTAGATACCACAGGCAAGCCTGCTGCTAGGTATTCGTTTATCTTCAAAGGATAAATACTTGCTGTTAAGTCGTTCTTTTTGAAAGGAATGATACCTACATCGAAGTATTTGAGAAAATTAGGAAGACGCTCCAATGGTTGCGCTCCACAAAAATGGAGGTTTGGAATAGCATCGAGATCCATGTTTGTATGGTTCCAGTGGTTCCTAGGCCCGACAAGTACAACCGCTTTGTCGGGATGTGCTTCACATATCAGCTTTAGTAAATCATAGTCTACTCTTTGACAAATATTACCTGTATAGCCGATAATAGGGCCTCGAATATTTTCTAATTCAACTGGCTTTGGCAAATCCTTTTCGAGAGCAGTCCTGAAATTGTCAATGTCAGCGGCATTGGCAAAGTGCACTATTTTTTTGCCGGTAGCCGACTCTAGAATGTTGGTAAGGGTGCTCGACGTGGCCAGACTTAAGTCTGCGTTACTTATTGCTTCATTCTCAAGCGTAACCCCATGTTTTTGGAGATACGGTTCAAGTGCTCGAATACTGTCTCGAGATTGATAAACCATTAAATTGTTGGATAACTCTTGAGGGAGTTTTTGGCCGTATAATGGGTTAAAAGAATTAAAAAACACAAAATCTTTAGCTTCCCGCTGGAGTAACGCCCGTTTTATACTGTTGAAAAGTATGCTATTATTGATGCGTTGGAGGAATCGGAAAATCCAGCCGTCGGGAAGAAAATTGATGGGTAACATCGCCGGCGGGGTGAGAAAAAATAGGTTAGAGGATTGAGCTGGAATATTGTTTAATGCTCCAATTCTGAAAATTAGCGCTTTCAGTCTTTTTTTGACAGCGGGTAACTTACGTTCTCTATATAAATCCAACCAGGTATAGGGGTAGTCGACGTAAATGACCACATTGCTTTTGGCAAAACTTTTCGCCAAACTGTAAGCTGCCGACGAAAAGTCACTGTCCCATCGACTCATGCTAATCATAACGATGGGTAAACCCCGTACTGAAGTTTTGGGTAATCCGTCTTTCATTTCTGACAAATTTATCTTTTTTCCCGAAGGAATATTCATGTGGATTGATTTCTCAGTAAATTGGATTCGTGATTCACGAATTGATTTTTTGGGCACTTTTAGTCCCTGCTGCTGTAACGCTCTGGTTCTTGTTCCTGCCCCCAGTGACAACCATTTTTACCTGGTTGTTTCCTTCACCACAAGTTGAAAGAGGAGAGTGTAGAACAGACTTTGCTTGTATCATAACTGTATATAAAAACTTAGAAATTGCGAAGCCATTAGTACAGTCACTTCTCAAGCAAACGCATCGTAACTTTCATATATATCTGGTTGCCGATAGAGTTGAGGAATTAGAAAACTGGGAACTGACGCATGAGAAGTTTACCCTTATTTATCCCGAAAAACCTCTTGATAGTAAGGTTTCGAGTATTCGATTAGCAACAAGCGCATTCATCAGAAGTCACGATGCCATTGTTATCTACGATCCCGATAATTTAGCAGAGTTCCACGCCTTAGAAGTATTTGATCATTATTTCTATTCTGGTTACATAGCTGTTCAAGGGAAACGTATTGCCAAAAATATAAATACCACTTATGCGGCGTTAGATGCACTGGGAGAGTACTATTACGATTTCGTTACACGTAATGCTACTTTTGAAGCAGGAAGTTCAAGCACGCTTGCAGGTTCTGGAATGGCTATAAATGCCAATATTTACCTAGCATACCTGCAATTAGAACAAATGGATAGTTCTCAAGGTAAAGTTATACTTGCTGAGGATAAACTACTTCAGCAATACTTGGTGGCCCAAGGGTATCGTATAGCGTATGCAGCAGATAGCCTTTGTTTTGATGAAAAAGTAAGTTCTGCGACGGCGGTTGAGCGCCAAAGGACTCGCTGGATGAGGGCCTATTTCGAGCATGCGCTTGATGGTTTGTCCTTGTTAGGGAATAGTCTCCGAACACTCAGCTGGAATAAATTTTGGTATTCCTTTTTTATCCTTTTCCCTCCTTTATTTCTTCTCATTGGTAGCACAATCGTGCTCATAGTTATCAGTTATTGGATTAACCAGCATTTGATGACGGCACTTGTAGCAGCACTAATGATCTTCGCATTGAACTTTTTTTTGACTTTGTATCTCAACAGAGCCCCAATAGAAATTTGGAAAGCTGTACCAACCATACCGCTCTTTGTGGTTAATCAGGTTTTAGGAACACTAAGGATGAATAGAGCGAAAAACGATTTTTTGGCTACTACTCATACCAACTACCTAACTATTGAAGAGGTGTGGAGAGCAAGAGCGAAGGATTTTGAGCCAAAGTGGTGGAAGAAGGCCTAGCGTAACTTATTTCTTATCAATACCCAAATTTTAGGATAGGCAAACAATGCAGCTTTTATAGAATTGAAAAATGAAGTTTTCAAATAACGATGCAGCAGAACTTGCTTCAGAATCACAGTTAAGAAAACAGATATACTCAGGGCCCACGCTGCTCCCATCAAGCCGTATCCGGTAATTAAAATCCAACTGAGCACAACTGTAGTACTAAGAGAAAAAAGTACGCTCATTAAATTAATCTGAGGCTTTCCTAAAGCATCGAGAAACACACCGCTTTGACGATCGTACGGTTTTAACAAAGCCAGTACAAGAATTATTCTTAAGAATTGAATCGCATCGGAATATTGATCTCCTGCTACTATACTTACTACCCATGGAGCAAAAACAAACAAGACAATGAAAAAGGGTATAGTCATGCTCAGCATGATGCCTACAGATTCTTCGAACAGCTTTTTTAGGCTTTCTGGACCTTCATTAGCAACTTTTTCTGCAGATTTAGGAAATACTACTGTAGCTATGCTATTTATTGGAACCTCAATAAAGTTCAATAATCGCGTTGCTACATTACTTGTTGCCACCTGAACAGGACTAAGTAAGGCACCTAAGATAAATTTATCGAGACTGCTGTTTAAAGTTGAAGCCAAGTTTGTTCCAAGTACAAACTTGCCGTAATGAAAGAGTTGAAGGGTCCATGCCTTATTGAGTTTTACCAACGGACGCCAATATATTTTGGTCAAATAAAACGAATATAAACTTGCAAAACAGGTAATAATAAATTGTAACCAAGCTAAATGTTGAATCGTTATCTGTGTTTTTGTCAGCCAAAGGCCTACAATCATTAAAAAAAATGAACCTTGCCTAAACAAGCTGATTCTTAAGATAGATGCGAAATCCATATGCGCCTGCAAGACGATATTACTTTGAATAAACAATATCATGGGCATCTGAAGCAACGCCATAATGAATACCAGCTGCGGAAAATTTGGCAGCGACCACATGACAGCTAGCGGGTGAGCAAGTATTGCTAGTAGCAGAATGGACAGCACGCCAACGAGAGCGTTCAAAAACCAAGCTGAGCTTAGAATTTGAGCATAATCAGAATCTTCAGCTCTCACGAGGTGCATGATTAGCCCATTTTGTAAAAATCCTGCCTTTGCCATTTCGAAAATCATCGAAAGTGTGACATAAAGAACCCAGCTTCCAAAATCTTCTTTTGATAGTATCCTAACCAGTAAGTAAAACCCACCAAAACCAAAGAGGAACTCAAGACCTCTTTGTAATATGGCAAGTGAGCCTGATTTGAATAAACTATCTTGCTTTTTCATACAAATCGAGGAACTTTTTCGCGGTTTCAGCCCAGCTAAATTGTTTAACTCTTTCTAATCCTTTTTCCCTAAGGCTATCTTTAGTTTCAGCACTGTGCCATAATTCAAATATTTTTTCTGCCATGTCCGCTGGGTCAGTAGGATCTATGGGTAAGGCAGCGTTTCCAGTTACCTCGGGGATTGACGAGGTATTTGAAGCAACTACCGGAATACCACACGCCATAGCCTCCAATGGAGGAATGCCAAAACTCTCTCTTATTGAGGGGTATACAAATAGGCTTGCCAAGTTCATGAGTTTGGGTAAGTCTTGATTTGGTACATAGCCAAGTAACTGCAATTGATCCTGAAGCTTTTCATTACCAATAAGCGCAAGGACGTTTTTGAGATATTTTTTGTCAAGATCGAGCATTACCAAGGGTATCTTGAAAGCGTATTTTTCCGACAGAATATTTAATGCCCGTAACATGCCCTCGGTGTTTTTTTTGGGATCGGTATTCGCCAAAAACAGAATGAACTCACGGGGAATAGCGTATTTTTCTTTGAATTCAGCCAACTCTTCTTTCTCGATTACCTTAAAGTGATTGCCCACTCCATTATAAACCGTGCTTACTTTTTCAGAGGGTAATTGAAAGTGGGTGATTATTTTCTTTCTCTCATAATTCGAAACGGTAGTAATTGCTTCACTTTTTCGAACAACAGCAGGAACTAAGAATCGCCGGTATAAATTTCCAATTCTTTGGTACCAACTTCCATTTTTTAAATCTAAACGCTCAAGAAATATGATGTCGTGAAGCGTGAGGATGAGAGGAGTTTTTACGAACAGAGGAGCTGTATTTGCGGTACAATGCAATACATCAATTTTGTATTTTCTCACTGCACGAGGAAGTAAAATTTGTTCCCAAATAGGGTAGGGGCCGCCTTCGACTTCAACGATCTGTATACCATTACCACTCGAAAGACTTAGCTTATCCTCGTCGGGTTTGACAAAAACAAAAATTTCATGACCATGATCCATCTTTTGAAATGCACGTAGTAGTTCCAAGGCAACGATGTCCATGCCGTGCTTTTTTTTTCTTTGAAGACGCTGGGCCTCAATTCCTATACGCATAAATCAAAATTTATCGGTGGGATTACTTTTCAAGTGCCAGATTAATCCACGCCAGAATGCTCTTAAGTGCGAAAACTTGCGATGGATGATTAAAACAAGGCTGTTCTTGGGTACAGCAATTAGAAGATGATAGAGAAGTGCTAACCCAAACAAAGGCCAGTCGATTTGGCGACGCATGTACATAAGACGATTCCTACTCATGTAGTACATTTTCATTTCAGAGAAGGCCCCTACCGTCATCGATTCTTTATGCAGGATGTAGCTTTGGGGTTCATACCATGTTAGAAAACCGGCTTTACTAATACTCGCATTATAATCCATCTCTTCGTAATAGAGGAAATAATCCTCAAACATGGGGCCTACAGCATCAAATGCCCGACGGCTAATCATCATAGCTGCTCCATGTGCTCTTGCAGTTTCACGAGCTTCATCGTACTGACCTTGATCGATTTCGTTAAATCCTATCCCAAAACCTTGACCAGTTATTGGATGGATTGGGGTGTATCCGGCGTATTGGATGATTTTCGGATTATCAAAGTAGAGAATCTTTGGACAAACCACCCCAATGCGTTCGTCTGATTGAAATCGACTGACCAAAGGCTCTAAAAAATTTGCCGGTACCTCGGTATCGTTATTAAGCATTAACAAGTACTCGCCGTCAGCAACCTCAAAGCCTCTGTTATTTCCTCCAGCAAACCCTTCGTTAGTCGGGTTCAAAATAAGCTTTATGCTTGGAAACTCTTCCATAAGTACCGCCGGACTTTCTCTAGATGCATTATCAACCACAATGACTTCATAATTTGGATAAGTGATCTTAGCCAGACTTAAAATCAATTTTCGGGTAAGCTCAAGTCCGTTGTAGTTAACGGTCACAATAGAAACCTTTGGCCAAGTCTTATTCGATATCTCCATTTGCAATTGCCTCCTTTTCGAGTTTATCGACGTTAAACATAAAACATAAACCTATGAACAATATGATACCTGTTGGCAATTGGCCCAGAATTGGATTACCATAACTGGCAAATACTATTCCTGCAAATCCAGCTTGTAAGGCATACAATTGGGTTCTAAGTTGAGGTGCTCTAATTCTGTGACACCGCCGTAAGCCATAAACTATAAAATAAATCAATATGGACAGATGAATGGTGAGTCCAACTATCCCGGTTTCTGCCCAAATTTTGACATACCAGCTGTCTAGTGCGGTTTCTGCCAAAAAAGTTCCGGGACTAAACCGCTGTCCCCAACTTCCACCCGATCCTATTCCACCTCCAAATGGTTTATTTTTTAGGTATTCTTTAAATTTTCGTTGATTGGTTAGTCGTACTTGGAGTGAAGCATCGTTTGGGTCCAATGCCGTCCTCATCCGCCTTACTTGATAGTTTTGATTGGCAATTTTAGTGTGCTTCAAGAAAAAGTACCCTCCACCCAAAATAACTGCAATAGATATCACCACTGTTAAACGACGAGTGGCGAGGGTATGTGAAATTATACCAGCAACAGGCACGAAAAGTCCACCTCGTGTCCCGGAAATTACCATTCCATAAAAGCATATCAATGCCGCTGTGCCGAACAAAATTCTGGTTTTTCTTGAAAAGGGGCCAAAAGCAAGTATAGCCGCCATTATGCCAGAATGCCCCATTCCTGCACCAAATTGACCAGCATCGCTGAAAAAGGAAAATGGGCGTAGTTTACCAAATAAGATGTGTGTTTTGCGGGGGCCACCATTCAACCAAGCCATTTCAAAACTGTCGACTCCCACGAATAACTGCCTTGCAGCCCAAAGGGTCGCAATGACTGAAAGCACCAGCCAAATTTTAAGAAACAACTTTAAATCCTTGTTAGTATTGAAAAACATTAGGCTTAAAGGAACAAGGAACAGCGAGTATAAAGAGACTCCACGAACAGCATAAAACCATGCGATTCTACTTCTTGCCAATGGATTGAATAGTTCTAAAAAGGTGTATCCAAACCAAATCAAGGTTAACCAAAATAAGGGAGAGTGCAGGAGCTTGGTTTCTTTGTTAATCGAAGGATTTAATAAGGCACCCAGGAGGGTAATCAGCAGTATAAAATCAATTGACAAACCCAAAGGACCAGGAATATAACGTATTAAACCTGGTAAAATGAAGGCTAAAACAACACTCAGCAGCAAGCCATTTCTTGGATGTCGAAAAAGCCAGTAGATCGAGGCTATCCCAATAGGAATTGCAAAAAACAAGGTAACTCCAGATAGTCCACTTACACTAACAAAATAGGCAATGGGAATAGCAGCGAGTACTATTCCTAATATTCGGAACGACCAAAGCTTGAAAATTTCAAGATGTCCCATTTTGTTGCATTACAAACGAAGCAAACGTTTGATTAACATCCTGAATTTTGAGCGCTTCTTGGGTATTTCACCGACTAATTCCTCCAAATCATCCACGTCTAAGGAATTAAGAACTAGAGAAATTGCCTTTTTACTTGCGTTTTCAAATAACTCCATAATTCTGGCATCCGAATGTGCCCATATTCTTTTGGCACTAACAACAAAAAGTGTGTAATCTGCCGTCGCTACGGCATCTACAGGAAACGAATTATTGAGAAATGCAGGAAGTTCTAAGAGTATATAGTCATATTCTTCTTTCGCACGTTCAGGAATAATAGAATCAAAGTTTACTGCTGACAAATAGTTTCTTTCTACTTGAAAATTCAGTGTAGAATAGCCTTCATTGGGGTTCGCTTCGTTGTGATTTTGTGTCAGAAATAGTGTTTTAGCTCCGTTTTTGATTAGTGTAGAGGAAACTATCTTTCCTACATGCGATTTCCCCTCTCCGTTTTGATTGGAGCAGATTAATATTAAGGAGGCGCCTTCTCTCTGCTTTTGGCCAAGATTTAACTGGATTCTACCAAAAAGCTGCTCAGCACTTATCGATTCAATTGCGCTAAAATCAACATTTCTGTTTTTAACATCGTGATAAGGAAAAAGTCCTTGAACTGGATGATTGGTTAACTTTTCAGCCCTTACAAGCGTCCTGATGCGCCTATCTAACAGTGTTTTAGCAATGAGGAATGACAGCAGAAGGAAGAATGATCCAACTAAAGATCCAAGGATAACGAATAGTCTTTTTGATTTTTCGGGTCTCAAAGGATAAAACGGCGGATCAATCACATTGCCACCTTCATTATCTTTTAAAAGCTTTTCTTTTTTCAATCGAGCCTGATGCAGATTGTGAAGTATAGTCAGGTAGATTTCTTCGTTAATTTCTACTTCACGTTCTAAGGACTTAAGTGTTGCTCCAAGAGGCGCGAATGCGTCCATTTCTTTCTCAATCGATCTTTTTCTATCAGCAACTATGTTTTTTGCTTCCTCACTGGACTTTTTTTCCAACAAATTTTCTACGTAGGCTTCCATTATCGCTTTACGCGGAATACCCTCTTTAGAACTTTCAAAAGAATAAATCTTAGCCAGATAATCGTCTATTTCTTTTTTTACAATACTCAGTTCATTTTTTAAATAAATGAGCTTATCGTCATCTTTTGCCTGTGGTTTGGTTTGAAGTGATTGGATACTCGCCTCAATCTCACTGTATTGTTTTCGCTTAGAAAGCATGCTATCTACAAGTTGGCTTCTTTTAGCCCCTTGCGACATCATTGCATCCAATTGCTTCATGTTCTCTTGAGTTCCTCGAATTTTCTTCTCTGCTTGTTCAACATCGTTTTCTATTTCTAATCGGGTAATATCGAGGTATTTACCTTGTTCATAATAATTGAGTATCCTATTATCTGCCATAAAGTCTCTGAACTTATTTTCGGATACTCTTAAATTTTTTTCTGCAATCGCAAGCTGCTCTTCAAAATAGGCTATAGCTGAACTATTCTGAGCACCCTTTATTTCTCTGTGCCGCGCATCGAACGATTCATTAATATGCTTTAGAGTCCTTTGAGCTACCCCAGGGTCATCACTCTCAAAACTTATTTCCAACATATCGCTCGATTCCCTTCGTCTTACACTCAGTTTTTCTTGAATTTTATCGATAGCATAATGCCTGTGATTATTTAAGACATAGAATAATGCCGTTCGTTGATCTTTTTTTAAGTCCGCTACTATTTTATTGTAGGTTTCAGTTGGGTTGCCAACAACTTGGTATTTTGTCCATTCTTCTTCGCCAATTTGGTTTTTAAGCTCTTCGTAGTGTTCAGCTAAAAGAATCGACGGGTCTGGTTCTATTAATGAAATATGATCAGCAAGGAGCTTAATGCCCGCATTTTGAGCGGTATTTCTAGACTTAACAAGAAAAATTAAGTTGTCAAACTGGTTATTGGCCGTGTAAAAATCAATCTTCATTGCTTCCCCTAGGGTTGCTGATTCACTTGAATTTACGGCCGTATAGATTACCGTCTGCGACCTGTACGTTCTTTTCCCATCGCGAGTGAACACAAAAACTAAAATGGCGAGAACAAGAGGAAATCCGAGTAACAACCAGATGTTCCGAACCATTAATCGAATAAACTGAATTAATGTCATTTTGTAGATTCTTGATTAGAAAGCTCGGTCCCAATTAATAATTCGAATTGCCTAAAAGCAGTCAGAAAATCCTTTCTGGCTAGAACATATTCAGCTTCGGCAGTTGCTGTCATTTCCATAACCCTCGAATACTCCAGAATTGTGATACTTCCTTCCCTGTAGGCCTTTTCAGAGAGATTTTCATTGATTCTAGAGTTTTCAAAAGCACGAGATTTAATGCGTAGTAACTCCTCTGCAGAAAGCAAGTAATGATATTCTTCAACAACCTGGCGAGCTAAAACCTGTATGACCTCATCAACTTTTAGTTGACTCGCTTCAAATTCAGATTTTGCTGCTTTTACCCGTGGACCTCGTTGCACGAATTCGGAAAGTGGTAGGGCTAGGTTAATCCCGTAACGGTAACCATTTGCCACGTTATTGATGTCGCTATTGGCCGTGCCGCTAATGATCAAGCTTTGATTTCCGAGTGAATAGTTATAAAAGCCACTCACATTAGTTGACCAAGATCTCTTTTGCACTTTAAGTTTTTCGAAACTCGCTTGCGACATGGCTTCATTAAATTGAATAGTCGGATGGTTCTTTACTGCTAAATAAATGAGACTATCCAACGACGGAAGAGTTTCAGCAACAGAAATAGGCATTGGATTGGCAAACACCATGGTAGAGTCCTGAGCCAGAAGTGATTCAGAACAAAAGAGCAAGGTGATGAATATACTCGTAACCTTTAGCATTATACGTTTTCTTTTTGCAACAGAGCTGGGATGGTCTTAAGAATTAACTTAATATCTGACCATGATCCATACTGTTTGGCGTAACTATTATCCAGCTCCATTCTTTCTTCTTCTGACATTTCACCGCCTTTACCTCGTTTTGTTACTTGCCACAAACCAGTGATACCAGCTGGCGCAAGGAAACGAAGAGAGAATTGATCTGTGGTTATTTTTTCGGCTTCGTAAAGGGGGAGCGGGCGATTACCAACTATCGACATATCCCCGATGAGTACGTTCACAAGTTGGGGCAACTCGTCGATACTCGTATTTCTAATAAACTTTCCAACCCTTGTAATTCTAGGATCGTCTTTAACCTTAATGAACGTAGCACCTTCTTTCGCCTTTTTCTTGCGTTTTGCCTGTTCCTCTGTTAAAACTTCACCATCGGCATACAAAAGAGGTTGACCATCTACAGCTAAATCAATGGCTGCCATTCTGCTGTTCTCATTTTCAATGGCTGAATCCACATTGTTATACTGGTTCAGATGCTTCAATTCCTTCAATTTAGCATCAGCTCCTGTATACATTGACCGGAACTTGTAGAATTTGAATATCGTATATCCTGTGCCTACTCTGAGGCTATAATAAAAAGCTGGGCCTTTTGACTCCATTTTTACAGCAAGGTAAACAAGGAGGAATAGCGGTGAAAGGCCTATTAATGCTAAAGAGGAGAATAGAATATCGAAAACACGTTTACCCAGAGGCATTCTGTATTCTGGTTCATCCTCAAAAGGTGACTTAGCACTCGACTTGCCTGGTGGGTTGGCGATTAAAAAGCGTAAACGTTTGTTGAAAGCTTCTTGCGAAACTTCTTCGTCCATAAGTTCATCGATGCCTAATTTCTTGCTTATTTCAACAGTTTCGTTATCCGCCTCTTTTACAACAAGTAATGTATTGGGATTTGAATAAAGCTGAGAAGCAATTCTTAATATTCTGCGCAAGGGTTCATCAATCCTTTCAACAACAACGATTAAGAGTTTTGCAGGAGGTGGATTAAGTAGAATTTTCCCTATTGCGTCATACCCTTCATACACAGCAATATCTTCTCTAGTTCTTACCCAATGGTTAACAGGGACGCAGTCACTCAACTGCAATAAAAGGATGTTCGCCGAGTACATCATTTCGCACGTTTAATTCGTCTGAAAATATTTTCTATGCGGGCGTCTAGCTCTTCTGGATTGAAAGGCTTGACAAGATAATCGTCGGCCCCTAGGCGCAGGGATTTGATTTTATCTTGGGTACTGTCATTACCAGATAACATGACCAAAGGTATGTGCCGGAAATATGCACTATTGCGTATATGCTCTATAAATTCATAACCATTGAGTTCGGGCATATTTATATCAGCGATAATTGCGTCTGGAATATGTCCGTTCTGCAAATGAATTAATGCCTCTTGGCCATTTGCCATGATAACCACTTCGTATTTATCCTTGAAGAAATGTTGTAATAACTTAAGGATTGTTTTTTCATCGTCAATTGCCAGAAGGGTCTTTTTCATGTTCATGAAGTTATTGTTTAGAAATTTAACGAAATAACGATGCCTTAATGTAATGTGACCAACTTTTTCGACAGCTAAAAGAAGCTTGTAGATGAATTGATTTCATCGACACTCAAAAGACTGCATTTTTCTCGATTGGCACGATGGTTGCAAAATGGCCAGCGCTTAAGAATGGTATTCAAAAGCTTACCCAACTAGAAACCAATTTCAGAAACGATGACGGCAAATGACAAAATCATTCAAGGATGGACATCCATGTCTATTCTCCGCGAAATAGTGTATTTCGCTGTTGAAAGAGGAGGAGTGCTTCATGAAATATTAGCGCATGCGAATCTTACTCCCGACGACCTCAATAATGTAAAACTTAAAGTGTCGAAGGAAGACACAAACCGATTGTGGTTAAAAGCCATTGAATTAACTAAAGATCAATTCTTGGGATTAAGATTAGGGCAACACAGTAGCCCTGCTGTATTGGGCGTTGTAGGTCATTTGTATCAAACTTGCCCAAACATTTACGAAGGCATGCTCAATTTGCAGAGGTTTAATGTACTCTTTGGAGATTTAATCCAAATTAAAGTTCTGGAAGAAGATAACCTTGTGGGATTAAGTTTTGAGGTAAATGGCATTGAAAAACAAGTGTCAAAAAGTTTGCGTAATGCAATTGACGCCTGGATGAGTGCTTGTATTAATACTTTTAGAAAAGTTGCAGCCGGAAGTCCTAGGCCGCACTCAGTTTGGATAAACTTACTCGATAATAAGGATATGGGGATCTATAAAGAAATTTTACAAGTAGAGTCTATCCAAATTCATTCCTATAGTAATGTTGTTTGGTACAACAGAGATGCCGTAGAAATGCCTTTGATAACCTATAATCCTGGCTTGTATCAGCATATGCTTTCACTTGCCAACGTTGAATTAGAATCTTTTTATGGGGCTAAAAATTTCACCAAAAGAGTAGAGGAGTTGCTACAAGAAGAATATAAAAATGGGTTTCCAGGAATTGAGCAAATCGCCTCCCGGATGTACATGACACCAAGAACTGTTCAAAGAAAGCTACGAACTGAAGGCTATACTTTTTCAGAAATAATCGAAAAATCAAAACAGAATCTTGCTTTTCAACTTTTGAAATCTAGAAGGTATAATGTTTCTGAAATTGCGTTTAAGTTAGGATTTAGCGAGCCAGGATCTTTCACTCGTACATTTAAAAAATGGACAGGCAAATGCCCTAAACAGTATTTAAACTAAAAAAGCCGGTCGAGCCGGCTTTTTTTAGAGGAGTTAAAGTTATTTTTTTAAGTACATCACTTCGTTTACAGCCTTCACTATTTTTTCTACCGAAGGAAGGTAAGCATTTACCAGTGGAAGTGCGTAAGGCATTGGAACATCGGCGCCGTTTACACGCAGAACAGGGGCATCTAGATAATCAAATGCATTTCTTTGAACACGAAACGCAATTTCTGAGGAAACAGAAGCGAACGGCCAACTTTCATCAATAACAACAAGTCTGTTCGTTTTCATAACCGATTTGATGATCGTTTCATGGTCAAGAGGCCTTATGGTACGAAGGTCAATTACCTCAGCGGAAATACCAGTTTTTGCCAGTTCTTCGGCAGCTGCTAGGGTTACTTTCATCATCTTATTGTACGAAACCAACGTAACATCTGTTCCAGCACGTTTAATGTCGGCTAAGCCAATCGGAATGAGATATTCGCCTTCGGGTACTTCACCTTTGTCGCCATACATCTGTTCCGACTCCATAAATATTACAGGGTCATTATCACGGATAGCTGATTTAAGTAGACCCTTCGCATCGTAAGGATTAGATGGAGATATAACTTTTAAACCTGGAACATTCGCATACCAACTTTCAAAAACTTGTGAGTGCTGCGCTGCTAATGTGCCTGCTGAACCGCTTGGGCCACGAAATACGATAGGCACATTAAATTGACCACCCGACATGCTTAACATTTTTGCTGCAGCGTTAACAACCTGGTCAATCGCCACTAAGGAGAAGTTAAATGTCATGAATTCAATGATTGGACGTAATCCATTCATGGCGGCCCCAACACCAATTCCTGCAAAACCAAGTTCGGCAATTGGTGTGTCAATGATTCTTTTGGCCCCAAACTCATCTAGCATGCCTTGACTTACCTTGTAAGCACCATTATATTCTGCTACTTCTTCACCCATTAGAAAAACGCGCTCATCACGACGCATCTCTTCTACCATGGCTTCTCGTAGCGCTTCTCGGAATTGAATTTCCCTCATGAAATTGATTTTATCTAGACTAGAATTCGACCGCAATGATAGCTAAAAAGCCCTAAAAAAACTAAACGCTATTGCTTGACTTTTGGTCCTTTAGGCATTAAAGGTCTTATTTCTACATCAACCGTAAGAAAGTTTGGATGAGAAATTAGAAGTTGATGAAGAAGAATGGCAACATCATCGGGTCGCATCATGTTAGCACTGGGTTCGATACCTTCTACACTATCGAAAAAGTTGGTTGCAACAGAACCTGGATAAACGCAACTTACTTTAATTCCGTCTTCTCTTAGTTCAGCATAGAGTGAATGAGAAATTCCTCGTACAGCAAATTTAGTTGCCGAGTATCCGCTCCCCTGAACAATACCATTTAAACCCGCAATTGAACTAATGTTGATAATGTGACCACGTTGATTTTCTTTCATGATTGGAACCACCTCACGCACACAATACATCAATCCATGTACATTGGTGTTAAACATATCGTGCCATTTACTTAAGGGTAAGGATTCTACTTTGCCAAAGTGACCAAAACCAGCATTATTGATTAGGCCATAAACACGTGAACCTAACTGTAATTTAGTTTGCAAAAATGAAGATGCGACTTGATGGTAGTCCGAAACATCACATCTGAAAAAATGAAAATTAGGGTGTTGCCATGCAGGTGCATTTCTGCCCCAACCTGCAACCTTAATATTTTTTTCACAAAGTAATTGAGCCGTGGCTAACCCTATTCCTTTACTAACTCCTGTGATTATTACGTAATCTTTTTCAGTCATGGGTTTTAATTATAAAATCTTCTTAAAAAAATTGTAGAAACAAAAAGCAAATTCATTTGCAAAACCTCGCCAAATCATCAACACTATTTGCATCTTCAGGTTTTAAATCTTTCCTAATTCTCGTAATTCGAGGGAAACGAACGCTGTAGCCCGATTTGTGACGTTTAGATCGAGTAACTCCCTCGAAAGAAATCTCAAATACCAACTCGGGCTGAACAGTTCGAACTGGACCGAATTTTTCTATGGTATTCCTCTTGATAAAAGTATCTATTTCATTTATTTCAGCTTTAGTAAGTCCAGAATAGGACTTCGCAAAAGGAAGTAAAGATCCGTCTTTCCATAATGCAAAAGTATAATCCGTGTACAATCCGCTTCTTTGCCCATGTCCTTTTTGTGCATATATCAAAACAGCATCAATACTAAAGGGGTCTATCTTGTACTTGAACCATATACCCTTTTTTCGTCCAGTTGAATAGGGACTGTCTTTTCTTTTTATCATCAAACCTTCAGCGCCTAAATTTTTGGCTTCTTGCCTTAAGATTTCAACCTCCTCCCAACTTTCAGGATTCAATAGTTGTGGCAATGTGATATTTACTTCTTTATATCTCGAACAAAGTGCGACTAGGGTGCTCATTCGGGAGATTAGATCTAGACCGCGAAAATCTTGTCCATTCCATTCGATTAAATCAAAAACATAAAAAGACGCCGTATTTGATTGAATCAATTTTTTGCTTGGCTTTTTTCTATTTAGCCTGCTTTGCAAGTGGGAAAAGGATGGCAAATTGGCATCTCCAAGAGCAATAATTTCACCATCCAGGACGGTACCATCTGGTAAGGCTTGAAATGAAATGAACTCGGGAAACTGTTCGGTTATTAGTTCTTCACCTCTTGACCATAAATAAAACTTACTATCGCGTTTCACAAGCTGACAGCGAATACCGTCCCATTTATATTCAAATTGCCACTTGCTTATATCGCCTAGCTCAGAAACTTCATTTTCTATTGGGTAAGCAAGACAAAAGGGGTAAGGCTTTGAAGGATCTTGTTCATTTTGACTTAGTAGCTTTTCGATAGTGTCGGTAAATGGATCCCAATAACCGGTTAGCGCGGTGATTAAGGTTGATTTTTCAACATTTAAAGAAGAAGCTAACGCAGAGATAAAGAGCTGTTCTGATACACCTATACGAAACCCGCCAGTCATTAATTTATTAAACACCAATCGCTGTTCGCTCGAAAGGAATTTCCATGCATGTATTACTTCTTTTTTGACTTCCTCTTTAGGTAAAGATTTTAATTCTTTCAGAAATTGAAATGTTTCTGACAATGACATTGACCAACTACTTTCTCCTTCAGGAATGAGCAAATTAAGGGTTTCTGCCAAATCTCCGCAATGATGGTAGCATTCTGAAATTAGCCAATCCGGATAATCCGAACATGATTTCAGCCACTCTTTCAAATCGGTCGATGAAGCACATTTTTTTGGCTTTCGATTTAGAAACAAGGCCGTTGCGAATAAGAGCTGATCACTCGGTAGTCCATTTAGGTAGGATGTCAAAAGATTTTGTTTCGACAGCAAAGATTTATTCGCTTCCAGAGCAAAGAATAAAGCAACAAACTCATTCATTAGGGCAAAATTAGGAGCTTACCTCACCTTCAAAAAGAGTACGTTCTTCATGGGCATTCAAACCATACTTTTCTCTTAAGTACCTGCTGAATTCTGCGGCAAAGCCGTGAGTTGCTATTACTCTTTGAGCACCAGTTGCCAATACAGTTGAAATTAACCCATCCCAGTCGGCATGGTCGGAGAGAACAAAACCTTTATTCTGAGACATCCATTTTCTAGCACCCCGTAGTTGCATCCAGCCTGAAGTGGTGGCAGAATCAAATTCGCCAATTTTTTTTCCCAGTGAAGATTCAACGGAACTTGGTGGAGCAATAATTAAATTTCCATAGCCATGTTGTTTAACGTCGTATTCTGACAACTTCATTCTTTGCGGTAGATATAAACCACTTTTTTCTAGAGCTACATTCACATCTTCAACAACTGGATTTGTAAAAACAGTATGACCAAGACTAGAAAGCCCTTTGATTATGCGTTGCGCTTTCCCTAACGAATAAGCATATATTACCCCATTCTTGTTTTGGACTTGAAGTTCTTTCATCCAATTGCTAATTTCTGAAAACACCAATGTTTGTGGTTTCCAGTGATAAAGTGGTAGACCAAAAGTTGATTCTGTGATGAAAGTGTGGCACTGAACAATCTCAAGTCCTGCGCTCAGACCATCGTTTTCTCTTTTGTAGTCGCCACTTGCCACCCAAACTTCCCCTTTATGTTCAACTCTCACTTGAGCAGAACCTGGAATATGCCCAGCTGGGTGCAAACTCACCTTTACTGGCCCGATTTGAACAATCTCACCATATTCGACACCTTGAAAAGAGATATTTTTGTTGATTCTCAGCTTTAAAATATCTCGATTTAGTTCATGTGCTAAATAATAAGAATTGCCAGGTCTAGCGTGATCAGCATGTGCATGGGTTATCACTGCTTTTTCTACCGGCTTCCAGGGGTCGATGTAGAAATTTCCAAGTTCGCAATAGATTCCCTTGGACGTAAACTGTAATAAATCTTGCATTGAGCTAGATACGAGTAGTTGTTTGGTAAAGTAACTACATTTGTGACTATGAGGTTTCGGCAAAAGCTTACTTACCTAATAATTGTCTGGGCTACACTCGGCGTGGGTGTAGTTTTCGTCTGGGTTTTAAAAAAGAAAGCTCAGGAAACAACTGTTGTACTTTTGCCCTCTGTAGGCCCATTTGTGAAAGGCGGTTGGATAAGCATTGATTCTGCCTTAGCTAAAGGGCATCTCGATGCTCTACTATATGAAGGTAATGCAGAAGGTGTATCGTATAATTTTTCGAATACTATAGAGCCTTCGAATCTTATGACATTCAGGGAGAAGTACGAATCGAAGTTATTCAATATCACGCCTGATTCTATCTATTATATGTCGGTAAGTAAATCTTTAAAACGCCTAGAATTAGCAGAAATTGATAGTTTGTATTCAGAAGAACTTAATACACTAAGAAGAAAAGCGTTCTTCGACGCTTACCCGGAACAACTTAATCGTATCGAAGCCTTCAATACAATGCGCGGAAAAAATAGTCCTAATTTGTACAGAAAGCTATCCGAACGTTATGCTCAATTACTTGTACAGGGGTTATACAAACATGAAGACTTAAAAAATACGAGAAGAGTCGTTATGGTTGTCGACATTATTAATTATCACAACGTCAAAATTCTTTTAAGTAATAACCCTTCAATAAAGCTTGAAGATGAGATATAGGTACTATCTCGTTTTAATTGCTTTAAACTTTTATCTGCCGACCTCTTCATTATCTCAAGTGTTGAATGCAGAAGCCTTTAAAAGTCAAGAGGCAAGAACAGATAGTTTTCAAGGCCAATTCACTTTTGGATTAACTGCAGATCAGCAAAGAAGCTTGATTTATTCAGTATTCAGCGATATTGACATGAGCTTTAAAATTCATGCTAAGTCACTGCTCACAGCTGGTAGATTTAGAGTTACTGGAACTTCAGATCAAATGCTTTTAAATGGGGGATTCGTTCACTTAAGGCTTCGGGACAATTCCGGAAAAAATTTGTTGCTGGAAGAATATATTCAATATCAATGGGATGGGGTAAGGGGAATGAAGAACAGGTTCATAGCTGGAGCTAACATTCGTCAGAAATTATTGAATTCCTCAAAGAGTCAGTTATTTCTTGGATTTGGACTTTTTTACGAATTCGAAGAATGGGGGATGAGTGCGGTCCCTCAGGAATTAGTACCAACAGGAGTTTCTTCAATTAGCGTAAATCTTGCGAAATTCAACATTTATTCTCGGTTTAGCAGACAACTTGGACACAACACTCGCTTTAGTGGAGTATTTTATTATCAAGCTCTACCTGAAACCTTTTTTGAACATTTCAGGTTCGCAGGCACATTTCAACTCCTTTTCAAAGTTGGGAGAAACTTAGATTTTACGGTAAACTACGATGGAATTTACGATACCAAACCTTTGGTTCCAATAAGAAACCTTTATTACAATATTTCGAACCAATTCGTGTGGAAATTTTAACCTCATTTTAGTGTTTCCAGTGCTAAATTAGAGCGTGGTTAGTTTTGTTAAAGTTGTTCTGATCTTTTTGGCTTTTATGTTTTCGAGCCTTGAAGCATTGGCGCATTCTAATGGTCATTATCTCGTCCCTAACAGAGGTCAATGGCCTGAAGAAGCCATTGCGAGAGCTCAAATAGAAGGGGCAGACCTATTTATCACGAAGTTTGGATTTAGAATTAGGTTGTGGGATCAAAAAAAAATAAACGAAACTCACGAAAGCAGAAATTTTGAGAACCCACTGTCTTCGTTTGCTTTCGATTTAACATTTATTGATGGAGATTTTTCACGCCCAGTTTTTTCTGATTTTGGCCACTTCCCAATTAACTTCTTAATTGGGAACGAAGCATCCAAGTGGGCCACCAACATCCTTCCTGCTAAACAAGTCGTATTTAAATCAGTATATCAGGGTATTGATCTAAAAATTTACTTTGAGGGTGAGGCTTTTAAGTATGAGTTTATTGTTCACCCTAAAGCCAATTCAAAACTAATTAGATGGAAAGTCTCAAAGGGAGTGTCCACAAAACTGTCTGGAAATAACCTCCTATACAAAACCCCTTTAGGAACTTTCTCAGATATCGACTTGGATGTATTTACAAAATCTGAAGGCAAGCAATTCAAGGTAGGAGCGTCATACAACAAATTTAAAGATCAATTTTCATTCACTCTTGATAGCTATAATATTGATGATACGCTTGTTATTGATCCGGTATTGATTTTTGGCACATTTTCCGGTTCTACATCCGATAATTGGGGGTTTACTGCAACAAGTGATGATTTGGGTAATGGTTATTTGGGTGGAATCGTGCGCAATTCCGGTTATCCAGTTACCATAGGAGCCATGGACACCTCATTTAATGGGGGAGATTGGGATATTTCATTGTCTAAGTTTAGTGAAGATGGTAGCCAATTATTGTACTCAACTTATCTGGGTGGTAGTTTGGCCGAATATCCCATGAGCCTGGTGGTAAATTCTTTTGGAGAGTTGTTCATCCTCGCTAAAACATTATCACTTAATTTCCCGGTGTCTGCAAGCGCATATGACCAAACTCACAATGGACTCTTCGATTTAGTAGTTACTAGATTAAATCCGTCAGGAAGTACTATAGTCGCATCCACGTTCATCGGTGGATCTGCTAATGATGGTCATAATAGGCTTTTAGCCAATAACCGCTATTTACCAGACACTACTTCTTTAGAATACAATTATGGGGACGATAGCAGAGGTGATATTTTAATTGATTCACTCGGCTTCGTAGTCATAGCCAGTAATACTTATTCTTCAGATTTTCCAACCTCCGGTACTGCTCAATCAACTCATTCAGGTCAGTCTGATGCTGTTGTTCTTAAATTGAACGCCAATTTAAGTTCTTTAATATGGTCCTCGCTTTTAGGAGGAGGAGCGCATGATGCAGCCTATAGTCTTACATTTAGATCCAATTCTAATGTTCTCTATATTGCTGGAGGCACTCGAAGTCAAAACTTCCTTTCCAGTTCAAATGTTAATACTGGTTTCGATTTAACCCATAATGGTAACACTGATGGCTTCGTAGTTGGATTAAATTTGAGCAATGGTCAATTGTTGTATCGTTCGTTTATAGGTACAACTTCCTATGATCAAGCTTATCTCATTTATGCCGACAATTTTGATGGAATCTATGTTACTGGCCAAAGCAGAGGCTCAATCCCCGTTTTTCCCGCAACAGTATACCGGAATACAGGGGGTAAGATATTCGTGCAAAAATATAATTCAAGATTAGATACTTTGCAATTATCAACAGTTTTTGGGCCTTCTACTGCTAGTCCTTCATTAGTTCCTACGGCCATGCTAGTTGACCTTTGCAACCGCATTTATGTAGCAGGATGGGGCGGTAGTGCTAACAGTATTTCAGGTCCTCTAGGTAATTGGCCAATAACAAATGATGCTTTTCGCCAGAATACGGATGGTTCTGATTTTTATTTTATGGTATTAGAATCAGACCTGAGGTCTTTAATTTATAGTACTTTTTTTGGCGGTAGTGCTGCAGAACATGTCGACGGTGGTACAAGTCGTTTTAATAGAAACGGAGTGATTTATCAGGCGGTTTGTGCTGGTTGCGGTGGTTCTAGTAGCTTTCCTGTAACTGCAAACGCTTGGTCTTCAACAAACAATTCGCCGAATTGTAATGCTGCACTTTTTAAGTTTGATCTTGAAACCTCAGTTCCAGTTGCCCAGTTTTCTACCCAATATCCAGATACTCCAGTTTGCGCTCTAATCCCTGTTCAATTTAGGTCAACGGGAACAATCGCAGCTGATTATTTTTGGGATTTCGGATTACCTGGTGCAACATCTAGATTGCAAAATCCTAGTTTTACATACACGATTCCAGGTTTGTATACCATTACCTTAATAGTGACGAATTGTGCTGGCAGTGATACAATCGTCGGAAGGGTTGAAGTGCTAAGTCCAGCTACAATTTCGAGCCCAAGGAATCAAAAGGTATGTGTAAACGATACTTTACAATTGTCTCTATTGGGGGGATTTGGTTATCGTTGGATTCCAGATGCCATTCTTTTAGACACTATTGGTAATTCACCAAGAGTAAAAGGGATAACTTCCAGATGGTTATATGTTTATATATCCAATGCTGCTGGATGTGAATCCCTTGATAGCGTATTTATTCAGGTTACTGGTCTTCGCAATGTTGTAGCTGACACCATAAGCTTCTGCTTTGGTAAAAGTACTACTGTTCAGCCTACTATTAGTAATGAGGTGACTTCCTGGTTCTGGGTTGCTCATCCTTTAATTACTAATCCACTTTTACTTAATCAGACAATCTTTACTTTAAGTACGACCAAACTGTATTTAGTGACAAATGATACCAATGGGTGCAGTCATTTAGACAGCACTGTGATAAATCCTATCGTCACTGTTCAGATTTCAGCCGGCCCCGATAAATTAGTTTGTTTAGATGAGCAGGTAGTTTTAACAGCGGCTGGTGCATCAAGGTATTTATGGAGTAATGGGGATACTACAAATAGTATTACTGTGCCGTTTGCTAATGCCGCTACCTATTGGGTGACTGGCTTTGAAGATAGCTGTCAAAGTTTACCCGATACAGTACGGGTTATTCAAAACATTATAGAAGCTAATTTTAAAGTTGAACCAGATACTGCTTATGCTCCATCTTCGGTTCAGTTTATCAATTTGAGCACTGGAGAAGGAATTAATACATTTAGATGGAATTTTGGGGATGGAGGTACGAGCACACTGAATAATCCCTCCTACATTTATAGAAATCCCGGAAGATATTCGGTTACACTAGAGACTATAAATTCTATATCGGGTTGTTCTGACTCAATGATTTACAATTATGTATTTGTAGATAGTATTTTGTTCTTATTACCGAATACCTTTTCTCCTAATAACGATGGTTTGAATGACTACTTCTTTGGTGTGCAGAGAAATTTTGAAAGCTTTAGAATAATCATTTACAACCGATGGGGTGAATTAATTTTTGAGAGTAACGATCCCGCTTTTACTTGGGATGGTAAGTTGAAGGGAAAATATTTATCTAGTGGGATTTATCCATATGTTGTGACGGCGGTTGGTAAAAACCGCAAACCCTATCAGTTTACAGGTGAGGTGAAGTTAATTAGATGATAAATCCTCATTATCAGTATTTTATATTTTGCCGAATAATTTGGAGCATATTAAATTAAAAAAAGCCCGTAAGCTCTTTGGATTTGTGGTTTATCCCCATATCTTTGCACAACCTTTTCAAAAGGGGTAAAGGATTCCGTAGCTCAGCTGGTAGAGCATAACACTTTTAATGTTAGGGTCCTGGGTTCGAGCCCCAGCGGGATCACAAGGCGCGAGTAATCGCGCCTTTTTCATTAGAAAATTGTTCGATGTAAGGATCGAAGTCATCAGGTTTACTTGGCCTCCCGTGAACAGGCATATCGAGCTCTATTCTTGTGCCTTTTCCTGGAGATGAATTCAATCGAAATGATGCACCCTCATATGCGCTTATTCTAGATTGAAAGTTATGTAAGCCAATACCACTTTTCGTTTTTGCTGGATCAAAGCCTCGACCATTGTCTTCTATTCTGAGTTGAATGGTTTCATGAATCAAACAAATGTGCATCCATACCGTAGATGCGAAAGCATGTTTATGTATGTTCTGCAGACTTTCTTGCGATATTCGATACATGGTCATGGCTACATCTGGTGCCAATAAATGTTCGTCAACATCATAAGTCAAAGAAAAGTAAGTTGTAGGAGATAACAGGCGGTATGTAGATACGAGCTTCTCCAATTCTAGTTGTAAAGAAGACTCTTTGAAACTTGGGGGCAATAATTGGTGTGATATATTTCTTACATCATGTATGCTTTGGTCTAAAGCACTTAAGGCTTTTTCATAGAAATTGAGTTGAGATAGGTCGAAGGTATTACGTAATTGATTTGGCGAAGGAAGCAGAAATCGGGCCCCTACCAATGTACCTGCTACATGGTCATGTAAATCACGGGCGATCCTTTCTCTTTCTTTTTCTTGACCATGAAAGAACTCTTTCAAGCGTGCGGTTTTCTCTTTTGCCACTTCCGCTTGAAGTAAAAGTCGTTCGTCGCTAAGTAGTTTGAACTGATAAGCTAGAATGGCAGTAAAAATTAGAATTTCTAAGGCACTGCCGTACCAAGGGGCATAATAGAGAAGGTGATGGTAATGAATTACTTCTAAATCGACTAGTATAAGACAAATAGCACCGACTAGCGAAAAGCTGAAAGCTATTAGAAATGAATTGCTCGTCAATTTAGAATTTCCTCTCACACTGTAGGCTGCTATAAGCAAAGCAACATAAGTGAATAGAATAACCATGGAAACCCACGGGAAGAGACTATTAAAGTTTTCCCTTAAATATTCCATCAAGAAAAAACTTAAAAAGATAAACGAACCAATTATCCCGGTTGAAATATTAAAAAGGCCATGAAGAATTGGCAAATTTTTTCGCGTACTTAAAAAGTGCTGGGCAAACCTAATGATAAAAAAACTTGATAAAAGAGCTAAATAGGAGCGTAGTATGTCATTATAACCTGGATAATCTGGAATCATGTATTGAAAACCATATCCAAAAGTAGAAATCGAGTAGCCCAACATGGATATAAGAAAGAACCCATACCATAGGTAAATAGATCTTCTTAACATGATGACAGAAAAAAATGCCAAAGAGATATTCACTAAGATAAATCCGAAGTAAATACCTATTATTAAATTAATTCCTTCTTGATATTGATGGTAAGCATTTTGAGTACGAATACTTATAGGCACCATTACATTTCCAGAAGCTTCATTGTAGGATCTTGTATAGAGATAGTCAACTTCCCCAGGTTTTATTCTTAGTTCATATACTGGCAATCTGCCGCGAATGGGCCAGTTTTTGTGAGGAATATGGTCACCAGCTTTAGCTACAAGATGTATTTGATTGCCTGAACGAATGTAAAATTCTACTACATCTAAATTCGGATTATCGATTGAAATCAATAAATTTTGAGTTCGAGTTCCCGTATTTTTAATTAATACTCGGTGCCAATACGCAGCTTTTACATAGCCTAAAACAACTTTATTTGATAAAAGATCACCCGCACGTACATCAAATATTTGAAGCAGGAAATTGGGGTTAAGCTGAAACGAGCCATCCGTGAACATTGGCAGTGAAATCGGACTGACAAGTTCATCAAAATCATCTCCTACGTACAAGGTATCGTTTGCACCAAATGAATTATTTGATAAACAAAAAAAAAGTAGTAGAAGTGTGAGAAGTCTCAAACCATGTTGTTTTTTAAGGCAAAAGCAACCAATCCTGCTGTACTATGAATCTTTAGCTTTTGCATTATGTTTTTTCGATGCGTTAGCACGGTATCTTCACTTATGAATAACTCTTCTGCTATTCTTTTACTGCTTTTATCGTGAGCAATGTGCTTTAAAATTTCACTTTCTCTTTTAGTTAAAACAGCATTTAATGTGTCTTGATCTTGTTGAAAGAATGCAGTTTCTTCTGGAAAATAACTTCCGCCGTCCAATATGGTTAACATGGCAAGTTCTAATTTGCTACCATCACCATTTTTGACAAAAAAACCATCCGCTTTCGATGCCATAACTTTTTTAAAAACAAACGGACTATCGAACATTGTCATTACCAAAATTTTCGTTTCCGGTGTATTGATTTTAAGCCAGTCGATTAGGTCATGTCCACTAAATTCAGGCATTTGTAAGTCGGTAACGACCAAATTGTAGCTATTGCCTGCTAAAATGTCTTGCATTAGTAACGGGCCGCTAGTATAAGGCTTTACTACCTCAACAAAATTAAATTGACTAATAAGCCATCTTAATCCATCTAAAAGGATGGTATGGTCGTCAACAACTGCGATGCGATATTTCTTCATTTTTCCGAATATGAACATACGCAATAAGACACTGAATTGGAAATTTGATCCAAAAATTCTCCATCACGTCCACAAGTTTTATTTTACTGGTAATTCGTGGTCAAAACAAAGTGAACTTTTTATTTACTTGTGAGGCGTTTAATACACCAATCTTATCATAATGCTATCTCTCATCCAAAGATACTGGTGGTCACTAGCTTTAAGGGGCCTTTTTTTATTGGTTTTCGGCTTAATTGCAGTAACGGCACCTAACATGACTTCTGAGACTTTAGTACTCTACCTCGGCTTTTTTATGGCTTCTGTAGGTGCTGTTTTTATATTTGTCGGACTCATGGTTCGTAAATCGTTGAGTAATTGGTTTGCGTTTTTGTTTTTCGCATTAATTGATCTGTCAGTTGCCTATTGGTGCATTTTTAAGACAAGTCAATCTGTAGTGTATTTCGTCAGTCTAATTGCTATTTGGGCACTATTGATGGGACTGGTACTTTTCTGGATTGGATTATCCCAAAAAGGCACCACCCGCTTTTTATTGTTCATTAATGGAGGTTTGAGCATTGGCTTCGGTGTACTTATTTATACTAACCCGTTAAATATGACAAGTATCAACTTCATGTTAGGTTTTTACACGATTCTTTTGAGTCTTTTTTTACTTTATGTTAGTTTTAGACTTCGACAAAAGATTCAGAAGAACCAGTCAGAACAAGTATTAAGCAAATAGATAATACGGTTTCATAAGTTCCAGATATTCCGCCGAATAAATACCCCCTTCTCTAATATTTAGCTTTTCAATCAATAATTTTGCAGGGTATCTTTTGAGTTGTAGCACATAAAGACTCGCTGATTTTTTATCATTAGAACTGATTTCTAGGCTACGAAATACAAACCAGTTTAAATTCTGTGCAATTTCGATAAAATTTGAAACCACGGAATTAGATAAGACTACAGCAATTTCTCCTTCTGTGCTTATGAGCCTCTCTGCATTCGTTAGAAATTCCAAGAACGACAACTTATCATGTGTTCTGGCAGACTTTCTGGACTCAGAAAGAATGGGATAACTGCTAGGAAAATAAGGTGGATTACTGATGATTAGATTGTAGGGTTGGCTATCGTGATTTTGAAAGCTCGTATTGGTAACAGTCAGGCGATTATACCATGGAGATTCTTGGAAGTTCTGTTCTGCTTCTAGCGTAGAATCCAAGTCTATATCAATTGCATCTATCTTCGAATTGGGTAATCTCTGTGCCAAAATTAAAGCTACGATGCCACATCCTGTACCAACGTCCAAAACGCGCTCAGGGTTATTAAGCGTAACGGTTGCCCCAAGCAGAACAGCATCAGTGCCAACAGGCATGCTTGATTTACTGTGGCTAACCGAAAACTGCTTAAAATAAAATGGTTTTAAGGAGCGAGTCGCTGAATTTGCCACAAATCGTTTATTTTTTTGAAACAGATTCTGTCATGCAATCTACTTGCTCTGCCTTGCCAAAATTCTATCATCTCAGGTTTTACTAAAAAACCACCCCAATGTGGGGGGCGAGGAATTGGGCTGTCAGCAGGGAATTTCGCTTCAAATACTCGTGTTAAACGTTCTATTTCTCCTCTATTTGGTATTATTTCACTTTGAGGTGAAGCCCAAGCCCCTAATCTGTTTCCCCGTGGTCTACTGTTAAAATAGTCGTTTGATACTTCTTCGGAGGTTTTTGTAATCGTCCCTTCAATTCGGACTTGTCTTTCTAATTCTGGCCAGAAAAAATTCAAACATACGTAGGGGTTAGCAAGAATTTCTTTCCCTTTGCGGCTTTCGTAATTTGTAAAAAAAACGAATCCACTTTCGTCAAAACCTCGAAGAAGTACGATTCTAGTACTCGGCTTTCCATTTAGGCATGTAGAAAGTGACATGGCATTCGGCTCAGGTACCTGGCTCTTTACCGCAGCTTCCATCCATTTTTGAAACTGCAAAAAAGGCGAAGGATCTATATCATTTTCGTGGAGTTCCTCTTGTGTGTAGTCTTTCCTGATATCACGTACCGATTCGTTGACTGCTTTCATGGTCGTGTTTTTAAATTATAAAATTACAGTGATTCGTGTGAAAGTGACTGTTTTCTATGATTTATTTGCTCTGTGATTCAAACATATTCGTTCTAAAGAAGTTTGGGTTGAAATGACCTTTTAGTGTGGAAAAAATCAAATTAGAAACTGGCGTTCTGTTAATTTCGGAACCTTATTTGGAAGACCCGAATTTTAATAAAACTGTTGTGCTAGTCGTTGAACACGACAGTAGCGGAACCGTTGGGTTTGTTTTGAACAAAAGAACAGAATTGTGTCTTCACGATGTCATGGAGAATATGCCACGTTTCACCTCTAATCTTTACCTTGGAGGTCCAGTTGAACAAAACACACTTCATTTTATTCATAGTTCGTCTCTTTCTATTCCTGGAAGCATAGAAGTTGCTTCAGGTTTGAATTGGGGAGGGGATTTTGATACCTTGTTGGATTTAATTTCATCCGGAGAGGTTACTGAAAATGAAGTGCGATTCTTTCTTGGGTATTCTGGCTGGGGCCCAGGACAGCTCTTTTCTGAAATTGAAAACAAGTCATGGATTGTAAGCAACTATAGCACTCGATCAATTTTGGATGTTGACTGCAATGAATTATGGCACCATATTCTGAGCAGTATGGGAGATCAGTTTAAATTGATAGCTAATTATCCAGATAATCCACAATTAAATTAAATTTCTCAAATCGAACTGATGAAAGTCATCTCCATTTTCTCGCTTTTCCTTTGTATAGCATGTACTTCTTCAAAACCAGAAATTCAAGAAATTACCGGTGAAACTATGGGGACTACCTATAGTATTCGATACTATGGCTTAAATGAAGAGTTGCTAAAACCATCGATAGATTCTTTGCTTAAAGTGGTTAATCAATCGCTTTCCACGTATATACAGAACTCAACAATTTCTCTTTTTAATCAAGCAGATTCTATTTCATCATTTGACTCTTATTTCCGAACAAATTTTGATAAAGCGCTTGAGGTTTACCAAAAATCTGATGGGAGTTTCGATGCCACAGTTATGCCTTTGGTTAATGCTTGGGGCTTTGGGTTTAAAAAAATGGAAACCCAAGTCGATAGTTCATTAATTGACTCTCTTTTAAATTTTGTTGGTTCCGATAAGGTGTTTATTGTAAATGAAAAGGTCTGTAAAAGTAAAAAGGGAGTAATGCTAGACTTTAGTGCACTTGCCAAAGGTTTTGGCGTAGATGAAGTCGCTCGTTTGATGGTGAGAAGAGGAATGCAAAATTTTATGATCGAAATAGGAGGGGAAGTAGTTTGTAGAGGCAAAAAGAATGATGGTTCTAATTGGGTAATTGGAGTAGAAAAGCCTATAAATGACGTATCGGGGACACAAAGAGCCGTTGAGCTTATTATCCCTCTAGAGAATGCAGCAATGGCCACCTCGGGAAATTACAGGAATTTTTATATCCGCAACGGAAAGAAGTATGCGCACGAAATTGACCCTAAAACAGGGTATCCTGTCGATCATAATTTACTAAGTGCTACTGTTATTGCCAATGATTGCATGACAGCGGATGCATGGGCTACAGCGTTCATGGTTATGGGACTGGAGAAGTCGAAGAAACTTTTATCAGCGCTGCCTGAACTAGATGTTTTCTTCATATATGCCAATGAAGACGGAAGTACTTCCACGTACGCATCTCCAAGAATGGAGAAGAGGATAAACAGTAAGTAGTTTGAAAGAATCAGATAGGTTTATTGGCAGGGCATACGGCTTTGTATCTGTTCGGACAAGTTTCACAATCAACTCCTTTTTCTGCGAGTAGAGGATTATGACTAGAACATGTACCTCTAAACTCTCCTTGTTTTAAAAAAATCAGACGTATACTAAGGCCAGCAATTCCAACTGCTAAAAAACCGAGAGTAAGGAGAAATATTTGCCACATAACTTTATAATGCTGCAAATATAACCATAGTATATGCCATGAGGTTCATTATGAAATGAAATTTGGAGCTTTTCAGTATCATTATGACAATTCTATAAAATCTTATGGAAAACCAAGATAAACGGCTTGAGGCATTTGAACGGCTATTAACCATCATGGATGAGTTAAGAGAAAAATGTCCGTGGGATAGAAAACAAACGATGGAAACCTTGCGGCCTTTAACAATTGAAGAGTTGTACGAATTAGCAGATGCTATTCTCAAGAAGGACGGAGATGAAATAAAGAAAGAATTAGGCGATATAATGTTGCACCTAGTCTTTTATGCCAAAATTGCATCTGAGCAAAATTTGTTCGATATCACCGATGTATTAAATGGAATTTGTGATAAACTAATTCATCGCCACCCACATATTTATGGCAACATTGAAGTGCAAAATGAAGAGGAGGTGAAGCAAAATTGGGAAAAGCTAAAGCTCAAAGAAGGTAAAAGTTCGGTTCTCGAAGGAGTGCCAGTTTCATTACCTGCAATGGTTAAGGCAATTCGAATACAAGAAAAGGCGCGTGGTGTTGGATTTGATTGGGATACAAAAGCTCAGGTTATTGAAAAAGTTTATGAAGAGTTAGAGGAATTGAAAGTAGAACTAGAAAAAAACGATAGTATTCGAATTGAAGCCGAGTTTGGAGATTTTCTCTTTTCAATAATTAACTTATCCAGATTTGTAAATGTCAATCCTGAAAATGCGCTAGAAAAAACCAATTTAAAGTTTATCTCCAGATTCCAGTTCTTGGAGAAAAAAGCCAAAGAAAAAGGTAAGGAACTTCAGGACATGACTTTGAAAGAGATGGAAGCTTTTTGGAATGAAGCAAAAGAAAAAGGATGAAACTTATTATTTCGCTTTTGCTACTTTTTCAGCTGCAGTTACATGCATTTGGTCAGCGAATTAACCCAATAAATAGAGATTATTTAAAAGGGTACTATACTGATTGTAGGGATCTTATTGCTTCACCATTCAATTGGGATAGAGACAATTGGTTGACTTTCACTGTCACTGGACTATCCATAATTGGATTGTCGAGTTTCGATGAGCCGATTAATACTAACCGTCGTGTATTGAAAATCTGGGATTCTAGTGTTTTGTCTCATACCCAAAATTTTGGAAATGGTTTATACTCTTTACCAGTTTTTGGTTTGTTGTATGGATATGGATGGATGAATCGCATTCCTAAATACCAGTACGCTGCCTTAGATGCTACTAAAGCATTTGTATTAAGTAGATTTTTAGTGCAAATACCGAAATTTCTGTTTCAAAGAGTTAGGCCCAATAGTTTTGAATCTAATCCTCATTTGTTCTTAGGCCCAATGAGTAATGGAATAAACCGGTCGTTTCCGAGCGGACATACAACGTCAATTTTTGCCGCTGTTTCTGCCTTGAATGCTTACTTCGAAGAGCGATCATTCAAGATAGTATCTTATTCTTTGGCAGGATTAGTTGGCCTGCAGAGAATATCCTCTGGGGAACATTGGTTCACTGACGTAGTTACTGGTGCTGCCTTTGGAATTTACTGTGGGAGATTTATTGCAAATCAAAGATTAAGCAATAAGGATTTTACTATTCAACCTTATTTACAAACTTCAAGACTAGGAGTTTTGGTTAGATTCTGATGGATTTATCTGTTTTTTTACCTTATCAGTAAGTTTTAGCCCTTCAAGAATTTGAATATTAACCCCGTCAGATAGTCCTGTTTTAATTTTCTTTTTGATGAAGTTTTGTGGCTTGGTCTCAAGTTCCACATAAGGCTCATTGTTTTCGAAGATGATTAATGCCTCAGGTATTGTCAGTGCAGAATCCACTCTGTTTAAAACAATATCTGCATTGGCACTGTATCCGGCACGGATAAAATGATTGTTATCGAGTTTTACTGCTGCCTTAATCGTAAACTGAATTGCTCCATTTTCGGTGATACCCTTGGGGGATATAAATTCTAAAGTTGCATTGAATTTAACTTGGTCTATTGCGCCGATAGTCAATATCAGGTCCATTCCTTCTTTTATCTTGCCAACTTCCGATTCATCTATTTTACCTTCAAAAATCATTTCGCCTAAATCTGCAACTGTAGCAATTGTAGTTCCGACATTAAAATTATTCACTTCAATAACGGAGAAGCCTTCTTGAACAGGAACGTCGAGAACCATCCCAGTAGCTGTTGATCGAACTAATGTCAAAGTTGTGCCACTTGAACTTTTTGCTACGCCTTCTTTGATGATTTCCAAGGCATCTTCAGCTGCTTTTACCTCTTCTCTCGCGTTTTCGTATGCAAGTTTGAATTGTTGAAACTCAGATAACGAAATGACCTTTTGCTCAAATAGTTGGCGATTTCTATCGAAATCGATTTTGTTCTGCTCTTGGCTAAGTTTAGCACGATTTAGTCTATTCTCAGCATTGCTCAAATTTGCCAGATTAGGTACGATTTTAATTTTGGCAATTAAATCACCTTTCTTCACCCGATCTCCCGCTTGAACATATAGTCGTTCAATTATACCTGACACTTGTGGTTTAATTTCAATTTCTTTTCTAGGTTTAATTGAACCAGTAGCAACAGTCTTTTTGATAATATTTCTGATAGTTGGTAATTCCGTTTCGTAAACAACTGGTTTCTCAACAGATTTTTGATACAAGTAGTAAAACGTATAAATGAATCCTGCCAGGAGCACGATGATTAGAGCTATTCGAAAGAATTTTTTCATATAAAAATAAGTTAAATGTCTGTCCTAAGTGCGTCAACCGTGGAAATGGAAATTGCCCTTCTTGCGGGTATTAATCCAGCCAATAAACCCGCTACAATGAGTATAATCAGCGCAACCAAGCCTACAGCAAAATTTACTGATGGATTTAAAAACATTGTTTCGGCATCACCTTCTCCAATTGCAGAAGAAATTGCCGCTAAAAGAGCTACCCCGGTTGCTAAACCTGTGTATCCTGCTATGAAGGTCAATAATACCGATTCCAGCATTATCTGGCCAATAATTTCTAATGGTGATGCGCCAATAGCTCGTCTAATGCCTATCTCTTTCGTTCTTTCCTTTACTACAACGAGCATAATATTACTAACTCCAATTACACCTGCGATGAGAGTCCCGATTCCTACTACCCAAACTAAAACCCGAATCCCTAAAAAGAGGCCTTGAAATTTTTCGAACTCTTTTTCCAAGTTGAACGATCCTACGGCAGATTTATCGTCAGGATGAATACGATGACGCTTTTGCATCAAAAGTTTCAGTTTTTCTTCAACCACAGATGCTTGTACATGGTCTTTGCTGGTAGCAACTAGCCAGCCAATTTTATCTCCCCAGTTGAATGTTTGTTGAAAGGTCGTAAAAGGTATAAAGATAGTATTCATAACTTCCTCTCTATCGTTGGAAGATTTGGGAGAGAAATGTCCAATTACTTGAAAATAAACACCATTAATACGGATATACTGACCTATGGGATTCTCCTCTGGTTTGAATAAGGTTTCTTTAACTCTGGACCCGATAACGCAAATTTTTCTTTTTTCAGAAATATCAAAGTTGTTCAAAAACCTTCCACTTACTATGGTAACGGGGGAGATGTCTTGCAAAACGGGATAATCTCCATAAATGGAGAAAGCTGCGGTAATTTTTCCTCGGGTAACGTTGTTGCCTCCCCTCCAGCCCCCCAGCTGGCAACGCCCTGCAATTTGTTTTAGCTCAGGAATCAGCAATTTTGCTGCTTCAATATCACTGTTTCTGAAGGAGTACCATCTACCTCGTGGTAAACCATCGAAGGGTAGGCTTGTGTTTCGGGACCACATGAATACACTGTTCGTGGCTTGACCCTGAAATCCTTTGGAAACTCCATTCTGCAAGCCATTACCAGATCCTAGCATGATAACGAGCATAAATATTCCCCAAAAAACCCCGAAGGCAGTGAGAAATGTCCTTAGCTTATTGCGCATCAGAACAGCCCATATTTCCTCCCAGCGATCGATATCAAAGATTCTATTCATCTCTCAACGCTTCAATTGTGGGAATAGCAGCGGCTCGTTGGGCAGGTAAATAACCAGCTATAGTTCCAGCAAGTATTAAAATGGCCGTACAGCTCAGAGCGGTCACTAGGTCAACTTCTGGATTTCGAAAAAACTCGGCTGCCGGTAATTGGCCACTCAAAAATTCGAGCAATCCTATTCCAGCAATCATACCAACATATCCGGCAATGGTGGTAATAAAAACGCTTTCGAACAATATCATTGAAATTACATTCCAAGGTGTAGCACCAATGGCTTTTCTAATGCCAATTTCACGTGTTCGTTCTTTTACTGTAATCATCATGATGTTGCTGACCCCTACAACGCCAGCTAGAATGGTACCTAACCCGATTAGCCAAACGAATAAACGAATACCAGTCATAAGACCCATAACCTTGGAGTATTCTTGATACGTATCCCAAACCCAGAGAGCTCTTTGGTCTTCGGGATTAAACTTATATCTCTCTGAAAACTTACTTCTCACTTCTTTAACAACCTCAGGTGTATTCTTCAACGCCGCATTATCGAGCGTAAACACGAATTGTTCAATTCTATTGGCGTAACCAAAAGCCTTTGATGCTGTACTCCATGGGATGTATGCTCTTCTGGTATCATTTTCATTCTGTTCTGTGAACGTGCCAACCACTTGAAATGAGATGCCGTTTATTTCAAAATACTCACCAATTGGGTCAATACCATTAAATAGCTCATCCTGAATTGGTTTCCCAATGCAGGCTACTTTTCTATACTCTTTTACATCTGCTTCATTGATGAACCGCCCTGTGAGTAAGGTGATGTTCTCGCCCTCTAGCATGGCTGGCCCAACTCCTTTAGCATTCATATCAGCCCCATACTTGTTTTTCCAAGTAAATTGGTTGGCTTCCCACATGTTGTGGCGAAGGCTTAAGTTTTGCTTTCCTTGTATGGAGGACAAAAGTGCACTGTCTTCTACAGTTAAACGGATTTGCCTACCTGCTTGCATCCCTGCATGCGACATTGTTGTTTGACCTCCGGTTATCCAAATCGCATTGACAGCATCTTGCTGAAATTGATGTTCAACCCCATTCCGAAGGCCGTTCCCAGTTCCAAGCAAAATAATTAGCATAAAAATTCCCCACGCCACACTGAAAGATGTCAAGAAAGTACGCAGCTTATTTTTGCTAATCGTATCAAGAATTTCCTTCCAGGTTTCAAGATCAAACATGAGTCAACTCATTTACTATCAAACCGTCTTTGATTTTAATTATACGATTAGTCCTGTTAGCTATTTCCATTTCGTGAGTCACGATTACTACGGTAATCCCTTGCTTGTTAATGTCTTCTAGCAATTCCATTACATGATCTGATGTTTGACTGTCGAGTGCTCCAGTAGGTTCGTCGGCAAGAATAAGTGAAGGTTTGCTAATCAATGCCCGTGCAATCGCCACTCTTTGTTTTTGACCGCCACTCATTTCGTTAGGAAGATGATTAGCCCAATCTTTCAAGCCAACCATATCTAAATATTCAAGAGCAATTGCATTTCGCCTCGACCGACCCACACCTTGATAATACAAGGGTAGCGCAACGTTTTCAAGTGCATTCTTAAAGGATACTAAATTGAAAGATTGAAATACAAATCCTATCAGTTTATTCCTCAGCTGCGCAGCACGAGTCTCGGTTAAATCCTTGATGAGATGCCCATCTAAAACATATTGACCTGAATCATATTTATCAAGAATGCCGATTACGTTTAGCAGTGTTGATTTTCCAGAACCAGACGCCCCCATGATTGAAACAAGCTCTCCTTTTTTTACTTCTAAGTCTATTCCTTTCAGAACTTCAAGTTTTTGTTGTCCTAAGGTGTAACTTTTACGTATTTGGCTGATTTCAATCATGGAGAATTTTAAATCTAAATTGCATTTTTTGACTTCATGTTCACATGGATTGGGCTAAGTTTTAGGTAATTTAACACCATAAAAAAAGCCAGCTATATGAGCTGGCTTCAATCATGGGTTGAAATTCTTTAGTTAGCCGACATATATTCGGCTACTCCTTGGTGCGTATCAACCAATCCGGCTTTTCCATTTTCCCAATTAGCAGGACACACTTCACCTTTTTCTTCGTGGAATAGCAGCGCATCGACTATACGCAATGCCTCATTTACATTTCGACCTAAAGGGAAGTTGTTGACCAGTTGGTGCTGAACAATGCCTTCTTTGTCAATCAAAAAAAGACCGCGATATGCAATCATGGGACCAGTTGCAATCATTTCGCCGCTTTCATTATAGTCGTAGTCGCCTGCTAGTACGCCATAATTCATGCTGATAGTTTTGGTAGTGTCGGCTACGATTGGATACGTGATGCCTTTAATACCACCCTCAGATTTATTCATTTGTAACCAACCCCAGTGAGATTCTTCTGAGTCGGTTGATGCCGCAACTATCGCGACATCTCGTTTTTCAAACTCGCTAAGTTTTTCTTGGAAGGCGTGAAGTTCTGTGGGACAAACAAATGTGAAATCTTTAGGGTAAAAGAAGAAGATTACATGTTTTTTGCCTAAATATTGATCTAAGCTAAAATTTTCAACGATTTCTTCACCATCTACTACCGCTGGTGCTACAAATTTTGGGGCTTTTTTACCTACTAATACTGACATATACTGTGTTTATACAATTTTTTTTGAATGAACTTGATGAAATGACCAGAGCTTTTTTTTCAAGCCGCAAAATTACGGCTTTATAAGATGAATAAGAAAAGGCCTCGAGAAAAAACCAACGAAATCGAGACTTTCAGAATAACATTCATTTCGTTATTTTCGCACCCTCTTTGGTCCCGTAGCTCAATGGATAGAGCAACTGCCTTCTAAGCAGTAGGTTACTGGTTCGACCCCAGTCGGGATCGCAAAGACCTTCAGAAGGAAGTGTCTTTTTTTTTAGCAGACTGTACAACACCTCTATCAAAATCATATATTTGCACTCCCGCAGAATAACGCGGTCAGCCAAACAACGGTGAGATGGGTGAGTGGCTGAAACCAACAGTTTGCTAAACTGTCGTACGGGAAACTGTACCGAGGGTTCGAATCCCTCTCTCACCGCACATTCGGGGTGTAGCGCAGTCCGGTTAGCGCACCTGCTTTGGGAGCAGGGGGTCGCAGGTTCGAATCCTGCTACCCCGACTTAGAAGGTCTTCTGTAATTTACAGAAGGCCTTTTTTATTTACTTCTGGGTATATGTAACTGCTTAATTAATATATACTTATAGTGATTTTTATTCTTGAGTCATTTTTTTTTGATTTGTTATATTCTTTTGGTGACTAGTTTTCGTTGTGCTAACTTGATTGAAAATTGACTGGTCATGAAAATCAATTTACTTTTTATCCTGTTTCTTTTTTCGCTCATTATCGCTTGTAAAGAAGAGGAGGGGCCACCAATTTTAGATTTCGAAGGCAGGGTGGTTTTAGCCGGTACCAATCGATCGCCCTTAGGTAAACCTCTTACCGTTTATCTTATCAGAAAGGAGAGGGAAAAAGGTGGTCTCTTTTATCCCATCGACAGTCTGAAGACCGATTCGAATGGGTATTTTAAAAAGTCATTTATTGTTGATAGGCAATTTTCAGAGTATAAGCTTAGTTGTGAAAAATTGAGCGGTTACGATGAATTAACCCAACTTGTTCCTTCTAACTACGGTTTAAACACGGGGGAAATTTTAGTGCGTGGGTATGCATCGGTAAAATTTTTCGCTCACAATATTAAAAGTACTAAAAACGATACCGTTTATGTTGAAGTATTGCCATACGAAGAACCTTTAACTTGGTTTTATCTTGAACCTAATGAAAAGGCTCAAGTAGCAAGAGAGTTATTACCTGCGAATGAAGTTTTAATATTCAAGATTCATCGATACGGTTTTCTTCCCGACTCCATTTGGTATTACGAAAGAAATTTTCAAGAAGACAGAGAATATGAATTGCTCATAGAGTATTAAATAAAAACAGCCCCATGGCAGTGGGGCTGTCCATGACATAGGATCCATATTTCACCCTAAATCCATACATCATGATACACAAATCTATTCATTTTTGGATTACTGCACTCGTATGTGTTGTAAATCTAACGTTTGCTCAATCGTCATTCGAGCAACATCAAGCAAGGTACTCAACTTTGCAGCCTTACACCCCGTCGGGCATACTTGCCGATCGAAGTCCTCACCATTTAGCGGCTAACGACTCAGTTAAAGCAGCTGGATTTTATCCGGGTTCTGGTCGTAACACATCTGCTTATCATTATAAACAACTTTACAACTGGGCCTATCAAGCAGTGTTTGATGTAAATAATTGGATTGAACCGAGAAGTTTATCATCGCATATCGATAGTGCTAGATTAGGTTTCAGCAATGCTCAGGCCCCATGGCCCCAAGTTGCTCAGAACCAATCACGTGCCGACGTGATGATGGGAAGCTTATTTTTAGAATACAACGAGGTAGCACCTGATGCTTTTGAAAATAATTACATTTTTTATGACGAGCAGGTGGACAAGTTCAAACTTCGTCTAAATCCGTATCAGCACACCGATACAGTTTGGCTTTCAGGAACTCCTGGCTCGGGTAATTACCAAGTTCAAACGTACACTTTTACTCCAAATCAAGCACAAACACTAGGAAATTGGAAAAATCAAAAACAATTGTGTGTTTTGACTGCTCTAGATCGAACAGTAATTGTTGGGCCCGGTCAGCCCATCAGATTTGCTTTTGATCAACATTTTAACAAATCAAATATAGCCGGTGCAAGTTTAGAAGTAGACTTCGACGATGGTCAGGGATTTAGAGTTATTCAGATAGGCATGCTTGTAAGTACGCTCGCAAATCGCAGCGGGGAAGTTATACTTAAATACAGAGTACGTGCTTCTAATGGTATGTTAGTCGGAGATTTGGTTAATACTACCAATATATTCATTGTCCGGTCCAAGAGAATGAATGATTTAAGCTTTTATTCTTCTAATCCAGCTTCATGCAGTATTTTATTAAACGAAGGAGTGGGCGAAGCGCAATTGAATTTTGCTTTGTCGCCGTATTCAAACGGAAGGTTAACTAAGCCGTTTATTCTAGTTGAAGGGTTTGAGACGACTATGTTCGATAAGACAAATGCAGAGTTAGATTTGAAATCGAACGGTGGTTTTGGTGCTTTGAATTGGTTTACACTTAACTCATCGCAATTAAGTAGTATCGGTTTTGAACAACTCAGCAATTTACCAGATCTTATTGATTCATTACTTGGTGTGGGCTTTGATGTTGGCTTTGTGGATTTCAGAACTAATCGAGCCCGCGTTGAAAAGAACGCCAATGCTTTAGTAAGCTTATTGCAGCAGGTAGGTAATATTTTGGATCAAAACGGGAGCAGTGAGGGTATACAATTAATGGGGGCAAGTATGGGCGGGTTGATAGCCCGCGATGCACTCGTTAGAATGGAGAAAGCAGGTTGTTGTCATGAGGTAAAGGTTTATTATAGTTTTTCAACTCCTCATAAGGGGGCCAATATACCCATAGGTCTTCAACACTTTGTGTATGATTTGGGGACTAAATTCAATATTCTAGGTGCTAATGAAGATTATCGTTTGACCTACACGCAAGTATTAAACTCACCGGCCGCACGGCAAATGATCATCATCCACAAAGAATCAAGTGCCTACACCGACCACATCTCATTTATACAATACCAAAATCAAATGGGACTTCCTCAGCAGGTGAAGAGGATTGCCTTAACGGATGCCAGTTTGAGCGGTCACCTACAACGAATGAACAACGATGATGAATTCTCGCCCTTAATTCAAGAACTACAAACTTTATTTGATTTTAAGTTGGCCGTTTGGGCACCGTTAGACTTCCCAGTTCCAGACGATTTTTCTGGTAGAAAATACACATTAATGGATGCTAAAGGAAGGGTTATGCCACATAGTCCAAATGTTCAAAGCTCCGACTGGATTTACTACAGTGGTAGAAGTGCCAGCGAGAACTTTGCTAATATCAGTCAACAATACCTTCGTTTGTTCCGGGGATACGGTTTTATAGCTTTAAATATTCTCTTTCACGAAGCTGCTAAAGTGATATTCCCGACTTTTGTAATTCCAATTATGGTATCACAAGGGGTAGTAGCTCAGGGAATTATAAGCTATCATAAGAACCAGCTCAACAATGCTATTGTTCAACACGAACAAATGAATATCGCGCAACGCAATTATCGAATAGTTCCTCGTGCAAGTGAAGGGTATGATAATGCACCCGGTGATTACCGATCACTTTTGGGATCCCTAGAAGCTGGCGAAATACATTTATTTTCAGAGATTTTACCGCACCATGCTTTTGTACATGTTTCGAGTAGTATTAACGAATCACTCTCTTCTCGAACGGTGTACATAAGCAATTCTTCGCAAACACCCTTTTCCGGTCACTTCGAAAAGTACAACGGGGTGAGATATATGACGAAACCTGAGTACAAGAATGAAAAGCACGTTAGTTTATTCAGCAATAGAAGAATGTGGCTTCTGGATGCAGTAAAAACATACTGCAATTCAGATTTAGTGATTAATTCTAATGTAAATTTGGGTTATATAATTTCATCAAACCCATTTGAAATAAAGGGAAATGAAAGCTTTGATATTTTTTCCAATATTTTAGTAAATAACCAAGGTAAATTAAATCTTAATCGACAAAATTTATTATATAACAATCTTGGATTCAGTTTCTTGCCGGTAGCTAATTCAACATTGGTGTTTACTACCTTGAAAAACTCGTGTCAAGAAACAATCATTGACAATTACGGTGAGATAGAGTTGGGTGAGCCTGTAGGAAGTACATACTCGAATACAGCAGATGTAAACCTTTTATCAAATAGTAGATTGATTCTAAGAAATGGTAGCATACTTAGGGTCAATCAACACAGCAAACTACTGCTTGATTCGGGGTCAACACTAGAAATTCATGGTAATCCAATAATTTTCATTGAAGAAAATGGTGAGTTAGAAATACGAGGAAAAGTAATTTATGCTGACTCCAGTTCTCTGAGTATCGATGGTTCAGGAAAACTAATTCTTAACCCTTACTTGGCGCACAATGAAGATTCACGTTGCTTCATCCGAGCAACACAAGGAAAACTTGTCGCATTTGGAAGTGGCACCTTGAATAATCGGATTATAATTCTTCGTCCTGTATTTCTTCCTGAAGGGTTAGAAGTAAGAATAGAACGACTTGGTATAAGAATGGCAGAAAATACGAGGTTAGATATAACAGGAAGTGTCGTTCTAAGAAATGTTCGTGTATCAAAACTTGGCCTAGGTAACCATGACGGAATCGTCCTTCATGGTCAGAATAAGGTTGCTATAAATGACGTGACGATATCAGGTGCTTCAAAAGGCATTACCGCATTATTAGTTCATCGTCAAAATAGTTTAACTCTAAATAATGTGTTTTTCGTTAATAATGAGATTGGTTTAGAAACTCATGGCAAGTCAGTCCGGTTAAATGGGAATTCGTTTATAAACAATGGTTCTGGTTGGATTGGATATGACATCGAAGGAATAAATGAGGTGAAAAATAGCACATTCACAGATAACCATACTGGTATAAATGTAATGGGGCAAGGCGATGCTGATTTATCAATTAGTCAAACTTCAATCCAAAATAATAGAACTGGCATTCAATCATTTGGGCAGCTTTATGTAAGATTAAACTGCAACGATATTTCATCAAATATGATGGGTATTTACGCTGGAAATTATCAACTTTTACTCGGCGGTGGGGCACGAAACAGGTTTAATAATAATCAGCTAGCAATAAAATTAGAGGAAGTAGATAATTTGTATTTGACTGATGGTGAAAATGACTTCACAGGAAGCAATATGTACATTTCCGGCAGTTTTTCAGGTATTGCACTCAATTATTTGTCATTTAATTCGTTAACACAGGGCTACGAAATTGACATTTTGAATAACCGGATGCCTATTATCGGTGGCGATACTAAAATGCTTTTGAGAGACTGGGACTTGAATCCAGTTTATGGCCGAAACTTTACACCAATGCCTTTCGGTATACTTAGCTGTGAACCACATCAACAAATGTCGCATGTCGATTTTGTATTATCAAACTTCTTATCACAAACTACGGTCAATACAGGGAGTGGAAATCAAAGTTTAAATGCAGCAATATTGGAAGCCCGACTACATATCTCTATTGATGATACCTTTAACACGGGAAACCATTTATTGGCTTTGAATAAATTCAATGCGTTATTTGGAAGTTGGAGAGCACTAAATGGTAGTCCCGAGATAAGCGGCAACAATAGTGTGCTTTATGATCTAGCACTGAATCTAACGCTAAAAGCTCATAATAATGCTTATCGTTTTGGCGAAATTGTTCTGAACAGAGCCAATCCATCTGGAATTTTGAACAGTTACACGGCCAATGTAATCCATGAACTTGACACCAGAATTAATGAACTTCTCGGATCAGGCCTAGCCATTGAACCAGATCGCATTTGGAATTTACAACTATTAAAGGCTCAAGTATTGCGAACAGCTGAGCATTATGGACTAGCAAAACAAGAGCTTAGCAGCATTCATCACTCAGCAATTGGAGATTGGGTTTCTATTGCTAACTACTGGTATTGTGTTTGCGATGTTGAAGAACAATTGATACTCGGTCAAATTTCACCTTTGGAATTTGAAAGTGGTAGATTAGGCTGTGCTAACTTAGTGCCTACCTCGAAGTTTGAATTACCACTAACTGGCGACAGAGCGAAAGATGTAGTTGTTGAGCGAAATTACACGCTATACCCTAATCCAGCCTCGGACTACTTTTATATTAGGAGCGAAAACCCCATCGGAAGCGCAATTATTACCTTGTTTGATGTCAACGGGGTAGAAATTGATCGATCTACTTGGTCAAATAGAGGCGAATTGTTCGAGAAACGTTTAAACGATTTACCTTCTGGCGCGTATCAAGTTAGAATAACGGACAATGAAAAGGTGGTTAATAACATCCTAATCATTCATTAGAGTCTGAAAACCTCCTTAATTACATCCTGGTGCGTCTGGCCGAATTGAGTCAGGCACCAGGCTAAAAGGAGTGAGCGCTCAGAGGGACTAATCCATTTTATTCCTTTGATAAGTTCTTTTCGAAATAAGTCTTTGTCGAAGCTCACTTTTGTAAGCACGGTTTTAACAAACTCTAGCATTGGCTTCATGGCAAACTGGGATTAAAACGAGATTAAGATAACGGATTGGAGCATAATTAAGTATTCGTTTGACGAATGCAACAACAGTATTACCTGTTAAAGTTCCTTAACCTAACCTTAATGATAGTTGAGGTAGGCAAATTAACTTAGTACTACTAACTTTGCGACGCAAAATTTTGTTTCATGAAAAAACTGAAATTACTGTTATTCAGCATGCTATTCAGCGTGGTGGCACTGGCGCAGTACCCATTAAGAAGTATCGATTCGATACAATTTGTTCCTATTGATTCGCTTTTGGTTGGAAATACCCTTTCGAAGTACGAGGGGGATACTGTAAGAGTTAGAGGACTTGTCATTTACAATCCTCGTCAACATGCCTTGAGTGCAAATTTTAAGGCTTCTTATCTTGTCGATACTAGCGCATTGTCAACAAATAACTGGAAGGGTCTTTTAATCAGAATGCTTTCCCCTGATTCTACTGCCACACAGTTTTTCAGCAACTTTATTCCCGGGAACATCGTAGAATGCACAGGAGTAGTCGCAGAATTTCGCGGTTCACAACCCAATTCTGGTGAAACACAAATAGATCTAATTCCTGTGGCCACGCAAGTAGTTGGTTTTGCAACTCCACCAGCACCTAAAGTGGTACCAATAAGCAATTTCATGCAATTTGACCCGAATGACCCTGTGATTCCTCAAAAAATCCAAAAGTTAACCGGTGAACAGTACGAAGGCATGTACGTTGAGTTTCAAAATGTATTTGTTACTGGTGTAAGTACATTTGGTGGAAATAGAATTGCATGGTTAGTTCGTGACGCGTCTGGTTCCGAGATAAACGTTAGAGATGCTTCACAATGGTTTCGTCCTCCATTTGCTTCTTCCACGGCTTCAAATCCACCTAATCCGAACGCTCCAGTTTTTATTCAGCAAGGCAAAGCATTCGCGTATATCCGTGGAATAATTACTGAGACTAATTTCCAACCACCTCTATATCCTCGTTATGAAATTGTGCCATTAGTACAAACGGATTTAGGTCCGGTGGTTGCTGCTCCACCATTTGCGTCAAACTTCTACTTTACACCTTCTGCACCGGCAGTAGGTCAGAGCGTGACCGTTGGGACTACCATTGTAGATTTGGACGGATCAGTTAATAGTGCAAAATTATTTTATGCTGTAGGGCTCACTAATTCCACATACGATTCAATCACTATGACATCTGCTGGAGTAGATACCTTCGTAGCAACCATACCAGGTTCTGCCCTTACTTTAAATGGTTCTTATGTGAAATATTATATTCGAGCTACAGACAATCAAGGGTTTTCCGCTATTTATCCAGATACAACCACTGGTTTCAATGTATTCCGAATTGTAAATGGTGGAATAAATTCTGTAGCGCAATTGCAAGAAACACCTTATCGTAATGGAGCTTCTATTTATGCCAATCAACGCCTAACTGGTTTGAATATTCGTGGAAAAATAGTGAGCACTATTAACCCCGGAGATCTCGGTGCTATCTCTTTCCAAGATGGTACAGGACCATTTTCAGGAATTATGCTCAGAAGTAATGCAACGGGTAATTTAGATTTGGTCAATAGGGGCGATAGCATTCGGATAACTGCAGGTCGATTAATTGAAGATTTTGGAATAACAACCTTAACGGATGTAGACTATACGTTTATTTCGAATACTTCTCCGGTTTCTCCAGTTACAATTTCTATAGATTCTATTATTGCTCGCTCATATAACTATACCGAAGCTTATGAGTCGATGTTGATTCAGTTTGATTCAGTCTATGTGATTTCAAACAATGCAGATGCGCCTTCAAATTTCGGGGAATTCGCCATATACCCTGACTCATCAACTGCTGGATCAGGATTGAGAGTACGAACCGGTCCGAACACAAACGGACTATCTAGTCCTGCATTTCCACAAAACTTCAATGTGGATTCACTTGTAGAAAATGAAAAGTTAAACTTCATCCGTGGAATATTAACTTTCAATTTTGGAAACTGGAAACTAATTCCTCGTTCACTAAATGACATCTCAGGTTTCAGTTCTGGCAGTGGCTCCTCGGTAATGCCTATTAACAGTAACGTTCGAAGCTTAAGGATATACCCTAATCCTAATTCAGGCAACTTTACCTTGGATTTGAATCTGGAGACTGCTGAAAAATTAGAATTGTCAATTTCTGATATGACTGGGCGAATTATCCAAAGAGAATTTATTCATTTGGAAAAAGGGAACCAACGCCACCCCATGAACATCACAGGCTTAATGCAGGGAATGTACTTCCTCAAAGTCCAAGGAAATGGTAGTTATGCGGTTGAACGGTTCATTGTAAGGCAATAATCTTCAGTCCTGAAAAGAGCCTCCTGCGGGAGGCTCTTTTCATTTTGGAGCTTTTGTTGAACCATTCAAGTAGTTGTTCGTTTATGGAATAAACAGTTGTGGAAAATAGCTTTAAGTCGGATGCAATTTTTTGCGTTACAAACTTGTTATTTTAGCACAACGCGAATGTTAATTTGAAAGGATATCAGATGGATGCTAAGTTTTCACCCAAGGTTAAAGATGTAATCTCTTACAGTAGAGAGGAGGCAATCCGTCTAGGTCACGATTATATCGACCCCTGTCATTTATTATTGGGGTTAATAAGAGAAGGGGATGGTCAAGCAATAAAAACACTCAAAAGTTTGGGGGTTGACTTAAATCGTCTAAAAAAATCAATCGAAGATGCAATTAAGGGTACTACTTCGGTAAGTATGGTCAATGCCGAAAATATCCCTTTGACCAAACAAGCTGAAAAAATATTGAAGATAACTTTCTTAGAAGCCAAAATATTCAAAAGTGAATTGATAGGAACTGTTCACTTACTTCTCTCAATTCTGAGAGAAGAAGATAGTTTGGCAACAAGAATTCTTGAGAAGTTTGACATTACTTATGAAATAGTGAAAGAAGAGATGGATGCTATGATAGATGGCAGAGAACGTCAAGAAACCCCAAAAGCTTCTTTTGATGAAACCTATGGAGAAGACGACAAAAAGTCGTTTGACCAACCTCGAAAGCCAGGGGCATCCAAATCGCGCACACCAGTATTAGATAATTTTGGTCGAGACTTATCACAATTAGCCGAAGAAGGTAAACTTGACCCAATTATTGGAAGAGATGAGGAAATCGAACGCGTTTCTCAAATCTTAAGTCGTCGAAAAAAGAACAATCCTATTCTAATAGGTGAACCCGGGGTGGGTAAGACAGCTATTGCTGAAGGTCTTGCTCTACGAATTCATCAGAAAAAGGTGAGCAGAGTTTTGTTCAATAAAAGAATCGTAACGCTCGACTTATCGTCATTAGTTGCTGGAACCAAATATCGGGGACAATTTGAAGAGCGCATGAAAGCGGTTATGAGTGAGCTCGAAAAATCACCAGAGGTAATTTTGTTTATCGACGAAATCCATACTCTTGTGGGTGCTGGTGGGGCAAGTGGCTCGCTTGATGCCAGTAATATGTTCAAACCTGCTTTGGCAAGAGGTGAAATACAATGCATTGGTGCCACCACGCTCAACGAATACCGACAATTCATAGAGAAAGATGGAGCTCTTGACAGACGTTTTCAAAAGGTTATGGTAGATCCACCGTCTCCCGAGGAAACAGTACAAATTCTATCTAACATCAAATCAAAGTACGAAGACCACCACAATGTAATTTATACTGACGCGGCTATTGAAGCGTGTGTTAAACTCACTGAAAGATATATTACGGATAGATTTCATCCTGACAAAGCGATTGATGCGATGGATGAAGCTGGAGCGAGAGTTCACATTACGAACATCAATGTACCTCAGAATATTCTAGATCTTGAAAGTCAAATTGAAGAAATAAAAGAACAAAAGAATAAAGTTGTTAAAAGCCAGAAATACGAAGAAGCAGCAAGGCTTAGAGATACAGAAAAACGACTTCTAGAAGAATTGGATAAAGCTAAGTCTGAATGGGAGGCTGAATCAAAATTGAAACGGTTTACTGTAGACGAGCCAAATATTGCAGAGGTAGTAGCAATGATGTCGGGAATACCGGTAACACGTATTGCACAGGCGGAAAGTGAAAAGCTCACTCAGATGTCCGATGAGCTCAAATCAAAAGTTATTGGGCAAAATAAAGCTGTAGAAGCTATTTCTAAAGCAATACAGCGTACAAGGGCAGGGTTAAAGGATCCACGCAAACCCATTGGGTCTTTCATTTTTCTTGGGCCTACTGGGGTAGGAAAAACTGAATTAGCAAAAGAATTAGCCCGTTTTCTTTTTGATACAGAAGATGCACTCATTCGGGTAGATATGAGTGAGTATATGGAAAAGTTCGCGGTATCTAGATTGGTTGGTGCACCTCCTGGTTATGTTGGATACGAGGAAGGGGGGCAACTCACAGAAAAAGTTCGGCGGAAGCCATATTCCGTAGTTCTACTTGATGAAATTGAAAAGGCTCATCCTGATATTTTTAATATCCTATTACAAGTTTTGGATGATGGTGTTCTAACTGACGGCTTGGGACGAAAGGTCGATTTCAAGAATACCATAATCATTATGACTTCGAACATTGGTTCGAGGCAGCTGAAAGATTTTGGAACAGGAGTTGGTTTTACCACACCGGCAAAAACTAAACAAATAGAGGAAGAAAGCAGAGGCGTGATTCAAAATGCACTCAAAAAAACCTTTTCACCTGAATTTTTGAATAGGATCGACGATGTTATAGTCTTTAACAGCTTGGTGAAAGAAGACATCTTTAAAATCATTGACATTACACTCAAAGATGTCCTCAAAAGAGTTGAAGACTTGGGATACACACTTGAAATCACCGAAAAAGCTAAAGATTTCTTAAGCGAGAAAGGTTTTGATCCTTTGTTTGGTGCTAGGCCCTTGAAACGTGCAATTCAAAAGTACGTGGAGGATACCGTTGCTGAAAAAATTATAAGCGGTGGTGTTAAAGAAGGAGAGAAGCTTTTGGTTGACCTCAATGATAAACTTGAAATCACAGTCGAATCTTTGAAAAAGACGCGAAAAGTAAAAGACACCCCTTCGGAAGGGAATTAATTATTTCTCGAATTTAGTTGAGGCTGTCCGAATAGGGCAGCCTCTTCTTATTTTAGCTAAATGAATTACATTCTTTTTGACGATATGCTGTCTGAACGGCTATTGCCATTTACTTACACTAGACCTTCATGTGAAATACTGGTTGGAATATGGAATATTCGAGAAAAATGGGAGCATGCTTTTGGAAGGTCGATCAGTTACAAAGTTTTTAGATCGTACCTCTCAACGAAGTTCCCATTCAAAATTTCGGATGATAACGTATATGTAAATGGCAGGATGTTGCCTGATAACGCTTTAGTCGATGCTATTCAAAACCTTGGCGTAGGGCAAGCACTTAAAAAAGAAGGAACAATTTTAGCCATTCGTTCTAACCGTAATGTTGAGCGATTTGAAACTGAAGCCTTACAGCTGATTGGTTTTAATTTGTTTGAGTATAACGCAGAAGTTGGAATACTTCAGTTCCCAAATGACATTTTTACCTTGAATGGGTCTGAAATCAAAAAAGATTTTGACAAAATAACTTTCGGCCGCATTAGTTCAACTTTAGATGTCTCAAATCGTGTAGTAGGAGAAAGTAATCTCTTCGTCGAAGAAGGTGTGGTTGTTACGAACGCAATTATAAATGCCTCAAATGGACCAGTTTATTTGGCAAAAGATTCAGAAATCATGGACGGGGCCATTATTAGAGGTCCATTTTCTCTAGGAGAACACAGCACGGTGAAAATGGGGGCTAAAATTTACGGTGATACATCCATAGGACCGCATTGTAAGGTAGGTGGTGAAATTTCTAATAGCGTTGTATTTGGCTACTCTAATAAAGGGCATGATGGGTTCATGGGTAATAGCGTAATTGGGGAATGGTGTAATTGGGGAGCTGATACCAACAACTCTAATCTTAAAAACAACTACGACATCGTAAAACTATGGGATTATACCACAGGCCGTTTCAGGAGCACAGGATTGCAATTTTGTGGCTTGATGATGGGAGATCATAGCAAATGTGGTATAAACACCATGTTCAACACGGGAACAGTTGTAGGAGTAGGTGCAAATATTTTCGGCTCAGGGTTCCCTCGGAATTTTTTACCTGACTACACCTGGGGTGGGGCTCAAGGTTTTGAAACATTTCAGTTTGCAAAATTCCTTCAAACAGCAGAAAAAGTCATGCAAAGACGTGGAGTAGCGTTGGACGAAGCATACAAGAATATATTATTGACCGTATATAACGAAACCGCACAATACCGTAATTGGGAAAAATAAGAGTTATGAATAGACCGAAAATAATTGCAGGCAATTGGAAGATGAATAAGTCCTTCGAAGAGGGTATGTCACTCTGCTCTGAAGTTACCAATATGCTAATTGACGAAGTTCAAGGTGACGTTAAGGTAATCTTGGTTCCTCCATTTTTGCATATCCATGCCCTAAGTCAACTTGCTAAGACAAGCAATCGAATTGCAATCGGAGGACAAAATTGCCACCATAAGCAGGCTGGTGCGTTTACCGGAGAGGTTTCCGCCTCTATGTTGAAATCGGCTGGAGCTGATTACGTGCTTATAGGACATAGCGAAAGAAGAGAATATTTCGGTGAAAAAGAGGATGTACTAGCGGATAAAATTCGGCGTGCACTAGAATCAGGTTTAACTCCAATTTATTGTGTTGGAGAACTTAAAGCAGAAAGAGAAAAGGGTGATTACTACGAAGTAATACGAAAGCAATTGAAAGGTGTTTTGGCAGAATTCTCTGAGCAGGAAGTGTCGCAAATGGTTATTGCATATGAGCCAGTATGGGCAATAGGAACAGGTCTTACTGCAACTCCTGAACAGGCTCAAGAGATACATTCGTTCATTAGAACCGAAATTGAGAGTTTGTTTTCTGCTAAATGTTCGCAATTACTTCCAATACTTTATGGTGGCTCAGTAAATGCTGATAATTCAGCTTCATTATTTTCAATGCCCGACATTGATGGTGGACTAGTTGGTGGGGCATCTTTGAAGTCTAGAGACTTCGTAAATATTATAAAGTCGATCTGATGAATTATTTAAGACTCGATTTGAGGCTTGATGAAAACTTCAAGGAAATTTTGCTGGCAGAACTTTCGGAATTGGGTTTTGAAGCTTTTGAAGAAAGCGAAATAGGAACACTCACTGGATATGTTCAACAGGACTATCTGAACCAGGCTGAATTAGCTAGTACCCTTGATAGGTACAAAAAAGAAATTCTTGAAGTTTTAGGCCCTATTGCAGTTGAACAACAAAATTGGAACGCGGTATGGGAGAGCCAATATGAACCCGTGAGGATAGATGATTTTTGTTTAATTCGGGCGCCATTTCATGAGAAAGAATCGGGTTTTGTTCATGTATTAACCATTGAGCCCAAGATGTCGTTTGGAACTGGTCATCACGCTACCACTACCTTAATGGTTAAAGCTTTACGACACTTACCTCTGGTTGGATTGAAGGTGTTGGACATGGGTTGCGGTACAGGGATTCTGGGTATTTTAGCGGCACGCTTGGGTGCGAATAAAGTTGTTGGAATCGATATTGACGAATGGGCTGTTGAAAACAGTGCTGAAAATTGTGAACGTAATCATGTAAAGATGACCCTCTATCAGGGAACGTCTGTCATGATTCAAGAAGAGTTCGATGTCATTCTTGCGAACATCAATAGAAATATAATTCTGGATGACATGCAAATCTATGCAAGTCATATTCGAAAAAACGGAAAATTGGTTTGCTCAGGATTTTATAAACATGATGTAGATATAATTCGCGAAACTGCCGCGTTATATAGCCTTAATTTAGTATCGCTCGACAGTGAAAATGAATGGGCTGCGGCGATTTTTGAAAAAAATTAAGATGCGAATTAGTTATATCTGGTATGTTCTGATTTTAGTCCTACCCTCTACTGCTTTCGGTCAGCAATCGGGTTCGTTTTCGAATAGTTATGAACAATTCATCAAAGAGCTAGATGAAATGTTAACTGCCTCAAAACGAGATGAATATATCGATTTATCAAAAGAGTTTACAAAGGCATGGACGAGTGCCTACATCGATGCCCAACGTGATATTATTATCCGTTCGATGAACGAAATGAGAAAACGACGGCTGACCGTTTATCCGTATTACGGAAATTATCTCGAAGTTTTAACCAAATTGAGGAAGAATGAAACTTCTTCACAATACTTTTATGACTGGCACCTCATTTATCAGAAGGTATTAGAATTAAATCAGCGGTCAATCGATTTATTTCAAAAGTCTTCCGCTGAGTTTTATGAAGGCTACTTTGTTTACGTTTCTCCCAATATTAAGTGGCAAGTTTTACCCAAGTCGTTCAAATTTGAAGTTGAAAATGGTCAAATTCAAGTGAACATTCCGGAATGTGACCTAAAGTGTTTCTATTTCCAGGACTCAGTTGTCATTAAAAGAACCAGTGGAGTTTGGAATGTTGTTGATCAAAAATGGGTAGGGTTTTCAGGGTTAGTTGACTGGCAAAGGGCTAGTTTCCCTTCTGATTCGGTTTATGCTGAATTGAATGCTTACACAGTACTTTTTAAAAATTTTGGTTATCAGGCAGATTCAGTTCGACTATACAATAAAGCGGTTGGACGTTGGATGTTAGGTCAATTGCAAGACCGATGTTCTGCAAACCTTTCAGAAGAGTTAATTTCTTATCCAAGGTTTACTTCATACGAAGGAGAAATAAAATTAGACCAAGTATTTAAAAATGTTACAATTCGTGGAAAATATGCGTTGAGCGGAAATAGATATTTGGCGATAGGTACACGCGAAAAACCCGCTGAAGTTTTTATATACCGAAACGACACGACAACAGTTAGGGCATGGTCAATGCAATTTGCAATCAGGAAAACTGATATATTTTCTTCTAATGCAGAAGTCAATGTTGTATTGAATAAAGACTCCATTTATCACCCCGGGATAAATATGAGGTTTACAACTGCCGATAGAAAGCTCTTGTTGTTTTTGGAGCCAAATTCAATCAATAAGATACCTTTCAGCAATTCCTATCACAAATTAGATACCTATTGCGAGGCATTGAGCTGGAAAATTGATGAGCCATACATTGATTTCAAGATGCAAACAGGCAAAAGTGAGGCGATAGCTATTTTCACTTCCAAAGATTTTTTTGATAAAAAAGAATATCTAGCGGTTCAGGGTTATGCAACATACAATCCTGTTGTAAGGGTTTATCAATATAGTCGTCAAATAGGGGCACCTAGTTTTAAAAGTGACGGATTTGCTGCTTATATGAAGTTGCCTGTGGATGCAATCCGCCAACTTCTTATCGATATGGCCAATCAAGGCTTTATATACTACGATAGGGAAGAAGAAACCGTAACTACATTAAAGAAATTAGCTCATTACTACGATGCTATCGCCGGAAGAATTGATTATGATGTTGTTAAGCTGGTGAGCAAATCGGATAAAGACAATAATGCAAGATTGAATATTGCTACGAGAGAGCTTGAAGTAAAGGGAGTTAGCGTTGTCATGTTAAGTGATACGCACACTGTTTTTGCGGTTCCCTATGAACAGAAGGTTACTGTAGCAGCAAACCGAACCTTGAAATTCTCCGGACATGTTCATAGTGGAACTCTTGACTTTTATGGGGATGGTTTCACTTTTGACTATGAAAAATTCAGGGTGAACATGCAAAATGTGGATTCTATGCGATTCCAAGTCATGACTGGAAATGTTGATGCACGCGGGATTCCTGTTCTGGCCAAAATAGAAAATGCATTAGAAAACATTACTGGTATTTTGTACCTCGACGATCCGAGGAATAAATCATCGAGAGTGCCACTTTACCGGTATCCCTACTTTGAAAGTAAGCAAGAATCATACGTCTATTTCGATAAACCGAGCATTCAAAAAGGGAGATATACCAGAGATAAATTCTATTTCAAGGTTGATCCATTCGTTTTGGATAGTTTAGATTTTATGGGTGCAACCAGCAGACTTTCGTTGAATGGCACCTTAGTTTCTGGAGGTATCTTCCCAGATATCAAGGAGAAATTGAGATTTCAAGATGATTTGTCATTAGGTTTTGCCCTCTTAACGAGCGATGCCGGAATACCCATTTATAAGAAAGGTACTTATACCAAGAATATAACGCTAGATGCTCGAGGCTTGCACGGTTACGGTCAAATTAGTTACAGAAATACGCTAGTTAGTTCCAATGATTTTATTTTTCTACCAGATACAACGACTGGTCAAACCGAGAATTTCTCCATCCAGGGAGGGAAATTTGGAGGTGTAAGCTACGCATCAATCAGTGGAAAAGAAGCAGGAATGCTCTGGGCAGCCAATGCCGATAGCATGACGTTCTACAAAGGACTTGAACCCATAGTTGCGTATAGTGATGTAACTTCTTTTACCGGCGACTTGGTTTACACCCCTGAAGGACTATTTGGAAATGGGTTTTTTCAATACGGTAGGGACCGTATACACTCGGGAAAATTCGTGATGGAAGAGAAAATCACATCTTCAGAGCGATTACGTCTTGAATTGGCGTCAAATACAGATGGCCTATTGGCTGTTCAAACGGAAGAATTAAAAGGTACTATCGACTTCCCTCAGCGAATTGGTCATTTTAAGTCCGTTGATGGATTTGGAAGAGTTTTAATGCCACTTCACGAGTATAGCGCCCGAGTGAATGATCTTGAATGGGACATGAAGAATAACTTCTTGTTATTGGGGACTAAAGCTGAGCTATCCAAACCTCAGACAGTATTTAGGTCTGAAAATCCTGCTCAGGAAGGATTGCAATTTTATGGGGGATATGGTCAATTAGATTTAAACATTTTTCTACTCGACGTGAAAGGGGTGCCTGAAGTTAGATCGGCTGATGCAATAATATTTCCCGATAGCGCGCAGTTGGTCATTGAACCTCGAGCCAGAATTAGAAAATTGGCAAATGCGAACATACTCGCTGATAGTTCAAACCGGACACATAAAGTTTATAAGGCGAACATTGAGCTAATTGGAAGGAGAGCTTATGAGGCAGATGGCTATTACGATTACGTTAATAGTACAGGAGTCAGACAATCCATTTACCTCAATTTAATCAAGCCAGATAGGCAAGGCATAACAACGGCATCTGGTAACATCTTTCCGGACAGTAATTTTGTATTGAACCCTGGATTCGGCTTTTCTGGCTCAGTGACGATTAATGCCGATAAAAAAGAATTAAGTTGGCAGGGATTGGTGAAGTTAATCGAGCTTCCCGATACCATATTGAACGGGACATTTCGCTATTCTGGACTCTTTGATCCATCTCTTGACTACATTAAGGTTCCAGAATTTAAGGACGAGTTGAATAGGCGTTTGTATACTGGCGTATATCTAAACCTTTCAGGATCGAGAGTATATCCGGTAATTGGAGCATTCCGTTGGAGTATGGGTGATTCTATGATATTGGATGTTTCAGGGGTCGTACAATACCTGGCAAGTAAAAGAACCTACAAAATTGGAGCGGAAGAAAAGGTGCTGAAAGATTCTAAACTAGGTTCTATCATGATCGTTGACCTTAAGCAAGAATTGGTTCGTGCCGAGGGGCAATTAAATCTTGGATTTAGAAAGGAAGATATTCGGTTGGTTGCGGCAGGCGAACTCACTCATCGGTACAACCAGGGAACAACGGATGTTTTACTAGTGGCAATGGTCGATATGTTGCTTCCAGATCCGGCCCTAAAAATGATGAATAACTCACTCTTGGATAACGCTTTCGGTGCACCTGACGTAAATTTGGATCAGGAATATGTATTGAATGCGTTTGCACAGTTGATGAACGAAAAAGATGCAGAGAGAATTATTGCCGATATTCAAACGCAAGGGACAATTCCTGTAATTAGCAGTACCGATTTTACATTCATATTTTCGAATCTCGACTTAAGTTGGGATCCAGCGACTAAATCTTTTAGATCAAGAGAAACACTTGGTTTATCGCTACTGAATGGCGAAACAGTCAATAAGCGATTGAATGGTATATTTGAAATTCAGTATTTACCGAACACGCGCATCTTAAACTTCTTGTTTGAACCCACAGAAGCTATATACTTTTTGTACACCTATCGAGCAGGTAGAGTTACACCTATTTCTAGTGTGATGGAGTTTAACGAGTTCATTAAAAAAGGTTTGGGCAAAAAGAAGAAAAAAGGAGTTGATAATAGACTTTCCTTGGGCATTACACAAAATCGTGATAGACTTGTGGCACGACAAAAGAACACTACTGAAGAATGATTCTAGCGAATGACGTCTTAATTCTTTACCTCGTGGCATACCTTCTCGGTTCTATACCTACAGCAGTATGGATAGGAAGAGTATTCTACGGAATTGACGTAAGAGAACACGGTAGTAAAAATGCAGGTGCTACAAACACGTATCGTGTATTAGGGCCTAAAGCTGCAATTCCGGTATTATTTATCGATATTTTAAAAGGCTTTACAGCAACTTCTTTAATTCATTTGTACCCTGAGTTAATACCAAATGAAACTAGCGCTTTTGTAATCGTTAAAGCGTTATGTGGGGCATTAGCAGTAGTCGGACATCTGTTCCCTGTTTTTGCTGGATTTAGAGGCGGCAAAGGAGTCGCTACACTTTTTGGAATGGTTATAGGGCTATTTCCTCAGGCCGCTGGTTTGGCTTTGCTTATTTTTATTTTGACCTATCTGATAAGCAATTACGTTTCTTTAGGTTCGATACTTGCTAGCCTAACTTTTTCATTGGCGGTACTTTTCGTATTTAGAGATGAACGGTCTGCAATGATTATCTTCAGTTTATTACAGTTCATCTTAATTTTGTTTACTCACCGTAAAAACATAGTCCGTTTAAAAAATGGTGAAGAAAAGAAGATATATGTATTTTCAAAAAAGAGAAGTTTATGACGCACAAACCGATGTTTTCTTCTCTTGAAGAACCTTTAATAGAGTATAAAGCCGAAGTCAAGAAAAAGAGCAACAATGAAATTGTGTTGTTCAATGACGATGTAAACACCTTTGATCATGTGATAAATTGCTTAGTGGATATATGTCAACATAGTCGAGAGCAAGCTGAGCAATGTGCATGGATAGTCCATTTGAAGGGAAAGTGTGTTGTGAAGGTTGGGAGTTTTAATGTGTTATTGCCGATATGTGTATCGTTGTTAGACAAAGGATTAAGCGCGGAAATAGCTTGAAATGAAAAAATACATACTCTTTTTTATTCTTCTTACTGTAGCTGTATCAGCTTGGAAAGCATGTAATCGGGTCCCGATTACAGGAAGAAAACAAGTGAATTTGGTTAAAGACAGTGAGATTAATTCACTTAGTGAATCGGAATACAAGAAATTCTTGAGTGAAAACAAAGTTATCCGTTCTGGAAGAGATGCTGAGCGAATCAAACTTATAGGTCAAAAAATAGCAGATGCGGTAACGCTGTACTACAAAAAGAATAACCTAGAATCTGAATTGTCGAACTTCAGTTGGGAGTTCAATTTGGTAGACGACAATACGGTAAATGCTTGGTGTATGCCAGGTGGAAAAGTAGTATTTTATACTGGGATACTACCGATTTGTGAGGATGACAATGGAATTGCCGTAGTTATGGGGCATGAGGTAGCCCATGCAGTGGCAAAACATGGTAATGAAAGAATGAGTCAAGGTCTTTTGGCACAATTTGGAGGTGCTGCCCTCAGCGTAGCATTAACCGGCCAAAATCAGG